>Ga0163150_10005149_pt1 | contig 16967 bp, 12 predicted proteins | sample OliLakLV19P2IB_FD_148628 | JGI IMG/M metagenome (GOLD analysis project Ga0163150, IMG submission 148628) | Freshwater microbial mat bacterial communities from Lake Vanda, McMurdo Dry Valleys, Antarctica - Oligotrophic Lake LV.19.P2.IB | ecosystem: Environmental > Aquatic > Freshwater > Lake >...
GCGACGGTAAGCTCATGTCGGATCCTTCGCCCGGCAAGGCTGGCAGCCACGGCGCGCGCAAGCCTTTCGTCATCGAAAATCGCGTGAAGAATCACCCCATCACAAAAGGTCTGCCGGATAAGTGGATGCATGTCACCGACGAACTCTATGCCACCCTGCGCGGGCCTGGTGAGAATATGACCGTCCTTTCGACCGCTTACTCCGACCCGAACAACAAAGGCACCGGACGAGACGAGCCAGTTCTGATGGTGCTTTCATTCGGCAGGGGCCGCGTGTTCCACACCACGCTCGGGCACGATGTCGCCGCGGTAAGCGGACCCGCCTTCGGAGTGACTCTGCTGCGCGGCACCGAATGGGCCGCCACGGGGAAGGTCCGCCAGAAGCTGCCGCCAGACTTCCCCGCGGCGAAGTAACGAACGGTTGGCGGGGTCTGTCGGCCCAGGAAACTGGACCGGAATGAGGATGCGGTTTGCCACCTGTCCACGTGCTCGAATGCGGGAGGCAGGGAGCGCATGCAGAATTCATACGACATCGCGCAGGCGCGCAAAAGCGCAACGAAAACTCGAACGCTTCGAGCTGCGGTTTGCGGCTTAAGACTAGCTCGCTTGTGGACGAGGCCCTGCGGGACAGTGGTCCCGCGGGAGGGGGTAGTGTAAATCTTCTGAAGCCTTCCCGCTTCCTCGATAACGGAAGCTTTTGCAGCGTCGTTCAAAAGCACTTCTCCGCGGGCATGTGCGCGGCTGAAAACCTGACGGTTTTCAGCCATGGAATTCAGGCGTTCTTTGACAACTACTTAGTCAGCCCGGGTATAACGGCGCCAGCCGCACCAACCCCGTCGCCACCGTATGAGCTTCGTCCGCCCGCCGCGCTGACTTCTGCTCCTTCCACCGTCCGCACAGGGCACTCAGATAGAGGCCGCCAAAGAACCCGCCATTCTCCACCGGAGTCCACCACGCCATCCCGTTCGGCTTCAGATCCTGGCAGTCTTCCGCAGTCGGCAGATCCACCTTGCCCTGGAACGGCGCATAGTCGTAGACGGTCCCATACTCCTTGTCGATGAACCGTGCCCACATCTCCTCATGGGCACGCTCAATCGCCGCATCCGGCCCCGAGCCGCGCAGATGCGCAGCCCCGGCCACTCCAGCTATCCACGTTCGTCGAGTGATCATCATCGCGGTCACTTCCTGAAGCTCCACACCAACAGCCCCTGATACCCGCCCGGGATCAGAGCCTGACCATCATCCATGCCGACCACATAGCCAGGATGCTCGGGCAGCAGCATCGTGCTCAGCAGCATCGGCCGCTTCCGATCCGTAACATCCACCGCCGTCACCCGACCCGTAAGCGCATTGGCCGTAAACAAAGTATTCCCGAACAGCGACGGCTTGCCCCGCAGGTCATACCCTTCGACGCCATAAGCAGGCAACTCCTCGGTCGGCCGAGTTTCCCCGGGTTCCAACACCACATACTTGCCACTCACCGTCGTGGTGATCCAGTTCTTCCCGTCCGCGGTCGACCCGTTCTCCGGAGCGAACCGATGCGGATAGGACCAACCCGTGAACTTCGGCGTCCCGGTCATGTCGAATTGGTAGAGCCCCGTCACAGTCCACATCACCATCGCATGCCGGTTCTCGGCGAAATTGATCGCGAACGGCCGCTTGTAGAACAGCCCGATGTGCAGATCCTCCAGCACCAGTTTCGGCGTGGCCGCATTAGAAACGTCCACGATCTTGAGCAGATTCGGACCCACATGCAGCAGCACATGACGACCATCCGGAGCCACCGTTGCCTGCTGCACGGAGTGATCTCCAAACCGCAGTTGACCCACCCGCGTCAGCTTCTTGTCCGAGCCTCGCTGCCATATGGTCAACCCGCCCATGCCCTCCGCCACATAAACCTTGTCGCCATGCGGAGTCGCGTCGTACGCAATGCCTTCGGTGCGAAACGAAGCCACTCGCTGTGGCCGCGGCCCGACGCGCACCGCCTCAATCCCCGCCGATCCCGCCGCTACCAATGCGACATTCGTCCCGTCCGCCTCCTTGTACCAGGGGATAGCCGAGTACACCTGTCCTTCCGACATATACAGCCGGTACCGGGGATCCGCCGCCGCAGTCTCACGCTTCGGAATCGTCCACTTCGACACCGCGGGAGGATCCAGCGGAATCGCCAGCCCCGGCGCGGCAATCACATGCAGATCACTCCACGAGCCCGCCACATACAGATAGTCCTTCCCTACCCCGAGCCCCACCGCGGGACCAGGCTTGGCGTCCACAGGCATGCCGCCATCGCCAATCCCGGGGACCACCGGAAGCTGGTGATGCGCGAGGAACTTCGGCTTCTGCGGATCCGCAATGTCCACCACGAACACGCCGTTGTACGTGTCGTTCATGTACGCATAGTTCTTTGCCAGCCTGACCCGCCACGTGTCCATGTACAGGTTGTAGAACGGAGGCGTCTTCAGCCGCGAAAGGAAGCGTGGCTTCGCCGGATTCGAGATGTCGAAGATCTCCAGCCCGTGCCCCGACCCGTATCCAGGCTCACCCGGCTTCGGATAGGGAACGCTCGGTGTCGACGAGTGATGCCCCGTCGACACGTACGCAATATTCCCCCGCACCGCGACTCCGTCGCCATACCCGGTCAGCGGAGCCGATGCGATCTGCACCGGCTTCCGCGGGTTTCTCGCATCCACCACCACCAGTTCCTGCGTCCGCCAAACACCCACGTAGATATACCCGTCGTGCGCCGCGAGCGACTGCGCTTCTCCCACCCGAATCGTGCTCAAATGCTCGGGCCGGCGCGGATTCGTTACATCAATCAGCTCCACTCCCGCATGCCGATTCGCAATAAACGCGATATTGCCCGACAAACTCAGCCCGGTCGCCAGTTCAATCGAGTCGTAGTGGCTCAGCAGCGTTGGTTTCTCGCGCTTACTCACATCGACAAGGAAGAAACTGTCCTCACGTGCGGTGATATACGCGATGCCATCCCGCACAATCAGCTGCCGCACATGCCCAAAGCCCCCGAGCTTGCTCACCACCTTCGGAGCTTTCGGGTTCGCCAGATCGGCAACATACAGCGTGCCGCCGCCGATCACGTAGAGCGTGTTTCCATCCACTACTGCGTCGAAGGCGGGCCCAATCCCCAACTTGCCCACCTCCTCCAGCCGCGGCCCATAAATTCCGCCCGATCCAGGCTCGCCAGACCCCGCCACGCCAGCGAGCGCAAGCAGAGCGACACACTTCCAATATCGTGTCAAAGTGTTCTCCTTATTCGCGTCGTTTTTAGAAGCTCAGGCGAAGGCCGAAGCGGAACTGCCGCTCCGTTTCACGAGCCGAAGTTACGGACATAAAGTTGCCCAGCGTCCGAAGCGTGCCGTCGCTGTTCAGCGTCATGTTCGATGCGTTGGCGCCGGGGTTCAGGAACTGCGGCGTGTTCGTGAAGTTGAACGCTTCCGCCTTGAACTCCAGCCGGACTTTCTCCGCCAGCCGGAACGTGCGGAAGATGCTCAGATCCATGTTCACCAGGCCCGGCCCGTCCAGAATGTTGCGACCCGTCGAGCCGAAACGAACATCCGTTACGGCGCGGAAGGCCAGCGGATCGTAGAAGGCCTCGCCCGGTCCGATCCTGCCCAGCTTGTTCACAACCGGGTTCACCTGATCCGCCGTCTGAATGTTGCCCGGGGCGTTCAGTGAGGTCGCCGCGGCCACCACCGTGAACGGTGAGCCCGTGTACATACTCACCATCGTGTTCGTCTGCCACCCACGAGCCAGTTGCGACGCCCAGCAGCTGCTGAGTAACGCCTTGCCCGGTCCGAACGGCAGCTCATACACAGCGCCGCCAACGAACATGTGCGTACGGTCATATCCCGCCCGCGCGCGGTTGCGTCCGATTACCGGAGCATAGTTCCAACTCAAACCGGCCCACCCCGCATCGTCGGTCATGTTGATGGCTTTGGAATACGTGTAGGCGGTCTTCAGCATCAGCCCGTTGGAGAACTGGCGGTTCAGCGAAGCCTGCAGGCTGTGATAGTTGCTGCTCAGCCAGCCGTCCATCATCAGGGAGTCGACCCTGCGTCCGATGGTCGCATTCAGAGGACGGCCAAGCTGTCCGCCACCCGGTGCGGCCGCGTTTATGTCCAGGTCACCCGTCATCCGCGTCGACTGCGTGCCCACGTAAGCGACGCTCGAAACCAGGTCAAATGGCAGACGGCGCTCTGCCGTAAGGTTCCAGGACTGGATGTATCCCCGGTGGAACTTACCGCCCCACAGACTGCGCGGTCCCATCGACACCGTCGATGGCAGCGCAATCACCCCGCTCGAAACGTTCGGCACCGGAATCGCCGGAATGCCTTCGCTCAGCGTTCGAAACGGAGCGAACGTATTGTTCGGCTGGAACGTAGCCTCAATCACCGACGGATACAGCGCCCGCAGAGGCCTCGCCAGAGAAACAGGATCGATATTCATCCCGTATCCGCTCCGGATTACCGTATTGGAGCCGAGCCTGTAAGCGATACCAACACGCGGCGCAAACATTCCCTTGCTTACTTCAATTCCCGCGTTCTGCGGATTATTACCGACGCCGCCCAGATATACCAAATTTGTGAAAGGATCCCACCGCTCAATTCCACGCTCGGCGCGCGTAATCAGAGGGTAATATTCCCACCGCACGCCGATATTCAGCGTTAAATTCCGATTCACCTGCCAGCGGTCGCGCACATAGGCGCCAAACTGCCACTCGCGCCCAGTCTGAAGCTCAGTCTGCAAACTTCGCGACATCGCGCTCGGCAAACCCAGCAGGAACGCCGCGGAAGAGTTCAGATACGTCGGAACCGCGCCGCCGTTCAGCGCCGTCACTCCACCCGCAAAGGTGATCTGCCCCCGAGGGCCGCCCCCAATGTTGGGCTGCCAGGTGTTCAGGTGCATGTTAATCGCGTCAAAGCCGAAGCGAAGCTCATGCGCCCCCGCCACCTTGCTGACATTCGCGGTGTAGGTCCAGGAACGGTCCGCACGGAACAGCGGCATCCAGTTGTACGGGTTGCCCCAGTCGCCGAACCCCGTCGTGATCCACGGCATGCCGCTGTAGCGCTCGTCGCCGACGTTGGTGCCTGGGATACCCCAGATCTCCGTACCGTAGTTCTTCCCGAAATCCGGTGAGGTGCCCGTCGTGTCCAGGTACGACACGCCGAAGTTGCCGTCCAGCAGAAGGGTCGGCGTCAGCGCCCACGTGTGGCCGATGCTGCCCACATGCACCTTCGTGTCCGCCGTGCCCACGCCGAGGCTGCAAAGCCCGGGCCCGCCCGCCTCGCCCAAAGCATAGCCGCAGTCCACCAGTGCGTTCATGCGGCTGTACTTGGCCCACACCGAGTGCGTGGCTGTACGATTCCAGTTGATCTTACCGTCGTAGTTGTCCCGGTCCAGAACCTGGGTGCCCGCTCCCGCATAGTTCGACAGCAGACCCTGCAGATTCGGCAGCGGCACATCCCGCAGCAGCCGGACTGCCGGACCGCTGAACCGCGCAGCCGGAATCCGGTTGTCCGGGAACGGCGTGCGTCCTGTTCCAGTCTCCAGGTTCCCAGTCGCCGGATCATACAGCGTCACCGGAAGCCCACTGAAGTCGCCGGTACGCTGCTGCGCCGTCGGCACCGACAGCAAAACGGAGCGGCCCGACCGCTCGCGAAGCCCTTCAAACCCGCCAAAGAAGAACAGCTTGTTCCTGATAACAGGACCGCCGAGTGTCCCGCCCATGATGTTCGTCGTCGCCCTCGGCTTGCTCGGCGTACGCAGGAAGTAGTTGCGGGCGCGCAGTTTCTGATTGTCGTGATACCAAAACGCCACGCCGTGCAGATCGTTCGTACCGGACTTGGTGGTCACCGTCACCGCCGCTCCGCCCGCCATCCCGACCTCGGCGTCAAACGAACTGGTGGTCACGTTGACCGCTTCAATCGTCTCCACCGGAGGCACATACGCAACGTGGTGCGGTAGCGACACAAAGATATTCGCCGTGCCGTCTACCCGAGTCGTGTTGAAGTTCCGGTTCGTGCCATTCACGTTCGTCGTCAGCGACCGCTGCGGCGTATCCATGACGGCATTCTGCAGGGCAGCCGGAGTCGACCCCGGAGTCAGATTGATCAGACTCTGATAGTTCCTGTAGTTCGAGATCGGAAGGTTGACGATCGCCTTGGAGCCGATCTCGGTTCGTACGTCGGATTTCTCCGTCTGCAGCACGGCCGCGTCGCCGCTTACCGTAACCGAATCGGAGATGCTGCCCACCTCCAGCGCAAAGTCGACGCGCGTGACGCTGCTGATGGTAACCGGCACGCCGGTGCGATTCACCGGCTTGAACCCGGCCGCGTTAATCGAGACCGTATAGGCTCCGGGGAGCACGTTCGCCAGGTTGAACCGGCCCTGCTCGTCCGTCAACGCCTCGCGGATTTGCCCGGTGTCGGCCGCGGTTAACTTGACCGCGGCGCGGGGCACCTGCGACCCCGAACTGTCGGTCGCGACGCCAACCACTGTTCCATATAAGACCTGTGCTCTGGCCTGTGTACCGCTCCAGAGGGCTGCGGCAATCAGAGCCGCTGCGAAAACCTGAATACAACGTGTTTGCACTTGGGTGCCTCCTGTGTGAGGGCAATTCTCCCCCCCCGCGGCGTCGCGCCAGGAGTCGCGTAACCGCCATGTAACCGTTCAGAATTAATGAAGTCAGCTACTTGGCGCCATTGATCAGAGCTATCCAGTTGCTCAGAAGCGGCAGCGTAACAGGTGCCGGAGACTTTGTGCTCACCAGCGCGTAGAAGGACTGGCCGTCTGGCGAGACGCTGTAGGGGCTCAGAAACGTGACCGCCGAAAAGTGGCGCGCATCGAAAAGCGGCGCCGGCACCCCCAGCGATATCCCGCCCGCGGCGCGCCGAACCGGAACGTTCATCAGCGGGCCCGACGGAGACAGATAGTACAAAGTGCTCCCGTCCCGACTCCACCTTGGGTGCGAGCCGCCCGATTCCGACACCTTCCACCTTCGGGTCTCGCCGTTGTCTGGCATCGACTCCACATACACCTCGGCACGGCCCGTTTCGTCCGAGATGTAGGCCAGCCACTGACCGTCCGGTGAGAAGAACGCGTGACGCTCGTTGTACCGGCTGCGACGGAAAGGAACCGGCTCACCCGTTACCTTGCCCGACGCCCAGTCGTACGGCAACAGCAGGATGTCCGTCAGCGTCTCGGGATTGTCCTCGAACACGGCAAGCCAGCGTCCGTCCGGCGACATGTCCGTCAGAAATACCGAATGCCCCGACTTCCACACCGGAGACGGAGGCTCCTTCCCCGTCACCGGCCGCGAGAAGATCGACAGAAGACTCTCCCGTGGCGATCCGAAAACCACACGGTTGCTGTCTCGCGTCCACACCGGGTAGCTGCCGCCTTCAAACGTAAAACGCACGAACGAAGGGTTTTCCACATCGCTGGTCCACAAATCTGACCCGCTCCCATTGGGAACGGCCATACCCGCGGCGATCCTCCTGCCATTCGGCGACAGGCTGATCGCCTCGTACACTCCCGGCGGCGCGAGTTTGCGCATCACCCGCCCGCTCCGGTCGAGTTGCACGGGCTCGGTTTGCTCACCCTCGGCCACCTGGTACGCCAGCAGCCGGTCGCCGGCAATAGAGAACGCGGATCCGCGTGCGACCGTATAACGGACCCCATCCACCACCGGGATTTCGGGGCCTTCCAGCCGCCCGGCGCTGACGTTGAGGCGCCTGACACGGATTGCGCCTTCGTTGACATACAGAAGATACGAGACCCCGGCCGATTCTGCCACATGCGCCTGGGTACTGGTGGGAAGCAGCCGCATCGGCGAGCCGCCCCGGAGTGAGCCAAGATACAACCCATCCTTGCCCGGAAGCGTCGAGCGTGCCGAGTACGTGAAATGTTCCCCGTCAGCGAGCAGCTCCGGCCACCGGTGATCCAGTTCGCCGGACTTCACGTCGACGGTGGTAACGGGCCGCGGCTTCCCGCCTGCGGCCGACACCTTGAAAATGCCCGCGCCGCTGGTACGAGGGGAGAAGATGATGGTCCCGTCAGATCCCCAGGCGCCACCGCGCCCCAGCGGTGACTCGCACAGATTGCGGACGCTGCCGTCCATCAGCCGGTGGATCTTCAGGTAGCCTTCGGCGAAGAAGCCGATTTGCGTCTCATCGGGCGACCAAAACGGCTGATATCCGTTCTGCGTCCCGCCCAGAGGGACGGCGGTCCCCGACCGCAGACTCCGAAACCAGATTCGCCGTTCGCCGCTCCGCTCCAGCAGCGGAAATATTACCGAATTCCCGCTCGGCGAAAGGACCGCAAATCCCCGGTTCAGGTCGAGCGTTCCCTCGGCAAACAGAGGGAGCGCCAGCTGCGCAAGCTGCGGACTCACCGCCGCCGCAGTAGCCTTCCACCGCCCGATCACGAACCCTGCCACCAACAGCGCAGCCGCCAGCAGCGCAGCCGCCAGCAGCCCGACCACCCACCACCGTTTCGCCGGCCTCGAAACCGGTACCGCCGCGACTTCCGGGAGAGGAGGAGGAACTTCCACGTGCTCACGCCGGTGGATGGTCGGAACATACGACCCCCTGGAGAACTCGATAATGAGTTCCCTGTCCCGGCCTTCCTGTTCGTAGTAAGCGGTGAGGACCGTCCTGAGCCGGTGCGCCTGAGTCCGGACGATGGTATCGGTACGAGGGTCGAACGAAGGTCCGCGTTCGAAGACGTCAGAGCCGATCAAATACTCCTTCAATTCCTCAGCACGTCCGGTGAGAACGTAGTTGACGGTAAACCGAAGAAACGAAGCAAGCCGCCTGGACCGCGCAAACACGGGACTCGCAAGTATGAGCGCGACCTCTTTCTCTACATCGTCCTGCGTAAACGAAGCATTCACCATGGTGCAGCGGGGCCGATCTGAAGCCTATCACGTGCGCCAGTAGTGCGGTCAGGCGGCCCTGCAACAGAGCCGCCTGTACCCTGAGGATGCCCCCGGCACGTTCAAGAGCCTCTTTTCATCCGCCGAAACGCCGCTGCATTGTGGTGGTTGCGACCTTCGGGGAATGAAGCTTGTATGCAGTCTTTGTGAGGGGTTTACCAACTGGCAGCAAAGGGGCTATCCTACGCAGTTCGTCCAGTAATGCTTCGTCGGTGTATTCCGTCAGGAAAGCAAGCTCATACCGTGGCATCGTCCCTGTTCATTATTAGACGTTTTGGCAGCGTTTACAAACCCTTCAGGATGTGGCGAGATAATCTGACGGGGCAGAAGATGAATTGCGTGTGTCAACTATATCAGTGTCCAAGTAGGCCGGCCACACAGGGCGTCCGCAAAACGTATACAATCATCTCCACTCGGTAAGTCACAGAATCACTGACACCCGATGTTGTGTCGACGACAGGAGGTGAGGCGCATGACCTTAGCGGCGGTTTCGTTGCTTCTGCTGCAGGCTAATCTGGCTGACCTGCCCTCAGCCACGAGGAATCCGTTCACCAGTCCCGCGGACCTCGAACTGGGCAGAAAGATGTATGCGGGCCGGTGCGCGGGATGTCATGGCCCGGCCGGTGACGGAGGCAAAGGCGCAAATCTCGCGCTTCCCACCCTCAGCCGTGCGGAGACCGATACATCGCTCTACCGCGTGATCCGCTACGGCATTCCGGAAACCGAGATGCCGGGTCACAACATGACACAACGGGAGATCTGGCAACTCGCGGCGTTTGTTCGGACTCTCGGCGGGCGAACCGGAGCCGACACCATCACCGGCGATCCAGCGCGTGGAGCGGCACTGTTTTCAGGCAAAGGCGCATGTCAGAGCTGCCATCTTTTGAACGGCAAAGGTGGTCACCTGGGGCCGTCACTGACGGATCTCGGCCGCCGCAGAAGCCCGGCGTATATCCGGTCCAAGGTCGTCGATCCCGCGGCGGAGCCACTTGCGGGCGATTTCAGCACCGTGCGGCTTAAGACCAAAACTGGCGAATCGGTCAGCGGTGTTCTCATCAACCAGGACACGTACTCCATTCAGGTTCGCGACAACGGCACGCGCCTGCATTCTTTCTGGAAGCAGGACCTGACCCAGCTCGATGTCGAACGTAAGACGCCGATGCCTGCATACGGCAACAAACTCACCGCGCAGGAACTGAATGACCTCGTGGCCTTACTGGCGCGAACTCCCGGAGAAGGGCAGCAATGAAAATCGCCGTGATGTTACTTGTGAGCGCGGCCGCGTTTGTCGCCTCAGCACAGCAGCCTGTCACTTATGACCGCATTCTTAACGCGCACAAAGAGCCGGGTAACTGGCTCACTTACTCGGGCAATTACGCCGGACATCGGTTTTCGCCGCTGACCGCCATCAATGACCGCAACGTCGCGTCCCTTAAGCCGCTCTGGTCGTATCAGGTGAACTCACTGCAGAAGTTCGAAGCGACGCCCGTGGTGGTCGACGGAATCATGTACATCACCGAGCCGCCCAGCCACGTCACCGCACTCGACACGCGCACCGGCCGGCCTCTCTGGAAGTACCGCAGGCCCATGCCCGACGACGTGCGCGTGTGCTGTGGTCAGGTCAACCGCGGCGTGGCGATACTCGACAACGTAGTGTATGTCGGAACCATCGACTCGCATCTCGTCGCGCTGCACGCCACCACCGGCGCCGTGCTCTGGGACGTCGTTGTCGCCGACTACAAGACGGGCCACTCCATCACCGCGGCGCCGCTTGCTGTCAAAGACAAAATCGTCGTTGGAATAGCAGGGGGCGAGTATGGGGTTCGGGGCTTCCTGGATGCTTACGACGCAAAGACCGGAAAGCGCGCATGGAGATTCTGGACCATACCGGGTCCCGGCGAACCGGGTCACGATTCCTGGAAAGGGGACAGCTGGAAAACAGGATCGGCCACTACCTGGGTTACCGGTGCCTTCGATCCGCAGACCAACCTCATCTACTGGGGTACGGGTAATCCCGGACCCGACTGGAACGGCGACGTGCGCGAGGGCGACAACCTGTACTCGGACTGCCTGATAGCAGTCGACGCGGACACGGGGAAACTCAAATGGTATTTCCAGTTCACCCCGCATGACGTGCATGACTGGGATGCTACGGAAGTGCCCGTTCTTGTCGAAGCGGAAGTCCGCGGTACCAAGCGAAAGCTGGTGCTGTTCCCGAATCGAAACGCATTCTATTACGTGCTCGACAGGACCACAGGTGAGTTCATCGCGGGCAGGGCGTACGCGAAACAAACGTGGGCCACAGGGCTCGACGACAATGGTCGGCCCCAGCGTGCGCCCAACACGTTCCCCACGCTGCAGGGTACCGCCGTGTGGCCATCGGTAAGTGGTGCGAATAACTGGTACAGCCCTTCTTACAGCCCCTCCACCGGCCTGCTTTACGTCGCAACACGCGAATCAGGCGCGGTGTTCTACATCGGAGACGCGGAATACAAGGAGGGCGAACAGTTCAATGGAGGCGGATTCCGCAGTGTCCCCAATGAAGAACAGTGGGGCGCCATTCGTGCCTTCGAGCCCGCCACGGGCCGCGTGAAATGGGAGCACAAATTGTTCTCGCCGCCGTGGTCGGGCGTTCTCTCTACTGCGGGTAATTTATTGTTTGGCACAACCAATGAAGGGCAGGTGTTCGCGCTCCATGCAGCGACAGGCAAAGCTCTCTGGCGTTACCAGACCGGAGGTATGGGACGCTCAAACCCCATCAGTTACGGCGTCCAGGGTAAGCAGTATGTCGCGGTGACTATGGGAAATTCTCTTCATTGTTTCGGACTGGAGTAGTTGACTTCCCTGCGTATTTGAGATCAGACTGAAGCGTGGTTGTAATAGATCTGGACGACGTGCGGCGTCTCGGCAACGAGAAAGCGGATGAAAACATCGCATTCCGCCGCCATCTGGCGGCTCACCATGTTCGTGAAGCGGCATTTCAGATACTTGCCACCGAAATTCAGCGGGAAGTCGATTGCACCGCGTGCGCAAATTGTTGCCGTCACTCCATCGTTTCCGTGAATGCGGCGGAACTAGAGACGATTGCGGCGCACCTCTCGGTCTCACCAGAAACCGCGCGCGCCGTATACATGGAGCCCGATCCGGAAGCCCCAGTGCTGCGCCGCCTGCGGAGCACGCTCGATGGTTGTATCTTTCTCGATACCGAGAATTTCTGCATAATCTACGAGGCTCGTCCCAACACCTGCCGTGACTTTCCGCACATCAACGTGGGCCACCACTCACTGGGTGCCCGCCCGGCGTCACAGGCGCGCTGGGCTGCGCTGTGCCCGATAATCTACAATGCGCTCGAAACCTACAAGCGCATTACCGGATTCCATAAGCGCTCCAGTCAAACTCGCCAGCTTACTTCCGGAATAACAGGGGAGTGAATTCCGCCAGGTACTGCCGCCAGTACGTGTATGTGTGATTCCCGGCAGTCGGGCGCCAGGTGTGTGGCACCCCCTTCGCTGTCAGTGCCGCGTCGAGTTTCTCCGATCGTGCGAACAGCGAATCCTCACGCCCGCAGGCGAACCAGATTGTCGCGGGCCGAGCTTTCGCATCCGCCAGCACGGCTGCAAATCGAGTCTCAAAATCCGCCGGTACCGCGGCGCTGAACGCTCCCACGGCGCTGAACAATTCCGGATGACTGAAGCCAGTGTGCAGTGACTGGCCTCCGCCCATCGACAGCCCGGCCACTGCGCGATTCGCCTTGCCCTGGGCCACACGGTACTCCGATTCCACGAAAGGAATCACATCTTTCGTCATGTAGTCGTCGTAGAGCGGAACGTTCTTAGCCTGCTGCTCCCGAGGCGAGCCGAACGGAACCGCATGTCCGAACGGCATCACCACGACCATCGGTTGAGCCGTGCGTGCCGCAATCAAATTGTCCAGAATGAAGTTCGCATTTCCCGCCAGTACCCATCCGCCGGCCGTGTCATTCGAGCCGTGGAATAAATACAAAACCGGAAATCGTTTGGTTTGCTGTTTGTCGTAGCCCGGCGGCGTGTAGATCCAGATCCAGCGCGGGTCGCCTCCCAGCACTCTGGAGTGCTGCCACCGAATCTCCACCGAGCCGTGCGGCACATCCTGCGGGATCCACGGCTGCGCTTCCGGCCCGCGAACCTCCACCAGGCTGGCGGATGTCCGCGCACGCAGTTTCATCCGTGGATTCACCGGATCCGCGATGGTCATTCCGTCAACTACAAAGTGATAGATGTAGACGCTCGGGGGAAGAGGGCCGACTGTAACACTCCATGTGCCGTCAGACCCCTTCGTCATCTTCTCGCCGGTGCCTGGCGTCATCCAGTCCCCAAAGAAGCTCACGTCGGTGGCCTTCGGGGCCGATATCCGGAACGTGACGCGGCGGTCGCTGTGGACCTCCGGTGAAGCCACGGCCGGTACCGCGGAAGGCGGCGCCTGAGCCCGTACAAACAGCGAGACGGCCGAGAGGCAGAGAAGAAGGATGCGCATACGAGCAAACATCATATCCGCTCCCGGCCGGCAACGCTCTATCGTCTGGCGGGCAGACTCGTGGAAATCGACACCGCAGCCTGGGTGCACTTAGGATGACCCCAGCCACTCGCACTCGCTCCGGAGGTCGACCCGCTGCCAACGGACTGTCCGTTACCGAAGGTAACGTCATACACGATGTTGTCAGGCCGCGCCGAATCGCCACTTACTCCCGCGGTTACCCAGTCAAGATCCAGAGTGCGGCGCGTCCGCCACGCAATATTGTGATCCGCGCAGGAAGAGTCGCCACTTACTCCAATCGCCCCGACGATCCCGCGAGCCTGGCTATACAAAGCGAGCCCGCCGCCAAACACGTTGACTCCGCCGATGCGCTCGCCGATCATCGGATCGCTGGGCGTGCCATACTTGCCCGACTCGCCACGATAGGCGACCGCCGTGTTCACCGGATTGCTTTCCTGAAGCCCGAACAAAGAGCCGCCCGGCTGCACTGCGCTGTAAAGGTTGGCCGTCGACAGCGCCAGACCAGGCAGGCTGAATGAATTCGCCGTATTGGCTTTCTGTGCCGAAATCACGCGGCTTCCGGGCCACTGGTCGCCTCGGCCCGTGCCCGTGTAGGCTACCGCGCAGACCGTGCCGTCGCGGTCGACAATGGTGGCCCACATATCCAGATTGAAGCCGCCGTTCGACTCGGCTCGCGCAGCCTTCAGCGCAGCTTTCAACTCATCATGAGACGGCAACCCGACACAGGGCCGCCCCGTCTGGTCCTGAGCCTGTACGCCACAACTTAGTCCAGTTGCAATCACTGCCAGTATGGAAAATCTACGAGTATTCATCAGTACTCCCCGGTGCTTACAATAACACCGCGCGACCGCCGTCAGAACCTCCGCCTTCCTCGTTACTAACGGCTAAGTGCTTCGAATCATCCGTAGGTCCACCTCCCGGTCGACGTGCCGCCACTCTTCGGTTTCCCGCAACTGGCTCACGAGATCCTCAAAGGCGCTGGCGTCCTTGGGTGCGTAGTCGAAGTAAGTCACAAAATCGAATGCCTCCGGAAACTCCAGGTCCCGGCAGTGATGCAGTCTGCGCGCGATCGCCGGCACATAGCGCTCGTTACTGAATGACACCCTTCAGCACGCACAACGCGTTCGGCGGGGATGTACCGCCCGCGATCGACAACCGCGGCACTCTCGCCAGTGGCTCGCCTTTGACGGAAGTCATTCTCTCCACCAGCCACTTACCTTCCAGTCCGCCTGCGGACAGAAACAATCTGGGATTCAAAATCGTATCAAAGCCTCCAGATACCCAAACATCAGGTTCTTTCCGGCGGGATAGATCTGCCGCATCGCCGCGAGCCCCTGAGCATAGCCGAAATAACCGGTTAAAGTGGTGTACTTGTTTGCACGAAATTCCACGCTTGTGTCATAAAGATTCGCCAGAGACCGCTTACCGGACGTCGGCCGGCCGGCATAGCCGAACGTCCACGGCTGGAACGCTCCGCCGCCGCTATACCAAAGGTCCTGTGCATTAGCCAGGCGAAGAGAATGAAACTCGGTGCTCAGGGTGACTTTGGCATGCGGCCGCAGCACCAGTGACCCGAACGCGTCGTGGATATTCATCATGTTAAAGAACGGCGTTCGGGCGTAAGGTCTGGGCGTGGGCAGCACCTGAAAAAATGTACCGTGCGTACCGTCTGCCGCGTTGCCGTCACCGGAGCTCGCCGTAAACCCGCCGCGCAACCACGGTTTCACCCTCGGCAGTACCTTCGGCTGAAAGCCCGCTTCTGCATCGACGGCATACGCGCGATGCTTCTGAACTCCCCATTCGCCCGTCTGCAGCGCGACCCAGCCCAGCAGATCGATTGCTCCACCGGACGTGGTTACCGAGTGCAGACTGTGCGCGCCGAACGTCTCCACTCGAATATTGGACAAATCACCGCGTCGAATGGCTGCCGCCCGGTTGTCGGTCTTCAGCACCCCCTGTCGCCAGTCCGTGTATTCAATGAAGAAGACCCTCGAGTCCGCCGCATGTTTTGTGCCTCCCCAGCCCCGCGTCAGCGCGGCATATCCGAAAGCCGATTTGTTCCAGCCCCAGCCGTCGGTCTGAAAGACGCCGCGTGTCGGCAGAGCCCCGACCACGGTCACGTCGGTTTGCCCCTTCGTCCACGAGTATCTCCCTCCGTCGAAGCTTCGGCCTACGTCCGTCCAGCCGAATGAGCCGATGAGACGCTGGCTGATTCGACTCGCCTTCAGCACGGCCAGCGACGCATTCTTCGGAATCAACTCCGTACCTTCGTTGAACTCAAAGCGGCCAACCTGAAGCGAACTCGCTTCATAGGAGCCGAGCCCCTTGAACTTGAGGAACGCCTGTTTGGGAAATACCATTCCGGCGAAACGCCTGTTGTCATTAGCGGTGTAGTAATTCGATCCGAGGCCAAGTGCACCTTGTGGCGCCGCGGCTGTAGCCGCCGTCGGCAAGCCAAGCAAAAAAGGTGCCGCTAACTCGACATTCCAGTCGAGCCTCTTGCGCGATTGCGCGAAGCTGACCCGCAACAGGCTCCCGCCGTAGCCATAGGTGTTCCCGCCTGAGGCCGGCTCAAACCAGTCCCAGCCGTAGGTCCTCAGCCGCAGGTTGCCCGTCACCGTCACCCCGCCGGCTTTCAGTGTTCCCGGACCGTTGTACCCCGGGGATGCGGCGGTTTGTCCCATGCAAGCTGTCGCTCTGGTCATTACTAAGATCGCGGCCAACAGCCCACCGTGTTTCATCTTCATACCAGCCATCCTATCTCCGGTTCGGCAGGCACACCTGTGGCGTCACAATCGCATGCCCGGTCTGAGGGCTATGGGTTTCAGTCGTGCGCTGACGTGGCGAACTGCCTGCTGTGGTGCTCCAGAAAGCCGATTATCTGGTGTCGGAGCCCGACATATTCCGAATTTTCGACCATCGAGCGCCGGCATCTGGGCTTCGGGACAGTGACACTTAGGCTGACACGACACTCGACTCCAGTCCGTCGGTCAACCGCCCAGGATGCTTCCTTTGAGACCGTCGCATTGATACCAAACTTGCGAAAATAACCCGGTTCGTGCACCATTACGACGACGCATTGTCCGTGAGCGCGATAATTCCAGATCGAAGGTCCGATTTTTCCGGCGCGTCACTGGCATAGGCGGCTCCAGCCCATCCACGGGGAAGCCCAGCCATCACGGTGGCAAGCGGCGTAGCCCCGGAAATCGTTTTCAAAATGCTTCTGCGAGTGGCTTTCATGTGCTGTCTTGTCTCCTGGTAATGTCTGCTGGCAAAACGCCTCCGACTGGGAGGAGAGAATGGACACACCCATGCCTGGGCAGCGGGTCGCATGGACCTGCTGCCTGGCATCCGGGGGCGCGGATCACAGCGCGTCGCGAGCTTGTGCTCTCGGAAAACACAAGTCTCAGTGCTTCCGAAACAACAATGAAATAAAGATTGTGAATGAGTTATAAAACCGCTCCGCAACGAGTGGTCGGCGG
>Ga0163150_10005152_pt1 | contig 16964 bp, 17 predicted proteins | sample OliLakLV19P2IB_FD_148628 | JGI IMG/M metagenome (GOLD analysis project Ga0163150, IMG submission 148628) | Freshwater microbial mat bacterial communities from Lake Vanda, McMurdo Dry Valleys, Antarctica - Oligotrophic Lake LV.19.P2.IB | ecosystem: Environmental > Aquatic > Freshwater > Lake >...
TGTCCAGAAGCACATCGCCGGTAATCGCCACAGAACTGAGCGTTCCCATAGGCGAGCCCGCCCGCAGCGTCCCGCCCGTCACGTCCCACGCGCCCCCCGTCAGCGCCCCGCCGCTCACCGTCGCCACCGCACCACCAGTCAGCGTCGCCGCCGTAACAACCATCAGGTTTCCGCCAGTGAAGTTGACGGACTCCGCGCACGACAGGCTGTTGATGGTCCGCGTCCCTGTCGTAGCGGAAAACACAATCGTCGGATTTGCCCCGATGTTGATCGTCACGTCGTCCGCCGCGACGGGCACGCCGTCGGGGTTCCAGTTCGCGGCGTCGTGCCAGTTGACGCCCGTGCCGCCGGGGCCGCCGTCCCACGAAACCGCGGCGAGGTGCAGGCGAGATTCCAGCGCCTCCAGCAGCACCCCCGAAAGTGTGCGGGAAGCGGGCGAATGCCGCATCGGCGCGCCGACACACCGCCCCGCCCGCGCGAGCAAACGCGACAGATGCGTACCGAATCCTAACAAATAAAGGGTCCGCATGTGAATCTCCTACTGGGTGCCGGGGACATCAGCCTACCACACCACGGCCCGTGTACAAGCGGTTTCCCCAACAAGAGCGCAAAATGGGGGAAGCGCGCCACTTGGAGGCTGCACAAGGGTCCGCCGCGTTCTTTGATGCCCTCCGCAACGCTCCGCCCTCTCGGGCGACTCTCCGTTCGCCTCGAAAAGATATCTTGCTCAACCCGCGAACCAGGAACTCAGGAACGCGAAGATGTCGGGCACGTTCACGACGAGGTCGTTGTTCCAGTCGGCGATGTGCGTGACGATCAGGCGCATGCCGGTCGCATCGGTGAGGACCGGGCCGGTGATGCTGAAGGTCCCGGTGGGGTATGGAGTGCATCCCGCCCGCGAAGCTCACCCCGCCGGGCCCTTCAAGGCTCGAGCCGGGCATGTAAGTCCGGCCGGTCTCGAAGATGAGCGTGTCGCGCGAGATGACGATGATGGTGCCGTTGTTGATTCCCGGCACGCCGATGACGAACTCGCCGGTGTGGACCGTGATGAGCCCGTTGTTGAGGAACAGTTTGGTTGACGCGCGACCAGTGCCCCCCCCTCCCTGGGTGGCGAAAGGTGTGCTCTGAGAATGCCCGGCACTCCAGCGGCGGCTCGTATAAGGAGTTCAACACGCCCCCACACCGGATGGTCCCCTTGAACGATTGGTCGAGCGACCGCTTCTGCAATCCGCATTCCAAAATCCAAAATCCAAAATCGAACCCCCCCCTCTCACAACCGGGGGAGGGGGGAGCGATATACTCTCCCCGGTATGCTCGTACGCGGCGGTCCATTTCGACTCTTCGTCGCCCTGCTCCTGGCGGTGGCGGTGCCTTTCTGCTGCTGCAACTTCCACTCGTGGTTGAGCGTGTGCGTGCCGTGCGAGGCCGGGAAGCACACGGCGGCGGTCGAGCCGGTGACCCACAGCCACGCGGACGGGTCCGCCCACGATCACGAGTCGGCCCATCACGCCGATCATGCAACGAGTTCGCCGGGCCATGACCCGGCAGCACCCGTGTCGCCTTGTTGCCCCGGTCACGACGACGACCACGAATGCACTTGCGGCAAGCAGCACACTCTCATGACGGTCGCCAAGAAGACCGTGGAACTCCCCGCGCCGGTGCTGGTGGCGATTCTCCCGCTGCCGGTCGATATTGACGCCGAGGCATCCAGTCCATTCCGGGCTCGCGTGCGGGATTTGTGTGGAGTCCCGCGACCCGCGGCGACACTCCTGCGCCTTCATTGCGCGCTCATCGTATAGCAACACCCTTCGGATCGGTGGTTTCCCGCTCTGCCCTGCGCAGTTTTCGCGCGAGGACGGCCGAGCGGTGAACGACGCCGATCCAATCGATCCGGTGGTCGCTCCCCAAATCCATCTGAATCCATCTGTCCGAACAGGAGTCCTCTCATGGCTCGTTCACGCGCGGCCACGGCGGCGGGCGCATTGGCGCTCGCAACCGCAGCCATTCTGATCCCGGTGTACGCCCACGAAGGGCACAACAAGTCCACGGGGTCGACGTTCGACCCCAACGCTCCGAAGAAGGTGTCCGAGGCAACGGCGATGGCGATCGACCTCAGGACCGCCGAAGTGGACTTCGGACAGGTCGAGGACGTTGTGCGGCTCACGGGCCTCGTGCGCGCCCGCCCGGATGCGTTGTTCGCGGTGGCTCCAAAGTACGCCGGCGTTGTGCGGTCGATCGCGGTCCAGCCGGGCGACCGAGTCACAAAGGGGATGACGCTCGCCGAGCTCGATTCCCCGGAGATCGGCCGACTCATCTATGACCTGAAGCGGCTGGAGGCGGAGACCGAGCGCCTCGTATCGGAGGTCAAGCGGTCCGAGTCACAGGCCGCGTCCCTGGAGATCGAGCTCCCGGCCCTGACTGCCAGCGTGGAGCTTGCCGAAGCCGAGGTGCAAAGGCTGATCTCGGCGGGTGAGAGTGTCTCCGCCAACCTGCTGGCGCAGCGCAGGTCGGAGGCCATCAAACTCCGGGCCGATGCCGGGCTTCGTGCCGTAGCACTCTCCCAGGCCAAGGCGGATGCGGAGTCATTGGGCCGTCAGGTTGAAACCACCCGGGCCTCGGCCGAAGCACTGCGTGCCACGCTTCCGGGAGGCGCTGAGAGCTCGGAAGTGCTCGGTGATTCGGCGCATCCGGGCGTCGTGCGGTTCGTGTCGCCGATCGACGGCGTGGTGGTCAGCCGCAGCGCCATCCCCGGTCAGGGCGTGAGCACAGGCACGGCCATTCTTACCGTCGGAAACTTCGACGCCGTGCAGGTCGAGGGCGAACTGCCGGAGGGTCTGATCGATCGCGTTGCCTCCGCCCCCAGCGCCAAGGTGCGCGTGCGTCGCGGGGTTGGGGGGGTCGGTGCAACCGGTGAGACCATCGCCGAGGGCACGGTCCGGTTCATCAGCCCCGTGATCGATGCGACCAAACGCACCGCGCACCTGCTCGTTGAGGTGGACAACCCGTCAGGCGCCCTTCGCCAGGGGCAGTTCGTGGACCTCGCGGTGGTGCTCAGCAGCAACGAGGCCGCGGTTGTCGTGCCGGTCTCGGCGATCGTGAAGGAAGGCCCACTCCAGTATGTGTTCGTCAAGGAAGGCGAGGGCGAGAATGAGGTCTTCCAGAAGCGGGACGTGGCGACGGGCGTCCGTGACGACCGCGTTGTCGAGATCAAGGAGGGCCTGGTGCCCGGCGACGTGATCGCGGTGAGCGGTGCGTTCAGCATTTCTCAGTTGCGTGGGTTCGTCCCCGGCGCGCCGGAGCCCGCCGTGCCTGAGAAGAGTGGCGACGGACACGGGCACTCTCACTAACCCCCTCGCTCGCCACGACGCCGGTTTCAGCCGCCGATCAGGAAGGACCCGCCCTTGCTCAACTGGATCATCAAGGCCTCGCTCCACAACCGTGTGCTGGTGCTGATCGCCGCGCTGCTGGTGTCGGTCTATGGCGTGTATGTGACGCTCCAGACGCCGACGGACGTGCTCCCCGATCTCAACCGTCCGGTGGTGACGATCTTCGGCGAGGCTCCGGGCCTTGCGCCCGAAGAGGTCGAGGCACAAGTCACCTACCCGATCGAGACCGCCGTGAACGGCGCGCCAGGCGTTGAGCGCGTGCGGAGCCGCAGCGCCCTGGGGCTGTCGATCGTGTACGTCGAGTTCGCCTGGGGCACGGACCTCAAGTACAACCGCCAGGTCGTCAGCGAGCGGCTGGGCACGATCATCGACAAGCTCCCCCCGGGCATCGTGCCGGTGATGACGCCCGCGTCGAGCATCATGGGCGAGATCGCGCTCGTGAGTGTGTCCAGCAAAACTCTGAGCCCGATGGACGTGCGGACACAGGCCGAGTTCGTGCTGCGGCCGGCGGTCCTCTCGATCCCCGGCATCGCCCAGGTGACGGTCATGGGCGGGGAACTCAAGCAGTTCCGCGTCCGGGCCGATCCCGACAAACTGCGCCTCTTCGACCTGACCCTGGAGGACGTGGAGAAGGCCCTCGCCGCGGCGAACCAGAACACGGGCGGAGGGTTCCTTGTCAGCGGCGCACAGGAACTGGTCGTTCGCAACCTGGGCCGGGTGCAGACGGCCGAGGACATCGCATCTTCTCTCATCACCAACACGCCGGGCGACCATGACTCGCCGCCGCGAGCTGTGTTGATCGGCGATGTGGCGACGGTGACCGAAACCGGCCCGACCATCAAGCGCGGCGACGGCTCGGAGAACGGCGCCCCCGCCGTCATCATGGCGATCCAGAAGCAGCCGGGGGCCGACACGCTCACGCTCACCCGGGCCCTCGACGCGACGCTGGCGCAGCTCAAGCCGGCGTTGCCGCAAGGCCTGGACGTGAACCCCGACGTCTTCCGGCAGGAGCACTTCATCAAGTCGTCGATCGGCAACGTGGTCGAGGCCCTCCGCGACGGCGGCATCCTCGTGGTCATCATTCTGATCCTCTTCCTGATGAACGTGCGGACCACCATCGTCACGCTCACGGCCCTGCCGCTCTCGCTCATCACCACGTTCCTCGTCTTCCACTGGCTGGGCATGAGCGTCAACACCATGACGCTGGGCGGGCTGGCCGTGGCCATCGGCGAACTGGTGGACGACGCGATCGTCGATGTCGAGAACGTCTACCGGCGGCTGGGCGAGAACCGCCGCGCGGCCAATCCCAAGCCCATCATTGACGTGGTCTTCAACGCCTCCAGCGAGATCCGCAACCCCATCATCCTCGGCACGGTCATCGTGTGCCTGGTCTTCATGCCCACGTTCTTCCTGCCGGGCATCGAGGGTCGGCTCTTCGCCCCGCTGGCCACGGCGTACATCATCAGCATCTTCGCGTCGCTGCTGGTGGCGCTCACCATCACCCCGGTGCTGGCGTACTACCTGCTTCCCGGCATCAAGCGGATGACGCACGGCCAGGACGGCTTCTTGCTGCGCTTCTGCAAGCGGCTCGCCCTGCGGTCGTACTCGATCTCGATGCCCCGCCCCGTCGCCGTGCTCTCTGCGCTGGGCGTGCTGGTCGCGGCCGCGCTCTTCATGGTCACGCGGCTGGGCTCGGAGTTCCTGCCGCCCTTCAACGAGGGCACGGCCACCGTCTCGTTCATGCTGACTCCGGGCGTCTCGCTTGAAGAATCCAACCGCGTCGCCAGGCGTGCCGAAGAGGCGATCCTGACCATCCCCCAGGTCAAGAACGTGGCCCGCCGCACCGGCCGCGCCGAGCAGGATGAGCACGCCGAGGGCGTCCACTCTTCCGAGATCGATGTGGACTTGTGGACCAAGGACGAAGCGAAAGACCCGGGCTCGCATCCCTCGGTGAGCGGGAGAAAACCGCCCGCCCCCGCCGACATCCGCCCGCGCGAGGAGGTCTTCGCCGAGATCGGCGACAAACTCTCCGTCTTCCCCGGCGTCAACGTGGGTGTCGGCCAGCCCATCAGCCACCGCATCGAGCACCTCCTGTCGGGCGTCCGCGCCCAGGTCGCCATCAAAGTCTTTGGCGACGACCTCAACACGCTGCGCACGCTCGCCGACCAGACCAAAGCGGCGATGGAGGGCATCCCCGGCGTCGCCGACTTGCAGGTGGAACAGCAGGTGCTCGTGCCGCAACTGCACATCACCATCAACCGCGCCGCCGCGGCCCTCGTGGGGTTCACGCCCGCCGCGCTCACCGATGCGATGGAGACGGCCACCAAGGGCAAGGTCGTGGGCCAGGTACACGACGGGCTCAAGTCGTTCGACATCACCCTCACGTTGGATGACCGCCACCGGACCGACCCGACCCAGCTGGGCGAAGTGCGGCTGGTCTCGCCCACGGGCGCGATCGTGCTGGTGCGCGATGTGGCCGAGATCGTCGAGAAACTCGGCCCCAACGAAGTGGCGCGGGAGAACCTGCGCCGCCGGATCGTGGTGCAGTGCAACGTGCGCGGGCGCGACCTGGGCTCGACGGTGGAAGAACTCCGCAAATCCATCGAGATGGACGTAGCGCTTCCGCAAGGCTATACGATGGAGTTCGGCGGCCTGCACGAGGCGCAGAAGGAATCGACCCGGCTTCTGCTCATCCTGGGCCTGGGCTCGCTCATCGCCATCTTCGTGATCCTCTTCACGCACTACCGCTCGAGCATGATCGCCGCCCAGATCATGCTCAACGTTCCCTTCGCCCTCATCGGCAGCGTGACGGCCCTCGCCATCACCCGCGAGCCTTTCAGCGTCGCTTCGCTGGTTGGCTTCATCTCGCTGACCGGCATCGCCACCCGCAACGGCGTGCTCATGGTCAGCCACTACATCCACCTGATGACCGTGGAGCGCCAGCCCTGGAGCAAGGACCTCATCATTCGAGGCAGCCAGGAGCGTGTCGCCCCGGTGCTGATGACCGCCGTCACGGCGGGGCTGGGCCTGATCCCGCTGGTGCTGAGCAAGGGCGAGCCGGGCAAGGAGATTTTGTACCCCGTCGCCGTCGTCATCCTCGGCGGCCTTATCACCAGCACGCTGCTGGACTTCTTCGTGACCCCGGCGGTCTTTTACCGCTTCGGCAAGAGCGCCGCCGAGCGGCTGGCGAGAGAACACGCCGAGAAGCACACCAACTCGCCATCGGCGAAAGAGGGCGCGTGAACCGTCCAACCAAATCGTCGAGGATCAAGGCTCTTCGCCCCAGCGGGGCGACGGGTTGTAGCCACGGGTGGAGCGATGCCCGGCATCGCGCAACCCGTGGCGAGCGGTCGTCTGTCCTCACCCGCCCCGGCGGGGCGGAGGAGAGCACCGTTGTTGAAGGTCAGCTCGGCTTTGCGTACAACGTGCCCGCCGACGGATCCGGTGGCTTATCTATCCGCAAGCCGATCATTGACGAAGCGTTGTGTTTGAGGATTCCCTCATCCCATGTCTGGAGTACTTCGACGTTTGCCGTCATCGCAGTCGCAACATGGATGGCATCCGCGTGCTTGATCGCCAGCCGCCGCGTGAGATCATGGGCCTTCTCGGCGATTGTTCGCTCGACAGCGCGGAGCGCGATGTACTCTTGCTCAAAGAACGCGAGCATCTTGCGTGACGCATCGTCGTCCACCTTGCGCACCGTGGGAAGTCCCGCGCATTCTGTGATTGCCAGCGCCGAAGTCACAATCACCAACTCTCCAGCCTCTGCTTCATTGAGCAGTTCGCGCAGGGCGTCGCGTTTGCCCGGCTCCTGCTGGAACCAGCCGAGGAAGCAGTTGGTGTCCCAGTACACCCGCCTAGGCATCTCGCAGCCTCCGCACGAACTCGGCGGAGTCCATGCCGCCGGTGATGTCGAGCTTGCCGGTTCCCTCAAAGTCGGAGGCCTTGGGCAAAACGGCCTTGTCGCGCATCACGCGGATGGATTCGACTTCGATCGAGAGCGGGCGGCCCTTATCGCTGAACTTGGCACGTCCGGATACGCTAACGCGCTTGCCGAGTGCCGCCACAGCATCGGCGAGCCTGCCATCGGCGAGCATGCAGCGGACCCGCGTGCCCGTGAGTTGATCGAAGACATCGAACGCATCTCCGCCGTGGATGGTCACGGTTTCGAGCGAACCCTCGATGGTCGTGTCGGCCATGTGATACATGGTCCGGCGACCGAAGAACTCATCGATCAACGCGGCCGAGCGGAGCGTGGGGACAACCTTCTCTTCCCCCGGCGCGGAAAACTCCACGCGCGAGACGCCGCGGTCCAAAAGTCCCAGCAACGCACGGGCTTCCTTCAGTGTGTCGTCGCCGAAGTCGCTGGGCACGCCCTTGCCCGATTCGAGCTTGCGCATCCCACGCATGTAAGACTTGACAACCGCGCGGCTGGTATCTCGCCGCTGGGCGGGTACATGGGCCTCGAGCGTCAACGTGAGCGGGCTGTTGGTGGTCGCCTTGGTGATGTTCCAGTGGATGGCGGCCTTTCCGTCCTCGCTGGACCGCGCATCCAAGTCTCGCAAGACGGCCAATGCCTTCACCACCACATCGACAAACCGCTCGGCAGGCACGCCGCCGTCGCGACCTTCGACCAGGATGGTGAACTGTTGTCCCATGGTGCTCCACTACTGTACGCGATCTGGCCTGGGTTCGGGTGTACACCCGACCGCGACTCTGTTGATGCCGTGTTCTCTATCGGCGTTTTCGCCCATTTGTCACGCCGCGACTGTCGCCATCGCGGTCTCGCTCCACGGCGCTGGTTCGCCGGTGGCCGAGACCCAGCGCACGAGGTACGCGGCGGTCTTGCCGCCTTGCGCGCTCTGGAAACTTACTTCGACGCGGTCGCGTGTGACGGTGCGGATGAACTTATAACTCGCGGGGTCGGCGGGCGGCGCGGTGTTGGGATCGACCAGCGCGATGTAGACCTCGGTGCCCAGCGTGATGCGCGGCATCATGATCGCGCTGGGCGCAGCGCTCATCCAGCGCTACGGCTGGATCACCTGCGTCTTCGGCGGCTTCCTGATCCTGACGGCGGTCAAGAGGGCCTTCGCGGACGGCGAGGGCGTCCACCCGGACCGGAACATCCTCGTGCGACTGGTCCGCAAGGTGTGGCGGGTCTCCTCGGACTACGACGGCCAGAAGTTCATCACGAAGATTCCCGGCCCCGACGGGGTGCTGCGCCGGGCCGCGACGCCGCTCTTTCTGGCCTTGATCGTGGTCGAGTTCACCGACCTGGTCTTCGCGGTGGACTCGGTGCCCGCGATCTTCGCCATCACGGGCGACCCCTTCATCGTGTTCACGTCCAACGTGTTCGCGATCATGGGCCTGCGGTTACTGTACTTCCTGCTGGCCAGCATGCTCGGCAAGTTCCGCTATCTCAGGCCCGCGCTGGTGCTGATCCTCGTCTTCGTGGGGGTCAAGATGCTGCTGGTCCACAGCGACTACAAGATCAGCACGCTGGTCTCTCTCATCGTCGTCGTCGGGCTGCTGGGCGCGGGCGTGGCCGCCTCGCTCCTGCTCCCGGCCAAGCCCGCCGCGCCCCGTGACCCGTGACCCGTAAGGACAGAATCTTTCTCGCAAGGAACACACCATGAGCAACGTACGAGCCATCTCCTCCATCGTCGTCGGCACCGACTTCACGCCCTGCTCGGCGGTCGCGCTCGGGCAGGCCATCCGCATCGCCGGGTGGTCGGTGGGGGCGGGCGGAAGCGAGGCGAAGGTCCACGTCGTCCACGTCATCGACACGACCGTGGTGATCGAGCTCGAAACCGCCCTCTCGGAGTTCCAGCAGGGCATCCGGGATGGGCTGACCAAGGACGCCGCGAAGGCGTGGGCCGACTTCGCCAAGACCATCCCCGGCGCGGCGGGACTCCCCATTGAAGTTTCCATCAACAACCGCATCGTGGGCATCCTGCGCCGCGCCCGCGAGGACAAGGCCGACCTGCTGGTGATGGGCGCGCTCGGGCATCGCGCGCCGGATGTCGGCATGGGCACGGTCGCCACCGCCTGCGTGCGCAAGAGCATGACCGACGTGCTGCTGGTGCGGGACACGGCAAACGCGAAGGGAACCGCGCCCTTCAAGGCCATCGTCGCCGCGGTGGACTTCTCGCCGACCTCACTGCGGGCCGTCGAGCGGGCCGCGCTCTTCGCGGCCAGAGACGGTGCGGAGTTGCACCTGCTGCACGTCTTTTCCCCTCCCTGGGGCGAGTTGCACTACCGCGCGCCCACGCCGCTGGCCCCGGAGCACCAGCAGAAGCAGTACCGCGACGGGCTGGAGCGCCGGCTGGCCGAGTTCTGCCGCCCGGCGCTCGAGCCGCACGGGGCGCTGCGTAGCACGTTGGCGATCTACGACTACTCGGGCCACCGCTCCGGCATCGTCGAGTACGCGGGCAAGGTCGGGGCCGACCTGATCGTGCTGGGCACGCGGGGCCGCACCAACCTCCGCGACCTGCTGCTGGGCAGCACGGCGGAGAAGGCGCTGGAAGAGTCGCGCTGCTCGATCCTCGCCATCAAGCCCGTGGGCTTCGAGCACCCGCTGGCCGCGGATGAGACGCCGCGGACCATGTAGATGAAGCCAATGTTCCAACCCCATCGCCCGTGAAAGGGACCAGTCATGGACCGCCTCAAGTCGATTCTCGTCGCCGTTGACTTCTCGTCCTGCTCCGCCGGTGCGTTCAAGCAGGCGGCCCGCATCGCGGAATGGAACCGGGCGTCGCTGGCGGCGCTGCATGTGGTCGCCCTGCCTTCCTATGTGCCCACGCCGCACCCGTTGATTCCCTTCGATCTGCCGACGCAGGCCGACTTCGTTCCCGAGGCCCGCCAGCAGTGGGAGCAGTTCGCGACCGAGTGCTCGGCCAAGTCCACGGTCGCGTTCGACATCGAGATCGGCAGCCCGCGTGAGCGGGTCCTGGAGCGTGTCCGCCGTGACAAGCCCGACCTCCTTGTCATGGGCTCGCACAGCGTGCTCGACTCAGCGAAGGATGTCGGGCCGACCGCCGCTGCGTGTGTCCAGCGGGCCGAGACGAAAGTGCTGCTCGTCCGCGAGGGTCACGCCGGGCCATTCAAGGCCGTCGTCGCCTGTATCGACTTCAGCGACACCTCACGGCGGGCGCTGGAGCAAGCGATCCGGGTCGGAGCCCAGGACGGCGGGGTGCTCCACATCCTGTACGTCTACGACGACCCGTGGTACGGGCTTGGCCCACCGGCGGGGATCGCGGCCAACATTCCCGACCTCAAGGCCCAATACAAGCGGGCCGTCGAGGACCGCGTGCGTGAGTTCTGCGCGCCCCTGGCCCACGAAATCAACGCCCTCAGGGCGGTCTTCCACGGCCTGGAGTCGGAGTGGCGCGGCGGCGGGTACGGGCACGCCATCGTCGCGTTCGTGAAGCGCGAGGGGTGCGACCTCGCCGTGCTGGGGACGAGGGCCAAGTGGAACCTCCGAGATTTCTTCTGGGGGACCACCGCCGAGCGCGTGGTCCGCTCCGCCCCGTGCTCAATCCTGGCGATCAAGCCCGAGCCGGACGGACGGTGAACCCGTGATGGTCGCGCCGCAGAAGCGCCTGAGTGATCGGAGCCCACGATGAAGGTCGTCTTCTATTCGAGCAAGCCCTGCGAGAGGCCGTTTCTGGACGCGGCAAACGCCGGCGCGCCTCACGAACTGGTGTACTTGGATGCGGCGCTCACACCGGCGACGGCGGACATCGCACGCGGCTTCCCCGCCGTCTCGATCTTCGTGGGTGACGACGCCTCCGCGCCGGTCGCGGCCACGCCCGACCCAACGGAGATGACCGCCTTCAACCTCTTCACCTTCAACGGCCGCGTTTTCCCCGGCACGGCTCCGCTGGTGGCCAAACTCGGCGAGCGGGTCCGCATCCGCATCGGCAATCTCAGCACCACCAACGCGCACCCTATCCATCTGCACGGCTACTCGTTCAAGGTCACCGGCACCGACGGTGGCCCGATCCCCGAGTCGGCCCAGTGGCCCGAGGTCACCGTCAACGTCCCCACCGGTGCCTCGCGCGACATCGAGTTCATCGCCGACAACGAGGGCGACTGGGCCTTCCACTGCCACAAGGTCCACCACCTCATGAACGGCATGGGCCACAACCTACCCATCGTGGTGGGCATGAAGACCGAGGAGGTGAACGCCCGGCTCGCCAAGCTCATCCCCGGCGCGATGCCGCTCTCGGTGGGCATGGGTCACATGATGCAGATGGGCCGCCCCAGGAACACGATCGCCAGCAGCATCGAAGGCCCCTTCGACGAGATCGACGCGGGCGGGATGTTCACCGTCGTGAAGATCCGCAAGGAACTGACCGAGGGCGTGGACCCCGGCTGGTACCAGCACCCGCCGGGGACGGTGGCGGAGGCGGTGTAACCCGGCGAAGCGCACGCCCCCGAAATCCGCGAGGGCGTCTTGAACGGGCGGCCGCTTCAGTCGGATGTTCGTCCTGGCGCGTAAAGCGACCGTCCGGCATGATGGGCCGGACGGCCCGGACTGTCGGATGATCGTCCCGCCGGGCGGGACGGCCGTGCGGATCGAGCGGAAGGCCGCGTGAATCGAGGCCGGGCCTCAGACCGCCGCGCCCGCCATCGCCTCGCACGACTTCGCGCACCTGCGGCACATCTCCGCGCACTGCTTCATCATCGCGTCGCCCTTTGCGAGCTTGTCGCACGACTCGGCGCACTCGTTGCAGATCTCCACGCACTCCTTGCAGATGTGGGCGGCGTGGTGCGAGCCGCGGGCCATGAAGCACGCGGCCACGCCGCAGATCTCGGCGCAGTCGTGCATGATGGTCTGGTGTTCGGGCGAGGCGTGCGGGCCGCCCATGTGCAGGCAGTGCGTGCCGCACTGGGTACAGATCGCCGCGCACTCGCCGCAGTCCTTGATGCAGGCGAGCATGTCCTTGGAGGGAGCGTTGTGAGTCATGGAATGGACCTTTCGTTGTTGAGCGTTTGCGAGGCATCCGCGCCGGCAAGCATCGTCGCGGCCGGTGAGAGGCGGGGTGAGAACTCCGACTTGTCGATGATGGGTGGTCCGCGTGAGATGAACGTGAAGCACGGGCCGAGAGTTCCCTCAATCGACACGCAAGCAAAGTTCGATCGTTCCTGTCAACGAACCCGCGCCGGGGGCGGCACACGCTCACCACCGTGTTGCCCTGTTCGAGCTCCATGCCCGCCTGCCGCAGCTTGTGGATGACCTATTCCGCCGAATGGCGGTGGATTGCGACGGTCTTGCCTTCTTTGTATCGAATGACCAACTGTTCGCCTTCGAACCAGTAGGTGACCGACGTCCCGCCACGGATCACGTCGGACGAAATGACGTCTCCGTGAACTTCGTACGGCGCGGCTTTGTCCCGTACCTGGCCGACGAAGGGAATGTCGGACCAGGCGGCCAGCTTCATCGGGCCTTCCTTGCGGAAGGTCAGCTTGATCTTCACCTGGCCCAGCTTGGCGTCCACGTCCTCGGCGATCCAGTTCCCCATCAGCTTGTCTTCCATCGCCTTGTCGCGCGACGCGGGTTGCATCGTCGCGGGCGTCGACGTAATGCTGCGCCCAGTCGCCGGGCTCGGCGTGGTCGCGGCGGCGGGCGTGGTGTTTGATTCGACAGGCGTGTTGTTTGATTCACCGCACCCGCAACTCATCTGTAGGAAGATGAGCATGAATGTCCAACGTAGTTTGCCAGAACGCATAAGGCTGCTCCTTGAGTAAGTGGTGCACGCCGCGTCCACGCTTCGACCCGACCCACCCTCCACACTCACGCCTGCGTCGGACTCGCCATCCCCTGCCGCGCCCGCGCCGGTGCGGTCAGCGGCTCGGCCTTGTCGTCGGGCGTGATCGGCTTTCCGTACTTCTTCGCGTACACCTGCGTGAAGGCGGCGCCGAACAGCAACACCTGGGACGAGAAGTAGACCCACAGCAGAATGATCGCCAGCGAGCCGGCGATGCCGTAGGGCGATGTCACGCTTACTCTCCCCAGGTACAGGCCGATGAGGTACTGCGCGATCGTGAGCAAGACAGCGGTCGCGGCGGCACCGACCCAGACGTCCCGCCACCTCAGGATCACGAGGGGAAGCATCTTGTAGATCATCGCCACGAACACCGTGACCATGCCCAGCAAAGCCACGATGTTGGCCACGCGCCAGGTCCCGGAGGGAAAGAACTTGCTCACCACGGCAGACGCGGCGAGGGACGCCAGCAGCAGAGCGCCGATGACCAGCACCAGCATGAACGACCAGAAGCGGTCCTTCACCATGCCCCACCAGCCTCGGCCCGGCTTGGGCCGCACATCCCAGAGCGTGTTCAGCGCAGTCTGAAGCTCGTAAAACACCGCCGTCGTGCTGAACAGCAGCACCGTGATGCTCACGACGGTGGCGAGTGTTCCCGACCCCGTCGCGCGACCCTGACTGAGGATCTCCTGAATGGCCTGGGCCAACTCCGGCCCGACCGTCGTTTCGATCTGCTCGACAAGCTGGCCCTGCGCGGCCCTTTCCCCGTACACCAGGCTCGCCCCCGCAACCACGACGATCAGTACCGGCACCAGAGAGAACGCCAGGTAGTACGAGAGCGCCGCGGCCAGGCGGTAGGCTCTGTGCTCATACCACGTCCGGCCGGTTGCCTTGAGAACATCGACCACGTCCTTGGCCTTCATACGCATCTCCGCCAGAGGTGGGCACCGCCCGCCATGGCCCCGGATCGCTGGGCGGTGCCCAGCGGGCGAACTCTAATAACGGAACACCGCGGCCGCGCCGGTGTCGGTTGGCATGTGTTGCTCGGGGACGACCAGCACCTCCCCGCCGCGCTCCATCACCAACGCGGCGAGGTCGTCGAGCAGGTCGTCCACGTCCGGCTGGGACAGCTCGGCGGGCGTGACCGCGCCGGTGGCTGCGTCGAGACGGCCGGGGATCTGCCGGTCGGCTTGCACCAGCAGCGTTGCCACGCGCCCCGAGGCCGCGGCTCGCGCGGCGTCACCAAGGTCACCCGTGCCATGATCTTTCGAGACAGCTCCGCGGTACTGGTCGGCCATCGCCTTGATCCGATTCGCGTACTGCGGCTGGACGAGGTTCCAGGCGCGCTCGACCAAAGTGCTGCGCGAAATCGCGTCGGGGTGAACGTCCAACGCCTCCGCCGTCAGGAACGGGTTGTGGCTGACCTTGCGGAACAGCGCGTGATGCTCGGGGAGGGACGCGAGCATCAACGGCAGTTTCGTCGGCCGTGAGTGGTGCTCGAGGATGGTGCGGTCCACGGCCCGGAAGAAACGGTCGGCGTCGGAATCGACTTCGTCCGCCTTCCCGCCGTGTCCATGACGCATCGAGACCGTGCCCCCGCCGACACCGCCGTAGGAGGCGACCGTCTGGTGCCGGTCGGTCAACTGATCGCCCAGCACATCGGTGATCGCACGCGGCACGCCGGGGGCAAGCTCGACTTCATCCAGCGCGTCGCGGTTCCCCTCAAACAACTTCAGGTCATGGAGGGTCAGACCCAGCACCTGATACCGGTCCACGGTCTGCAAGAGACGCGCCAGCGGCTTGGTGTGAAAACTGTCGGCGACGACAGCCAGCGCACGCACGGTGCGCGGGAGCGTGTAGACGCGGAAAAAACCCTTGGCCACGAAGACGGCAAGGCCGTCGGCGGTGTGATTCCAAAACGCGGCGTCGCTTGCCAGGGCGCGCAGCGGGTCGAGCAGCGCGCGGGTGTCGTCGGCAGAGTGGGCTTGGAGCAGCGACTGCTCAAGCGACTTGACGAGATTGCCGAAGCGGATCAGGTCCTGCTGGTTTTCCGGGTGGTGACGGTGCGTCGGCTGATAAACTGATAGACAGGGCGCGGCCTGCCCGCCGAGTGTGCCGGCCGCGTAATCGCGGGCGAGCGTGTGCCGCGTTTCGGGAGTCATGTTTTGATCCTCAGCGTTAGTAGCCGCGAGATTTCTCGAGCGTGGTGTCGAGCACCCGTTGCACTTTGCGGGCGGCCCCGTCCAGCGCCTGCTCCAGCGTGTCCGCCTGGTGCGTGGCCGTGATCGGTTGCATGCCCGCGAGGCGGGCTTCCATCACGCAACGGTTGTCGTCGTCGCCGCTCTTGTCGCCGTTCACGTCGTTAAGGTGAACCTCCACGCGGGTGATCCGGTCGCCGAACCGGCCGAGGTGTCCCTCGACCACGCCCTCGACCTGCTGCTGGAGTTCCTCACTGCCAGCGATGTTCTTGTCGGTATTCACTTGGATTTGCATCGTTCGGGGCTCCTTCCCATATGTGGCCGGTATTCTCAGGCAGGAAATAGATCGTGTAGGCCGCGCGCTTCTTCAGCTTGCCGACCGACAGGAAGAGACTGCAGATGCAGCATGGCGATCTTGAAGCCCGTATAGCTATTGAACATCGAACCTCCATGCTCATCGCGGTCAAGTGGGCATTCGCACCGATCCGGCGCGGGTGGTCTTCCGCGTCAGCCAAGATGCGGATAGCCAGGATGCATGTACCCCGCCCCCCAGAACGGCATGTACCCGTAATACCCGTAGACGTTCTCGTAGTATCGCTCGTCCACCACGTCCGGGTCATACACCGGCGAGCTCGCGATCTTTTCCCGGTCATGGTTGACGATCACCTTCTCGTCCTTGATCTGCTTGATCGCATCGACGGGGATGAGGAACTTCTGTGCTCCCATTCCCAGGAACCCACCGGAGGCGACTCGAAGGAAGCGCACCCTTTGCTCGGCGTCGTCGATCATCAAATCATCCACTGTGCCCACTTCTTCTCCGTTGGTGTCTACCACCTGGCGGCCGCGGATATCCTGGCAGCGCTGGCCAAGCGTCATGTCGGTGTCGCTCAGCTTCAGCAGGTTGTGTGACGTGTGACTCTGACTCTGCTGATCTTGCTGACGTTGTTGGTTCTGCATGACGCCGACTCCTTTGTTCGTGGGGCGTTGATCGCGACTGGTGCCGCTCGGGGGTTGCGGGTCGCTCCCTCGCGCGCCGCGCCAACATGTGCTTCCGTCGCCGTGCCGGCGCTCGTGAGAGTCCGACTGACTTAAAGAAGCAACATCCACAAAGCGGAGTCAGAGCTCCGCCTGTCTGCTGCAAGGTAGATCATCCGCGTGAGGTGAACGTGAAGCACGGGCCGAAAGTTCCCTCATTGTGTGGACCCCGTCAGCCGTTGGACCTCCCAGCAGAAAGTCACGCCGGCGCGACGCCGCGTACGCGAACGCTGTGGCCGCAACGCGGCGGCGGACCATGCGGCGCGAACCCGTCGGCCCCGCCTATCGTACATACCCCATGGGGTATACGCTATTCAAGGAGATTCAGCATGAACACGACGACCAAGACGAACGACACGATCACACTTTCCATCGACGGCATGACCTGCGGCCACTGCGTGCAGGCCGTGACCAAGGCCCTTTCGACGGTGCCGGGCGTGCTGACCAAATCGGTGACGGTTGGGACGGCGGAGATCGAGACCAAGGACGGGTGGTCCTCCGGGCAGGCCGTGGCCGCGCTGCAAGCGGCCGGGTATCCGGCGCGGGCCACGGCCTGCCCGGAGGACCACCCGTCC
>Ga0163150_10005153_pt1 | contig 16958 bp, 15 predicted proteins | sample OliLakLV19P2IB_FD_148628 | JGI IMG/M metagenome (GOLD analysis project Ga0163150, IMG submission 148628) | Freshwater microbial mat bacterial communities from Lake Vanda, McMurdo Dry Valleys, Antarctica - Oligotrophic Lake LV.19.P2.IB | ecosystem: Environmental > Aquatic > Freshwater > Lake >...
AATCCGTGGTGACCGTTGAATCCTCCTGGAAATTTGTCTTTTTGACCCGCATCGGGTATTAAATAACAATTTATCTTAGCAGGAGCAGCAATGGGTTTATACTAAAAGGTATACTGCGCGATGTTTTCCACGGGACTGAGGAAAATTTAAGATTTGCGACGAAATTTGTTAGTTATTTTCATTATAGAATTGAATACCCTAGTCCGACATAGGTTATCGTTATTTTTATTGCTGTTATCTATTCGAATTACAGCCCAGAACCCTGCGTCCATTTCCAGAAAAGATTCTGTTTTTATTGACTCACTTTTGACCCACGCCTGGTCTTCCATGCGAAGTGATCCGCGGATCAGCCTGGTGGCATTAAGGGGTGTAGATTCATTTATTCATACTCGTCAAGCGTTGTATACGTCGAGCGTACTGCTTTATTATTATGGGATCGCCTATAAAAATTTAAACCAATTTGACAGCAGTGCGTTCTATATGGATAAATATATTGAATGGAGTCTAAATAAAAAGGCCATTAATCGATTGGCACCTGCTTATATGGCCAAAGCAAATTTATATTCAGACCAGAATCAATATGATAAAAGCATGGGCACGGTCACGCAATCTATCCGTTATTATGATGAATTAAAAGATACCCTCGGAATAATTATTGCGAATGGTAAAATGGGTTATTTACTTTCTGAAACACAACGACTTAATGATGCGATTACCTATCACTACAAAGCGCTGGCCTTGGCCCTGGACATAAAGGATACTATTGAAATTGCAACGGCATACAGCAATATCGGATTGGTTTTTGAAAAACAGTTATTATTTGATAGTGCTTTGTTTTATTTTAAACGTTCAGAACACCTCAGCATCTTGCAGCAGGATGCCTACTCTCTGTCTTTTGACCGCTACAATATTGGGAATATATTGCTAAAGCAGAACAAGTTACAGGAAGCCACAGCTTATCTGACCGCAGCCCATACTACGGCGATAAAATCGGAAGTGCCGGGACAAATCATAGACAGTCAGTTGTTACTCGCCACACTTTACCTCCAGCAAAACAGAACAAAAGAAGGAATCCAATTGATGGAGGAAATCTTAAAAATGTATCCAGATGAAATAAACCTTAAAAACCTGGTCGAAACGCATCATTCACTCCAGGAGGCCTATCAACGTACCGGCGATCTGCCAAAAGCGATGTATTATCTTCAGAACTGGGCTATGCTCAATGATAGCCTGCTCAACCTGGAAATTACCAGGCAAGTCCATCAATTGGAACTCGGATATCAAACGGAACAAAAAGAACGGGCTATCCAATTGTTAAATACCACCAATGCGCTTGCTCAATCTAATCTTAAAGCAGCCCGGCTGCAAACATATGGATTGGCTGTCATTTTGTTGGTTTTTATTATTCTACTTGCCGGTATATACCGGTTATTAAGAAAAACCAGGGTTCAAAATGTTTATATTCAAAAAACACTGTCCGAAAAAGAAACGCTGATTAAAGAAATCCACCATCGGGTAAAAAACAATTTACAGTTTATCTCCTCCCTCCTCAACCTCCAGGCAAGACAAGTAGATGATGAAAAAACGTTGTCTATTCTCAAAGAAGGACAAAACCGAGTCCGCTCCATGGCCTTGATTCATCAAAATCTATATCAGGAACAAAACCTCACCGGCATAGAAATTAAAAAATATTTTGAATTGCTGATTCAGAGTTTATTTCAATCCTACAATATTTCACCAGGGCGTATTCAACTCCAGACCAATATTGAAGCCATGCAACTGGATGTGGATACCATGATCCCTCTCGGTTTGATTGTAAATGAGCTCATCAGCAATGCGCTTAAATATGCCTTTCCTGGTGAACGGCAGGGCATTATAACCGTAAGTCTTGTGGAAGAAGCAGGCTCATTGGTGCTGGTAGTAGCCGACAATGGTATCGGAATCCTTACGGACCCTAACGGGGAATTGGGTAATTCTTTCGGTTATCGTCTGATTCAGGCATTCAGAACACAACTGGATGCGAAGTTGGAGATTGAAACTGATCAGGGTACCTCCGTTACCCTGAAAATTAATGATTACAAAAAAGCCTCTTAGCCTGGAATTACCCTGCGGGGTAGTTTTTATCCCTTCTTAATCAAATATTTTTGATCTATTAATTTTTAAAAAATTTGATTATGAAAGTATTCGCTTATTTTATGTTAGGGATTTTCCTGGTTGTTTCCTGTACTAAAGAAGATGAGCCGGTTGATTATTCCGGGGTCTACAAGTCGGTTAAATTGCGATCGGAATGTACAGAAAGCAGTAAAAATGTTTCACGCGATTTTGATGCTGGCACCAGTGAATTATGCAATACCGTTACTGGTGGTCAGGATTGTATTTCCCTTACCATTACCTTAAAAACCGATTTGACCTATACGCTGCAAACTAAAACCCGGGAGATCAGGGCCAATGGAGGTTTGGTGATCACCAAACCAGCAACTGACAACGGCACTTATACGGTCGTCGATCAAACATTAACGCTATGCACAGCTAGTAATTCCTGCCTTACTTTAAAAGCAACGGGTGTAGCGGGCGAATTGGATTGGCTCGTAAGCAACACCAACAACTGTAACATTATCTATACAGTCAGAAAATAGTAAATTTAGAGAATATACCGGCGTCCGTAGGTTATTGAAAATTATCGGAAGAAGTAGATTGCATCAGTCTTTGTTTTAAAAGTGTTATCGATGATTTGTTTATTAAATAATCCGATTGATGAATAATTTCAACATTCTGATCATTGAAGACGAAGCAATCATTGCGATGGATATCCAGGATATGTTGCGTAACCTGGGATATGAAGTAGCCGGCATCATCGGCAACAGCGATAAAGCAATAGACTATCTGAGTTTTCATACCCCTGATCTGGTATTGTGTGATATCCTTATCAAAGGCACTGGTGACGGTATCCGGGTGGCAGAATTGATCCGGGCCAAGAAAAAGATTCCATTTATATTTCTGACTTCACTGTCAGACCGGTCGACGCTGGACAGAGCAAAAAAGACCTTGCCTTATGGGTATATCGTGAAACCGTTTAACGAAGCGGATTTGTTGACAGGAATCGAAATGGCCATATATAAATTTAATCAGGAACTGGAACAACTATCTTTATCCCTGGAAAAATTAAATGGATTAACTTCAGAAGCGTTGACCGAACGGGAGTACCAAATAGTCATGGCCATGATCAGCGGAATGAACAATGATCAAATCTGCCACAAAATGTATTTCTCCAACAATACCCTTAAGTATCATATGAAGAAGATTTTGTCCAAATTTGACGCCGAGCATCGAGGCGAAATAATGCAGAAAATCATAGCCAGGTATATGCTGGCTACCTGAATGTCATTATTTAAATACCAATTCCTTTATGCAAATAATAAAAACCAATTCCAATGAAGCGGAATTTTATGAAAGTATAGCCCGGGATGACCGTCAAATGGCGCAGTGGATCCTTGGTTTTTTAACTGAATTGGACCAGGACTTTGAAAAATTAAAGGATATTCCCCCCGAAGAACCCCCTTATTTATAAATAGACTGATACTTTTGCCATACTTCATTACCGATTTTTCTGCCTAAAATCAAACCTTCCACATTATCCACCTGGATGTGATAACCTCCCAAAACCCTGGATAACCCAGCTTGCTCAGCAGTATTGGTAAAAGTAGGAAACCTGAGGGTCACGGTATCGCCCTGACGATTGGTTTCTGTCATGGCTCCCGGCACCCGCTTCACTTCTTCGCCAAATTGATCGCTGCCGGTAAACAGTCTTAGAATTTCGGAGCAAGCCGCACTCACCGTACTATGCCCGGAAACATAAGCAGGGAAGGGAGGACACAAAAAAGTCTCTGGTGAGTAGGGTCTCCATTCCTTTCCCTTGATTTTTGTGACCCCTTTATCAGGCCCGGCCCAGGCTTCAATGATCTGATTTTGATAATATTCATGAACCAGGGCGTAAGGACGTGCGTAATCATAATACATCTTGGTATCCCAGCAGGCAATAAAAGCATCCATCGCCGCCGCTTCAATTAAAAAATACAATTTAACATCCTGGTCCAGGGTATGACTGTCGCGAACGGATACATTCTGCGCAAATAGGAGCCAATGCCCCGCTTGTTGTACCGATTTAGGCCCATCCCGCATAAATTCAACCAGTGCACGCTGTTCATCCGTGAGGTGCGCCTGCATTTCCACTACTTCCCTGACTTCATTTTTAAGTTGTTCAGAGCCCAGTGCAGGAGGAGGCGGGGATCTGAATTGACTGGCGCTATCGAGAATCAAAGGTTTAACGTTTGGCCAATGCGGGGTCAAACAACCGGGGGCAAATCGCCCACCTTTACCATCCGAAAAATATTTTGGCTGCCAGCGCATTACATCCATTGCGGTATCCGGAGTATTCAAGGGACTATAACCGGTGTAATCCGAATAACGGCCGGTTGATCCCGGTAAATCGCCTTCCTGATTGGATCCGTCTGACCTCCTGGGTTTGATGATCGACTGTGCTGCCAGGTTACCTATGCCTACCGGAGTGGAGGGGTCCATATTTAAATCACGATAATTCATGCCCAAAGAATCCATGTAATGCATCAACAGGATGGAATCTGAAAAAAAATACTCTTTTAAAGTGTGAAATGCAGCATGGCTGATAGCAATTTCTTTGTTTTTTTCAGTGAATTCGCTTACCGGCCTTCGCTCAACCTCGGCAAGATAAACCGGTCTGGCGGTTGAATCATACCGGGACCAGGCATCATAGATTGCCGTCCAAACCAATCCAAGTATGCGAGAGGTCACGGTAGGCCTGGGCCTGAAGCGTTCAGTATCACTTGCGGTGAACTCCAGAGAAATCTTACCCCAAATAAAAGCCATATTATCTGGGCCCCGCTTGGGTAAGGTAAGGGTATCCGGCCTTTTGGTATTGCATTGAAAAGAGATCAGAATCAGGAATATACCTGATAAATAAATCGGTTTGAGTTTCACCATTTTAAGATTCCCCTGCAAGTTAGAAGGAATTGATAAACATTGAATAAGGTAATTTTTAAATAATTTATTAATATTTAAAAACAATTTTGCCTTTCTAAGGAGTTTATAAGTTTTGATACTGGGCCGCCGCTCTACGGCTGTTCCAGTGTCTGAATCCCGTCCGATACCGATCGGACTCGAACCAATATCAATTCAATTAATTTTTACTTTTTGGACACCCACCACCAAATGATGATTTATTTGAAACTCACCACCCGCAGATATTTAAACGGGGTCGGCGCTATAATTTCCTATACATCACATACACATTGGTATACCCCAACTGGCTATGATTAAAAGCTTCCGGTACTTCACCTACGATTTCAAAGCCGAGGGACAACCAGAGATTGACTGCTGGTTGATTAGTTTTGACCACATAATTGAATTGAATGGCGTGATATCCCAATCTTTTTGCTTCCGCTATGGAATGTTCCCCCATACGTCTGCCGATCCCCAGGCCATGGGCTGCAGGATCAACCATGTACGAACCGTTACCTATATGCGACCCCAGATCCGGTTTATTGTCTCTTAATACAAAGGTCCCTTTGATCGTATCATCGATCAGTGCAACGTAAGTATAGGCATCAGGACCGCACCAATATTCCAGCATTTTTTCTTTGGATGCATTGGGGGTAAATACATAGGTATCCCCGGTTTTAATCACGGACCGGATGATTCTCCAGATGGCTTCATGATCCTTAGAGGTAGCCGGGCGAATGAGCCAGGAACTTGATTTTTGCTTCATTAGTACTATTAAAATTCAACAGAGTCACTGTCCTTCCATGTCTCCTTTAGACTTCATTCTATAAATAAATCATCCAGTTTTACTTGATTTTGGATCAGTTCATAAAAATATTTATTTTCATCGGCTCCGAACGTAGTCACCAGGGTCAGGAATAAATTTTTCTTTGTCCCCGTACTTTGAGCAAATATGGCCAATTTTCTCCTCAACGCTTCCGTATATTTTTTATCCATTGCAAATAATGAATTGTAAAATTTCATTTCGCATACATTGATCACCTGGTCATCGCGGTTGATGATCAAATCCATTTGCGCTTTCCCCAGGGGAGATGAACCCAGCCAACTGGAATGGGTAGAATAAATTTTATCAATACCCAGTGCTTTTTTTATTTGTGCTATGTGTTTGAGACAAAGGCCCTCAAAAGCATAGCCAGACCAGACTTTCCAGGATGTGGTTGCAGATAACCTGATCCATGAACCTTTTCCCGCTTTTATACTCGGTGTTATAAATTGATGATAAAATAAACAATATTCATCCGATAACCTGTAAAGGCTGTCTTTGGATTTTTTATCAAATGGATTCAGTTTTTCAATAAAACCCGACTCGATTAATTCATCCAGTATAGTACTAAATGTTCCTCCGGATTTGATTGGAACGGAGGATAGAATTTCATTTCGGGTAAGGCCTTTATTTTTTTTAGCCAAAAGTGAAACAACCTGTTTATGCAAATGATCATGTAGAAAAAGAGAGGCAAATAATTCATCGAATTCATTATTCAAAACTCCTGTGGCATCAAATAACAGCCGATCTATAGCCTGGGATACGGATTCGCCTCGTTGTATTTGATTTAAATAGTGGGGTATCCCTCCTATGGCCAAATAACACATAGTCATATCATACCTACTCCATTTTATTTTTTTATACGTCAGGAATTTTTCGGTTTCGTGTAAGGTAAAAGGCAGGAGCCTGATTTTACGGGTTACTCGGTTGTGCAATCCTCCTTTGTTTTTTATTACTTTATTGATCATAAATGAGGCCGCAGATCCGCAAATGACCACTATAAATTTGTTTTGTTTTGAAATATACGTATTCCAAAAATTTTCAAAGGCTGCTAAAAACCCTGATTTGGAAGTGGCCAACCAGGGGAATTCATCAAAAAACAAAACCTGTTTATATTTCGATTTGGAAGCATTCAACCATTGTTCCAATAAAAAAAAAGCTTCCAGCCAGGAGGCCGGTTTGACCACAAATTGGCCACTCGTTTTTATCAGTGTTTGAGTAAAATTGGTTAATTGTTCATCCAGGGCCCCCTGATGCAAACCTGAAATTTCATACTGGATGGTTGTTCCAAAATAATTCCGGATTAAAAAGGTTTTTCCTACTCTGCGCCTGCCATATATACAAACCAATTCTGATTGATCCGTTTGAATAGAGAGTTTGAGTGTTTTTATTTCCCTTTGCCTTCCAATGAGCTCCATGAAGTGTTTATAATCAGCCAAATGTACAGAAATTATCCTGATTTGGCTGATTATAGATTTTTATATTTAGCCAAATGTGGCATATATTTAAAGATTTGGCTGATTATAGGTAAAGATCCCGGTCACTCACAACGTAACCACCCTGCCTTCCTCATTGCTCCTTTTTGCGGCTTCAATTATGGTAATCACATTTACGCCATCTTCACCGGTGACCGGCATGGCCTCCTGTTGACGCATGGCTTTAAACACACCCTCATAATATTCCATATAATTACCAGGCAACGAAGGAACCAATTTTTTTACAACCATTCCGTCCACTTCCGTATGTAAAAGCCCTTGTCCGGATTCAGGTTCTACGCCCCAATTGGCTTCTGATGGCGAGCGATGTGCTTGTAATTCGGTTTCCTGAACGTCTGCTCTGGGTTTTAAAAATGAACCTTTGGATCCGTGCACCACAAATGAAGCAAACGGTTCCCTTACCTGATATCCCGCTTTTAACCTGACTTTCATTTTGGGATAATACAGCAGGATTTCAAAATAATCATCCACCAGGGATCCCGGGCGGGTAATCATGATATCCGCAAAAACCGCTTTGGGCATATTAAAAAGATGCAACACCTGGTCAATCAGATGGGGCCCGAGGTCATAAATACAACCCACTGCAGGGCCCGGTATTTCTTTATGTGCTTTAGGACTTAAAGCCAGGTTATACCGGTCATAATGAAATTCAACTTCCAGTAAATCCCCCAACAAACCCTGCTGGATAACATCTTTTACCGTTATAAAATCGCTGTCATATCGTCGGTTTTGAAATACTCCCAGTTTGACTTTTTCCTGAGCAGCAATAGCGACCAGTTCATTAGCTTCTTCAACGGTTGCAGCGAACGGTTTTTCAACAATCACATTTTTGCCGGCCAGTAAGGCTTGTTTTGCATATTCGTAATGGGTTGAACTCGGAGTATTGACTATGACCAATTCAACCTCAGGATCCAATAATAGTTCTTCGTACGTGCGATACACCGTTGTGCCGGGATATTTTTCCTGACTCAGGTTTTTTGATCTTTCCCATACCGCGTATAGCTTAAAACCGGGATGATTGGTTAGAAATGGAGCATGGAAGATCCATCCGCTCATACCAAATGAGCAGAGGGCGGTGTTGATGGGTTTCATACTATGAAGATAGGGGAATTGAGGAGGTTTGAGGTAGGAGCTAGGAAGAATTGAGGTTAGAAGAGACTTAGGAGAAGTAAATACTTATATGTTTTTTTATTCCTAGTTGACCGATCACCCCGGCATAGAGGTTATTTTGATGGAGCAAATCACGGATCGTTTTTTCTAACGACTGATCCACTGCAATCAGCAATCCCCCGCTCGTCTGTGGATCAGCCAGGATTAATCGCCAGGTCTCATCCAATGATCCTATGTCATGACCATAACTCTCCCAATTCCGTTCAGTACCACCTGGATAGGATCCCGCATTGAGGTAATGATGAAGATTGGGTAATAAGGGGATTTGATCCAGGCTAAGTCTGGCTGATAACCCGCTCCCTTTAACCATTTCCAATAAATGGCCCAATAAACCAAAACCAGTGACATCCGTCATGGCATGGACTCCGGGTAGATTACCGAGTTCCATTCCAATCCGGTTAAGGGTACACATGGTTTCAATCAGGACCTTTTCATCAACAGGCTCCAGCAATCCTTTTTTTTGCGCAGTACTGAGAATACCTATACCCAGGGGTTTGGTGAGAAAAAGGAGATCACCTTCCCGCGCGGTATTGTTTTGTTTGATTTTTGATTTGTCGATGATCCCGGTGACGGCCAATCCAAAAATGGGCTCAGGACTATCGATGCTGTGTCCACCTGCCAGGGGCATTCCAGCCAATTGACATACAGCCCTGCCGCCAGCTATTACTTGTTGGGCAATTTCCGGTGATAGTTTATTCACCGGCCAGCCTAAAATGGCTATGGCCATTAAGGGTTTGCCCCCCATGGCATACACATCACTGATGGCATTGGTTGCCGCTATCCGGCCAAAATCATAAGGGTCATCAACAATCGGCATAAAAAAGTCGGTGGTACTGATGATCGCCTGCCCATGGCCAATATCGTATACTGCTGCATCATCTCTGGAATCATATCCTACTAATAATTGCGGATCGTAGAATTTGGGCTGTGATGATCTTAAAATAGTTTCAAGGTTTTTCGGAGATATTTTACATCCGCAGCCTGCGCCATGGCTATACTGGGTGAGTTTGATGGGTTCCATGACGGGTTTTTAATTTATACTGCAAGATAAGTTGTGCATTGGTCACCGGATCGATCGTTTCGCTATGGATGCGGATTACCCGGCTTGTATCTCTCATGCTCAACCCGGTTTCATAAGATTTGTCATAATAATAAAGAACCAGATCAGCAACCTGCTCATAATCCTTTCGGTGCAGGGCCTGAATGGCCAGCTTGGTATTTGCACCACCTAATTTTTTTGAAATGCGGAGAATACTGAGTGCTAGTTTTTCATCACCTTGGTGAGCATACGATTCGATCAGGTAAGGGATTCGGATGGTTTTGGGAATATCCAAAAAATACAATGGCGATGCGCGCATTTGTTTATATAATGGTGTGGGTATCCTGGCTAAGCCGATGCGTTCACTTTCATCTTCAAACCAAATAGATTCCCGGTGCTTTTGATCATACAACGAAGTAGCGAGATCATTTTCAAATTGTTCCTGTGTGGGCGGGTCTGCTTCACCTATCCAGCCAAAAGCAGATCCTTTATGATGCGCCAGCCCTTCCAGATTGATTGTGGCTGCATTTTGAGCAGACCATACTTTTAAAATTTCAGTTTTGGCACTTCCGGTTTTACCTCCCAATACCAGTATGGGGTAATTCGTTTCGAATTGTGCCAATGCCCAGTGACGATAGGCTTTGTACCCGTTGTTGAGCACATGAACCTTGTCAAAACCCATGGTGTTGAGCAACCAGGCAACACTTCCACTTCGCATACCCCCGCGCCAACAATGGATCCTGATTTTTTCTTCGGGGGCAGCAGTACGGGCAAGATTGACCAATTCAGTCATTCGGGGGCCAACGTATTCCAGAGCCAGCATCATGGCGTGCGACTTGTCAATTTGTTTATATGTTGTTCCGATGAGGGCACGTTCTTCATCCGAAAATAAAGGGAGCGAAATTGCACCGGTCACGTGCGCATGATTAAATTCCGCCGGTGAACGGACGTCCAGGATAGGTAGTGATTTATCCTGTATCCATTCTTCAATTTCCATTTGCCGCAGCATGAATCAAATATACATGCTTATAAGGTCAGCGATGATAGTCGGCGGTTTTAAACTAAATTTCCACACCGTTTACACCATTTTAGTATCAGGGTTTGACCACCTTAATCCCCTGTTCTTTCATCTTCCGGGCTTCCCAGACTTCCCGTTTCATTAATAGAAGCGTGGGCAATTTTTCTTTGACCAGTTCTTTGTTAATTTTGGGCAAGGTCGTGGTATATATTTTTTCGAGTTTGGTCTGGGCCCCGGAGACTTCTTTTGTCATGGTATTCATACCCTGGAGATAGACTTCAGACGGTCTGCCTTCATAACCGGCTACGGCTGCATAGATCGAACTCAATTTTTCCCGGATTTGTTCTTCCCCGGTTATTCCTCCCTTGGATTCTTTAGTGGCCAACAATGTTTTTCGGATATCTTCTAATTCTTTACCATAGGTATTCATCAGAGGAATCAATGTTTTAAGATTCTTGACTTTGTCCAATATTTCTTTTGAAGTTTTTTGCTGGTCTTGCAGTTGATCGCTCACAAAAGCCAGGTCCTCTACCATCTGATAAAGTTTCATTTGGGTCTCATATTGGGCTTTGCGGTCTTCTTCGCTGTGTGGTGAATCAGGATCTTTGATCAACTCAATATTGCCATCCGCATATTCTGTACCCTTGGTCACTTTAACCGTATAAATTCCAGCAGGCAACAACGGAGCGGTAAATCCCCCAAAATCCAAACCATCACCTCCGGTAGCTACTTTCGGTGGCATCATGCGCATATTCCATCTCACTTTATTGATACCTTTGCGTTTGCCACCCGGAAGCTGCATTATTTTTCTTCCCTGAAGATCAAATATTTCCACATAAACATCTCCACTAGTCACCCGGTCTTTGAGGTAATAATTAATGACCACGTTTTCACTCGCATTAGGTCCGGCATAACCACCCGCAAAAGGGAATGAAGCGCCAAACCTGCCCAGGGTATTTAACGTTGGCCGGGAGGGCAAAATTTTTATAGATGATTGTAACAAGGACTGATCCAGCAGCCGGAGCGGTGTGATATCGTCAATGATTAATATGCCTCTGCCATGAGTAGCCAATACCAGATCATGGGTCCGTGGATGGATCTGAATATCTCTAACCAAACTAAAATCCGGAATATTGGCATTGTAAAGGATCCACGTTTTGCCCGCATCGATGGTGAGGTATAACCCGCTTTCCGTCCCTAAAAACAACAGGTTTTTATTGACCAGGTCCTCTTTAATTTTATGAGCAAAACTTTTAAATGAGGGAGAACTAAAACATTCCCAACTTTTACCCAGGTCCGTGCTTCGGGCTGCATAAGTGCGCATATCACCATATGCATGATTATCAAAAGTGGCGTACACCGTATTCTTGTCAAAGCGGCTGGGTTCGATACTGCTGACCCAGGTACCGGAGGGGATACAGGATATATTCGGATTGACTTTGTTCCAGATTTTACCCCCATCTATCGTGTACTGAAGGTTGCCATCATCTGTTCCTACCCAAATCAATTTTTCATCCAGCGGAGATTCTGCTATAGAAAAAATAGTACAATGATTTTCTGCCGCGGTATTGTCAATAGTGACGCCTCCGCTTTCTTCCTGTTCTTGTTTTTTCTTATCATCTGTGGTAAGGTCCGGCGAGATTTTTTCCCAGGTCAAACCGCGATTTTGAGTTTTGTACAGGTATTGTGCACCGAGGTAAAGGGTTTTTTTATTGGTAGGGCTGACTTGCAGAGGACTATTCCAATTGAACCGAAGTTTGGTTTCACCAGCCGCCGCCTGTGGTTTAATATTAGCTGCTTCATTGGTTTTGAGATTAAGCCGGATCACATTGCCTCCCTGCCATTCGCTATAAACATAATTTTCAGAAGCTTCCTGATCGGGTTGAACCCAGAATCCATCTCCAAAACCGACATCCCTCCAGTCTTTATTTTCTATGCCATTTGGGCTGCTTGAAGGACCCATCCAGGACCCATTGTCCTGCAATCCGCCATATACATTATACGGGGTCTGCTCATCCACCATAACATGATAAAATTGAGAAACCGGAATAGAGTTTAGGAAAATCCAATTATTGCCTTTGTCCAAACTCATATATACCCCACCATCCGTACCCAAATACATATGGCTCGTATTATTGGGATTGATCCACAAGGCGTGGCAATCGCTGTGTACCCAACCTGCTTCATTGAGAATTTCCCTGAAACTATAACCACCATCATCGCTTATGGATACTGTAAACGCCGGGCGGTAAACTCTTTTCGCATTGTTTGGGTCTACTTCAATGGTACTGAAATAAAATGGCCTTGCCGACACATTGGAATTGGAACTTTGCGCTTTCCAGGATTCACCAAAGTCGGAAGAAATAAATAATCCTGTAGTTTCAGATTCCACGATGGCCAATAAATTGTTCGGTTCGCTGGGTGCTAAGGTCATAGCAATACGCCCATAGGTTCCGGAAGGCAATCCTTTGGTGATTTTATTCCAGGTTTTACCTCCGTCCACGGATTTATGCAATCCGCTGCCAGGTCCCCCTGAATTAAAACTGTAGGCTGTCCTGCGAAATTCCCAGGTTGAGGCGTACATCGTATCCGGATGCACAGGGTCAATTATAAAATCTGCGCAACCGGTTTTTTCATCCACGTATAATATTTTTTCCCACGTCTTTCCTGCATCGACAGATTTATAGAGTCCGCGGTCTTTGTGGTCATTCCAAAGATGTCCAGGTGCAGCCACAAAAATTATGTTGGAATTTTTAGGGTGAATAACCACCTTACTGATGTGCTCGGTACTGTCCAACCCTATTTTGATCCAGTTTTCTCCGGCATCGGCTGATTTATACATTCCGTAACCTACCGATACTGAATTGCGCATATTACTTTCGCCTGTTCCTGCATAGATGATATTCGGATTTTTAGGATCTATAGCCAAAGCACCTATGGATTGGGGGTATTTATCGAATATTGGTTTGAACGAAGCGCCTGCATTAGTCGTCTTCCAAATGCCTCCACCCGCGGTGCTGATATATAGGATTCTTGGTGTTGAAGGCACTCCATCGATATCCGTGATGCGGCCTCCCATTACCGCCGGACCAATATGTCGTGCTTCCATCATGCCTAAGGTTGCCGATGTAATATTCGCCTGGCTGTAGCCTGTCACAAGCGATACAGTAATTAAGAAGAGGAGGTTGAGGCTGAGGTTGAGGCTGAGGTTGAGGCTGAGTCCCGAGAATCGGGAGAGGCGAAGGAATAGTGCTTTCATGCTGGATTGATTTAGGAGTACAACAACATTTATCGGAAAATAATAAACTGAATCCGGTGAGTTTTGAACCCAATTGGACTTCTGGTCTAAAGATTATTTTTTAACCGGCATTTTAAACCTGGCTTCATCGATGACAGGGTTGATGTCGAATTTATCTACCGTCAGGGACTGATCAAAAGTTTGGCCCGCAATTGTATTTCGGCTGATCAGGGAAAATGGCAGGTTTATACCCTCCACCATCTGGTAATTTGAAGCCAGCATATCATTTTTAGTTTCCCCGTCACTGGTCTTTATCGTTGAACTGTTTTTCAGTTCAAGATAGGATTCTGCATCGATGAATTTATAAACGATATCCCCGTTCTTTTTCGTGATTATTAATTTATGCACTTCAGTGCCTTCAAAATCTTCCTTGCCGACATATTCCACCTGGTGACCTTTGGTCTTATAATCATACAATAGTCCCTGGATATCCATCTGGTCTTCCATCGATTTTACTTGTTCCGGGGTAAAGGGTTCTGCATCTTTTTTACCCTGGAAGGGCATAATGCCCCAGCCGGCTTCTCCTTCTACGCATTGAATCATAGTCATACCCTGAAAAGTCATTTCAAAGCGGGCTGCTTTGCCCTGAATGCATTCAATCATAAAAGGGGCTTCCATTCCCTGGCCCAACGAGATCTTACCGCTGGCGCGGTATGCTTTTAATTTATTCAGATTTTCAGGCCCACCTGTAGCCTGAATGTGTTTAGTGATGATTTCATCCATGGTCTGGCCATATCCGGCCACAATACATGAAGAGAGAAACAGGGCAATAAAAATTGATTTCATATTGTTTAAGCGGTTGTTAAGAAATTTAAAACAAATTTGGCTTTAAAGTGAAAGTTATTTTCAATAATTCCACCAAGTAAACAGGATTATCGATTAAAGCCTAAAACAGCAAGATAAAAAAACCACCCAGGTCCTGTTTTTATCTGGAATCATCTCTAGGCCAAAATTAATGTAATTATAAAAAGTATTCTAACTTGCCCGTCCATGCGCTGGACGGATTATTCTTTATTAGACTGTGGTGACCAGGAAAAACTGGAGCGTTTCGGAGCGTATATCCTAAGGCGACCTGAGCCCCAGGCGATCTGGAAAAAACAATACAGCAGCCAAAAATGGGACAATTGGGATGCCAGTTTTTCGCGGACCAGGCCAGAGCAGGCCGGGGGATGGAAATACAAATCGAATCCCCTCCAACCCTGGTGGATCAAATACGATACCCTTAACTTCCAATTACAATGCACCTCCTTCGGCCATGTTGGTTTATTTCCTGAACAAATCGCGAACTGGCAACAAATAAAAACAACTTTAAGTCAAATTTCGGTTCCTTCGGTATTAAACCTGTTTGCTTATACCGGAGCCGCCAGCCTGGTGGCCCGACAGGCCGGAGCCGATGTCGTCCATGTCGATGCTGTGCCGAATATGATCCAGTGGGCAAGAACTAACATGGAACAAAGCCGGCTCAAAGACATCCGATGGGTAGTGGAAGATGTGATGCGTTTTGTCCAAAGGGAAGTCCGGAGAAATAAGGCCTACGATGCCATCTTCCTTGATCCTCCAGCCTATGGCCGCGGACCTAAGGGGGAGAAGTGGATGCTGCCGGATCAATTGGATGAATTACTGGCGTGCTGCGCTAAGTTGTCGGTTCAAAAAGGTCAACTGATTTTACTCAATATGTATTCCATGGGTTTTTCCCCGCGGATAGCAGAACAATTGCTTAAGCTTCATTTTCCCGGATGGAAGATCAGGGCGGATGAATTGTGTATCCCGGCAGAAAGCGGGGTTGTTTTACCGTTGGGAATTTGCGCCCTGGGAATGAGGTAGGATTCTGGTGTAAGACCTTTAGGATTGTTTTAATTTATTATCAATGTATACCAATGTCATTTAGTTAAATAAATTTGAGATATTAAAATTAAAATACAAGGGATGAACAATGTAAAAAATCACGATGGGCGTATTGCAAAAATGACATTCTCCTCAGTATATCCGCATTATCTCGCAAAAGTGGAGAAGAAAGGCAGGACGAAAGAAGAATTGCATAAAGTAATGGAGTGGCTAACCGGATATGATGAAAATAAGCTGCAAAAACTCATTGAAGAAAAAGCAACTTTTGAAATATTCTTTCAGCATGCTACATTAAACCCTAATGCTCAACTCATAACTGGTGTAATCTGTGGCTATCGGGTGGAAGAAATCGAAAATCAGTTAACACAACAGGTAAGGTATTTGGACAAGTTGGTGGATGAATTAGCGAATGGACGGAAGATGGAGAAGATTTTACGAGTGGCGTAGAGTGACTGGGAATGATTGGATAAATTTTTACTTCTCGTATAAATGAACGAAATGACAGAAAAAAACCTGTTACCAATCGAGGCCTGTACATAGGCAGTTCTGAATATTGGCTTACAAACTTCGCCTATAAATGCAATAAATCCTTTTATCCCGTAGGGATTTACTATAGGTAAAAACACGTAAGGGTAAATACGGCGTGCTGTAGGTACGCCCTGTCATACATAAGGTTTTTTGTAAAGTTTATTGAATATGCTAACCGATTAAACTGCCTGTTTTGAAAATCTGGAATGTTACCAATTTTTGGTAACTTAGCTTAAAATTAAAAAAATGGGACGCAATACTTCAATATCAATTGGCAATCATTTTGAACGTTTTATTGAAAATAGCATTACTGAAGGAAGATTTAATAATGCCAGTGAAGTGGTTAGGGCAGGACTTCGTCTCCTAGAAGAGGAAGAAAATAAAATTATTACTTTGAGAAAAGCAATCAACGAAGGATTAGAAAGTGGTCGCGCATTAGATTTTGATCCTAAAAAACATCTCAACGTTCTTAAAGCCAGGAGAAGGACAAATGGCTAAATACTACTTTACAAATAAAGCCGTTGAGGATTTAGCTAAAATTTGGAATTACACTTTGGAAAACTGGTCTGAAAACCAAGCTGATAAATATTATGATTTGTCATTAAGTTCTTGTAGTGACTTGGCTAAAAATCCAATGGCTGGAAAACAATATGATATATTAACCAAAGGAATACTGGGTTATAAATCTGGCGAACATATAATTTTCT
>Ga0163150_10005155_pt1 | contig 16951 bp, 11 predicted proteins | sample OliLakLV19P2IB_FD_148628 | JGI IMG/M metagenome (GOLD analysis project Ga0163150, IMG submission 148628) | Freshwater microbial mat bacterial communities from Lake Vanda, McMurdo Dry Valleys, Antarctica - Oligotrophic Lake LV.19.P2.IB | ecosystem: Environmental > Aquatic > Freshwater > Lake >...
TCGCGTCATGGCCTTCGCGCAACTCACATGGCGCGAGTCGCTGCGCGACATCGAGGTTTGCTTGGCCGCCAATCAAGCCAAGCTGTTCCATATGGGGATGAAGGCACCGCCCGCGCGCTCGACGTTGGCCGACGCGCTCAACCATCGTGACTGGCGCATCTACCATGCGCTGGCCCAGCGACTGATCGCGCGAGCCAGAGCGCTGTACGCGCAAGAGTCCTCGGTGCTCGAACTCGATGCCAGCGTCTATGCGTTGGGCTGATTGCCCAGAACTGGAATGACTTGCTCCGAGTGGCAGGCTCGCTCAAGCTCGGACGGCTCAGCGCCTCCGAGCTGTTGCGCTCGTTTCAAGCTGGCGGTCGCCCCTCGACGCTGGTGCGAGCACTGGCCGAGCTCGGGCGCGTGGCCAAGACGCTGTACTTGCTGGGGTACATCGACGATGAGGCCTACCGACGGCGCATCCTGGTCCAGCTCAATCGGGGAGAAGCACGTCACAGCCTGGCCCGTGCGATCTTCCATGGGCAAAAGGGGGAGATGCGCCAGCGCTATCGGGAGGGGCAGGAGGACCAGTTGGGCGCGCTTGGTCTGGTGCTCAACGCCATCGTGCTGTGGAACACCCGCTATCTGGGAGGAGCCCTGGACGTGCTACGGGCTCAAGACCCAGACCTGCGGGTCGAGGACGAGGCGCGTCTCTCGCCGCTCATGCACGAGCACGTCAACCTGCTCCGTCGCTACAGCTTTGTGCTCAATGAAGCGCTCACCAGCGGTGACCTCCGCCCGTTCCGCGATCCTGACGCGCTGGAAACGCCGGACCTCTGGCCCTGACCTCATCCGACCGTAATTTGTAGAGTAGGAGACTGGCGCGGTGGCGGTGCGCTTCAGCGTGTGTCCCTTCCGGGCGCTACTGTCCCGAAGCGGCCATGCCCCGTTTCCAGCCTCCCCTCATCAATCCGTGCATGCGATTCTCCCGCACACGGCTTTCCGGGGTTCTTCACCGCGCCGCTGTCGGCGTCGCCGTGCGCCAGCCGATGGTTCCACCCAATGGGTACAGGCCGAGCCTCTGGAAGGCCGCAGGAGTGTGGCTCTTCCAGTCACGCCCGGACCGTCCCGCCTTCTTCCGTCGGAACAGGGCAAGCCGCTCGCGCACGTAGCTGTCCACCTGGTGGAACTGGCGGCCTGAGGCGCCCACTCGAAAGTACGCCCCCCACCCGCGCAGCGTCAGGTTGACTTCGTGCACGATTCGCCCGATCGCTTCCGGCAGACGATAGCGCGCAGCCGTGAGCGCCTTGATGCGCTCGCGGATCCGCTGCATCGCTCGACGGCTCGGCCAGTAGTGCAGATACCGTTTCCCTCGCCATCGCCAGGACTCCACCTTGCGACAGTGGAACCCCAGGAAGTCGAACCCCTGGTGCCCATCCCGTACATCGACCATGCGGGTCTTGTCGGGATGAAGCTCCAAACCCAGTCGAGCGAGGATCAGCCCCACCCGTCTGAGCCCTTCGCGAGCAGCAGCCTCCGTTCGACACACAATGACGAGATCGTCCGCGTACCTGATCAACTGGCCGAGGTGGCGACAGCGGTCCTCCCAAAGCCGATCGAGCTCGTGGAGCATCACGTTCGCCAACAACGGTGAGATCACCGAACCCTGAGAGACGCCCTGGTCGCTGGAGAGCACTTCCCCATCAACCAGGACGCCCGCCTCCAGCCACTGTCGCAGCAGCTTGAGCATCCGCCGATCGCTGATCCGCTTCGCCACCAGGGCCAGCAGCTTCGCCTGGTCGATCCGGTCGTAGAACGTCGCAATGTCGGCGTCCACAACCCAGCCCGCGCCACGGTTGACGCCCTGGCGGATCTGCTCCATCGCCTGATGGGCACTCCGCTTCGGCCGATACCCGTACGAGCTGTCCCGAAAGTCGGCCTCGAAGATCGGCTCCAGCACCACCTTGGCAGCAGCCTGGACCACCCGATCCCGCACCGACGGGATCCCCAACGGTCGCTGTTTCCCGTCTGCCTTCGGGATCAGCACCCGCCGCACTGCTCGCGGCCGATACCGTCCCTCCCGCAACTCGCTCGCCAGCTCCGCCAGCAACCCCTCGACCCCACGTCGCTCGATGTCCTCAATGGTCTGCCCATCAACGCCGGCCGCCCCAGCGTTCGCTCGCACCTCCTGCCACGCTCGTTCCAAGATGTCCTTGCGGTACACCTTGTCGTAGAGCGCGTGGAACCGCCGCCTGGCACTCGCCTTCGCGGCCCGATACAGTGCTCTCTGGAGTCGTCGCGCAGCGTCGATGGTGTGGTTAGCCTTATCGGCATTCACCAGCGCTTACCTCCGTCCAGCACGCGAACCAAGTACGGCCCCTTCCCTCCACCATGGTTATGTTGTCCACGGCATCGCCAGTACTACGGGCCGCTCCGACTCCCGTCTCGCGCTCCTCCGTTTCGCAGGACCACTGCTTATCGGACTCGCTGCTCCTGGTCCACCGTTCGGGGTGGCGCCCCGAAGGTCTCACTGCCAGGGCGAGGACGGGCCTCTCCTGTTCCCACAACGACTGTGCCACCATTCCGCGCCCCATACGCCGACGGGTTCTTCAGGGCTGCATCTCCAAGCACTTCACCCCTTCCATGGCCTTCGCCCGAACAGACCAGGCTCGGCTCCCGCTGATCCCTTTGCAGGGGCAACTTTCGACGCGGCAGGCTTCGCTTTATGCTACGGACTGGCGGCTTGCACCCTCCCCTGGTCTCCCAGCGAGGGCTTGACCCCGCGCTTCAACGCCCAGATCTCTCCGAACGCTGGCGGGCTGCTACAAAGGTGGCTTGGCCCCTCCTTTGACCGGACTCACACCGGTGAGTCGTTGTGAGCTTCCAGGACGCACTCTGTTCCGTTACTACTGGGACCCCTACTTGGCCGTGTGCGCCGCGACCGGGCGCCTGCGGCTGGTCCTCGCCGCGTTGCGCCCCCCGCACCTCGCCGGGATGCTGGTCCTGGGGCTCAGCGGGTTCGCGCTCAGCGCCTGGCTGTCGATGGCCGTCTTGGGCCACCCCCCGGCCGGCGTCCGCAGTTTGCTCAGCAACTCGAGCCCCCTGATGGTCGCCGTTGCGACGACGCTGCTGCTCCGCGAGCGGTCGGATCCGCTGACCATCTCGGGCATCGGCGTCGCTGGGGTGGCGGTCGTCGTGCTCCGAGGCGGGATCGACGCGCGCGGGGTGAGTTTCCTCGGCGTCGCGCTCGCCCTCCTCAGCGCGGCCTTCTGGGCCGTCTACACCACCCTCATGCGGCGACTCGTGGCGGGCCAGGACGCCCTCGTCGTGGGGGCCGCGACCGCGCTCGTAGGCGCCATCCCCCTCGCGGTCGTCGCCGAGTTCGATGGCGGCCTCCGGCGGCTCATGGTCGCGTCGATGACGACCCACCTGATCCTGCTCTGGTGCGGCGTTATGGCGACCGGCGTGACGTTCACCGTGTGGGTGTTCCTGCTCAAGCATGTCCCCGCCGCGAACGCCGCGACCTTCCAGCATCCGATCCCGCTGTTCGCGCTCTTCCTCGCGTTGCCCATCGCGGGCGAGTCCCCAACTCTTACGCTTCCTGATGGACGCCGCCTAAAAAGGCCAAAGTCGAGTCAAATGTGAAGGAGAGCCAGCATCACGTGGCCGAGTTTGGTTGCATGCTGAATGTCACCTCGCCTACCCTGGGGGCGATCGGTCACGCTCGTCGCATCCCTAACGGTCGGGATGCGAGCTTGCAGCGGTGCGTCTGTGACGCTCGCTGACCCCGGCGCACATGCGCCGGGTCAGTGAGACGCATGCTCTCGAGATGAAGATGGCTGCAGTCGCATCAAGGCGGCGGCGGATCCAAAACTTAGATTCCTAAGTGAGTGCCACTTCCACGAAGCCTGCCAGCAGACCAACATTCGGCGGATGCGCCTGAGGGAGGCGAATACTGTGGATCGCGATGACGCCCCGAGCGACGACGAACGATCTATTCCACAGCCCACGATGGCCGAACGGATCAGCGCCCAACGCCCGAAGCGTGCGCTGATCCAGCTGGCGGTCGTCGACGCCCACGGGCGACGACGCAGTGGTGTCCCCATCGTCGTGAAACGTGCCACAGAGGGCCGCCATGATACCGAAGAGACGGCGACGACCGACGCCTTCGGAAACGCGACGATCTGGCTCTCCGACATTAGAGAGGCGGAGATGCTCACGTTCGCCGTCGCGGGCCAACCAGAAACGACGATTCCAGCCGACGCGATCGATGCCGAGACTCTTGTGTCTCTCAGCCTCCCCCTGCGAGCCGACGCCCCGCTGAAAGGGTCGCTCGCGGAGCAGATCAGGCCCCGACGAGAATACTCGCCGCCCCTGGCTCGCATCCTCTCTGCGGAGGAACAGTACGTTACCGTGCCGAATACCGCGGGCTGCAACGTGCCCGTGCCGGCAACCCAGGCGTCATCAGACTTCTTGATCTATCAGCTCGTGCGCCGCCCACAAGATGGTGCCGTGAAGCGCGCCGATCTGGACGCGATCAAGCCGATCGATGCAGGAAATGAGAGTCTCAAAGTGCCGACCGGCGTGCGGTTCGGCGACCGCGTGATCTTCCGCCAGACGTGGCGGTTGCTGGGACAATCGCTGGGCGACCTCGTGTACAGCTTGCCGCTGGCTCCGCTCGAGTCAGTCAACCTGGCGATCGTGGAATGGAGCCGTCAGGATGCGGCACAGCGCGTCGAATCAACGACCGCGACAGAGTCGCTGCTGCACGCTCAATTTCGCGATCGTTCCGTCGTCGAAACCGTCGCCACCGCCATCTCCGAATACCAGGGCGGCTTCTCCGTCATCGGTGCAGCCGCCGGGCTCGGTGGACCGGCGGTCGGTGCCATCGGTGGCGGCACGAGCCACACTTGGGGGAATCGGAACCTGGTCGGCGAGTCGGTTCAGCAGCTGTCAGACGCGGTGCAGCAGGCCTCAGAGCTGGTCCGGTCGCAGAACAGTACGGTAGTCGTACAAGCTTCGCAGGCCGAACGCGATGCGTTGCAAACGCGCACGGTGAGCAACTACAACCAGAACCATGCCCTGACCATCCAGTACTACGAGGTCCTTCGCCACTTCGAAGTCATCACCGCCTTCGAAGCGGTGGAACCGGTCCTGCTCGTGCCGTTTTTCTCGATACGTTTCGACCGCGAGACGGCGTTGCGTTTTCGGCGCATACTCGAACGCAATGCTTTGGACCCGCGCCTGTCCGATTGGCTTGGTGCCTCCGAACGTCTTGGCTACTCCGGCAACTACCCTGCTCCCCCACCGCCACCAGACCAGGATGATGGCGCAGCCGGTGCCGCCCCTGCGCCGCGCCTGATCGAGCGTCTCCAGATCAGGTACATCACGGGCGATCAAACCACCGTCGGCTACGTGAAGCTGGAACTCGGCCTGCGCAGCGGCGCGTGGATCTGGGCCGACGATATCTTCGCACGCGGGATCGGACAGTCTCCGGTGCTCGAACAGAACACCGAATACGTTCGTGATGCGCCAGATGGTGATGCGACGGGACTCGACGTCTCGACGATCGAGCAGGTACGCGTTTCGTGGACACAGAACGGCCTTCCAGATGGCTGGAAATTCAAGGGCATCGAGATACGGTATGGAGTCGAGGGCGGAAGTGGCCTCGAATCGGTGCCGCTCTTTACCCAGACCGCCGTCGATGCCCTGCGCCATTTTACGGGTGGGGGGACCAAATCCTGGACGAGTGCACTGTTCACCGCCCCGCAACCTGCGGCGTCGGGACAGCCTGCGCCCGGACGATCCATCAGCGCACGCACCGCTACGACGCAGCCAACCACCCTGGCAGGCCGCCTCGGGATCACGAACGTCCTCAATTCGACCAGGCTCACAGGCATCCTACGCCGCGCAGGCGTTGGTGGCCCGCTCAGTCCCGCCACCATGCTGGGCACCAACGCGGTGCATCAGCAGCGTCGGCATGAGGACGACGCTGCGTTGGAGATGCTCCTACTCGAACATCTGAATGCCAACCGTCTGCCCTATTCGCGTGCCGTGATGCTGGAGATGGACGGCGACGAGCGCGTCCGCCTCCTAGAAGCCGTCCTAGGTGATACGGACCTGCTGCGAGACATCGGCTTCATACCCGTCGGCGTCTCAGGTCATTATCTGGCGTTCCCCTACAGCGGCGACCGTGCCCCGACGCTCGACGGCGCACTGGTGCAACAAGTGAAACGGGTTCGACCCCAGGCCCGCCACGTCAACCTGCCGACGCGAGGCGTCTTTGCTGAGACACACCTGTCGCATTGCCCGGCGCGCGAAGAGCGGGATCCGTCGCGCATGTACTCGCCGAGCGAGACGATCTTGCCGACTGCTCCAGCGATCTCGGGCGTCCAACCCGGTTCGCGCAACGCACCGACCGACACGACACCGACCCTGCTGCCCTCTCCGGTCGTAAATATCCAGAACCCCGCCCCAGCACCGGATCCGGCCGGACTGGCCGCTGCCTTCGGGCTGCTCGGCCAGATGGGTCCCTTCCGGGACATGTCCACGTCGCGAGAAGTGAGCAGCCTCCTTGGACAGCTCGCCAGCGGTGCCATCAGCGGTGCTGGAGTGGCCCCAGCGGCCCAACGCGTCCAGCAAGCGCTGCTTAGTGGGGGCGCCAATCCTAGCGGCAACGGCTACGCGGCGCATCCGGCGGTGAGTGGCTCACCACAAGAGATCTTTGATCGCATGAAGCTCCTGGATCAGTCGGCCTTGCCTGGGTCAGTCCGCGACCGCATTCGGGAGAACATCCTTGACCCCGGTGCTGCCAGCAACGTGATCGATGCCGGCCGAAGCCTCGGCACTCGGCGGCAGGATTCACGCGTCGTCAAGGAAGGCTCGGATGTCGCGCGTGCGGTTATCCAGTTGCTGAACGACCCCGTCTTCGACGCTCCGGTGCAGAATCGCTTCGGCCAGAATTTTCAGCTGAGTACCGGAGACTTTGTGGGCGATCGCCTCGTCCTGTGGCCACGCGCGAGCGCGATCTGGTACCTGGAGAACGATCGCATCCTCGAGGATTCGCCCCAGGCGTTGTTCCAGAAACTGGAGTTTGAGGCGGTCGAGCTCAAGATCGAGAGGATGCAATGGCTACGCACGATGGCCCAGATCGAGGCGAACTTCCTGATCGCCTTCACCTGTCCATTGGCGGCCATCTTAGGGGCGAAAGGCGTCGGGCTTCTGGCGAAATTTGCCGATCCCGACGCAAGACAGGCTGCCATGACCGGCATCCCGAAGGTCGTTGCGGGGTTCGCATGGATGCGCCAGAACGCTCCCGACTGTCTCGGGTGCATTGTGAAGAACGCTGCTGTGGAAGCCGTCAAGAGTATCCCGCAAGGATTCGACGTAGCGGATGTTGCCTATATCATCGGTCGCGCGCTCTTCAGCGGTCGGAACGCCGCCGTCGCGACCAGCACAGACCTCGCACTGACGTCCCTCCGACAGATCGCGAAGGCGATGTTAATCACGAGCGCCATCACGTCCTCGGTGCGGGCCGCCGGAGCTGCGGTGGGTGGTCTAGCCCCGCACGCACTGGATCTGATTGGGGCGCTGCAAAGTGAGGGGATTGCCAACGATGCTGCCCCGCCCTGCGTCGAACTCTGTCTCACGCAGCTGCTGAGCATGAGCGGCTCAGAGGATGAACTGCAGAAGCTCGGGGAAGGCCTGACCGAACTGGTCCCCGTCATGTCGGAGATATTCACTGACCTTACTGGTGGCGTAGAGCTGTAATCGAGCGGGATCGTTCACCGTCCCGATCCTGTTAGCACAATCTCTCTTCGAGTGGGATCCTCTACGTCTCGCTCGAGAGTCTGATGAATGGACGGTTAGAAAACGCGAGAGAGGCTGCTTGCATGGGGTCTCCCCGCTTGCGAGAGGCATTGACTCACCTAGCTACGCGGCCCCTGATGATCAGCCGGGCATCAGTTGGCCGTGTTGATATAGCGGTAGAGGGTCGAGCGCGAGACCCGCAGGGTCTTGCAGATGTCGTCGATCGAGTTGGTGGTGTCGTCATAGAGGCGCTGGGCCAGCGCCACCTTCTTGGCGTCGCTCAAGGACGGAGACGGCGGACGGCCACCTGTTCGGCCCCGAGCACGAGCAGCAGCCAGGCCCGCCTGCGTCCGCTCACGGATCAGGTCACGCTCGAACTCCGCCAGGGCAGCGAAGACGTGGAAGATCAATTTGCCGCCACTGGTGGTCGTGTCGATCTGCTCGGTCAGGCTCTTGAACCCGATCCCCCGTTCCTGAAGGTCACGGATCGTCTCGATCAGGTGTGGGAGCGAGCGCCCGAGCCGATCGAGCTTCCAGACGACCAGCGTGTCGCCCGCCCGGACGAAGTCGAGCGCTTCCCCAAGCCCCGGGCGATCAGCCTTCGCGCCGCTGGCGGTGTCGGTGAAGACGCGGGTGCAGTCCGCCTTGCCGAGAGCATCTTGTTGGAGTGCGAGGGTCTGCTCGTGCGTCGAGACCCGTGCATAGCCGATGAACATGTCTCCATCGTCTCACAACTCGTCAGCGATAGCAACTTGTGGCATCATGATTTCGAGACCAGTTATCGAACGTACCGTTCTTGAGTGGACGTAGTTTCGCGATGGCCAAAATCTTACGTGTCGAAAACGGACGTTTCTGACCCGGAACGCCGTGCCTGCGAATCGAAAGCTGGCGCGCGCTACAACGATCTACTGCCGCTGACTTACTCCAGCACATCGCCTTCGAAGCTGACCTGCGCCATTGCCTCTCCGAATCCGACGCCCAACTTAAAGGCGCCGATGACCGCACCTGGTAAGCGGCAGCCTTAAGTCGGTTCACTGTTCCATTGCTCCCCGGACCCCTTTCAGAGCCAGCAACGCGCCACGATCACAACGCGGTGCCTGGCCGTGTCTCATAAACCCCATTTTAGAGACATGGTGATCTCGGCCCAAAAACGACCGTTTGCGATATATCAGTAAACGGTGTTCGGCGCATCGCGACCCACCTGTGGGGATGGCCTGCCACACCTCGACGGCCTTGTCGTCCAGAGCCATGCTGTGCCTCTTCGCGTCTCTCCGAGAGTCAAGGCAAACGTAGTGGAAGATGTCGCGGGCATCATCAGTCCTTCCTCGCGTCGAGGCGACCGGCTGTGGCACTCAGCGCCTTGCCGTCCAAATTTGGACAGGGTGCTGAGTCAACCTTCCGTTGCCTGATCGTGCAGGTAGCGCCAGACGTTCGTCTCGAAACGCTGAAAGCCGACTCGCTGGTACAGGCGGATCGCGGCCGGACGATGGTTGCCTGACAGCAAGTCGGTCTGACTCGCGCCCCGCTCGGCCGAAATCTGCAACGCTTGCTTGACGAGCGCCTCTCCGACACCCTGGCCGCGTGCGCGCTCATCAACGACGACATCTTCGATGTACCCGAGCGTCGCGCCGGGCGTCGGAAATACCACCAGCGTCAGCGTTCCAACGATGAATCCCACCGCGTCTCGTGCGATGAGCAGCACGACGCCCGGTGCCTGGGCCACCTCAGCCAACTGCCTCGCCGTTGGTAGGCGAGCGCCAGGGCTGTACTGCGGCATCAACCGCGCGAACGCGTCAACCAACTCCTGCTCGACATCAGAGACGACTTCGATGCTCATGGGTTGTGCGACCTCCGCAAAGCCAGATTGAACGCACTGTACCCTGACAACCAGCCACGCGCCGCGACGCCAAACTCGGTCGTACAAGGGGGTTGGCAAGCGACCGGCGACGGGCTATACTGCGCCGAACCTGTATACAGGTAATACCACTAAGCGCGGTGCAGGACGACGGCTCGCGCCTGGAGGCGACTCGTGGCAGAAGCGTCACTCGCGAACGATTCAAGATCCGACGGGATCAGCGGTGCCGGCCGGAGGACATCAGCCTGGTGTTCTCGGGGTTTCAGCGGTTTCTCTATCAGGTGGGAGTGTGACCAGTAGAGGGCTCCATCATCACTGCGAGCGGGTGGCGGCGTGATCGGTAGCACGCGATGGAGTGTTCGGGAGGGACAATTCCGTCACCTCCCGGAAAATCACTTCCACAGGAAAACTGGAGGTTTGACCCATGAACATTCGTGGCACGTCCACGACCTGCGCCGTGGTTCTCCTGCTCGCCGTCGTCTCATGCAGCGACAACGACAACCCGACGGGAGGCGGCGGCACGCCGGACACCGCGCCGCCGGCCATCGTCGGCGTGAACCCGGTGGATGCGTTTCACGTTGATGTGACCTTCAGCGAGCCGGTCACGAAGCCGTCCGCGGAATTCTGGGGCAACTATTCGCTCGGGAATATTTTCTCGATCGCCGCCGTTTTTCTCCACGATGACGAGAAGACCGTCACGCTCGTATCAACGAAATCGATGGCCGGACAGGACTACACTCTCACGGTGAGTGGTGTTTCGGATGTGCACGGCAACGCAATCCGCACGGCGGCAGTCGAGTCGTTCACCGGTTCCGACACGCCGGATACCACTCCTCCGGAAGTCATCTCGGTCTCGCCTTCTCCCGGCGCCGTGGACACTCCCGTTGGCGCGCCCGTGATCATTCGCTTGTCGGATGTTGTGCAGGGCGAGATCGGGTCCCCGGGTTTCACGTGGTTGTCCGGCGGGCGTCAGATCGGCGCCAACTTCCGTTTCGAGGGGCTAGAGTTCAATTTCCGTCACGGTGGAAACGTGATCGTGCTGATGCCGATTAACCCGCTCGCGCCCAACTCTCTGCAGACGATCATGGTGGCCGGATTGAATGATTATGCCGGCAATACGATCGCCGCAACCGAGTGGTCGTTCACCACCACCGGTGTTGTCGACCACACAAAGCCGACTCTCGTGTCCACGACGCCCTTAAACAACGCGACGAACGTGAGTTTGAACACGAAACTGTCGTTTACATTCTCGGAGCCGATGAACGAGTCGATGGATCTTTCAATTTCACTCACGCCCGTTCCCGGCTACCCCCATTACTTTTTCCCGTGGGCCGCCGGAAGGACATGGTCGAACGGCGGAAGGACGGTGACCTTTGAACTGTACGCTCCGCTCAACGACAACGAGCAGTACACGGTGACAGTCCAGCCTTACAACGTGCTTGACCTGGCGCTGAATCCCCTGTTCGGGCTGCATACCGTCACGTTCACAACCGGCAGCCAGTTCCACGGCGGCAGCATCTCGGGCACGATTACCGGCGATCCCGGCAGCGAGGCCGACGATCCCACCGGCGCGCTGGTGCTGGCCATCGATAGTAGCGAATGGAGCGGTGACCGTTTCCGCGGCAGCGCGACCGTGGCGGTTGACGGCACCTACACGCTGGGGCACCTGCGAGACGACGACTACGTGGTGTTGGCCATGCTTGATTCGAACGACGATGGCACATTGGACGTTGCGTGGGGCGACGCCGTAGGCGCGTGGGGAGTATGGAGCGAACCGTACGCAGGCGCTTTCGCCGACCTCCCGAGCACCGAGATCGAGGGCCGTGTTCACGTAACCAATCATGACTTTCCGCTTTTCGATCCGAGTGCCTTGCTCGGCCACGTGACATACAGCGGTACAGGATCGACATCGACATGGGACATCAAGGTCGGGCTGTTTGATACCGCGGGGTTCAGCCTGACGGATACGCCTGTGATGGTCCAGCAACTGTACTCGCTGGACTACCCATGGTCTTTCAACTCGTTTGCCGGTCTCCCTGATGGCCGGTACTACGTCGGCGCATTCATGGACTTGAACCACGACGGCGTCTATAGCGCGACGCTGGAACCAGGGGGGTTCCACGGCGGCATCAGTTCCCCGACGCCACTCGATGTTGCCGACGGCGCCGACTATCTGAAGTACGTGATTCCGATGGTCGACCCTGGTCCCGGAATGATGGCCGTTTCGGTGCGATGGCCGGTGTCGAAGCGCAACGAAAAATTCGAGCGGTTGTGCAGGGCACTCCAGGAGGCGACAGGAAGCCTTCCGACCGCGCTCCAGCATTCCGCCGGAGAAGAATCCCCCGGCACAAGACCGGACAAGCGTCACTGAATCGGCTGACACCTCCGCATTGAAGGTCACGCGCCTGTAAGACCAGGATATCGGAGATCCTGCCCGCCGAACCAGTCGGTCCAGAAGACGGCGCTCTTTGATCGGCACGATCGACATGGTCGCGAGCGGGGCGAGCCGCCAACGCGAGGGTGTATAATTCGATGCAGTTCAGCGCCAAGCAGCGGGCGTTTCTGGACTTCGTTCTGGCGCACTACGTGGATGTTGGCGTCGAGGAGTTGGACTCGGAGAAGCTGACGCCGCTCCTGCGCCTGAAATACCGTGACTCGTTGTCCGATGCCGTGGCAGACTTGGGCCAGCCGGAGGGCATCAGCCGGGTGTTTTCGGGGTTTCAGCGGTTTTTGTATCAGGCGGGGGTTTGACCGGTTGGCGGGCTTCGTCACCGGTACGAGCGGGTGGCGGCAGGATCAGCAACGCGTGATGAGGTTTTCGGGAGGGACAGTCCCCGAGCGTCGACAAGGCGGGCTCCCCCCAAGCGCCTGTCCCCGAGAAAAGCAGCACCAAAAAAAGCCCAGGAAAATTTGGCAACAGCGCAGCACTTTTAGCGCATTCACTTGCACCAATCGCTAAATGCCAGCGGAGTCGAAAGATAGCCACTCAAGACCGAATTCAATCCCAAGTCGCAAGACTTCCAACAGGAGGTTGTATGAGATTGGCCGCCGCACTACTGCTCCTCCTTTCCACCCCAGCCTTTGCCCAGGATATAACTTCCGTTGTCGGAACCCCGATGGCGGTCGGCTATTCCGGCGACGGCGGACCCGCCACGAGCGCGCTGCTCAGGGATCCCCAGGGCATCGCGTTCGACGGCGCCGGAAATCTCTACATTGCCGACAACCAGAACTTCGTCATCCGCCGGGTGGACGCCACTACTGGAATCATCACGACGATAGCCGGCACCGGCAGCGCAGGATTCAGCGGCGACGGCGGTCCGACGACACTCGCGACATTCAGCTCGCCCGTCGGGATCTGCGTTGACCCAGCCGGCAACCTCTACATTGCGGATCAGTCGAACAACCGAATCCGTCGAGTCGACGGAGTAACAGGGATCATCACCACCTTCGCCGGGAACGGTCACATTAGTTTTTCGGGTGATGGCGGGCCGGCCACGAGCGCGAAATTAAACACCCCGCAGGGAGTTGCCGCGGACCGCTTCGGCAACGTTTACATCGGAGACGTGGCGACCTCTCGGGTGCGACGCGTGGACACGGCCACTGGCGTGATCGTCACGGTTGCCGGAACGGGGATTCCGACATCGAATGGGGATGGTGGCCCGGCCACGTCCGCCACGCCACCAATAGTAGTGAAGAGCGCGAGTCGAGGAATGAGCCGCGTCCGAACTGTTTCCGATAGGGTCAAGACATCAGGAAACCAGGAGATATGACCATGCTGTCCATTCGTACCGCCATCCTTGGCGCCATCAGTTCACTTGCCCTCATGGTCCTTTCCGCCGGGCCCGGCCGGGCATCATTGATCACCTGGGTCGGGAGCGCCGGCGACCAATCGTGGCACACGGCTGCCAACTGGGATCTCAACCGGGTGCCGGGTTCCTCGGACCAGGTCAATATTCCCGATCTTCTTGGAACGTCATCAGTCTCTTTCACCACAGGATCGACAACGATTTTCAGTATGGGGTGCGATGAAAACTTTGGTCTTGGTGGTGGAACACTGACGATCAACGCCCCTTCCTATTCCGCCAAAAGCCTGACGATCAACTCCGGAACACTGGCTGGCAGCGGCGATCTGGAGGTCTACGGAGCGTTCGCATTCTACGGTGGCACTATGACCGGCAGCGGAACGACCCGGATCGGTTCCGGGGTAGTTTGGACGCTCTTCGACGCCACCCTGAGCCGACCTTTGGAAAACTTCGGGATTTGTTATCAGCAAGGTGGGCCTCTGACGATCAACTCACCAGGTGTTTTTCGTAACAACGGAGGGATTAACGAGGGCATTCTTTTCATCAACGCCAATATCTTGGGCACCGGTTCCATAGTCAACGGGTCAGGTGCGTATATGGCGACGCGGTCCGGCAATGTGACCGTGGGCTGTTCGGTGACAAACAACGGATCTATCTCCGTCAATTCGGGACATACTCTGACCCTTGGCTCGCTGACCAATCTGTCTGGCGGAACGCTTACCGGGGGAAGCTATTCATGTGAATTCGGGGTGTTGACCCTGCCGGGGGATATCATCACGAACACGGCTGATATCTGGCTGGCTGACGCGCTTTTGAAGGTGGGGGGAGGCAAAGCGCTTGAGAATCTTCAGTCAAACACCGGAACCATTGGGCTGGCTGGCGTGCGAACATTCAGCTCAATGGTTACAAATTCAGGGCTCCTTTACACTTATGGGGCGGCCACGTTCAATGGGGGCTATACGCAGACGACGGGAGAAACACGCTTTCTTGGTGGCACCCTAATTTCAAGCATACCGGTGCAGATTCAGGGTGGCCTCGTACAAGGAGACGGCAAAATTCAGGGGAGCGTGATCAACAATGGCGTGTTCTCCCCCGGTTACTCATCCAGGGATCTCCTGGAGATTCAGGGCAACTACACACAAGCGTCCGGCGGTTCCTTGGATCTCGAGGTCTTCGGAGGCAATGAAACGGAGTTCGACCGGCTGAAAGTCACGGGTATCGTGAGTCTGGACGGGCATGTTTCGGTGGCTCTAAATGGCTTCAATCCCGGCCCGCAGTTCGAGACCCCGTTTCTCACCGGTGGATCGATCGTGGGCGCCTTTTCCAGCGAGGACCTCCCTGACATGACGCCGAACTGCGCGATTCTCCACTATTACCCGCAAAACGTCAGCTTCAAGGTGGCCGTGCCCCCTCCCTGTCCCCCGACAAACGCTCCGGGCTTCGAGCTCGCCTGGGGCACGCAAGGGAGCGGGCCAGGCGAGTTCAACAAATGCGACGACGTGACCTCCGACGCAAACGGCACGGTGTACGTGACGGATCGTTCCAACAGCCGGATCCAGATGTTCGACCGGAACGGGAATTATCTCGGCCAGTGGGGATCCTTCGGATCAGGAAACGGCCAGTTCAACAGTCCGACCGCCGTCGGTGTGGACAATATGGGGCACGTCTTTGTGGGTGATCAAGGCAACCACCGAATCCAAAGGTTCAGTGCCGATGGAGTGTTCCAGCTCGCCTGGGGATCCTTCGGAACCGGAAATGGACAGTTCAACACGCCGGCTGGCGTGGCGATCGATGGCGCCGGGGATGTCTATATTGCTGACGCGTCGAATCACCGCATTCAGGTATTCACGAATGATGGCGTCTTCATTCGAAAATGGGGGAGCCTCGGCGCTGGAAGTGGTCAGTTCCATTCCCCGGAGGATGTCGACATTGGCCCCAATGGTCTTTTGTATGTGGCCGACACGTACAACCACCGGATACAGATCTTCAATACCAATAGCGCCCCGGTCACCAGTTTCGGAAGTTTCGGAACCGGCCCCGGTCAATTCAACCTGCCGACCGGTTTGACCCTGGACGAAAAGGGGAACATCTACGTCTCCGACTACTTCAACTACCGGATTCAGAAGTTTAGCTCTGCGCTCTATCAGACCGAGTGGGGCACCCAGGGGAGCGGGAATGGCCAGTTCCAGGGTGCCTACTCGATCGATTCCGGTCGCGACGGCGTCATCTATGTGGCCGACACCGGCAACCACCGGATCCAGAAGTTCGCCTGCACCCCGGTGAACTGGACCTCGGAATGGTACGCCGCCGCGAACGGGTTCCCGAATCAGGTCTGTACCTGGGTGGGTTTCGACGGCGCGACGCCGGAGAATCCGGTCCTTTCGGGAGGTATCCTGACGCTCTCAACGTCGGATTTCATCGAAAACATGTACTACGAGCAGTCCAGCTCCCTCGTGATACCGAACCGCTTTCTGATTTCCGCACGCCTGCGGCTGGTCAGCGAATCGCACCAGGCCGGCAATCCCCGCCGGGGCGTGTCGATCGGTTTCACCGTGGCGGCGGACAATGCCAACTTTCTGAACGTGGGCCGCGACACACTCTCCCTGTGGAGCGCATTCGGGACGCAAGGCCCAACGGCCTATGTGGACACGGATGACGCCTTCCATACGTACGTGATTGAGGTTCTGAACCTTCAAACCGTCAATGTGTACCAGGATGACGTGATTATCCTGACGGGCTCGATCACGACGAGTCCAAATTATGGTGATGCCCCCGACATCTACTGGGGCGACGGGACCGGCAACGCTTCCGCAGTCTCGGAGTGGCAGTTCGTGCGACACAACGCGAACACGATTCCCTGCGGGAACGTCTCCGGCGCACCGGAGATTGAGAAGCCGGGCCGTCAACCCGGGATGTCGATGATCCCCGACCAGAATCCGGCCCGTGGTCCGCTGATTCTGACGGTCCGATCGCCCCGCGATGTCGACGCGGCATCGCTGACCATCTTCGACGTCACTGGCCGGATCATCCGGACCATGGAACCGCAGCCGCTTCGTGAGGGAATTACGACACTGCGGTGGGACGGCCGGGACAACCGCGGGCGAGCCACGGTGGACGGAATCTATTTGCTTAGGCTCGAAGCGGGCGATCGGATTCTCGCCCGGAGCCGGGTCGTGAGGCTCCGGTAACTTTCAGCTGCTCCTGGCCACGTTCGCCGGGTGGGTCGATAGTCGTTGCGTATTCCGGCCCATCTTGAACGCCGATTCCGCCGGAGCAAGGTGAACACTCATTCCGGCGATAGCTGAACAGCGATTCCGGGGAAGGTAACACTCATTCCGGGCATGGTGAACAGTCATTCCGGGGAAGGTGAACGTGGAAAGGGACATGACGAGCTGTCGGCAATCGACGACATGGGTCGCGACCCGTAATGTCCGAATATTGGAACGAGCCGCAAGCTGGCTGCCCACAAGGACATCTGATAGGGTAGCGCATGATTGAAACGATC
>Ga0163150_10005160_pt1 | contig 16940 bp, 25 predicted proteins | sample OliLakLV19P2IB_FD_148628 | JGI IMG/M metagenome (GOLD analysis project Ga0163150, IMG submission 148628) | Freshwater microbial mat bacterial communities from Lake Vanda, McMurdo Dry Valleys, Antarctica - Oligotrophic Lake LV.19.P2.IB | ecosystem: Environmental > Aquatic > Freshwater > Lake >...
TCTTTATGCTAAAGATAAAAATGCAGTATATTGGGAGGGTATAAAAATTGAAGATGCAGACACAGCTACATTTGAAGTTACGAGGTCTTATTTTTGAAAAGACAAAAATGCAACTTATGTACAGGGTAAAAGAGAGAAGATGCAACTTTAACAATAAGTCGAACATTTATTTAAGATATTATTTCCCTAAACTCTCAATATACTCCTTCACCAATTCTCTTTCCCCCTTGTGTCGCATAACAACGAGGGCATCTTCTATTTTTACCCAGAGTGTTGCTTCATCGTGAATGTTAGTATGTTGTTTCCCTGGTTTCTCTATAGTAAAAAAAGTTGTTTTTTTCCGTCGTTTTCTATCGCGCACGACTCCGATAATGTTCCCAAGGGAGAAATCGTAGATACCAGTTTCTTCTCTAAATTCGCGTTTTGCTGTTTCTTCGAGTGTTTCTCATACTTTGCAGCGTCATTTGGGGAGCATAAGCGTTCCTGTTTTATGGCAAATACAGAGGAGTTCAATATGTGCCCCTCTTTTACGAGTACAGATACCGCCAGCACAAGCGTCGAGCCATAAGAGAGAAGAGAAATAGCGTTTTGATTTCCTCAAAAAGATAAAAAGAGAGTTCGTATTCTTTTTCATAAAGCCATTGTATGAGATTTTTCTAAAAATCGAAGAAAAAAATTTGCATAATAGCAGATTTTATTTATACTCCCGCTACTTTGTGTAAAGAGGGGGTGTAGCTCAGCTGGTTAGAGCGCCGCCCTGTCACGGCGGAGGTCGCGGGTTCGAGCCCCGTTGCTCCCGCCAGATATTTTATCTGGCTCTCTTTCTTTATATATAAGTATGGTATGGGGTCTTAGCTCAGCTGGCTAGAGCGCCTCGCTTGCACCGAGGAGGTCAAGGGTTCGACTCCCTTAGACTCCACCAATTTTATTTACTGAAGCATAGAGGATTATTATTCTTTTTGTTTCATTTTAATTTCGTTTTATGACTTGATCAGGAAAAAGACCACGAAACAAGATATATATCGTCAGCAAAAGACGTGCTATTACTGGTGATAAAATCAAAAATGCTCAAAAGACGTATGAGAAACTCGTTCGTCGTGAAATACATGAAGGCATGACACCTTGGCTCGTGGATGCTTTCGCAAAAGCGACAGCACGACTCAAGAAAATGGGTTTGTCACATCTCACCAAATCAAAAGTATAATCCTAATACCTTTTTCTTATGCCACGCATCGCATTTAAATGACACAAAAAACTCAGAAGAGCTCTTCTCATCATAGAGAAGAAAGTGCGAAAACTCAAGAAGAAAAAATAAAATTTGAATTATTCTTGTTTTTCCTATAATACCGTTACTTATTTTTATTTCCCTATTTCTTTTTTATGGCTGAATTTGTACGCAACAAGCCTCACGTTAATGTCGGAACTATCTGACATATCGACCACGGTAAGACAACCCTTACTGCTGCTTTGACAGCTGTAGGTACTGGTGCTGGGGGAACAACGAGTGCTGTTACCTATGCAGACATTGCTAAAGGTGGTACAGCTCGTGCTGGATCCGACAAGATCATTACTATCTCTACTTCTCACGTAGAATATGAGTCTCCACTCCGACACTACGCTCACGTTGACTGTCCAGGACATGCTGACTACGTCAAGAACATGATTACTGGTGCTGCTCAAATGGATGGTGCTATTCTCGTAGTGTCAGCAGTTGATGGTGTGATGCCCCAAACTCGTGAACACGTTCTTCTCGCATCTCAAGTAGGTGTAAAAAGAATGGTAGTATTCCTCAATAAATGTGATATCGCTGATCCAGAGCTGACTGAGCTCGTTGAAATGGAGGTTCGTGAACTTCTCTCTAAATATGGATTTGATGGTGACAATGCTCCAGTTGTTAAGGGGTCTGCTTTCACTGCACTCAATAATCCAACTGATCCAGAAGCTTCTAAGGGTGTTCGAGAACTTCTCGATGCTCTCGATACATATATCGAAGAACCAGTTCGTGATCTCGACAAGCCTTTCCTTATGTCTGTAGAAGATGTATTTTCTATCAAGGGACGTGGAACTGTTGCTACAGGTCGTATCGAACAAGGTATCGTAAAAATCAATGATGAAATAGAAATCGTCGGTATCCGAGATACACAAAAATGTATCGTTACAGGAGTAGAAATGTTCAAAAAACAACTTGGTCAAGGTCAAGCTGGTGATAACGCAGGTCTCCTCCTCCGAGGTATCGAACGTGAACAGATTGAGCGAGGACAAGTTCTTGCTAAAGCAGGTTCTATCAAACCGCACAAGAAATTTGAAGCTGAAGTGTATGTCCTCAAAAAAGAGGAAGGCGGACGACATACTCCTTTCTTCAAAGGGTACAAGCCACAGTTCTACATCCGAACAACAGACGTAACTGGTTCTATCGAGCTTCCAGCTGGAGTAGAAATGGTTATGCCAGGTGATAGTATCAAGTTCCTCGTAGAACTCGGGTGTGGTGTTGCTATGGAAACTCAACTTCGATTTGCTATCCGAGAGGGTGGGCGAACGGTTGGTTCTGGTATTATTACAAAAATTCTTGATTAATTATGTCCGCTCAAACCAAAACTGCTGCTAAAAAAACAACGGCTAAAAAAACAACTGTCTCAAAAGCAAAGGCTGCTAAAGTTGCTTCTGTTTCAAAACAAGAGACGCTCAAAATTTCCGTTAAGGCTTTTGAGCATCGTATTGTCGATGAAGCTGTAAAGAAGATTATTAGCGCCGCTAAGGACACTGGTTCTCATACTGTTGGACCAATCCCTTTGCCGACAAAAATAGAAAAGTTCACTGTGAACCGATCGACATTTGTTAACAAAAATGCACGAGAGCAATTTGAGATTCGTCGTCACAGACGCATTCTCCTCATCAATTCTCCTACCCCAGAGACACTTGAGACACTTCAAAAACTCAATCTTCCAACTGGTGTCGGTGTTGATATTGCTATCATCAGTGCTTAATTCCCTTATTCTCTCGTATTATGTCTCGAATCTGTGTCTATACCGGTAAAACAACTGGATCATGAAACAAAGTTTCTCACTCTGTCCGTCGTACAAAGCGTACTTTTCTTGTAAATCTTTTTTACAAAAAAATCCGTGACCCACGTGATGGTATTGTTTACCGACTCCGTATCTCAGCTGCTGCGATTCGTACTATGAGAAAGAAAGGCGTTGTTGCATTTTTACAAGATTTTGGTCTATAGTTGATAATCATTTCTAAAAAAAATCCTACTCATAAGAGTAGGATTTTTTTTGTTGCTTCAAATAAAAAATCTCTATAATCACCCTACGAGCTTATCGAATTATAAGATGCCGCTTGAGTCAGCTGGTGGAGTCCCGATAAATCGAGATTAACCCTAGGTCATCGGTTCAAATCCAGTAAACGGCTCTAGTGTAGAGCCATAGATAGAGCAATAGATAGAGAAAAGATTCCTTTCTTTTGCTGTATCTTTTGCTTATTCTCATTTATGCCCGCGTAGCTCAGTGGAAGAGCAGTAGCCTTCTAAGCTAAAGGTCGATGGTTCGATCCCATCCGCGGGTACCATAAAAATCTATGACACTTCTCGCTATTACATCCATGTATGCCAACCCCTTGCATCCTGGGCATATAGAATGCCTCGAGCTATCAAAGTCTGAAACAGGCGCAGATGCACTCTGGGTAATAGTGAATAGTGATAAACAAGCAGAGCTGAAACGGGGTGAGAAGAGTTTTCAAGATGAGAATTTTCGACTTAAGATAGTCGAATCACTGAAGCCGGTGGATAGAGTTTTTCTGAGTATTGATACTGACAAGAGTGTTTGTAATTCGTTGGAGGCGATTATTCTTGAAGCAAAAGCACTCGGTGAGTTTGATGAAATAATATTTACAAAATGAGGCGATAGATTTGCCACTGAAATCCCAGAGGCTCCTATACTAGCCCGACATGGAGTCCGTATAGTTGATAGTCTCGGTGCAAAAACGCATAATTCAAGTGATTTTCTCAAGCTCAACAATAAAGCTGATGAAGCTCAATTGAAAGAAACACTTAAAACACTTCCAAAAAACCATAGACAAGAACGGTATTTAGAAATAGGATATCGACCCTGGGGAGTCTATTATGTTCTCGAAGATGAGGTTCTTTTTCGAGTGAAAAAAATTATAGTTCAGCCGGGGCATCGTCTCTCTCTTCAGAGTCATGAGCATCGTAGTGAGCATTGGACGGTTGTTTCAGGAACAGCGACGGTAGATATTCGTTCACCTGACGAGTCTTCTCGCGAACAATTACGAGTTTTGAATGCTAATGAGAGTTGCTATATACCGTGTGGACATATCCATCGCCTCATAAATACTACTCAGTCGCCCATGGTGCTCATAGAAGTTCAGTGTGGTGACTATATGGGTGAGGATGATATTCGACGCTTTGAGGACGATTTTTGATGGGAATAAGGCTCATACTCCGTCATTCCTGCGTAGGCAGGAATCTATTGATAAAAACTATGTTTGTATTTCATAGAATATTATGATAAAATTTGGTTATATCTTAATCTTCTTCTTATGAAATTGAATATGAACTATGCGTGATGAGTAGCATTGACTGCCGCTGTCGCAGCTGCTTTTGTCACAGCTTCAGCGAAGAAGGATAAAGCCGGTATAGGTGGAGAATTATTCCCTACAATCCCTACAATTAGTCATCGTATAGCAAAAAGTGTAGATCGTGTTACCATGGCAGATAAAATGAGACCAGTACTTACTGCAAAAGATTTTCCAGGGTTAGTTCTTTATGTTCAAGAAATGGAGAGTATATGTAACACGCTATGAGCTTCTGAAAAGACTATTCTCGAGTATTACAAAAATATAACTTCTTTTCGTTTGAGTCGGGAAGAAATCCTAGAGCATTGGGATATACTCATGCAACCAATAAATATTAACGGTGAACAACAAAAACTGTTTATGTATTTGTGTTATAAGAATAGACATTTTCGTGAGACCATATCTACTCCAGAATTTATAGATGAAAATTGGGAACTATTACTCGGCACTTCTAGTAATTCCCGAATATCTTATCAAACACTCAATTCATATGAAGGTACTTTATTTGATGAGATGAGAGTTTTTTATCATCCAACATTTTGAGATGTTTTTCTCAAAAATCACATGCGAGAACTGATCCAATGGCATCTTGATAATGCAAAATGGTGAATTCCGTCTCTTTCTGATCCTCTATGATATTGGTTAACTAGGGAAAAAGGCATAATCTCTTGGAATGATATTGCGCCATTTCAAGAGCTCATAGAAGAACATATATCATTACAGCCCCGTGATAGACAATGAGCATTGATTAGATTATTGCGTCACAAAAATATTGTTACTGAATACCCACTCCCACTACCGCAACCCTCGTCTAGTGAACCATTGCTGTTTGGGAATTAAGATGATATTCGACGCTTTGAGGACGATTTTTGACGAAATTAGATTTTATTTGTTTGATTTTTTGAGGTAATTCTGTATTTTTTCTACCGCTTCTGCCCGATCTTCTTTGTTCGTCATCCCAAACCATTCACTCGTACTCGGAAGTACACAGACTTCTCATTCCCCATTTTGTATCATTTCCATGACAACTGAGGGAAGGAAGCATTCACGCGTGGGCTCATTATGAAATCGAGTAAAGAACGTATTTATTTCTCGATCAAGAATTTCTATAAAATCTTTTTGAAATCAAAATAAATTCATATTTGCTGGTGCATCCTCGGCGAGGAGTACCTCACCTCCATCTTGACACGTATGTATGATGTTACCGTCTGTTTTTCGGCCTACCTTGGTATGCTCGACTATTGTTATGAGCTTATCGTTAGCAGTGCTGCATATTCCGCGCGAGACTGTTCCGTAATCTGAAAGCATTTTATTGAGTGGGCATGTGACAATACAATGTTTGTGTGGTTCTTCGTTTTTTATGAGAAAATCATAGGCCGCAAAAAGGGCATCTCTTCCATAAAAATCGTCAGCATTGATGACAATAAACGGTCCAGAAATTTCTTTCTTTGCACACCAGATGGCATGCCCTGTTCACCATGGTTTTGTTCTTTCAGGGTTTATTTTTCCCAGAATCTTTTCAGATGATTGTACGACGAGTTGTATTTCTATCTGTTCTTGATATTTTTTGACAATCATAGTTTCAAAATCTTGCCTCATTGTTTCACTAATAATACAAATGATTTTTTCTCCACCAAAAAATATCATATCAGAAATAGCGAATTCGAGGAGTATTTCTCCTTGTGGTCCAATAGGATCAATTTGTTTGAGTCCACCATATCGGCTTCCGAGTCCGGCAGCCATGATCACGAGAGCTGGTTTCATAGTGTGATAATTACATTCCACCCATCATCCCACCGAGGTCAATCCCCATATCTTTTGCGATAGATTGCATCTTCGTAGAGGCTATTTCTTGTGCTTTCTTCATTCCTTTATTTGTTGCTTGCATAATAGCGTTTTCTGTTTTCTTCTGATCAGAGAGAATGCTCGGATCTTCGAAAACGACGGCTACCACTTTCATCTCACCATCAATCGTCACAACGAGCCCATCTACTTCTGCCTCAATATGTGTGTTTGCGAGGTCTTTTTTTACTTTGCCCATCTCCTGCTGGAGACGCATCATTTCTTTAGCTTTTGAATAGTCCATAGTGAGAAAATTAAGAATGAAAAATGAAGAATTAATAATGAGTAAAACACATCTCTCTCAATATTGTTGGTATTGTATGATTTTTTCTCTTTTTGCAAAAAATGAGATTATTTGACAAATAAAATTATTTGTTATAACCCGATTCCACTCCATTTTTTATTTTTCACTTTTTAGTTATGGCAAAAAAATCCTCTGATGGTTCTGTTGATACTGAGGCTGAGTTGGATTTCTCATGATGTCTAAACCTTAATGCTTGTCTTCAAAAGGTGAGCAGAGTTCTTTTGCATGCTAATGATATACATAGACAAACATGTTCTACGCGAAATAGGGCGCGTAATTTATTGAAAACATCTGCTGGTATTAATGATTCTGATATTGCACTTATTAAAGCTCATGCTGTATTCCCTAATCATTGTACCCATTTTTTTCAGCTGAAAATAGCTCTCTATCCCGATGGTGTTTCTCGTCTTAGTTCGAAGGAGAGAAAGTCTCTTGAAAAAAAATTAACAACTATGGAACATGTTCCTTTGGTGACATTGCTCCAACTTTAATGTAAAGGCATTCTTTTATATCTTCCTACCATTTGGTGGGATTTTTTTTATTTTCACTATACTGAGGGCCTGTAACAAAATTTGTTTATGTCCTATATTCTTCCACTCACCTTTTGACTCCTTGCCTGTACTGCTATTTGATTTGCGATGTATTTCAAGGGTAAAATGGGTACTTCTGAGAATCATCCAGGAGAACTCAATGCCTATATTCAAGATAATGCTCGATTGGCTGCTGAGCTTGCTGGACTACAAAAACAAACAGGAGAACTTTCAAAAGAATTGCAGAATGAAAAATCTGAGCGAGATCAGCTTTCTGGCAAGGGAAAACAACTTTTTGTAGAAATTACAACTATTAAAGAAAAATATGATTCTCTCTGAAAGGAAAAAGAGAGAATCCTCCAAGAACTCACACACTTTCAGGCTGAAGAGAGAAGAAAGTCAGAAGCATTTGATAAAAAAATTACTCAACTTGATGAGGCAAAAAATGCCCTTGAAGAAGAAAAAAAACGAATCCGTAGAGAGGATGAGGCACAGGCAGAAAATGAAAAAGCAAACCGTGATCGTATGTGGGCTGAGCATGAAGAAAAGGTAAAAAGTCATCTCTGAGAACTCTGCAAACTCCCTCAATACAACTTTCAATCCTACGATAATAAGAAACTTCCAGAAGGATTTGGTGGGAAATTTAAGCCAGACTTTATGATAGAATTTCTCGGTCAATATGTCATATTTGATGCGAAGGTATCAAAATCTGAGAATCTGCAATCGTACGTGAGTACCAATGTGAAATCAACCGCCGAAAAAATCAATAACGATGCCAAGATTTATCCTATGGTGTTTTTTGTTGTTCCTACCGATGCTATTAGTATGCTCGTGAAGACGCATTTTCAGGAACAGGGATATGAATTTTTTATTATATCACCTGAGGCAATTCCAGTACTTCTTGCTGCTTTCAAAAGAATTAGTGCGTATGAACTCGCAGAACAGCTCGACCCACGAGAACGAGAGAATATCGTGACACTCATTGCTGAGTTTGATCATCATATCAATATGCGCAATGCGCTCGATATCATAGCTTCACAGACGGGTATTGCAGTTCTCTCGAAGGCTCATTCTCTCAAGAAAGACCTCAGAGAGGAGATAGGTATGAAAAAAAGCAAAATGCGTATTTCTCCACCATCTTCTCTCGAACTCAAAACATTGATGATAGATACTGAGAAACAACAAGACGACATTGCAACTCTTATTTCTCCTCAAGCGGCTATTCCAGAAAAATTTATACATTCTGTAGAGAAAATCACGGAGTAATGAGAATAATTGATTTGGCGTATAAATTAATATAATACATATATTATTTATTGTAAATTCTTGTATGAGTACATTTCTGATCACAATAAGACTTCATGAATCATTGTGAGAGCTCATCGAAAAAACTAACAGACAAGCTCGCGCTCATATAATTGCCCTGAGTACTAAGGGGCGGTGTAGTAGAGTTATGGAAAGATTCAGTAGAGATGTTCCACTTGATTCTAATACAAGTAAGCCTGAAACTGTGCGATGATTCTGATTCTCTTCTCTTGATCGGACTCAAAAAGCCTATAGTGACTATTGGGATGTTATATGAATGGATGGGCAGGATGTTATTTTGCGACGCAAATTGTCTAATGGAGTGAATGAAGAATTTGTTCTTCAAAAAGATGAGATGGAAAATAAGGGGCTGATAGGACTCCGTGCGGGACGAAAAATCGAAGTATGGAAGGATCCAGAAACGGGGGAAATCGTGTATAAATTGCAGAGATGTACAAAGCTCAAAATGACTCCCTTACTGCAAAGTATTCTTGATGCAGAAAAGAATGTAACCGAGGATGTAGCGCAGATTCTGAATGTTTGAGAGGGTGGTGAGTGCCCTCAAAATACATTAGATGAGCTGGCAGAAGAACAACGAGAAATAGAACATTCAGAAACTGTTACTATTATCGGTTCTAACTGAAAAGAAGAGATAATTACAGTATCAAAAAGTAATGGTGACTTATGGGTTTGTGTTGATACTACAGTAGAATCTAGACCTGATGATTTTCTTATACGTAGTGCGTTTGGTGGTCCTGAAATGTTAGTTAATAATCAGAAATTACTCTCTCGTCTTAAAGGTGCTGATTTTGAAAGAGGGTCTAGGATTTTGATACGATTTTGATTGAATAGTACACCTCAATATGATCTTGTTCAAAGTAGTTATTTTACTTTTTCAAAAGATTTTATGGGTAAGTATGGGGGAGATTTGAAGCAATATTTGAATCCTGGAACAAAATAATTCTCACACCCTATTTTCGTGAAAATCAATACGGTAACTGGACTCCTTGTTGTATTTTTGGTATATTTGTGGTATTCTGAGACTATGATTTCCCGTATTTTTACCACATCTTGGCAGCATATTTCTCGTACTAAAGCCGCTTCTCTCGCTATTGTGGTTATTTTAACTGGGCTTTTTCTGACTTTTTTTATCGGTTTTTTCTTGATACAACAAGCAGAGGTGCAACGACAACTCATCGTCAAAAAATTTAATTATCCTCTTTTTATCAATACCTCGTATTCCTTGATAGATCCAAAAATATGAGATTTTATCTCAATTCTCCAGAAAACTGTGAGTCTGCCTGAACAAATACAATATATTCACAAGGATACAGTCCTCGATATGCAAATTCAGCGTGATCCGAGTATTCTCAAGATACTCTGAGGTGAAAACCCTCTGAATGATATTATTATGGTGCCATTATATGGGTTAGATCTTGCAAAACTTCTCCTTGTGGTACGGGAGCACGACACACTTTTTGAATCTGTCCAGACAGCAAATGATATGCAGGAAAGTTTGACTAAATTTCAATGATCTCTCGCAGAGATACAGAGGTTAACTCGTATGACGACTATTTTCCTGTCTTGTATTGGCGTTTTGATGACAATACTTATGATTGTCGTTATTCGTCTCCATATTCGTATCTTTCAAGATGAAAAAGATATCTGCAATCTCGTTTGAGCTTCGCCATTTTTTTACTGGTCACCTCATCTTGTAAGTATACTATTCTATCTTTTTTCGTCTGGATGTTTGAGTGTTTCAGTTTTCTTTCTGTTTCGTGCTGTTTTTGGAACATAAAAAATCTTGTAATAATGATTGCATTTTTAGCCATCTCTCATAGTATTTTCTGGTGTCTAAGAAAAAACACTCATTCTCCGCTTCGAATCTTCGATTTTTTCCCAAATATCTCTCTCAACCATGGTTTATGGTTGTTTTTGCAGTAGTAACATTTGTTGCACTGCATAGTATACTATTTGCTATTCATTCATTCATTGTATTTCGGTATGATAGCCTGTATGAGCAAATACGGAGTAACGGTGCGACCATACAGATGTCTCCAGATTTTCTCCGTGTTAGGGAAGAGGCTCATCGCCGATCCTTTATATCTCGTCCCGATATTCTTGCAGCGGAAATAGGTATGATTCAGTCGGGGTCTCATTCAATGGTGAATCAATATAAAAATGATACATACCGTCTTCAGGACAAGATTGTGCAACATATTAAATATCTCGCTCTTGCTGCTGAGGTAGGACAAGAATTGATGTATCCTGGTCAGGAACAATCTCTCGAACAGATGAAGATGCTTCAATCACGACTTGATGTCATTGTTCCAGGTGATATCAATGCTTTGGCGTTACTATCTGATGTATCGAGCCGTCTCGTGGAGACAACGCAACGAAACATAGAATATGCTCAAAAAAAATTAGTATTCCAAGATATACTTTCTTTTAAAAATGAAATGCTTTTATTCACTGATATGTTTCGTCTGAATCCTCCGCAAAAAAAAATCCTTGATAGTAAGAAGTTTTGGAATGAATTTAGGGATATTTTTTCTCGTGATATATTAAAAACTACACCATCTGAAACTCTACGGATATCACTTCAAGAGCTCAAAATAACTACTCAGGAGTATAGAGGTGCTGCTTCTGAGCTGCGAATGATTCATCGAAAACGACGAGCACCGTGGATAGAGACGGAGAATAAGAGATGGGAGACACTTGGTACATTACCTCCTACATCACCTCTTCCCAACATATATCAACTTATACATATTTCACTTGCGAAACAAATGATATATACCTATGAGGACAATGAACTTATTCTCTCTACTTCTATTACGAGTGGGCGTAATAATTATGAGACGATTCGTGGTACATTTCGAATTTATACCAAACAACGTGGTAAAACTCTGAAATCTCCTTTCCCAGATGAGCCATATGAGCTCTGGGTAGACTACTGGCTTGGTTTTTCTGGTGCGTATGGTATTCATGACGCCTGCAATTCAACAGACTGTTGGAGAACGAAATTTGGCGGCGCCAATTATGTCTACAATGGGAGCCATGGCTGTATCAATACGCCCTATAATGCTGTAAAATTTATCTACAATTGGGCGAAAGTAGGCACGACGGTGTATGTGAAGTAAGAGTCTATTCGATTCACCTCTTTCAAGTAGATGATAGAATATTAAAAGAAATATCGAATCTTATCACTCGCTGGGTGATTTCTGAGTTTCTGGAGTGTCTTTGCTTCGATTTGTCGGACTCGTTCACGTGTGACGCCGAATTCTTTTCCGACCTCCTCCAGTGTATGTACCTCACCACCATCGAGACCAAACCGCATAATAACAATCTTGCGTTCACGAGGCGTGAGAAAGTCGAGCATATCGTAGAGATTGGTCTTCACGAGATGCATATTCGCTGCATCATCAGGTTTTTCATATTTTTCGTCTTGTATAAAGTCACCGAGTGTTGCATCTTCTTCTTTTCCAACAGGTGTATCAATAGAGAGAATATCTTGGCTAATACGCATAATCTGACGCACTTTTCGGACATCCATTTCGAGCTCTGCTGCGAGTTCTTCGATCAGTGGTTCACGATTCAGCTCCTGTGTCATCATACGATAAGTATAATTGAACCGATTAATCGTCTCTGTCATATGGACAGGGACACGGATAGTCCGTGATTGGTCAGCAATCGCACGAGTGACGCCCTGACGAATCCACCACGTTGCATAAGTGGAGAATTTGAACCCTTTTTCTGGATCAAATTTATCAACCGCACGGAAAAGGCCGACATTTCCTTCTTGTATTAAATCGAGTAATCCGAGACCTCTACCCATATATTTTTTTGCGATTGATACGACGAGACGGAGATTTGATTCTGCGAGTTTTTTACGCGCTGCTTGATCACCTTTTTTAATCAGACGTCCGAGCCTGACCTCTTCGTCTCCATTAATGAGAGGATATCGTCCTATCTCATTGAGGTACATCCGAATCGAATCATCAGAAATCACCGAGAGGTCAATCATCTCTGTTTTCTCTTCATCATCATCTTTTGATGATTCAAAGAGATTTTCTCGTTCGAGATTATCAACCAATTCTATTTTGAGAACGAGAAGGGCATTGTAAATACGATCCAGGAGATCGATATCTTCTTCTGCTCGTGGCAAAAGTGCTGTGAGTTCATCTTGGCTGATTTTTCCTTCTACCTTGCCTTTTTTGATGAGTTCTTGGATATTGTCAGGAATATCTTGCACGAGGTCTTCCGGGAGAGAAGTATCAATAAATGTATTAAATCATTTTCACATTCTACGACCATCTTTGTCACGATCGACATTGATGCGTGCGCCCTGTGATTTTGGTCATTTTTCACGAAAGAGGAGCTCATCTTCCTCGATTTGTTCGAGAATTTGTCTATCTTCTTGGTCAATTGTATCATCTTCTATCTCTTCACTGATCACCTTCTTGATAGGCACTTTCCAATCATGGGAGTCCTCTCCATTAATAGCTGGAAGCACAAAAAAATCCTTTTCTTTTCACTTTTTCTTTGTATCTCATGGTGCTATAGCGAGCTCGACATCGATATCATCGAGTTGGACTTCTTCCGCCACGAGTTTTTTATTTTTTTCGACTTTAACCATAGAGTGAAGGGTATTAAATAAGTGATTTCTCCTTCGCTTTTACGAGGAGATCACTGAGTTTCTGTATATCATGAGCATATTCTTTTTGTAATTTTCTAAATATCATCATATCAGTATTTTTGATAAGTTGATGTAGTTCTTGTAGAACCGTTTCTGGTTTTTTATTTTCTGTCAGTGTCTCAAACCGGAGTTCATACATACGAAGCGTCTCTAAATCCAGAGAACCATCAATGCATTGCCTGAGGGCAGCAAAAGAAGAATCCGATGAGACTTCAGGATAGAAAACGCATTGCTCCAAGAATATTTCTTTTCCTCCCACAAGACCCGCTATATAAGCGATAAGATAGTCTTGTCATGAGAGTTGTTTGGAGGGTGTTTCTTCCTGTGGTTTCTCGTGTTTTCTTCCACGAACTGCTCTATTGTATTCGAAGTAGACACTTTGCAAGCTTAAATCGAGTTTTTTTGCTGTGAGACGTAGAGATTGGTCGATGACAACTGTCCCATGCATCTGCACTATCATTGTTACGACATCTTGTAGAAGAGCATTTTTCCCTTGATTTGTCGTGATATCGTACTTTGAGGAACCCGATTCTATGAGGAATTCTATCGCTGGGTTGGCACGTTCTATTTTATCGATAAAGTCACCCCCTGATCTCAAAAATTCATCTGGATCTTTTGCACTTCAGAGATCGACCACATAGATATCGATTGATTCATTTTTGAGATTTTCTATCGAACGGAGTATGGCGAGTTTCCCAGCTTCATCTCTATCGAGGCAGAGATAAATCTGGTCGGTTAGGCGGCGAATGAGTCTGATGTGTTCTTCTGTCAATGCCGTACCACTGATTCAGACGACATATTCAATACCTGCCTGATGGAGACTAATGGTATCCATCTGTCATTCGACAATAATCACTTTTTTTGCCTTTGCGATTGCTTGCTTAGCCCTATCGATACCAAAGAGTACATTACTTTTATGAAAAATAGGTGTTTCTGGTGAATTGACGTATTTTGCTTCGTCACTTTTTGTTTTGAGTGAACGTCCAGAAAAAGCTATAACATCTCATCGATAATTTCTGATAGGGAAAATTAGTCTGTTAAAAAAACGATCTTTATATCCAGAAATGAAAATTCCACTCTCCATAAGTATTTTTTCTGAGAATCATTTTTTTTTCATTAGCTCAAACATTTCTCGGGGTTCACTACTGTAACCTATGCCCCATGTTTTTAGTGTTTCTTCCGAGAGAGTTCTCTGCATGATATATTTTCGAGCTTCCAAACCTTCTGGTCCCCAAAGAGAGTCTTGATAAAAATGTGCTACCTCTTGGTAGAGTTTTGTGAGGAGGGCCTTTTCATCACTGACTTGATTCTGGATGGTATCTGTTTTGAGTTCGACGCCTGCACGTTTAGCAAGAATTTGCAGTGCTTCACGAAATTCAATTTTTTCTAACAACATCAACATTTGAATAGGTCCTCCTCACTGATTTGTAGAGAAACAATAGGCAATTTGTTTGGCAGGGGATACTACAAAAGAGGGTGTTTTTTCTGTCTTAAATGGTGAGAGTCATTTCCAATTGGCTCCTGATTTTCGGAGAGGTACATATTCTCGCACGAGCTCGACGATATCGATACGTGATTCTATGTCTGAGACGAGGGTTGATGACGACATAGGAGTGGTTTTTTTACTGAGCTGATAGTAAGATGAGGTTTATCAATTCTCTTTATTTGGTCTTCTACTTTTATTACTGCTTTGGTTGTTCTTTTGTATCTGGGAGTTCGAGGAGGATAGCATTTTTTTCTGCTTCTTCTTTTGCCTTCACTGCTTCTTCTGCTGCTCTCTTTTCATCATCTATCAGTTTCATTTCCCGTGGATACGCATCTCGGAGAATTTTTTCCAGTTCGTCTATATCTTTGTAACCATAGATTACTTTATCTCCCATTACCATAGCAGGGAGAGTATCTTTGACATTGAATATGGAAATAAGTGTTTGAATGACTGATAGGTCGAGGAGGTAATCAAATGAGTAGACGCGTAGTTCTGGATATTTTTCACGAAGCTTGGTGAGAGTGTTACCAGCTTTGATACAGTCATCGCATTTTTCTGAATTGGAATAAAAATAAAAAGTAAACATGATCTTTTTTCCACAGCGCTCGGTGATACGTTTCATCAGAAGATAGTCTTTGATTTCCAGGAGTGAATAAAACTTTTTCAATTGTACAATATCAGGACTGTCTGCTCCAATATTTTGTTCAGTAAATTCGATTTTTCGTGCTAGTTCCCCGAGCTCTTGAGAGAGGATTTTGCTTCCTACTTCTTTGCATGAAAGTTCGGAGAGAAGAGAAAATTGTGTTTCGCTTGAGAGGATATCCGTTGAAATACTCTCGTAGAGAGATTTCATCTCTGTAACTCGTGTTCGATTAAAATAATTATTGATGATAATAGCAGAACCAAAAACAGTTCCTGTCATAATAAAAGTGATGATGTATTTTTTCCAATCGATCATAAAAAAAGATAAAAAATAAGAAGACTACCTCCAAGCGGTTTGTTTTTTTTGGATATTATTGTAAATAGCTTTTCCGAGCCAGAAAGGCGCTATGAATGTATAGAGCATAAGAAAAATAAAATCTCCACTGATTTCCCATTTTCCTGATGTGATTTTTTTACCCCAGGCAAGTAAAAATATCATCACTAATAGTAAGACAGAAGTAAGTAGTCCCATCGTATTCATATTCACGAAAAAGATATCAAAATTTTCCCATCGCCAGTTATTGAAGCCGTATATCCAAAAATCCTCAATCGCTTTTGAAAAACTCTTTATAAAGCTGTAGAGTGTTCCTAAAACAAATGGAATAGTCAATAATATACTGAGAAGTGCCATAGGGAGCACCATCATCCCGAGATCACCGTGTTTCTTATTGAAGAGCATCTTGCGGTAGTCCCTGAGATTTCCCAGAAAACCACTGACCCATCGGACACGTTGTTTATAGAGTTTTTTAATTGTATTGGGACTAGAAGTGTAGACAATAGCTCGTGGTGCATGGACGATTTTGAGACCATTTTTTTGCATTCGCATGGCAATTTCCATATCTTCTGTATTGTGGGCATGTGTGTAGATTCCGATGATATCAAATACTTCTCTTCGAAAGAAAGAAAATGGACCAGGGGCGATATGGATAGCATGCATCAGAGACATGGCATAACGAATGAAGTTACCGTAGTGATATTCGGCTCGTTGCATCTTTTGTATCAGTGTATTTGCCTTCCATATAATGGTAGAAGGTGTCACGGCCATGACAGTCGGATCTTCGAATTTTTGAAGGATTTGTCTCATCGCGTCAGGTACCACAAATGAATCAGCGTCAAGACATCCAACGATAGATGTTGTACAGTATTCAAGTCCGAGATTGAGTGCGGTGTGTTTACCTCCATTTTCCTTGTGTATTACCTGGATATTGTGATACGCGTTATAGGGCTCGAGGAGAGCTGCTGTGGTATCAGTAGAACCATCATTTATGACGATGATTTGGATTTTATCTTTTGGATAGTCGAGTTGAAAAATAGACTCCATTGTTCCCACTATAGTGGATTCTTCATTGAAGCAAGGTACAAGAATAGTCACAGGGATATCTTCAAGAGGTTTTTGGACTCACTCTGATTTTTTTTTCTCAAGAAAAGAGAGAAGAAGAAATATCTCAAAATAAAAGACACAAAACAAAAATATATAAC
>Ga0163150_10005162_pt1 | contig 16936 bp, 11 predicted proteins | sample OliLakLV19P2IB_FD_148628 | JGI IMG/M metagenome (GOLD analysis project Ga0163150, IMG submission 148628) | Freshwater microbial mat bacterial communities from Lake Vanda, McMurdo Dry Valleys, Antarctica - Oligotrophic Lake LV.19.P2.IB | ecosystem: Environmental > Aquatic > Freshwater > Lake >...
CGTTCCCGAGCACCGCCTCGGTCGATATCAGCGCGGTGGGCGGGCGGGATACGGCCTATGTCGGCACCGGCGAGATCATGTATGCCCTGGACGCCGTAACCGGCGAGGAAATCTGGCGTTTTACCGCAGGCACGGGATGCAAGGACAGTCTTGGCAACCCGCCTGGCCTGTGCGGATTTCTAAGCGAGCGCAACCAGATCGAGAGCTCGGCGGCCGTGGTGGATGGCAAAGTGTTCTTCGCCATGGACGTCAATGATTATGAAACCGGCAAGGGCGGCTTCTACGCCGTCGATGCCGTCACTGGGAGCCTCACCTGGTATTTCGATCTGGAGACCGGTGCCACCTGCACGCCGAACGCCGGCGATAATATTCGCCAGTTCGATGGCTATCACAGCGAGGCGCAACTGGGATTGCCCGCCGGCTTCCTCGCCTCGCGGCCCGGCTGCGGTTTTGATCGGGCTATCACCGGCTGTGGCAATGTCTGGTCCTCTCCGGCCGTCGATGCAACGCGCGGCCTGATGTATTTCGCCAGCAGCAATTGCGACACCGACAACAATGCCGCCACGCCGCGACCCGCGCCGCCCATGCCCGCCTACGACGAAGCGATCGTAGCGCTGGACTTCGATGGCGTACCGGCGTGGCGCTGGCGGCCGCGCGAAGTTGACAACGCTGACCTGGCCTTCGGCGCTGTACCCAATCTCTTCACCATCAACTTTGGCGGCGCGCCGCGCGAGGTGCTGGGTGTGGGCAACAAGGACGGCACCTATTATGTGATCGACCGCGACGGTGAAAACGAAGTCAATGGCGTCGAGTGGGACGATGCCGATCCCTCCTCTTTGCCCTACTGGCGCACCAAGCTGGTTCCCGGTGGCGATATCGGCGGCATCATTGCCACGGCTGCTGTGGATGAGGACCAGCGGCGGATTTTCATCTCCACCGCGCCGGGCGAGAATGCGGATGACGCCGTCTTCAACCCGCAGCGTCCCACAGTACATGCCCTGAACATGGATAGCGGCGCCGTGGTGTGGGACAACGCCGCCGACACAACGGCGCTCGCCAGTTTCGCAGCGACCAGCGCGATTCCCGGTGTCGCCTTTGCGGGCCAGGTGCCCGGCGCTTTCAGCCGCGCGTTTGATACCGAGGGCGATGCAGGCACTCAGATCGGCAATTATAATCTGGGCAATGCCGCGTTGGCCTCTGCCCCCATTGTGGTTGACGGGATGCTGCTGGTCGGCGGTGGTATCGGCACGCGCACCTCTACGGGTAGCGGCCCTTCCGATATTTCAGCCGGTGTGCCCTCGCCGCTGACCGCGCTTTGCGTACCGGGGACGCCCACCTGCAACATCTGCCAGAACAGTATCGTCGACACTGCCGAGGAGTGCGACGACGGCAATGCCGTCAATGGTGATGGCTGTACTGCAGCCTGCGAACTGGAAACGACACAGGTTTTCAGCGGCACGGCGAGCGGCGGTTACATTCGCATTATCGTGGACGGCGTGTCCCTGCTGGTGCCGACATCACCGGGTGACTCCGCCGCCCAGGTCGCCGCGGCGATTGCGGCGGCCATCAACGGCAACCTTATACTCGCGGCCAAGGGTGTGTCAGCGTTTACCCAGGGCAACAGTGTTGTCGGCAATGGTACATTCACCGGAGTGCTCAGCCTGGATCCGGGCATCACCCTGGGTGAATCCAATACCGCGATTGCGGTGCCCCTGGGCTCGGCCCTGTGGCTCTGGCTGGCGGCAGCGCTGCTGCTTGCTGTGAAATTTCAGGTGTTTGCGGCGAGAAATTCTTTGGCCCGCGCGCGCTGAAAGGTAATACAGGTGGAATCCGCCGGGATGTCCTTAAGCGGCAGGGGCACGGCGATATCGGCTGGCTTTATATTCACCTGCGCTGCCAACGACTGCAGCGCCGCGAGATCGAAGTTGTACAGCTTCGCGGCATTCTCGCCCAGCATCATGCGCACTTCCTTTTCGTCGATGTCGGCAAACGCGAAGCGCATGTTCTCCCGCGAGTAGGGGTAACAACCTTCATAGTGCGGGTAGTCGTTGCCCCATAGCACGCGGTCAACGCCCACCGTGTGACGCCCGGCAACATCCGCGATCGAGGGAAAGCTGGCGCCGTACCAGCAGTTGCGCTTGGCGTAAAAGCTCGGTGGCTCTTTGAGCGCCGGGTCTTTCGAGGTGTCGATCTCGCCGATGTAACCCGCCTTCCATGCCATGTACATGCCGTCCATCTGCTGCATCAGCTTCGGCGCCCAGGCACAGCCGGATTCGGTAAGGATGTAGCGCAGTTTCGGGAAACGCTCAAAGACGCCGCCCATGATGAGGTGGGTATAGCCACGCTGGATGAAGAACGACATCTCCATCGCCCACAGGGCCTTGGAGCCCTGGCCACCGTCGTAGGCAGGTGAGCCCTGCCCGGAGTGCTGGTTCATCACCAGGTCGCAATCCTGGATAGCCGCCCACAGGCGGTCGTAATCGGGATGATTCAGCGGCTTGAGGTGCACTTCCGAAGGCGACGGCAGCGGCAGCAATACGCCGCCGCGCAGGTTGTTGTTCGCAATCCACTGCACATCGGCGATGGCATCGTCGATATTATTCAGGTGGATCAGCCCGATCCCGGCGCGGCGCGGCGGCGCCTCGGCGCAAAATTCCGCCAGCCAGCGATTGTGCGCGCGCATCCCGGCGAGCTGGTGCTTATACTGCTGTGGTGAGGGCGGCGGCGAGATATGGAACGCCGCGTCGTAGAACGGCGGCACGGTGTTGGGAAAGATCACCTCGCCCACCACGCCATCGCCGAGCAGATCGGACAGACGTTCGGCGGAATCCCAGTTCTTGTTTTTTTTCGAGCCGACATGCGACTTGGCCGGGTTTTTGTAACTGCCGCGCCAGGCGTCGAAGTCGTCCCGATACTGCGGGTCCAGGTAATCCCGATACGCGTCAATGGACGCACCGGCATGGGTGTCGGCAGTAATTACGATATAGGGTTCATTGCTCATGGCTGCTCGTCGCTCATGGCTGCTCGTCGCTCATGGCTGCTCATCGGGCTCAGGCAGGTTGCGCATAAAACTGCTGGTAGTACTTTCTGATCGAATGAATCGGCCCGTCGCCGTCACACAGCACCGGATTCTCATGGAATTTTTTGTGCTCCCAAATCGGCACGTCCTGCCCGTGCTGCCGCGTCACCTCGCCGATAAAGGCTTTGGCAAGTCCTTGCGTGGCCTTGATATTGCCATCCATGATTTTGAAACTGAAGCGCATCACCGTCTCATGGTACTCACTGTCCACCGGCGTACCGGTGACGATGATCAGGGTCTCGCCAATACCCTTGAAACGGGTAATACCGACACTGCCACCGTGTGACTCAATGTCTACGCTACCTTTTAAATCACCCGTCGGTGTCGTAAACGTCAAGCCTTGAAACGCGCGCATGATGTGGCCGTCGAAGGTAAAGGTTTTCTCGGGGATATCCGGGGTGCCGTGAACAAACTTGAAATGGGCGGAGTCCACCACATTTTCCGCCATTTCCTGCGGGTGACTGCGCACGCGCGCCGTGTGGTAGATCGGTTCCATCCAGCCTTCGGTGCACCAGTCGGGCACGTCGGGCACTTCCCATTTCGGCGCATCCCCGTTGGGGTGGTGCCACATGAAGACAATGCCGTTCTTTTCGCAGGTGGGATAGGACCTGATCTGGGCCCGCGCGGGGATGCGTTTCGCGTACGGCACCTCGATACACTGCCCGCCGCCGTCAAATTTCCAGTGGTGAAACGGGCAGCGGATGGCGTTGCCTTCCACCACGCCGCCGTAACCGAGGTGCGCGCCCAGGTGCGGGCAGTACGGATCGAACACACTGGCCTGGCCGTCCGCGCCGCGAAACACGACAAACTCCTGGCCCAGGTACTGTACTGTTTTCACCTCGCCCGCGAGCAAATCCTTTGATTCAGTCATCCTGAACCAGCCGAAAGGCATGGGAAGAGGAATGCGCTCACTCATAACAACAGCCTCATAGCTGCCAGAATACGCCAGCCCAGACAATAGAAAAAACCGGATTATTGCGAAAAAAGTATAACCGAACTTTCCAGGGCTCGCCATGTTTATAAGACGGGTGCCTGATGATAATATTGCCTGCGCCCGCGTGAGCGCCGCGCTTGTGTTATCAAGAGTAACCTAGGATTCTGCTGATGGACAAACCATGGTTAATGGGGATAGATCTCGGTGGCAGCGGTGCGCGCTGCCTGCTGGTAGACCGCTCATCCGGGACGCTGGTCAGCGCCAGTGGCAGTTGGCAATTCACCCCCGCCACAGGCACCTTCGGCACCGGTTTCGATATCGACCTTGACCTGGTGTGGGCGGTGGTCGGCAAGGCCTGTCGTGACGCGCTGCAACAGGCGCACATCGAACCTTCCAGGGTGGCAGCGCTTGCGGTCTCCGCCATGCGCTTCAGCACGGTGTTGCTCGACGCTGACGGCACCAGCCTGCTGGCAGTCCCGAACCGCGACGCCCGCGCCGCCGGTGAATACTTTGAGATCGCCGGGAAGATGGGGCAGGAACTGCTGCGCGAAACCGGCTCTCCGCCCATGCCGCTGCACGCCTCCGCGCGCCTGCTGTGGCTGCGGAATCAACAACCTGAAAATTTCAAGCGGGTGCACACCGTATTCGGCATGGGCGAGTGGCTGAATTATCGACTGTGCGGCGTGCGCGCCGTCGATGCTACCCTGGCCAGCGCCTCCGGCCTGTTCAGTCTCCATGAGAAAACCTGGTGCTGGCGCCTGATCGATGCACTGGGCTTGCCACGCGCAATATTTCCCCCGGTGCTTGACTCAGGGTGCGCCATGGGCGAGTTGTCCGCTGCCGCCGCCGCGCACCTGGGACTGGACGCCGGTGTAATGGTCGCCATGGGCGGCGCTGATACGCAGTGCAGTTTACTGGGTGCAGGCGTGATCGCGCCCGGCGCGAATGCGGTCGTCACTGGCACCACGGCGCCGGTGCAGGTGGTACTGGCGCAACCTGCCTACGATCCCCAAGGCAAATCGCTGGGCAGCTACCATGTCGTGCCCGAGCGCTGGGTGCTGGAAAGCAACGGCGGCGCGATGGGCGATTCGCTGAGCCTGATGGCCAGGATGCTGTTCCCCGACGCCCCGGAGCCAGAACTGCGATTGTTGGCGGAAGCGGCGCAGTCGGAGCCAGGCGCTGCGGGGATGCTCTCCACGCTGGGCGCCGACGTGATGAACATGCAGTCGCCCTCCATGCCGGTGGGACACATCACCCTGAGCCACATGAGCTGCGCGGATGATCCCGCGCCGCGCCGCCACCTGGTGCGGGCACTGGTAGAAGGCTGCGCCTGCGCGGTGCGCGCCAACCTCGAACAACTGGACACGGTTCTGACACCCGCTTTGCCGGGCACCGACCCCGCTACCCTCACACTGTGTGGCGGGATGTCACGCAGCACAGTATTTGGCCAACTGCTGGCGAACATCGCCGCGCGGGAAGTGCTGCTACCCCGGACGCACCAGACCTCCGCACTGGGTGCGGCTATCTGCGCCGGGGTCGCTACCGGTGACTATCCCGACTTTGCCACGGCCTGCAACGTCCTGTGTGCTGTTCGTCAGCACTTCGGCGCACAGCCGGAACACGCCGCAGTTAACGGGCAGCTCTACGCCACCTGGACAAGGTTTCGCGAGCAGGCCCAGAACGCGACCGCACCGGTCGCCGTCGACCACCTGTTGCCCAGGGTGTTAAAGGAACCGGAGCACGCACGGTCATCCGCAGCGGCGCCGACCGGTCTGCACGCGCTGGTATCCGCCTCGTTTGACGCGAACTCGCTGGACCGACTGCGCAAATCCATGGCGGTAGAGTACGCCAGCTTTCGCGAGGTCAAGCGCCTGCTCACCGGTCCGGACCTGGTGAAAGCGCTGCAGGGCAAACAGATTTTTGTCACCGAGGTGGATGTGGTCGATGCCAACGCACTGCGCCAGCTGCCGGAGCTGCGCGTGGTCGCGGCGTGTCGCGGCGACGCGGTCAATGTCGATGTGGAGGCGTGTACCGCCTTCGGTATTCCGGTGCTGTTTGCGCCGGGACGCAACGCGGTGGCGGTGGCCGATCTCGCCGTGGGCTTCATGATCAACCTCGCGCGTAAATTGCCCGCAGCGTCCCAGTTCCTGCGACAGGAAGAATGCACGGCAGGCAATATGAGCAAAATGGGACAGGCCTTCAGCCAGTTGCAGGGCCGCGAACTGTGGCGCAAAACCATCGGCCTGGTGGGACTGGGTGCGGTGGGTCGCGCCGTCGCGCAGCGCCTCGCCGGTTTCGAGGCACAGATCCTGGTGGCTGATCCATTCGTCAGCACCGAGCAGGCAGCCCTCGCAGGCTGTCGGCTGGTTGACCTGGATACGTTGCTGCGCAGCAGTGATTTTGTCAGCCTGCACGCCGCCGTCACGCCCGGAACCACCGGCATGATGGATGCGGCTGAATTCGCCAAAATGAAACCGGGGGCCTTCTTTATCAATACCGCGCGCGCTGCCCTGATCGATGAACAGGCGCTGGTCGATGCACTGCAAAGCGGTCATCTGGGCGGAGCCGCCCTGGATACCTTTGCCGTGGAACCCCCCGGCTTTAATCATCCGCTGGTACGCCACCCCGCCGTTATTTCCACGCCCCACTCTGCGGGCAACACCGTCGAGGTCGCCGACCACCAGGGCGAAAGCGTGTCCGCCGCCCTGCTGCAACTGATCAACGGACAGACGCCGCGCTGCGTACTCAATCCACAAACGCTGGCGACCTTTGACTGGCGCGGGCCCAAACGCCAGCCCGATGAGGCAGAACTGGCCAGGCTCAGCAGCAAGAGCGGTCCCGCTGTCACCGATCTGCAGCGCGACGCCAAGGCGGCGAAGTCGAACAAGCAGGAACCCGCGCGTGTCGCTGCCGTTGCCGCCCCGGCAGCGATGGTCGAAAAGATGGCTGCCATCCTGGAAATGTTCTGTGCCGGTATGGCGACAGACCCCACACTCAACACCTTCAGCGCCGACCAGGACATTACACTGCACTTCACGGCCCACGACCTGGGCCTGGATTTTCACCTGGCACTGAAGCAGGGCCGGGTCATCAGCGCCCTGGGGCAGCCAGAAAGTGCCGCGGAAGTGCAGTTGCAGATGCGCGGCGAAATACTCGACGGCATGTTCACCGGTACCATCGACACCATGGAGTGCGCCATGAACGGCGAACTCTCCTTCATGGGCGATGCCGCCAAGGCCATGACACTGCAACATATCCAGGCTGACATGGAGCGCATCTACACCGCCGCCAGGGCCGTGGTGGGCGATCCCGGCGACCTCAGCGCAGTGCCGCGTCCCGGTGCTGCGGCGGCTGCACCGCAGGACATCGGCCCGAATGATATCCGCGAGGACCTGGTGGCAATCATGCAGGAGCTTTACGAGTCGCAGGTCATCACCGCCACCGGCGGCAATATCAGCGTACGCGTGCCGGACTGTGACAACGAAGTGTGGATTACGCCCAGCCGGTCGTTCAAGGGCGACTTGAAGCCCGAGCTGATGGTGCGCATCAATCTCGACGGCAAATCCGTGACCGCCGGCGCGCGCTCACCGTCCAGTGAGTGGTGCATGCATACGCGCATACTGGCCACCAAACCCCAGGCCAACGCCATAATCCATGCGCATGCGCCCCATGCGACGATTCTGGCCAATTGCGGCTTGCCCTTCCTGCCCATCTCCACCGAGGCGGCGTTTTTCGGCAATATCCCCCGTGTGCCGTTTTTAATGCCGGGCACACCGGAGCTGGCCGAGGCCGTCGCCGCGGCGATGGCAGACGAATGGGCGGTGCTGATGATCAATCACGGTATCATTGTCGCGGGCCGCAACCTGCGCCGGGCAGCGGACATGGTCGAGATTATCGAACGCAGCGCCGAAGTCATCCTGGGTTGCTACGCCGTGGGCAAGGAACCACCCGTACTCCCCGCCGCGGCGGTCGAGTACTTCAGAAAACTGGGTGATATCGTTGCCTGAGGGCACAGGGATACATTGAAATGAATGCACATCGACTTTCGCATATTGGCATCTGCGTTTCCGCACTGGAGCGTTCTGTGCATTTCTATCGCGACGTGCTGGGCTTCGATGAGGTGTCTCGACTGGAGATGGCGGGACCGGTGACCGAGCGATTGCTGGAAATTGCCGGTGGCAGCCTGCAGGCGGTGTACCTGAAACTCGGTGGCACCTGTATCGAGCTGCTGTATTATCCGGTCGCAGGGCACCAGTCCACAGCGACACCTCGCCCCATGAACAGGCTCGGTCTCACCCACATCTCCCTCAGCGTGGAGGACCTGCCCGCCGTGGTCACGGCAGTTGCAGCGAGCGGCGGTACAATTTTGCATCAGACCCGGATCGAGCATGATGGGGCGAGCAGAGCGCTATTTGTCACCGATCCGGATGGCATGCGCATTGAACTGGTACAGGCCTCCGGCGGCGTTAATGCGCCGGCGCAAGTCTGACAACAGAAATTCACGGAGATAAACGGGTGCGATCAGTAGCTGACATCGAGGCGGAACTTATCGGCCCCGGCGGCGCCTTTGAGCTGGGCATCGAGGAGGTACTCGGTGAGCCGATCAAGGTGTTCAAGAATCGCAATCGTTCCCTGCGCGAGATCCTGGAGAGCTCCACCAACCATGGGGATAACGAATACATTGTCTGTGAAGAACAGCGCATCACCTTCCGCGAGCACCTGGCCCGGGTCAGCGCAGTGGCTTATCGGCTGCGCCACACCTATGGCGTGAACCCCGGGGATCGCGTCGCCATTCTGGCGGACAACCATCCGCAGTGGATCATTACGTTCTGGGCCACCGTGAGTATCGGTGCGATTTGCGCCGGACTCAACGGCTGGTGGAACAAGGATGAAATTCTGCATGCCCTGGAGAGTGCCGAGCCGCGCCTGCTGCTCGGCGATCGCAAGCGCCTGGCGCGTATCGCCGGAGTCGCGTTACCGTTTCCCGTGCTCTGTATTGAAGATGACTTTGCCGCGCTGGAGCAGGGCTGGGATGCGACAGACGGTAATGCGCCCGCCCTGCCCGACTGCCAGATCGCGGAAGATGACCCGGCCCTGATTCTCTACACCAGCGGCACCACCGGGCGCGCCAAGGGTGCGCTGCTGAGCCACCGCTGCCTGATCACGTTTCTGGCGTCCGCGATCTTCAGCGGTTTTCGGATGATGATGATGGAAGCCGAGTCGGGAAAATCCCTCGCGGGCGGCTCCCTGCCCAACTGCGGCTTGTTTTCCGCGCCGCTGTTTCACCTGTCGGGCCTGTTTACGGGGGTCATCACCAGCCTGGCGGTGGGCATGAAAACCGTGTGGACGCTGGGCCGCTTTGAGCCGGAAAAAATCCTGCAGTTGATCGAGGCGGAACAAGTCACCACCTGGCCGTCCCTGGGCAGCATGGCCGCCCGTGTGCTGGATCATCCACGCTTTGAGCGCTACGACGTGTCCAGTGTTACCCGCCTGGGCTCCGGTGGCGCGCCCACCAGTGCAGCCACACAACAGCGCATGACCAGCAGCTTCAAAGGCACGGGCGGCCGTATGGCGCTGGGTTACGGCCTGACAGAGTCGGCTGGTGTGGGCACCCACAACTGGGGCGAACTGCTGGAGACCCATCCCAATTCCGTAGGAAGGGTGTTCCCCGCGATCGAGGTCAGCATCCGTGACGACCACAACCAGCCACTGCCCAACGGCGCGCAGGGTGAAATCTGTATTCGCGGCAGTTGCGTGATGCTGGGTTACTGGCGCAACCCGCAGGCGACAGAAAAAGCCATCGCACCCGGTCGCTGGCTGCGCACCGGCGACGTCGGTCATTTCGAGGGTGAGTTTCTTTACATTAATTCCCGGGCGCGCGATCTGATTCTGCGCAACGCAGAAAACATCTACCCGGTCGAAATTGAGCACTGCCTTGAACTGCATCCCGAGATTATCGAGGCGGCCGTGATCGGCGTGCCACACCCGGACATGGGGCAGGAAGTGAAGGCCATTGTCGTAGTCGCTGCGGGATACAGGCCCGATACCGAACACCTGCACGCCTTCTGCAGTGAACGCCTGGCGGCATTCAAGGTACCCAGCCAGTGGGATGTGCGCCATGCACCGCTGCCCCGCAACGCGGCGGGTAAAATCATGAAAAATGTGCTGTCAGGCGAAGCGGACGCGCAATTGACCGAGGAGTGACAGAAAGCGCCACGTCTATCTTTTTTTGGCCTTTTTTTCCTTTTTCTCAGTGCGTTTTTCTTTCAGTGTTTTCTCAGATTTTTTTTTCACAGCCTTTTTAGCATCTTGACCTTTAGCCATAAATCTCTCCTATACCTTTGTTAGCTGGATAGTAAACATCTGTTAAGCAGATTGTATTCTTAAGGCTATTCGAACGCCTCAATCAGGTGGGCGGGGAATTGTTCTGGTACCGTCATTGGCGCCTCCTTCACCTGAGTCGGAGCCGGGATGGGCGCCGGTTCTGGCGCGGGCACAGGTATTTGCGCAGGGAACGACTCTGGCGCCGTTACAGGTGGCGACGCCTGAACCGGGACAGGCTCCGGCACCGTCGTCGGTACGGTATGTATCGCGTCGGGAACCACTGCCGGAGCAGGCGCTACTGGCTCGGCCACGGGTTCCGGGGCTACCTTCCCGGCTTGCATATCGCTCAGGATGGTGTCGACCGCAGCGAAGAAACGCCTGTAGAAATCCTTATCGTCGATGGTCTCTTCCGAAACCTTCACCAGTGAATCGGCGCTCTGGCCAATGGGCAGCGAGATCGAACCTATTGCGCTGACGCCGACACTGGCGGAACTGCTGCTCATTTTCAGTGCATAAGTACTGAGCACACCGGTAGCAAACACTGTGCTGCCATTGGTTTCGGGCAGGCAAACGATGTTCATCTCGATGAAAGTGTTCTGTTTATCTTCGCTCTTGTACGCCTTGCGCCCTACAACTCCCTCACTGGTGGCGGTTGCAATCAGGTAACCCTGCCCGAGCAGGGAGCGCCGCGCGCTCTCGCATGCCATGATGACATCGCCATCGGTTCGCAGCTTGAAGAGACTGTCGTAGGCGAAACTTTCATCAGTGTAGATGGCTTTGTTGCTGCAGGCGGCCTGCAACAGGACGCACAGGGAGAGCAGCAGTATTTTAGATCTGTACTTCATATCAGTGCTTTACGGCACGATGGCACGCTGGATGTGTCGAGTGTGGGAACTATAATGGGCCTGAATGCCGAAAGCCATGTCTTTTCACGCGACCTGCCAGGTCCGGGCGATCGCAAATTCCCGCTAGTAGCCCCGCAGGGTAGCATAGCGCTGCACATGGTAGTGCTCATCCCCCAGCGTTTGCTGGGCGACCCGCGCCCGCTTGAGGTAAAAACCGATGTCCTCTGCGTCAGTCATACCGATACCGCCAAACATCTGTATCGCTTCGTCGCTGACCAGCCGGAACGTCTCCGCCACCTGCACCTTGGTCAGGCTGGCCATGAGGGACAGGTTCACGGCGTCCTCGTCAATCGCCTGTAGCGCTTTCAGCACCACGGATTTTGACAGCTCGATCTCGCAGAACATTTTGGCAGCGCGGTGTTGCAGTGCCTGGAAGCTGCCGATCATTGCACCAAACTGCTCGCGCTGCTTCAGGTAATCCAGGGTGCGCTCAAAGGCCGCCTGCAGGGAGCCGAGCATTTCCGCCGCCAGTGCGATATTGCCCCGGTCCAGAATGCAGGTGAGCAGACCGTAGCCCTGGTGCAGTTCACCGAGCAGGTTCGCTGTCGATACTGCGACATCCTGCAAGCGAACTTCAGCCATGTTGCGGCTGTCGACCATCATCCGGCGCGTGACCGCAACACCGCGCTGGGCGCTCTGCACCAGGAACAGGGATATTCCCTGCTCGTCACCGCACTCGCCGGCAGTACGCGCGACCACAATGAACTGATCGGCGACGTGGCCGTCCATGACATGCACTTTGCAGCCATTGATGACATAACCGTCCTGGTGCGACACAGCGGTAGTGGCAATAACACTCGGGTAGTGATGCGGGCCTTCGTCCAGTGCGAGCGACATCAGCAGATCGCCGCTGGCGATGCGCGGTAACAGGGCGGACTTTTGCTGTTCAGTCCCGCCCATCAGGATACCACTGCACGACAGCACGACGCTGGACAACAAAGGGCTCGCGACCAGCGTCCTGCCGCTGGCCTGCAGCACTACCCCCAGTTCGGTGAAGCCGCAATCCAGGCCGCCGTACTGTTCGGGAAGAAAGGCGCCGGGCCATCCCATGGCGACCATCTCCTGCCACAGTTGCCGACTGAAACCGTCGATGCTCCTTGCATCGCGCAGCGCCCGCAGCGCGCTGACCGGTGCCTTGCGCCGGAAGAAATCCTCCGCCGTGCTCTTGAGCAATGTTTGTTCTTCGTTCAGTACCAGTGGCATACCGCTGTACCTTGCTGCAATTCAGGTGTTGGAGGGCAAACCCAGCACCCGCTTGGCAATAATATTCAACTGAATCTCGGAGGTGCCGCCCTCGATGGAGTTGGCTTTGCTACGCAGCCAACTGCGCGCGATGCGGCCCTCATCGAACACCTCCCCTTCCCAGCCGAGGCTGTCCATTCCGCCGATGGCAAGGTGCAACTCCTGGCGCTCCTTGTTGAGCTCCGAGCCGTAGTATTTCAACAGAGAGGAAGCAGGCCCCGGATCGGCGCCGGCCTTCATCTCATCGCCCACCCGTTGCATGGTCAGGGTGAACGCCTGCTCGCGGATCTGGCAGCGGGCCAGCTTCTGGCGCAGCACCGGGTCCGCGAGCACGCCCTCTTTCGCACCCAGCGTCTGCAGCGCGAGCTGCTCGATGGACTTCTTCTTACCCGAGCCGCTGCGCCCCATGGACGCTGCCATATTGCGTTCGTGCTGCAACAGGTACTTGGCGACCGTCCAGCCTTTGTTCAATGCGCCGACCAGGTTTTCCTTCGGGACCTGCACATTGTCAAAAAAAGTCTGGCAAAAAGGCGAGGAACCGCTGAGCAACTGGATGGGCGCAGTACTGACACCCTCGGACGCCATGTCGAACAACAGGAAACTGATGCCATCGCGTTTCGGCGCTTTCGTATCGGTGCGCACCAGGCAGAAAATCCAGCGTAGGAGGTCCATATTTTTGCGCCGTTGACGAGGTAGTGATCGCCCCTGTCCAGCGCCGAGGTTTGCAGGCTGGCCAGGTCGGAACCGGCGCCCGGCTCGCTGTAACCCTGGCACCAGCGAATTTCACCGCGGGCAATGCGCGGCAGGTGTTCGAGTTTCTGCGCCTCGCTGGCAAACTTGAACAAGGCCGGGGCCAGCATAATGATACCCAGGCTGGTCAGCGGCGCGCGGCAGCCAAGGCGGGCCATTTCCTGCTGCAATACTTTGTTCTGAGGACGACTTAGGCCGGCGCCGCCGTAATTTTTTGGCCAATCCGGCACTGTCCAGCCTTGCGCCGCCATCCGCTCCAGCCACAGCTTCTGCTCAGGGCTCTGATAAGAGAACTTGCGTCCACCCCAACAGATATCGTCGTCGCCGGACAGCGGGGTGCGCATACTCGCCGGACAGTTTTCCTCCAGCCAGGCCAGGACTTCTGCCCGGAATTGTTCGAGTTGCTCCATATTTTGCTCTCATCAGGAATACAGCCTTATCAGGTATTAAACAACACCCTCAGGTGCGACGGCCCGCGGAAGGCCACGCCGCGTATCTTGCTCACCGCATCCGCCGCCGGATCGAAGCGCAGGTCGTGTAGCCTGTCCAGCAGCGCGTTGAGCCCGATCGTGGCCTCGGTCAGACCAAAATCCGCCCCTGCGCAATAATGACGGCCGTAGCCAAAGGCGAGGGATTTCCCCTGGTCGCGATTAATATCGAAGACTTCCGGCCGCGAAAATGCCCTCTCATCTCGGTTGGCCGCACCCAGCATTATTGTGACGGGTGAGTCATCGGGAATAGTGACACCACCGATTTCCGTCTCCCTGTCCGTCTGGCGTGACACAATTTGCACCGGCGATTCCCACCGCAGGGATTCCCACAGCAGCGGTTCCAGTTTACTGCGATCGCGCGTTACCAGTTCCAGCAACGCCGCGTCATTCAGCAACGTGTGCAGGACGTTGCCCAGCAGATGGTAGGTGGTGTCCGCGCCAGCAGTGATTAACAGGCGCAGGAAACTGATAATCTCCTCGTCCGTCATACGCTCACCCATGACGTCTGCTTCAATCAGGCGGCAGATCAGGTCACCCGTGGGATTTTCACGTTTGTTCTTGACCACCGGATCGAGGAACTTCGCCAGGCAGGCGGAGCCACGCAAACCACGCGCCGGATCCGCCGCGACATGCGTAAGATCGATGCCCCAGCGGTGAAAGTCCCCGGCGTCTTCCTCCGGCAATCCCAGGATCTGCACGAACACGGACAGTGGATACAGGAAGGTAAAATCCGGCACCAGGTTGGCGCGCCCGCTGTCCGCGATTGCATCGATCAACCGGTCGGCAGTGTTGCGGGCGCGCTGTCTGAATTCCGCACCCATGGCTTTGGGCCTAAGTGCCGGCGTAATCAGATTCCTGTGCTTCAGGTGCTCCTTGCCGTTCATACCGACAATGGTCTGACCGAAGACCATGCCGATGCCTGGATAATCCGGGCTGTTGGATTTACTGGAAAACGACTCGTCGTCCAGCAGTGCCTGCGAGACCAGGTCAAAAGACGCGACGTAGTAACTATGCCCAAGCTTACCAACCGGCGCGGTTTCGCGCAGTGTCCTGAAAATATCGTAGGGGTTTTCAACCGGATCAATGGGTCCCAGGGACATCAGTTCCTGCGGTGTCGTGGGTTGTTTGAATGTAGACACTGGGCAACCCTCTCTGGTCGGCGCTCCAACGACTTTGACGACTGCGCATTGGAAAAGTAGACAAAACCAGAGTGGCAGAAAAAAAAGTATTATTCAAGTCAGGTGCCTGAAAATAACCCAGCTACGCGGGGCCACGCAGGCCAATTACGGTGCGCGCTGTTCCGGGAGACTGAACGCCACCAGCGTGTCGCCCAGTTTCGTGCGCATGGTGGCGTGCCCGCCGGCCGCGATAACCACGAATTGCCGGCCGCTGCGTGCACCGCGATAGGTCATCGGCATCGCCTGCCCACCTGCAGGCAAGCGGTGGCGCCACAATTGGCTACCGCTGGCTGCGTCATAGGCGCGGATGTAATTGTCCATAGCGGCGCCAACAAAAACCAGGCCGGTATCCGTCACAATCGGACCGCCCGCACTGGGCAAACCCATGGTGGGGAAGAACGGGAACCAGGACATAGACGAGGCCATATCCCTGGGCGTACCGAAGGCCACTTCCCAGTTGATCTTGCCGGTGTCCAGGCTGACCGCCAGCAGGGTACCCCAGGGCGGAGCAATGCACGGAACGCCAAACGGCGACAGCAGAATCTCATGCTTGACGATATAGGGAGTACCCAGATTGGGCGAGTAGTCATCCGCGTCATCGGTATTTTCCAGAACCTGCTCGCGCGGCAGCAGTTCGTTGTAGGTCACCACATAGTTCTGCGGCATGATGAGGAGATTGTTATTTTGGTCATAGGCCAGGCCGCCCCAGTTTTGTCCCCCGGCAACACCGGGATATTCAATGCTGTGCTTGTTCAGTGCCGGCGGCGTGAAAATGCCTTCATTATTCGCTGCTTCTATTTTGTCGCGACAGGCCTGCCGGTCGTAAAACGTCAGGCCCCAGGCGTCATCTGCACTCAACTTATGTGGGTGTAACGGCAAGGGAAATGTCGGAAACGGTTGGGTCGGCGAGGTGTATTCGCCCGGAACCCTGGTCTGCGGCACTGGCCGCTCCTCGACCGGATACAGAGGCTCGCCGGTTTCGCGATTCAGTATGAACAGATGCCCGAGCTTGGTTGCCTGCACCAGTGCGGGAACTGTTTTGCCGTCTTTTTCCAGGTCGATCAGCACCGGTTGCGCCGCGATGTCGTAATCCCAGAGGTCCTGGTGCACCACCTGAAAATGCCACGCGACCTCGCCATTGAGCGCGTTCAGGGCAACCACAGAGTTGGCATAGTAGGCGAGGTCAAAACCATCCCGTGTGCGATGGCCGCCAATAAAATCGGGGCCCGGGCTGCCAAAGGGAACAAAGATCAGATTGCGCGCAGGATCGGCGGAAGAAATGCCCCACGAATTGGGTGTGCCGAAATGATAGCGCTGCCCATCCGGCGCGCCCAGTGCCGCAGGCGATGGCGCGCCCGGAGGCACCGGATCAAACGCCCAGCGCAGCTCACCGGTGCGCGCATCCCAGGCGCGAATAACGCCGCCCGGTGAGTCAACGCGCTGGTTGTCCTGCACCAGCGCGCCTTGCACCACAAGGTCGTTGATCACTACGGGCGGCGAGGTCATGGCCATTTCGTGGTCGTGGACCCTGCCCATTCCCTGGCGCAGATCGATCGCGCCCGCGTTGCCGAAATCCACACAGGCTTTCCCGGTTTCTGCATCGATCGCCACCAGCCGTGCGTCCAGCGTGCCCATGAACACTCGCGTCCGGCAGGGCGTTGCGGAATCACCAGTGGAATTCTCACCCTTGCGCCGCGCTGTAGGATCCTTCCACAAGGCCACGCCGCGACACTTGGCGGTGCCGCTACCACCCATCTTCGACTTGCTGTCAAAGACCCAGCGCTCCTGCCCGGTCTCGGCATCGACCGCAAACGCGCGACTGTATCCCGAACAAAAATACAACGTGTTGTTGTGCAGCACCGGGGTGGCGAGAAACGAGCTGGGTGGCATGCCGGGTTTCAATTCAGACGAATCGCCGGTGTGGTACTCCCAGGCGACCTGCAGCTGGTCCACGTTTTCTCGAGTGATGTCGCGCAGCGGCGAGAAGCGCGTTCCACCGGCATCGCCGCCCCACATCGGCCAGCCTCCCGTGT
>Ga0163150_10005163_pt1 | contig 16936 bp, 16 predicted proteins | sample OliLakLV19P2IB_FD_148628 | JGI IMG/M metagenome (GOLD analysis project Ga0163150, IMG submission 148628) | Freshwater microbial mat bacterial communities from Lake Vanda, McMurdo Dry Valleys, Antarctica - Oligotrophic Lake LV.19.P2.IB | ecosystem: Environmental > Aquatic > Freshwater > Lake >...
TTACAAAAAACCGGCGCGAAACCCATCATCGATTCCGAATTCGCGTTCGATGACGTACACGCTGCGTTCAATCGGCTCGCCGAGGGGCCAATGGGAAAGGTCATCGTGCGAACGGCCTGACATTTTCGAGCGCGGTAGCGGCCAGCTACCGCTTTGGGGAGTCAAAAGTGTTGCCTTGCGCGGGCGATACGAAGCGCTGGAAGGTTCCGAATGGAAAGCGGCAGCAACCCGCAGCCGCACTCCAAGGCCGCGTTCGGAAAGTGCGCTATTTGGACTGCGGTGGCGAAGCGGGCAGCGCAGAAACCGCTCTGGCTGTTTATGGACGATCGCTTCGTGCGCGCACGCACAGCATGGAAAGCGGCAGCCACCCGCTGCCGCATTCCACAATGGTTTCTTCCTAAAAGAAAGCTAGTTCTTCAGCAGTACATGGTCGCCCATGACCAGCGCATCCATGCCGGTGCTGTAGAAACACCGGACCGCGTCCGCGGGCGTGTGTACAATCGGTTCGCCCATGACGTTGAACGAAGTGTTCAAGACCATGGGCACGCCGCGGCGTTTCTCGAATGCTTCGATGACCGCGTAGAACCTGGGGTTTGAAACTTTGTTCACCGTTTGCACGCGGGCAGTGCCATCGACGTGCGTGATGGCGGGCACGCGCTCGCGCATTTCTGGTTTAACGCGGTAGACAAAAAGCATGAACGGCGATTTCGTGCATCCCTCGAAGTATTCCGTCGCGCGCTCCTCAAGACAGCTCGGCGCGAACGGACGAAACTCCTCGCGGTGCTTGACGTATTTGTTGATAAGGTCTTTCATGTCCGCGCGGGTCGGGTCCGCCAAAATGCTGCGCGAACCCAGCGCCCGCGGCCCAAACTCCATGCGCCCCTGGTACCAGCCCACAATCTTTCCTTCCGCAAGGAGATCGGCGGTGCGTTCGACCACATTCGCGGGCGATTCGTAGGGCAATTTTGCAAGATCAAGGAAGTGTTTGATCGCGTTGTTCGAGAATTCGGGACCCCAATACGCGTGCTGCATTTCGAATTCGCGCGGCTTTCCCGCAAGCGCGTAATACTTCTGAAATGCCGCGCCAATCGCGATGCCGTCGTCGCCCGCCGCGGGTTGCACAAAGATTTCCTCGAAGGGGCCCTCGCGCAACAGACGCCCGTTCATCGAACAGTTCAGCGCGACACCGCCGGCAAGACAAAGGCGGCTTTGCCCCGTCGCGTTGTGCACGGATTCAGCAGTATAAAGGACCGTCTCTTCGAGGACCGTCTGCAATGACGCAGCGATGTTCCTGTGCCGCGCTTCAATAGGTTCGTCACGCTTTCGGGGGGGGCCAAATCGCTTGATAAATTTATGGGACATGTATCCACGCCGCGATCCGGGCAGGTAATGGCATTGTAGCCACGACATATCGATGTGGTATTGGCCCAATAATCCGCGCCGGACGATCCAACGAAAATCTTGCGCGAACTCCGGTTCACCGTACGACGCCAACCCCATCACCTTATACTCATCACTTGCGCGGGCGAAGCCGAGATAATCCGTAATCGCGGTATAAAGAACACCCAATGAATTGGGATAGTTCGCCGACCATTCCCTCGTGATGGTGCTGTCGGCGCCGAGTCCCGCCCAAGTCGACGCCCATTCACCCACGTAGTCGATCGACAACAGCGCGGCAGAACTAAACGGACTGACGAGAAACGACGAAGCCGCGTGCGCGGGATGGTGCTCCATAAAATGCAGCCGCGTTTTCTTGCCGCGAAGACTGCGCATTTCCGCAATGTAGCGGGCATTGTGAAGAATTTCGTAGCCTATATACCCCGCCGAATAACTCGGCGCGCGAAACATCTTTCCTAGCCGATACGGAATGCGCGACATGAGACGCCGTCCGGGCCGCATGTAACAGCAAATGTGATCGACCTCATCTCGTGTAATGCCTGCGGTATCCAGGCAAAACTGCACCGCCTTGCGCGGCACGCCACCCTGATGCTTCACCCGCGTCAGCCGCTCTTCCGCGACCGCCGCCACCAACTGCCCATCGCACACCAAAGCCGCCGCCGAATCGTGCGAGTATCCCCCAATGCCGAGAATGTTCAAACGCCGCGCTCCCCCTTCGCGGGAGAGTATAGCGGAGTTATTGCGCAGGTTGTGCGCCGTGGAGCCGGTGCGTGCCAAACATCCGCCGCAATTTCCTGTGGCGGTTCCAGAATGCGAGGCGATAGAGGCGTAGAAATACCGGGCCGAACGGCCTAATCCGCGGCTCGAAGGTCACGCGATCAATCACAGTACAACCCACGGGATTTCGCTGGATGGTGCGTTCGTGTATCCACGTGCGTTGCGTGAGCATGGTGGATTCTTCGCGGAAGTCCGTCGGAGGAGTTACGCGTACCAACATCAGGTCGTCGTAGTCAATGGGTATAAATCCGAACAGGAGTATCCAACTGCGGAACGCGCGTTGGCCCAGCGGCGCATCTTCGATGGTGCGGCTTGCGTATGCGGCGGGATAGGTCATCCGGCATAGCGGCCATAGTTCCTTGTTTACGCCGGCGATTGTGCGCGCATGAGCCCAAACCGCGTCGGCCTTTGCGTAGAGGCGCGACTGAAATTCAAAAGCGCACCTACTCATTCAGGTGTATTTGCAGAGTCTTGGCGCGTCAATATCCTGTCGGAATACAACCCCGTCATCCATTCCGATGTCTCATCGGCAACCGGCTCCATCCGTTTGAACATTGCGTACATAATGAGACTACCGAAAACAGCCATAAAAACTCCCGCTAATGGAAACAGTACGAACGATACAAGATTCGTTTCGATTCCGGATTGGAGCTGACGCACCGGCGCAATAACTCCGAAGAGAGCAATAACCGCTACGACGAATATCGCCGGGAAGACCTTCAAAAACAAGTCTTTGTCGATGGTTGCAGTCAGTGTGCAACCCGTTCGGGTAGGCGTGAATTTACCCCTCAACGTGGGAACGAAATCATTGCGCATCCAGTGCGCCTTGCGGTAGGCAAAGAATGAATTTTTACTAATTTTTCCACAAAACTTTGAGTGTAGATGACCACCCCTGAACTCGAACTCCGTAGGTGTCGGCAAGGAAGACCTCAGACATGCGAGCGCCTCACGTACGGATAGGGACAACTGCAATTCTATGTGAACTGGTAAGCGAGACTTCATCCTAGGGCACTCCTCGTCCATGCCTTAAAATTATTTTAATCCATCTGCGTTGGTGTGCGCGAACGTAGTTAGCCTTGCTGCCGCTGTCGCATGCACTCCGCGATGGCGATTGCCGCGCTCACGGATGCGTTGAGCGAAGTGATCGGGCCGCTGAGCGGTATCCGCAAGTGGAAGTCGCAATGCTCGCGCACGAGCCGGCGTATCCCTTTTCCTTCGCTGCCGATAACGAGGCCAATGCGCCCTTTGAGATCGGCTTCCCAGATAGATTTGTCGGCCTCGGCATCAAGTCCCGCAATCCAGAATCCTACTTTCTTGAGATCATCAATCGCGCGCGAGACGTTCGTTGCTTGAACAAGATCGATGTATTCCATCGCGCCGGCGGCGCTTTTCATGGCGGCGGCGGAAATCGGCGCGGATCGGTCCTTTCCGAACAACACGGCGCAAGCGCCGCAAGCCGCGGCTGACCGCACGATTGCGCCAAAATTGTGGGGGTCTTCGACGCCGTCGAGAATAACAACGACCGCCTGGTCAGGGAACGCGCCGCGCGCCCAGAGTGCGGCATCAAGCAAAGGGAGCGCATCCGCTTCGAGCACGACGCCCTGGTGAACGACGCCACCGGAGAGTTGATCAAGCCGGTTGCGGTCCGTCTCTTCAATAGGGATTCCCTGTGCTGCCGCGCGCACGTCGTCGATGCCCTGCGCGCCGCGCATGACAAAAAGCCTGCGCGCCGTCCGTTTTCCGGCGCGCAGGCATTCAAGGACTGGAATCCGGCCAACTACCCGATCGCGCAATGCCGTACTGCCTTATGCGCGCTACCGGGAACCAATCTCGCCGAGCTCGTGCGTCTCGAGCAGTTTGTCAATTCGCAACTGCAGCACCTCGCGTGCCGGCACGCGAGGGTCTGTCGCATTGGCTTCCAAATCGCGCAGTTCACAGAGAATGTCCACGCACTTGTCGTAACGCCCCTGCTTTTCGACACACTTCGCCATGCGGTAGTAATTGTTGAGATAGTTTTTTCCAGCCGGATACCGCGTCATCGCATCGTTCAGTACGGCCTCGGCGGACGCATAGCGGAAGGTCTTGATGAGGAATCCCGCGAGGTTGCTGAGACCGGATTCATTTGCGATGTCCTGTTCCGCGCTTTCACCGGGCGTTCCCTCATTGAACTTTGCGCGCAACCAGTTGACGCCGGGATCGGTAATTAGCCAGCCGATTCCGACAATGACGATAATAATCAACGGCCATTTTAGACGACTTAAATCCATGATCCCCTCCTCCTAGATGCCAATGGTGTTTCGGACGTTCACGACTAGGTCCGACAACACGGGCACCTGAAATATTGTGCCAACCACGCCTAAGATGATTGCTATGACGAGAAGCGCAACAGCCAAGCCCATGATGCGCCCTAGAAAATACCCCACGCCGATCCCGCGTTTTTTCACATCGAGTTCTTGCGCGCGCTTCACAAATGTCTCGTGCTTCTGCTTGCACTCAGCGCTGCAGAAGTACCCCGTGGGCCCCTGAACTTTGCACGCGTTGCAGAACGGCTTGCCGCATTGCTTGCACCGCCCGACAGATTCCACCCCGGGATGATTGACGCAGACAGACCCTGTTCCAGACAAACCCATAGGCACACCCTCCTTACCTACATGTTCGTTTTACCCACACGGACACGCAGGCCGCGCTCCCCATAGCACGCGCCCCTTGGCGGCAATCAGCCCCAAGGAATTCAGTATACACGGTTTTCGCCGTTTTGCCAGTGGGGGGTTGAAGAGAGGAAGCCTGTCCACAGATTCCCCAGATTTTCACGGAAAAGAATGAATAGGGAACTGCGAGCCACTTCAAAAAATGATTAATTGAATTTTCTTGAATCTGTGTTCATCTGTGGACACGATCCGGCGCAAAATATCAATCCAACGCTCGTGTCACAACTTCTTCTTTCAGTTTCGCTACGAGGGCATCGAGCGTTTGCGCGCCGAGGTCGCCTTTTCGCCGGTGTCGGATGGCAACGGACTTGCTGTTTTGTTCGCGTTCGCCTACGACCAGCATGTACGGAATCTGCCGTGTCTGGGCTTCGCGGATTTTGTATTTCATCGTGTCGGGCCGGAGATCGGCTTCCGCGCGGAAACCGAGTTCCTGCAACCGGTCCCGCACGAACCTCGCATAGTTGTCGAATGCGTCGGCGACGGGCACGACAATCGCCTGCACCGGCGCGAGCCAGAGCGGGAACGCGCCGGCGAAGTGTTCGATGAGAATTCCGAGGAACCGCTCGATGCTTCCGTAGATAACGCGATGAATCACAACGGGCCGGTGCGGATTTCCGTCCGGGCCGATGTATTCGAGGTCGAACTTTTCCGGCATCGAAAAGTCGAGTTGAATCGTGGCGCACTGCCACGAGCGTTTCAGACTATCGCGAATTTGGAAATCAATCTTCGGTCCGTAGAACGCCCCGTCGCCAGGATTGATCTTGTAGGGCAAGCCCTTCGCGTCAAGGGCGTTGCGCAAAGCGTTGGTCGCCTTCTCCCACACTTCGTCTGAGCCGATGGCCTTTTCGGGGCGCGTGCTGAGTTCGACGACATATTCAAAACCGAACGACGTGTAAACGTGATCGACAAAATCAATGATGGCGAGCACTTCATCCTGAATCTGGTCCGGCGTGAGGAACAGGTGCGCGTCGTCCTGCGTGAACATGCGCACGCGCGTAAGGCCGTGGAGGACGCCGGATTTTTCGTGGCGGTGCACGGTGCCCACTTCCGCGAGGCGCATGGGCAGGTCGCGGTAGCTGCGCAGGTCTGTCTTGAACACAAGCATGCTGCCGGGACAGTTCATCGGCTTCACGGCAAACTCGCGCTCGTCGATCTGCGTGAAGTACATGTTCTCTTTGTAGTGGTCCCAGTGGCCGGATTTTTCCCACAGCACTTTATCGAGAATCATGGGCGTGCGGATTTCGGAATAGCCGCGTTTGACATGTTCCACGCGCCAAAACTCCATGAGTGCGTTCAGCACGACCATTCCGTTCGGATGAAAAAACGGGAAGCCGGGACCATAGGGCTGGAAGCTGAACAGATCGAGTTGCCGGCCCAGCTTCCGGTGATCGCGTTTTTCCGCTTCCGCGCGAAACGCAAGATACTCGTCGAGCTGTTTCTTCACGGGAAACGCCGTGCCATAGATGCGCTGGAGCATCTGCCGCTTTTCGTCGCCGCGCCAATATGCGCCCGCGACGCTAAGCAGCTTGAATGCTTTGATCCGGCCCGTCGAAGGCAGGTGCGGACCCCGGCAGAGATCGACGAACTCGCCATTTTGGTAATAGGTGATGGGCGCGTCCGCGGGCAGGTCTTCGATGATTTCGACCTTGTACGTGTCGCCCACGTCCCTAAAGCGTTTTAACGCTTCTTCGCGTTTCACGTCTATCCGATGAAACGGTTGGTCTTCCTGAACGATCTTCGCCATCTCCGCCTCGATTTTGGCGAACTCTTCCTCGGTGATTGGCGAATCCACCTCCATATCGTAATAAAATCCATCTTCAATGGCGGGGCCAATGGCCAGTTTCGTGTTGGGCCGCAGCCGCATAATCGCCGTCGCCATGACGTGCGCGGCGCTGTGGCGCAGCACATCCTGTCCCGCGCGCGAGTCAAACGTTAGAATTTCAACTGTGTCACCGTCGTTCAACGGTGTTGGCAGACCTTTTACCTCTCCGTTAATGCGCGCGCCGGTAGCGTCTTTGGCAAGCCGCTGGCCAATCGATGCCGCCAAATCAAATGCCGTGCTGCCAGGCGCAAGAGGTCGCGCCGAACCGTCGGGAAGAGTGACCGTGATCATATAAAAAATGCTCCAAGTACAGTGCTGGGAAGGCGCGATTGTGCCATTTTCCGACTCTAAATAGCGAGAAGGGATTCACGGAACACCTACATGTTTTCCATTGCCGGTTTTTGCGTTTTGTGTCACTATGGAGTCCGTCGGAAGAAGGGCTGCGATTTCTTCCACACCCGCTGCTCCGTGGCGTTTGCCCGCATTTGTTGAACGCCCCGTCAGCCCCGAGGGGGAGTTGTCCTTTTTTGGCCAGATCCTTAACAACAGGGGAACTCAGTCATGAAAACGAAGCTCGACCATCTCTTTCTCAAGCCATTATGCGCAGTCGCAACTTTTGCTTTTCTCGCGGCTGCTTCCGGCGCCGCAGACTACTCGACCGCGGTAACGACATTGCCCGATCCTGTTGACCTGAACAAGATACTCATTCCACATGGAACCGCCGCAAAGTCCGTAGCGGGCGCAAAGATAGCGGCAGGCCCGGACGTGAATGTCAGCGTGCTTGCAGGAAACGAAAGCGAAGTAAGCATTGACATCAACCCTACGAATCCCAATAACCTGGTAATAGCAGGCCATTCACCGACGTTTGCGACGCTGAACACGTTTTTCACGCTGGATGGCGGCGCGACCTGGACTCGAGTGGAGCTTGGCGACGCGGAGGACGGACGGACCAGCACGTTCCGGTTCGATCCTTCAATTGCTTTCGACGACACCGGAAATGTATTTGTTGCATACGGCGCGACAATTGCCTCTGGGCCGTTCACGGATACGGCGCTGATTGTGGCGAGAAGCACCGATGGCGGCCAAAGCTATACGCATTTCGCGACAGCCAGTGTGGCGCCTGATGATCCCGCGGGAACGTCGTTACCAGGAAGTGACAAATGGCACCTTGCTACGGGGCCGGACCCCACTGATCCCGGTCAACAAAACGTGTACATTGCGCTAACCGCAAACCTCGACGACCCCGGCGGACTCGACCAGCGCATCGTGTTGATCCCATCCCATGACAATGGCGAAACTTTCATTACCAGCCTGATCGTCAATGACGATTCCCTGGGCGCGTTGAACAGCACTGGCAACTTATTTGCCGATCCTGCGGTGGGTCCGAACGGCGAGGTGTATGTAACCTGGCACGATGTCGAGACGGGGGAAATCTGGTCGGACGTATCAACGGACGGGGGATTCACATGGGGTACAGACCATCTCGTGACAACGTTGGACGCGGGGTTCGATTCCGGCGGACCATCCTTTATAGGGTTTAAAGAATTAATTCCCGCGCAGCCGGACCGTGGAATGCACGCCGGACCGACGATAGATGTCGATCGCAGCGGAGGGCCGTTTAACGGACGTGTCTATATCACGTATGTTGACTTGGGAAGCGTGATGCCCGACACCGACGTGTTAGTGCGGTATTCCAACGACGACGGCACGTCATGGTCGACGCCTGTTGCCGTGACAACCGACTCGAACAGCCAGTTTTTGCCGTGGCTCGATGTCGACCAGGTCACGGGTAAGGTTGGGGTTGTTTGGTACGACGCGCGCAACGACGTGAACAACCAGCAGGTCGAGGCGTTTATCGCTTCCAGCGACGATGGCGCGGATACCTTTGGTTTTGAAACAGTGGTGTCGGACGCGCCATCGGATCAATCCACAAACAACCCGAACCGAACGACAAACAATTTCCTCGAATACATCGGTGCTGCCTATCACGACGATGTAGTGCACCCCGTATGGGCAGATAACAGCACCAACCTTGCCGATCTCGATTATTATACCGATCAAATCTCGACGGCCGGCCCTCAGAACCAGCCTCCGCTCGCGAACGCGGGACCAGATTCTACGGTTGACGTTGGCGACGTGGCCGTACTTGATGGCAGCGGCAGCAATGACCCCGATAATGGGCCCGCGGCTTTGACTTATGCATGGACGCAGGTGGACGGGCCGGCAGTGGTCCTGCAAGGCGCCGACACAGCTACGCCATCGTTCACTGCCAATACTGCTGGAGACTATACGTTTAGTCTGATTGTCAATGACGGCCAGGCGAGCAGTGCGGCGGATACGGTGGTGATCACCGCCGTGGAACCGCCCGAATCAGAAACGATTGAAGACCTGATGGCGCTGCTCGAAGGGATGCCGCTGCAACGGGGCGTGAAACAAAGCTTAATGGCGAAATTGAAAAACGCACTCGCGCAATGGGAACGCGGTAATATCGCGGGTTGCGAGAAACAGCTCGAACAATTCATTAAAAAAGCAGGCGCACGCGCCGAAAACAAGCTGACGGCGGAACAGGCCGCACAGTTGATCGCGGCAGCGCAGGAAATAATTAATAGTTTGTAAGTAAGCAGTGGAGGGGACAGCCACCGGCATCCAGAACGCGATGCCGGTGACAGTCCCTGCGCGATCGGCGATAGTCCCCCGGTGATCTGAGTCTTTACTATTTACCCTGCGGTTTCACGCGGAAGGATGCATCGCTGAAATCCACAATTGCAGGATCGGTGACGGACGAAATTCGCACGACGTAACCTTTGGCCGGATTCAGATCATTGGGAAGCTTCCATTTGAACAATCCGTCATTTGGCGTGCTTGCCTTGATCACTTGTTGGAGCTCGCCGTTGCGCAGGAGTTCGATGCGAATGCCAATCCCGACAATACCCGACGTGGTCCAGGTGATGTCTTTATTGCTGCCCGCTTTCCATTTCTCGCCGCCGTTCGGCTTCAATACCGTGATGGCGCCAACGAGGACATCAGGCACGATGACCGTGATGTCGCTGGGATCCGTTTGGAGCGTGCAAGAGCCAATTTCCGTCACCCGGAACAGGTAAGTACCTGGACCAATGCCGTCAAATAAAAGGTCGCCCGCGGGAAAACCGAGGTACGCCGTCACTGACGGCGCGAAAGGACCACTAATGTACTGGACGTTGTAACTCCCTACACATCCAGTTGCATCGCCAACGGAGACCGTCACTGTGCCATCGGGTGTGAAACCAGCATCGGCACTGGGCAGGCTCGCGGGAATAACGGTCGCCGAGAGCGTGATCGCCGGCGCGGTCCCGTTTGGCACCACCAACTCGACGAACTGAGACTCGAAAACGTCGGGGTTGCACGGATTGTGTTGCACAATCTCGATGGTGTACGCGCCGGGATTGGCGTCCGTGAATTCGAAATCGCCTTCGGAAAAACCAAGACTCGTGACCGGACTGACACGAGAGGAACCGGTGATGATGCTGAATGGGGCGGACGTGATGGTCAGATCAAACAATGCGCCGCAGCCCGTCAAATCGTCCACCGAAACGACAAAACTCCCGTTGGGCAAGTAAGCGCTGGCGCCTTCGGGAAGCGTTGGAGGCGTGATCGACAAAACACTCGCGCTGAAAAGCGCCGATTGTCCCTTCGCGCCGCTCGCGGAAGATTCAACCGCCTCGGGATGCCCGGAAAGAGGGCCGTAGATGATATTTTCTGCGTGCGCGGCAACCCCCGATACCGCAAATACACTAATGAGCGCAACGGAAACCCGATTCACGAACACCATGGCGAAACCTCCTATGTGTTACCGAACATTTGGATTGTACCAGCATGTGCGTTTCCCATCTCAATGGAAAAGGCCGTAACATCGCGAAGGAATTGCATCTCGCCCCATGGTATGGCAACCTCAATCTTTAAATTTGTTCAGTGAATTAATGGTTAAAGCCAATTTGCGGGTGCAACTATTGGGCAAAACTTGGGAGTATGCTTCGATGGATCGGAAATTGTTGTCCATGCTTCTATGCGGCGCATTGTGCGCGCCAGTGTTCGCGGAAGACTTTTACATCTATCCGTTTCTCCAAAATGTGACTCCCGACGGAGTGACGGTCATTTATCAGACGACGGAGAACGGGCAGGGCGTCGTCGAATATGGGGTCGAGGGTACATTCGATCAGAAGGCGACTAGCGAACCGGACCAACTCATTCGCAAGGTGCGGATTACGGGTCTTCAACCCGACACCGCGTACAACTACCGGGTGCGCGCGGGCGGCGAGGAGCGGGTGCGGACGTTCCGGACAGCACCGTTGCCGAGCGCGGGCCGCGAAGTGACGTTCGCAGTTTTCGGCGACACGCGCCGCTGGGACAATCGGGTCGCGGAGACGAAGTTTATAGACCACTTGATGCAGTGGAAACCGGAGTTCTTTCTCATTAACGGCGATTTGGTGGTGAAGGGACACGATTACTCCCTGTGGAAACCGCATTTTGATCGGTTTGACGCGATTGGCGGTACGCACATGCTGTTAACGGCCCGGGGCAATCATGAGGGTTCGATGATCTCGGACAAGGAGAACGACTGGTTTGGTCATTATCACGACCTGCCCAACGGCGAGCCGTATTCAAACTTCACGTGGGGCAATGTCCATATCGTCGCGCTTGCATGGGAGCAGACGAGCGTGCCCGCGCTGATCGGTACGACCGCGGACTGGCTGGACAAACATCTTGCCGAAACCAAGTCGCCGTATACCTTCGTTGCCCAGCATTTCCCCATCTATTGCACGGGCTACCACGGGCCAAATGACAACCGCAAACAGCCCGGCCAAGACATGTCATACTTTCATAAAGTGCTCGATAAACACAGTGTCACCGGCCACATGTCCGGCCACACGCACATTTACGAGCGCCATTATCCCGTGCGTGACGGCAAACGCGACGACCGCAACGGCGTGCATTATGTCGTGAACGGCGGGGACATCAACGCGAACTACCCCGAATGGTGGACGGCGTATTCTGACAACGGCAGCGGCTATTCAAAACCGACGTATACGGTGTATCAATGCAAGAAAGACCGGATGGACGTGCGCACGTTTGCATGGTCCGAAGAGCGTAAACAGTTCGAGCAGATTGATCGGGACATTGCGTGGAAGGACGAGGCCGTCCCGAAGGCCGTGCTTGCCTCGCTGGACACGCTGAGCGGCACCGAACGCCTTGACGCGATCCAACAGCTTGGCGCGATGCTGTATGCGCCGGCGATTCCGAAACTCACGGAAATTCTCAACAATAGTGAAATGGCCGATGCGCAGGCCTGTGCGTGGGCCATCAGCATGATCGGCGCCGAGGAATCAATCATGGTCCTGAAACCGTATCTCGATGACGAAGACCCGGAACTGCGGTATCAGGCCGCGCGCGCCTGGGAAGTTGCCATGCCGGAGTCGCTTGCGGACGAAGCCGCAAAGCGCGCGCTGGACAATTCGCAGGACCCGCGCGTACGCGTGAAGCTCATCGGCGCATTGCAACAACATGCCCCGGCAAAGGTGACGCGCGATACCACGCTTAAAATTATCGCTTCGGATGCGCCGGTCGAAGTGCGGCAACGCGCGGCGTACGCGCTCACCCGCGCGACCGGCACGAAGGATATACGGAAGCTGTTGCAGGCCATTGCAAACGAACCAGACGTGTACGTCGCGTCGCGGCTTGCTTTCACGCTGAACAAATTGACCGGCGCGCCGCAAAATATCGAAGCAGTCGGCAAGGCCAAACCGGGCGAGCGCGACGATTTTCTGGACAAATGGCGGAATGCGCCGAGGCAAAAAGCCGCTTCCAATTAGCCGATTCATCAGTGCTGGGGCCATCGTCCTTCGTGTCGGTGGCCCGGTTATTTTGTTTCCGGCGAAAACATCATCGAAATCATAGTGTTGTCTGTTGTGACAAACTATTTAGCAGAAGTGCTTTATAGCTGAATTGCACCTAGCGATGAAAAATGACGGCATCAAAGCCATAACTAATTATGTTGCAGTGTATTATAACTTAAATTGTCTGCTTGGCACACCGTTTGTTTATATGTTGACATGGCCGCCGTAAACGAGGCCGGTAACAAGGAGAACAGACGATGGTCAAGCAGAGCGCACACCTGGCAGCGGCGATGGGACTTCTCTTTTTCGCGAGCACCGCCGGCGCCTTGACCGCTCCGTTTGGGTTCTCCGGAATTCACGTCGATGCGATCACTATTGCGCCGGAGCCGACCTCGATGCTCTTGCTTGGCATGGGCCTGGCCGCGTTCATGGTCCGCAAACTGGTCGCGGTTCGCATCGAGAAGTAAGCATCGAGCTACGCCTCTATCCCATAGCGAGACGACAATCGGATAGCGCGCGGTCTGGCGGGACACCAGACGCGCGCTATTCGAGCATTTGTTCGGCTGTTTCGCGCTGCGGAGGTTCCAACTCCCGGTGCCGGTTAAGTATGCGGGCGCAGGTGTTCCAGCGGAGGATGGCTTCGTCGTTGCCGGCCGGTTTGATGGCCTCAGCCGTTTCGTAGTGCTCCATCGCGCGCACGAACCACTCGTGTGCCGAAAACCGGTCGCCCATGCCGCCGCGGTTGAAGTGGGCCTTGGCGCGGCGTTCGCAGATTACGCCATGGAAATACGCGCGGGCGTATTCGTCTTGCAATCGTCCGAGTACGCGGGTGGCTTCCGAAATCGCCGCGGGGTTCATATGGGAATCGAACTGGTCGGTTAAGGCGAGTAACAGCACGACAAGGACTTTCTGGTTGCCGGGATCGACTTCGAGGATGTCGAGGCAAATACTTTCAGCTTCGACTGGCTCGTTCAATAATCGGTAACGCTCGGCGCGCTCGATCGCTTTCGGGACAGACTCCGCGGAAATGGGTTTGACGTCGAACATGCAGCCTCCTTTACAAAAGCTTCACGGCCATCCGTTGCTCCCGGTTTCCCTGCCGGGCGGGCTTACGTCGCGCCAATTTTGGACGATACGTACCGCCACAGCCGCACCAGGGGATCGTAGTAACGGTCCACGACGCGTTCTTTCAATGGGATGATGCCGTTGTCGGTAATGGTAATGTGTTCGGGACAAACTTTCGTGCAGCATTTGGTAATGTTGCAATAGCCGATGCCGTGCGCGTTGCGCAGGTCTTCCACACGGTCTTCAACATCGAGCGGGTGCATTTCCAGCGCGGCGGCATAGATGAGAAAACGCGGGCCAACGAACTCGTTGTGCAAATGATGATCGCGTAAAACGTGGCACACGTCCTGGCACAGAAAGCACTCGATGCACTTGCGGAATTCCTGCACGCGATCGACGTCTTCCTGCTGCATGCGCCAGGTGCCGTCCGGCGCGTCGGGCTTGCGCGGTTTGAACGGCTTGATCTTTTTCTTCACCTCGTAGTTCCAGGAGACATCGGTGACGAGGTCTCTGAGAATGGGAAACGCCCTCATGGGTTCAACGGTGATCGGTTTGTCGAGCGGGAGATCGCTCATCCGTGTCATGCACATGAGCCGCGGCTTTCCGTTCACCTCCGCCGAGCACGACCCACATTTTCCGGCCTTGCAGTTCCACCGCACGGCGAGATCATTCGCCTGCTCCGCCTGGATATTATGCACCGCGTCCAACACCACCATACCTTCGGTAATTTCAGTGGTGTAGTCCTGCAACTTCCCACCCTGCGCGTCACCGCGCCAAATGCGAAACGTGGTTCTGGACATAGGCCGCTCTCCCTTGCTTGGCCTAAAGACGCTTATACTTATGTCGAAGGTACCGACTTGACAGTACCGAATTGCGCGAAATGCCGATCAAACGCGAATGCGAGCTCGATACCGTTTTTTTCTATCAGGACTTTGCTGGTACAATCCGTAAAGCTCCATGCTTTATCCTTGAACTGCTGAAATACTTCCCATGCATCCAGAATGTCTTCTTCCTCTACCTGCACAATTCTGGCGAGTTCCTGGCCGAAAAAAAGCTTTCCCATTTCGATGGCGTATCGATCCTCGCTTCGCGACCTGAGGAGCGTTAGCGTCTCGTCAATAATGTAGTCGCTTGTGACCAGTAACTCGCGATTCGCATTCAACCATGTTACGGCAATTAAATGGTCGGCATCGTCCGGCACGATGCTCGCGAACCATGCGCTGGTATCGACGAAAATCAAGCACCGTGTCCTTCCCCATACAGCACCTGGTCGTGGTCTCTCCCAGAGAAGCCTCCTGGCCCCTCAAGAGGCAAACTTGCAATCTCTGCCAGCAGTTGGGCGGCACGGCGCGGATCTGGCGCTTGTACGTGTTGCTCAAGCAGCACGCGAACGTGTGTGCCTTCCTTTAATCGTATTGGCCGCGTGGGCTTGAAAACGCCACCCTCATATATCGCATCAATTGTCATCAGATAGCCCTCTTACACACACATTGGAGTCTTGACATCACCCTATCACACATGTCGCGAGCTGGCCACCGTCGTCACTTCATCTCTTCGATGATTTGCTTGTGTTCCGCCGTCGGCTCAATTCTAGGGAGTTGCTTAAAGGTCATGTCCCCATCCGGACCTTTTCGCAGAATGATATTCAACTTTCCGAAGTCCTCCGCCTTATCTGGATAGTCCTCGCGAAAATGCGCGCCGCGGCTTTCTTTCCGCTCGATCCCTGCCAGAGTGATGGCTTCGGAAACGACGAGCAAATTATCCAAATCCAGCGCGGTGTGCCAGCCAGGGTTATACTCGCGATTGCCGATGGCGACAACATTTCGCGCGCGTTCCCGCAACGCGCGGATGCCCTCCAGCGCTCGCCGCATTTCACCGTCGTTGCGCACAATGCCGACAAGGTCCTGCATCATTTCCTGCAATGCGAATTGGATTTGGTAAGGCCCTTCGCCGTTCGGCGAATGGGACTGCCGTTCGAGCGGCGCGAGAGCGCACTTCGCCGCGGCATCGACCTGTTGTTCATCCAACGCGACCGTGTTGTGTTCTTTCGCAAACGTCGCGGCGTACCCGCCCGCCCGCATTCCGAACACCAACAGATCGGAAAGCGAATTTCCGCCGAGCCGGTTCGCGCCATGCAGGCCAGCGCCGCACTCGCCCGCGGCAAAGAGTCCGGGCACGCAGGACATCTGCGAATCCGCCTCGACGCGAATGCCGCCCATTGCGTAGTGCGTCGTCGGGCCGACTTCCATCGGTTCCTGCGTGATGTCTATTCCCGCGAGTTCTTTGAACTGATGGTACATGCTCGGCAATTTCTTTTTGATGTATTCCGCGCCTTTGGGCACGCGCTCCTTGATCCACGCGATATCCAAAAACACGCCACCATGCGGGCTGCCGCGTCCTTCCCGAATCTCGCGCATGATACACCGTGCGACGTGATCGCGCGTAAGCAATTCCGGCGGACGCCGCGCATTGCGATCACCCTGCGTGTAGCGCCAGCCCTCTTCTTCGTTGTCAGCGGTCTGGTTTTTGTAAAGCTCGGGGATATCGTTGAACATAAAGCGCTTGCCCTGGCTGTTGCGCAACACACCGCCTTCCCCGCGCACGCCCTCGGTCACCAGAATGCCGCGAACGCTCGGCGGCCAGACCATTCCCGTCGGATGAAATTGAACAAACTCCATGTCGAGCAGCTCTGCGCCGGCATGATAGGCGAGGGCATGGCCATCGCCGGTGTATTCCCAACTGTTGCTCGTAATCTTGAATGCGCGGCCAAATCCGCCGGTGGCGATGACGACGGCTTTTGCCTTGAACACCATGAACCGTCCGCGCTCGCGTTCATAACAAAACGCGCCGGATACGCGGTCACCATCTTTCAAGAGGGTGACTACCGTGCATTCCATGTGAAACTCGATGCCGCGATGAATGCCGTGGTCCTGCAAGGTTCGAATCATCTCGAGGCCGGTGCGATCACCGACGTGCGCGAGACGCGGATACTTGTGGCCGCCGAAGTTGCGCTGAAGGATGCGCCCGTCCTGCGTGCGATCGAATAGCGCGCCCCAAGCCTCGAGTTCGCGCACGCGGTCCGGCGCTTCCTTCGCGTGCAGCTCCGCCATGCGAGGATTGTTCAGATACTGTCCGCCGCGCATGGTGTCGGCAAAATGCACGCGCCAACTGTCGCGCTCATCCACATTCGCCATCGCCGCGGCGACCCCGCCTTCTGCCATGACTGTGTGCGCCTTGCCGAGCAACGATTTGCAGATAACGCCGACCTTGACGCCCGCGGCCGACGCCTCGATCGC
>Ga0163150_10005164_pt1 | contig 16933 bp, 18 predicted proteins | sample OliLakLV19P2IB_FD_148628 | JGI IMG/M metagenome (GOLD analysis project Ga0163150, IMG submission 148628) | Freshwater microbial mat bacterial communities from Lake Vanda, McMurdo Dry Valleys, Antarctica - Oligotrophic Lake LV.19.P2.IB | ecosystem: Environmental > Aquatic > Freshwater > Lake >...
AATACCCAATGCTGCCAGGAGGCCAAAGAAAACGTGGAAGGGAAGGAGATCAGGCATGCGGCTCGTTCCTTTCACCGCCAGCTTGGGTTTGGGGCGGCGTCGTTAGACCAGCGAGTGAAGATGGCGCCCACCGGAGACCTGCGCCAGTGGTAGCGCTTGCCGCCGGACCTTTTGGCGTCAACGGCGGGCGGGGTGTAGGCTTCAGCCCGCCCGCAAAGTCCGTCTCGCGGCGCAAGGCCTGACTAAACGACCGGTGCGCTAGGCTAAAGGCAATCGTCGCCATGCCCCACCCCACGAGGAGTAGCACCTGACCAATCCAAGTGCTGTAGATAGCCGTGAATTCGGGCGACATGAGCCGCAATACCAAAACAGCCGCAAAGGGTGCCGCGCATACAATCCAAAGCTCCCGGATCGGCCCTTTCATCTTGGTGCGCGCGTGCCGTATGGTGCGTACCCGCTCTTCTAGCGACTCCTGGATCATGGGCAGCGCCTCGCTGAGCGGCGTCCGGCGCGCTTGCTGCAGCAGAAGCAGCTCCAAGATGCTATTAAGGAGTTGGCTACTGCGCCGCAAGCTAACCACTTTGAACACTTGCTCCGGCGTCGCATTGGCGCGCAGCTGTGCGCCGATATAGACCCAGTCCTCGCGGCAGAGGGGCGGGCCGAATTGCGCCACGTGCTCAGCGGCGACCGACAGGTTGTTGCCCAGCCGCGCGCCGGCGACGAGCCGCGCCAACACCTGCGGCAATTCTTCTTCATAGGTCTCAAGCGCTTGATCAGCCTTCTGGGAGAGGTGAAGCCAATACCCCATGCCGCCCAGAACTGTGCCCAGCAAGCCAGCCAGCCATGCCCCGGAGACCAGGTACGCAGCCAAGCCAGCTAACAGCGACAACATGACCAGCATCGGTAGAAACGTCGCGACGGTCATGTCCACCCGCGCCAGGTCCAGCCGACGCTGCAGTTGGGCCGACCAGGTAAGTTCGGCTGTACCCGCTCCAAAGAGCTTTTCGGTCTCGGACAACGGGACCAGCCGCTCGGTCAGGAGGGCGACCGTCAGGGCAAATAGTCCCGCAGCCGCAAGGGCCGCCAGTAGAACGTTGAGGGGATTGATGAAGGTCATCCCAGCTCTCCTCGCTCAGCCGCCGCCTGTAGAATCGCGCCATAGCCATAGCCTTCGCTGCGCAGCCGCGCTTCGTGCGTGGCATGCAGGTGATGGCCAGTACAACGCAGCTTCTTTTGTTCCGGCGCATATGTGAACAGACTGGTCCGCACCGGCACGCTGCCCTCCACCCCACCTGTGAATTCGGCGATTTCCTCGACATAGCGCCGACCGGTCGCGGTCATCCGCAGCATGATGCCCAGGTCGAAGGCCTTGGCGATCCATAGAGCGACAGCCGCATCGGTCACTTCAGTCTGAAAGTGAGCCTCCTGGAGCATCATCCTGATCCGGTTGGGAATGTCTTCCAGTGAGTCGGCATGGATCGAGGTCAAGCCATTGCGATGGCCGGTCCACATCGATTTGAGTAGATCGAAGACTTCCGCGCCCCGGGCCTCACCGACAGTGAGCGCATCCGGGCGCTGGCGCAGGGCCGCGCGGACTAGCGCGTCCTGGTGAATCGGTGGCAAGCCTTCCACGCTCTCCGCGCGAGTAGTAAAGTAGACGCAGTTCTGCGCCGCGCCGGTTTCCGACGGCCGGGCTCGCAGGCGCAGTTCGCGCGTATCCTCGATCACAATCACGCGCCGTTCAGCTGGGATTAGGCGGCCGAGCGCGCCTAACACTGTCGTCTTACCTGCGCCCGTCGCTCCAACCACCAAGACATTGAGGCCAGCGACTACGGCCATGTGCAGAAACGAGGCGACCAACGCAGAAAAGAGACCCTGACCTTGGTCATGCGCGTAGTAGTTGGGCAGGAGTCGGGCCGACGGAGCGATCCGGTCTTGACCACCGCCGGCTACCAAGTCGTCGATGCTCATGCCTCGGTCCCGGTGTACCCGGATAGTAGCCACCGGCCAGGGTTCGGCGATGGGTTCGGTGATGATGCTTATACGGTGTCCGCTACGCAGGGTGGCATCCACAATCGGCGTGAGCGGCCCAGCCTGCCGGTTGGTATGGACGATGGCACGGTTGAGCGTCAGCAAGAGCGACTGAGGATCGGAATAGGTCGCATCGCTACGCTCCCAGTAGCCGTGCCGGCGATACCAGATGTCGGCGGGGCCATTGATCGCGATGTCTTCCACATCCGGCAGCCGCAGCAAGTTTTCGATCGGGCCCATGCCGAGCAGGTCATTCAAAAGCGTTTCCACAATCACGTGGGCCGGCTGCGTAAACGGCATCTGGCCACCGGCAGACAGAAGTTGATCCTTCTCGGCGGCGACAAGTTCGCGAGCGCACTCCGTCAACCAAGCAATTACATCAGCTGGCGCGTTGGCGAGGTCAGCCGATGTGAATTGCGCCAGGGCTCGGTCGCGGAGTTGCGCTTGTATGCGACCATACGGCGTCGTCGCAAGTTCCCCAGGCGTCGCCTCACCTGGGACAGTCGGCAATTTGCCCGCCAACGGGTTGTAAGCGTCAGCGCTAATAGGCCAGGCTATTTGGCTCATCGCTGCGAACCTCCTCGGCCAAAGGAGAAGCGCGGCCGGCGCCCATTCTGGCTAGCCCGTGCTTTGATAATGGCCCCAATTGGCGGAAAGATCTCTTCGGTTATGGCCAGGAAACCTCTCAAGGTGGCCTCAGTTTCCGGTGCGTTCTTACCCATATGCTGGAGTACAAACGGTCGGCCCTCGTTCACGGCAGCGATGACCGCGCGACTACGGTCTTCGGGCACGGTGGCAAAGATGGGCATGCCCATAAAACTGGCGGCATCTTTGAGATCAATGCGGTCAGCCTGGTCATACCGATTGATGACCAACTTGAACTTATCCGCGCGCAGGTCGGCCTCGGCGGTCAGTGACTGCAGGGTGGCGCGGTTGTGGAACAGACTGGTACGGTCCGAGGTGCAAATAAGCACCACGATGTCAGCGGCGGTAAGCGCGCCGAAGTGTGGCCCCACCTGGGTGCTTGAGCCCAGGTCAACGATGACAAAGTCGTAAAGCTCACGCGCCAACCGCAATAGGTCGCCCATGAACTGCTGGCCTTGCCGCCCATGCAGCTCCGGCGCGCTGGCTTGTTGAATCTTTGTGATACCGAAGAGCACATCCAATCGGCTCTCGACGACCCGCGTGCGCGCATCCAAGTGGCGGTCAGCGCCAACGACCCGGTGGCGCAGCATCTTGCCGGTGAGTTGACCATCGGCACCGGCGTAGTCACTGGCGAGGTGCAGCAGCGTGTTTTGGTCTGGCTGCATGTTCAGGTGCAATGCCGCACGACCGCAGTTCATGTCACCATCCACTAGCAGCACTTTCTTGCCTGCCACCTGCGAGAGCAAACAGGCGACGTTGACCGCCAACGTCGTCTTGCCGTCGCCGCCCTTGGTTGACCAGAAGGCGATGACGCCGGTTCGATAGGCGTATCCGGTCGCGCCCACGGCCTCTGCCACTTGGCGCGGGATACCCGCGGCTGCGACCGGCGCGTTCCAGGTCTGGCGCGCCTGCTCAAAGAGGAGCCGCGCCTGCCGGTCGAACTGCGACACAATCGCCGGCGTGATCGGAGTCGTGTAGAAGGCGGTAGCCCCTTGCGCTGACATTTCAGTGCCCCAATTGCCGTTGGGTGGCACCAGGCCAATTACGGCGATAGGGAACTCGGGCCAGTTGGCCAGTTGTGCGACGAGCTCGGGCGAATAGCCCCGCACCTCCGGTGAGAGCAGGACAACCTGAGGGCGGTAGGCCTGCACATCGCCGGCCAGGTCCGCAGCATCGCGGGTCGTCGCAAGAATATTCACATGCTGGTCACCGCCGCCGAGTGTCAGAAAAGGCTGGAAGAGTTCAGGCGGCGCAGCGATAATGACACCCAAGGCAGTAGCCTCGGCAACCTCGTCGGTTCCGCGTTTCAGCAGGGTTTTGAGCATGTTGGCCTCGAGATTAGGGTATGAGTGTCAGCGGCGGGGTCGGGGACGGAGTGCCAGATGGATTGGTCGGTCTCGCGGCCTGAGTCGCCGCATTGAGCGTGGCCTCGACCGCATAGGCCCCCGGCCCATACACGTCTGTCGGCAGCCCGGTTGCCAAAGCGGCTGCGCGCTGCATGCGGACCAGCGCCACCAGGTCGTTCCAGGTCATACCCAGCGACGGGCCATCGGCGGTCGAATGATCTGCGAGCTGTGCCGACAGTAGGGCGACGCGCACCGTGCCGTTATCGATGGCAAATTGAAGTAACTCTTGCGCCTCGCGTGGAATCGCCACCACCAAGGCAATGACCTTGCCTTTGACTGTGACCGTCCGAGCTTCGGCGCCGGGATCGCTCTGGACGGTCGTTGCCCGCTCTTCGCGGATGACGGCCATCACCTGCGCACTGCGCACCACAGTCTTCGCCACCGGCAATATCAGTAGGGGCTCAGGCGTAGGTGTCGGGCTGACGATAGGCTCAACCGCGACATCAGCACCGGGTTCACTTACCGGCCCGAAGCCGGCAGCAAAGGGGGCTTCGGTCGGCGCAGTAGATAGCATGCCGCCAAAGGCCGTCGTTGAGCCTACCCCGAAATTCAAGTCAACATAGTCGCCTTCCACGATCGCGTCCGGCGCAGTGCCGACGTTGACCGGCACGACCATCGCGATCAGGCTAGGGTCAGAGAGTGCGAGCGCTAACCGGTTGGCCGACGCCGGGTTGCCAGATACGCTGATCGCGGCCTTTTGTACCGGTTGATAAGCATGGATCGGTTCAACCACCACGCCGCCCACATAGCCCGCCAGCTCACCTTCGAGAACTAGCCCAGCAATCACCTTGGGGTCCATGTGGACACTGTCGATGGCGACCATGTCGGACGTCAAGGTCGTGCCAGCCGGAATATCGAGCACGGCCACTGCCACTGGCACCGGCGCGGGGTTGACAAACTGACCTATGAATAGAACCCCCAGGAAACCACCCACCATCAGAATAATCGCCAGAACAATAACCGCCGAATTTCGTTTCGTCATGCAACCAACCTCCTTTGACGCCATGGCGTCGCTCGTTGAATCAGCCCATTCGCGCGAGGAGCTCCGACGTTTCCTCGACAAGATTCCATAGGATGCGCCTGAGCGCAGGCCGGTGTGGCGCCGTGAGCGCCAACTCAGGAATGGCAGCCAGCTCCTGAAGAACCATCAAACTGGCCTGGATCTGCATTAGGGCCGGCCCGACCTTCCCCGATCGAGAAAGCGCCTGTGCCTGCGCGACGGCCGTCGGCCCTGACAGTCGTACTGGATCTGCCGCCAGCAATGCCGCCGCACTACGAGCAACTGCCGGCGAAATTGGTTGGGCAGATGGCATTGCCTCGTTTAGGCTCACAATGTGGTCCAACAGCCGCGTTTGCCGCTCGGGGCTGAGGCCCACGACCTCGATTGCTTCCGCGTAAGCATGCAATGTGTCACTCATCGCAGCACCGTCTGCCCTTCAATCACAGGGACCGGGAGGTAACCCTGTGCTGCGTTGCAGTAAATGCCGGCCGCACCGGTGAGGTTCTGGCGGATGTCCCACGTTCTGAAGCTGGTGTAGGTGTGACCAACGCGAACCTCAGTCTGGCGATGGCCTGTCAAAACATAGGCATGAGCGTCGTTCACCGCGAATTCATCCCACTCAGCGTACAAGTACAGGTCCCACTGCGATTGGACGGTGACTTTGAAGGCCGGGAGTGAATTCGTGCCATTCAGAGCCGGTCCGAGGTGTGAGATGTAATCCGTGCTGCCAGGCAAAGGGAAGCTTGAGCGTGCGTACACGGTCTTGGCCCAATCCCTCAGTCCGCCCTGGAAGGATTGAGGAAAGCCCGCCGTCGACCAGTTGAGCTCATCTGCGGCCGTGGCCAGCTTGAACTCCAGCCGTGCCCGAACGTTGTTGACACTCGGATAGGGGTGGACGTCACCAGCCAGCAGTGCCCGCGTATCAAAAGCTGGCTGACCGTAGCTATCCGTCGTAACCGCGCCGTACCGCTCATGCAGGTAGAGACCCTCCGTTGCCCACGGGTCTGTGGCGGACAGGCGGTAACTGCCCGGGTCGCCAAAAGCAATGCCGGAAAGCAGGGCCGGCGGGATAATGGCGGTCACCCGATATTCGACTGGGATATTCACCATTGCCCGAGGGAATGGGCGCCGAGTCACGTTCAGACATCCAACCGAGCCGCTGAGTCGTAGGGGTACGCCTCCAGCCTGAAGCGGAAGCGCGCATTCCACGGCGCCGACCGTGGGAAGCGCCGGCCCAGCCGGCCAGGCCAGACAGAAGCTGGGCGAAGCCACCGGATCGACGGCCTCGCAGACCGTGCCATCCCCATTCACGTCAATCCGTCCCGCTGGGCATTCCCGCTTGATCAGCACGCAGCGCATCATGAAAGGGTCCCAAAACTCACCTGAGGGGCAGTCTGGTGTCGGCGTGGCTGTAGGTGCTAGTTGTGCAGCCTGCACTGACAGTGTGCTGAAGGACCAGACGATCAGGGCCAGGGTACCCACCGCCAGGAACATGCCCAAACGTAGCTGTACCGCCTTCGCGGATGGGTGTCGGCCTCCCACTGGATATCTCATTGGCCTTCCTCCGTAATCCCATACTTGAGTTCAGAAGTGGCAAAGAGGTGCATACGTACTTGGCCGATGCCAAAGATGCGCATGAAAATCGTCGGCGAGGTGACAGTGCCGAACACCGCGACCTGTGTGCCAGAGATGCTAATTCCGGTAATCGACACGTGGCCCTGGCCGTTCTCGTCGGCATAACGCAGTGCAGCGAGATAGGCATCCGAAGAGGCTAGCTCCACAATGTTGTCAGCAATGAAACCGTCTTCGTTGAGCTGCGTTGCTGCAGCCAGCGCAGCGCTATCCACCGTGACTTGGCCCCGGCGATACTGAATCATTGCCAGGCCACCATCCACGACGAGACCGACTACTCCAAGCAGCACAGGCAAAAGAAGCGCGAACATGACCGCTATCTGCCCGCGACCAGTGTTCAGCCTATGGGCAAGAGTTCTGATGTTTGACATAGTCAACCGCCTAATCGATGAATAGTGGTAGCGCCTGGCAGTAGTAACCACCAGCGTCGTCCGATACTTTCCACTGGCCGGCAACCGCGTCAAATTCCAGGCGAGCCGTGCCAGACAGGCCCGGCAGCAGAGCTTGCTTGGCAGGCGCGTTGGTCGCGACTGTCATTAGCTCCTGGAGAACGGGACCGGTCGACCAAGGCAGCCCAAGCCGCATGTCGCCTTGCGAAATGAGCAGGTAGTAATCGTCTCCCCATTGGATCGGCTGCTGAAAGGTCAAACGCACATATTGGCCGTCTTCCACCAGCCCATTTACTTGGCCGGAGATCTCAGCCTCCAGGCAGCTATCTGGCGAGGGCAATACGCCCGTGGAGTCCATCAGTTCAGCCAAGGTCGCAGTAAAACCATCGTCCGGCGGGCTATCTGTGAACGAAATCCAGCCCAGAAACGCCAGATAGCGCTGCCGTGCTCCATCGAGATCCGCGGGGTCTGCAAGTAGAAATCCGTCCGCTTCAATCCAAGCGCCGTCCTGCCAGATGCGTGTGCCCAGGCCGGGAAGATCGCTACCCAGGCAGTTGGCACCTATCAGAAATGGCAGTTGGGGTGACAGCGGCCAAGGTAAGGGCGTCGAGGTCGGTGGCGGGATGACAGCACAGCGGGTCGCAGCAACTTGCTGCTCGAATTCCATTGAACCTTCGGGCACACCGCTGGCCGTCACTGCCAGACGAATGGCCTCCAGCGTCATAGCCGCTGAGCGAGTCGGGTCCAACGTTGCGGTTGGGCTCGGTGATGGAACCAAAGTGGCCGAGGCGGTGGATGTCGGAACTTTCGTCGACACGGCTGCCGGCGTGCGCGTTTCGACAACACCGGGGACAGCTGATGTCGGCGTAGTCGGGGTGCTTGTCGCTTCGCCGCAAGCCACAGGCCATAAGAGAAAGACGCCTACCAATACAACTCGAATGGTTGAGTGCATGTAGTCCTCTACTCCTTTTCAAGCTTGAGCGCGAGCCGCTTGGTGGCCAATAGACGCCGCATGAGACCCACCAACATCGGCGCACATTCGCGCGAATAGGTGCCACTCCGCAGCATTCCTTCCAGTTCCAGGCACAGATCGAGCATTGCCACTACACGCCGCACCTGCGGATCATGCGTCGAGAGTTCTGCGCCTTCAGCGGCCCTGATAGGCTCCCAATTGGAAAGGATCAAGAGGCACGCCGCTTTCGCTAGCTTGTGGGGCTGAGGCTGATCAATGACCAGCTCCGCCACCCCGCCCGCCTGCTCTTCGGTAACTTCCGGAAACATCTCCAGGGCGTATTTCACAATAGCTTCGCGCGTCGCCTCGCCCAACCCATCACCCACGCTTTGCCGCTTCTCCGGCGATGCCGGCAGTGAAGGTGCGAGCTCAGACGCTGACGGGTTCACCGGCGCGCTAATCAGGAGAAGCGCCTGCGCGGCCTGGTCCGGGGTAAGTTTGCGTTTAGCGCTTTCTTCTAGAACTCGCACAACTTGAGGCTCGGAAAGCTGGTAGCTATCAGCTAATTCGAGCGCGGCCTGCTGATGTTCTTCCGGGGCCTTGAGCAAGGCCACGGCCACATGGGCCGAAATGCGGTTGGCTTGGACGGCCTCGCGGATGGCGGGCGGTGCTTTGACCAATCGGCGCAATCGCCAAACATACGAGCGCGTCAGGCCTACGCGCCGCGCCACGTCGTCGGGCTTGAGGCTGTGCTCCGATTCTAGGCGGGCCAAGGCCTCGGCCATCTCCAGCGGAGTTAGGTGTTTACGGACATTGGCAGTAAGCGAGATCAGGTCGTATTCAAGCGTCGCGGCGCGAACGACGACAGCCTTGACGTGAGAGCGGCCAATGTGCCGTAAAGCCGCGATCCGGCGATGGCCGTCAAGAGGTGTGTATTGAGGCGAGTCACCGGAAGCTGTCTGAGCGAGCAGAACCGGGACTCGCTGGCCGTCGCTGGTCAGGCTTTCGACCAAGGCGCGGTCTTCATCATCATGGTCAATGTCAAAAGCGGCCCGCACCTGCATGCCACTCTGACCATTGATGGCCGCCAGTGGCACATCCCGGTATTCGTCCTGGCCTACGATGTCCTGTTCTGCTGACTTTGGAAGCAAGGTCTTCAAATTCCGGCGCTCAAATGGGTTGGACATGTGGAGCTTCGATTCATCGCCGAGTTGCAGTTCAGCTGCCATGCTCACGCTCCCAATGGTTGGACGAGATGCGGTGGTGACTGGACCACATGAGATTGACTAGCAGCAACCACAATATGGTGAGAAATCGGGCGTCGAGAATGAGCGCGGGATTGAGGAAGGACAATGCGCTAAGCGCAGCTAACCACAATATGCTTCCAAGCCTGGCAAGGCGCACCATGGGCAAACTTAGCCATACCGGTATCGCAAGCAACCAGCACAAAGCAATGCTCCTAATACCCGCCAGCGGTAGCGCACCATCCGGCGGGACAGTCGCCGGGGGCAATAAAGTGAAGCTGAACGCGCTGAGCAGGGTAACAACCCACACAATGAGGCGCATAGAGGTCCAATCGTTACCATAGTACTATCGCATGCGCACTTTAGTAACTTTACTACAGTGCGCGCATAGTATCACTTACGGGCCATCGAAGTCAATAGGCTCGTCCGATTCCACGCCCACTGGTGGAGCACTGTCACCTTAAACAGTGCTTGCTTAGTGACCATTCGGAGCGTCCGGTTGGAAAAGCTCAGGTTTACGATCAATTTCCGCAGCAACCTGGTGAAAATTGGCGGTGATCACACTATCGGGCCGAGCCAGCACCATTAGGCGCTGTGGCACAGTGGGCATGCCGGCCAACGTCTTGATTAGGTCGGAATGGCGGATCGGGGTAAAGCAGGGCAACGCGTACTGATCCAGCTTATTTTGGACACGCCGTGAAACGCCCCGGCGCCCTGCCCCATTCGGCAGAAAACCGAGAAATTCGGGCTTGTCGTCGCCACGGGCTTCCCGGGCCATCAGAATCAGTTGCATCGTTGGTGTGGCAGCATACAGATCGTAGACGGACAACCCAGTCGGTATGATGACCTCATCACAGGCGAGCAGCACCAGGTGCTCAATGAAAGGATGCCCGCCTGGGCAATCGAGGAGGACATAGTCGAACTGCGCCACATCGAGCTGCGCCAGTTCTAGCTTGAGTGCTACGGGGCTCAGCCGTCCATACGCATCCCGCCGATCGGGATCGAGGATGCCTTCGACGTCGTCGAGGCTGTGCAAATCGGTGGCACCCGGCACAAGCCAAAGGTTGTCAATTTCTGTGCGACGCACCACTTCGGCCAGGGGGCGCAAACCGAGCAGTGCAGCCGCCAGCGACGTCTCGAGGTTTTCGAGCACATCGAAAGTCCGTGATGCGCAGGCGTTGCTATCAAGATCAAGGATCAAGACCCGACGGCCAATCGCAGCTAGTGCAGCAGCGATGTTGACGCAGGTAGTAGTCTTGCCACAGCCGCCTTTTTGAGAGATGAATGCGATCTTGCGCATGGAAGCTCCTTCGCGATCTATCCTAAGCAATAGACGACGCGGAGAGTCCTCGGGGCCTCCTCAGCTTGAGTTTGTAAGCAGTCAGGGGACGGGCTGGGGCGATGCTGACCGAAACCTGGGCAAATCGTTCTGCGCGACAAGAACACAGAAAGCCTATGGGGAGTGACAAGATAGTAGCGAGGGGCAATTTCAGCCAAATACGCCGAAAAAGTAAGCGGAACGTAGCAGTTCAGCGGAAGCCATGCTCAAAACATTATGTCTTGTCCACATGTGGACAAGACATAATGTTTGCCCGCCTTGACATGGTCCAAGGACAGTTCAACCACGCCGGCCTACTGAGAATTGGGGTGCAGTTCAGCCAGCACGAATTGGGCCTGCGTGGCCATGCGCCATCTGATCGGGGGCTCTACAGGAACGAGTACAGGCTTCTCAGACTCGAACCACCTATTCCTGACTACGTCGGCGGACGACCCGCCCTACCACAGCGCAGAAGGACCATGCCGTACATTGGATTTATTGCTGTCACATCATTGAGCCGCTGACTGCAACCCATTGACAAGGGCCAACGTGATATGCTACTTTTCACAACACTTACTTTTTCCTTGCTCATGCTGTCTTGTCGTGCAACTTTCCGTTTGCCTTAAGACAGATGCCGCACACCACCAACGTTCAGATTGGCCTGCGGTGAAGGGTTCGTGCAATTGCCAGTACCGATTGCCACACGCGCCGTTAGCTAGACTATGCAAGCATCAAGCGGTCGATTGTCAGCAGTTGATCAAAGTCATCGCTATACCAAGTCGAAGACCAACGCACAATCTGACCCAGATGCTTAGGCCAAACAGAGGAAATTAGGCGACACGACCAGATTGTTCGATACAACAGGCCATCCCCGGATGGCCTGTTTGCGTTTCCCAGAAAGGAGGTGATGAGGTGTGCAAGCCACAGACGCAACAGTCCGCGAACAGATCGTTCAACACGTCGATGGCCCGCTTGAAATCCAGGCCGGCCACGGCACGGGCAAGACAACGCTCCTGTTAGAGCGCTATGCCCATCTGGTAAAGAACCGGCAGGCGTGGCCGTACGAAGTACTTCTGCTGACCTTCACCCGGCGGGTCGGGTTGGAGATGCGCGAACGACTCCAAAACCTGCTAGGCGAAGATTGTGACGACCTCCCCATCTACACGCTCCACGGCTTCGCCCGCAGCTTGCTTGCCAGTCAACCTGAATACAAGCAGCATCCGCACGCGCTGTATGACCCCAACCAGGCGTTTCGGGTCTTGCGGCGCGCTATGGCTCAGGAGCAGCTACCAGAGACCGTGTGGCCGGCGACGTTTGTAGCTGGCCTGATCGCTGAGGCGAAAGAGCAGGCAATCGGGCCGGAAGCATTCGCCACTGTACCCGGGTCAGCGGCGCAGCAAGCGCTGGCCCGAACGTACACGCGCTATCAAGCGCTGCTTACCAAGGCCAGGGCTATGGATTTCGCCGACCTGGTTCTTGGGGCAGTCGGAATGCTGCGGTCAGACTCGGCTTTACTAGCGCAGCTGCACCAGCATTACCGCTTTGTGATGGTGGATGAGTTTCAGGACACCAGCCTGGGCCAATACGCCCTGGTGCGGCAGATCACCGGGCCAACCGCCAATCTGGTCATCGCCGGCTCAGCGGCTCAGTCCATCTACGAATGGCGCCATGCTCACTACCCCCGCCTTTCAGCTCAGTTCCGCGCTGATTTCCCCCAGGCACGCCAGGTTCGGCTGCAAGACAACTTCCGCTCCTCAACTCAGATCGTCACTGCTGCCGGGGCACTTTTCCATCCCGGCCAATATCCCGATGTACAGCTCACCGCTCAGCGCGGCACGGGCCAGCCCGTGAGGGATGTGCGGGTGCCCAACGAGTATGACGAGGCGGCGTTCGTTGCGCACGAGGCGGTGCAGTTGTCACAAATCGGGTTCGCGCTGAACGAAATGGCGGTGCTCTACCGGACCAACCGGCAGAGCGCACTGGTGGAGTATGAGTTTATGCGCCGCAAAGTGCCGTACGTGCTACCTCAGCGCCAGCGGCTATATCATCGCCGCGAGGTGCGCGACATGCTGGCGTATCTGATGCTCGCCACGACGGATGACGAGCAGGCGCTCGGCCAGGTAATTAACACCCCACCGCGTGGCCTGGGGCCGGTGACCATGCGCCTGCTGAGTGACGAGCTGGGCCACATCACGTGGGCCCGGCTCATCGAGGCCATCACCAATACCGCCGAGTTGGGGCTAAAACCGCAGGCCGCTCAGACCATCGAGCGGTTCTGGGATCTGGCCCAGGCGCTTCGGGCCGCCAGCACGCAGCTTGGCCCAGCCGATCTCATCGACCGGATACTCGAAGATACCGGCTACCGCTCTTGGTTGGCGGATGAGCTGGATGGCCCGTCTCGGCTCAACTCCATCCATGAGCTGAGGCGCGAGGCCGAAGGTCACATAAGCACAGCCCAGTTCCTGGCGGCCGTGCAGACGCAGATCGCGGCCGACCTCGAACAGCCCGACGACGCAGGCATCACCTTCCTGACCATCCATGCTGCCAAAGGCCTACAGTTCCGGGTGGTCTTCGTGATTGGGCTGGAGGAGGGGCTACTGCCGGCGGCGAAGTCGGTAGATAGTTCGGCTGAGACCGGTGAGCGGCGTTTGGCCCACGTGGCCATCAGCCGGGCATGCGACCTGCTCTATCTCGTCAGCGCCCAGTCACGGGAACTAAACGGGCGCCGGATATACCCCCGCCCCAGCCGCTACCTGGGAGCCATCCCGAAGGAGGTGATCAGCCGATATCCACCGCGTGACCCCGTGCTACCCTAGAAAAGCACCGCCACAGAGGAGGAACAGCGCCAGTAGACCTGACAACTGAGTAGCCCAACCACATGACAGCCCCACCGGAACCCTTCCGGCGGGGCTGTCGCCGTTTAAGCCGTCCTTCATAGCGCTACAAGGAGACCTGTCATGAACTGCAACCGTAATCGCTCGATCGAGCAACAAATGCTGGACGCCTTACTTACCGCAGCAAAGCTGACACTAGACGATGTCGAGTACGACGTCGCCCTCGACGCCATCAGCTACTACGCCTCGAATCTGGACGAGATGCCGGCCAACTTCTCAATTCGCATTGTCGAGGAGGTCGAAAGCGCTCTGGGGCTCGGCCTGGAGCCCCGGCAGCATTCGGCAGCGGTGGCGGCCGCGCAGAGCGTGATTGAACCGGCCCGGCCGCCCGAGCCAGAGCCCGATGCCTTCCTGGAGATGGCCTACGAAGACCGCGTTTCGGGCAACTACGACGAGTAAGGCGACCCGACGCCATGCCCTACCACCAAGCAGACGCCCGTACTACAGAATTTGCCGCTTTCGCCCGCGCAACACAGCCGGCGACACAACCGCCACTGCCAGGGCTGAGCGAATGGGGGCCAACCAAAGTCGTCGTGACCGAACACGCCTACCGCGTGGACTGGGGGCCGGGCGTTCGGCCGCGTTTCCACTACGTGAGTAAACGCAAAGCCTGCCAGTGTTCGCTCGGTCAGGCTTGTCCCTCCGTTCTGCGGGTGCGTGAATACCTGGACGCCGGCGGCGAACGAGCGCCAGACAGCCCGGATGACTACTGGCCTGCCGTTCCCGAAACGTGCCCGGTCTGCGGCAACCCCTGCCGGGCGCATCCGCGCTTGAACTTTGAGGCTCATGGTCTGGGCTGGGCCTGTCAGTCGGGTGGCACGCTGCACTACTGGCAGGCCCGCCTGCAACCAATCCTGCGCGCCCAACGGGAATCGATTGGTCAAGGGCGCTGGGTTATTCCACCAGTTGTCAGCGCCAGTGGCGAAAAGGTTTACGCCGGTGTCACTCTCGAGGACGTGCGCTCCGCCCACGAACAGGCGCAAGCGACCCAACTCCGCTGGAGTGCCGAGGGCTACTGCCCCTGGGCCTGAACTCCGCTCTATTTGCCTTGCAACTCAAGAAAGGAATCTGAGCATGAAACCGACCCGTGTACTGCGAGTCCCGTCCTTGTCTGCTTTTGTTCAAGAGATCCCGCCAGTAAATGGCAAGCCGGCGGTGGTGCGACTCAACGCCGTCGAAAGCTTCCTACCCAACGGCAAAACCGCCATGCCCCGCAAGACCATCGGCCTGTCGCTGCAGGGCGTCAACGACCAAGGGGAGCTGGTGTGGCTGTACGAGGGCCACGTCATCATCTGGATGCCGGACGGCCCCGGCTTTGCCGACGACCGCTCGATTTACGCCGGACTGCCGGTGCTGCGCGAGATTGTCCGCGCCCACCTGCTGGGGCTGGGCTATGACGTGCGCGAGGGCGACTATGCACTGCCGGAAGAGGTGCAACCGCTCAGTGCCCGGTTCGAGTGCGCCAAGTGGGTCAAGGCCGGCGACCAGCGCTGGCAGCCCGAACGGGTATGTGGGAGCTAACAATGCGCCACACCTACCCCAAGAAAGCCCGCATCGTAATCCTGGCCGACAAGCAGGGCCGCACAAAGTTCATGCTCGCGGCTCAGTACCGCCTACGTGCGCTCGACGAGCAGCGCAAGGGTTTCGAGCCAATCGCCAGGCTGAATGTGCCACTTCGACGCCTGCATCCAACTGATGGCTGCTCACGCTACTACCGCCACTTCGTCGTCCGCTTATCTGGCCCACGAAAGGAGCCTACCGTGAACCTACTGCAGCAAGCCGTGCTGGACATCCTGCGCCAGCACAACCTGGACAAGGCTTTTAATGCCGCGACTGAATTTCACCTCCGGATTGAGAATGGGCAATACCTGCCGCTGGTCATCGAACGCCAGGGCAACTTGATCTCCGTGGCCCATTATGGCGAGCTGAATGGTGATGCCATTCGCGACCCCGAGTTATATGGAGAAGAAAGTCAAGAGGATTCCACTGACCTGGCCTCGGGGACGGGGCGCGAATAGTTCGGCCGAACCGCCTTCCGCGGGCGATGCTACGCGGCCCGCCTGGCCGTCAAGGGTGCTTCGCATCCCTGCGGGACGGCGCGAAAAGCGCGCCGCCCTTGACCGCCAGGCTGGGGCCGCGTTCGCTCCCGCGTAAGAAGGCGGTTCTGGTTGAATCTGTTCACCGGAGCTTCACTTGGCGCCATCACGTTTCCCATCTCGCACGGACGCGTCCGAAAGGGCCACGCGGTCCGGCCGGTCGCCGCCCATGAAGACCTCGTTCACGGGAATGAAGCCCTTTCCGCCACCAGCTTCCAACTGGCGGATCTGTGCTCCCACCACCTCGGCCTTCACGCTCAGACCCAGCGCCTGGAAGCGCGCCTGCATCTCTCGAAAGCGCGGGAGATCGCTGGCCGAGGCCACAAACCGATCACACAACAGGCACTTGACGTCACTCTCACAATGCAGCTTGGGGTTGCGCCGGCAGTAGCCATGCGGCAGCCGGATCCAACTCAGCGCATCCCCCTCGGCGAACACGGTGTAGTCCTCCGCCGCGAAGAAGCTGGGCACCCAACTGATCGGACCGGACTGCATCTTCTCAACGGCCGTCTGAAACGCCTGCTCGACGGTCCGATCCAGGATGCGGGCATAGACCAGGGTCATGTCCAACGACCCATGGCCCATCAGCTTCTGCAGCGCGGTCTCGCGGATGCCGTAGTTGAGCAGCGCCACCGCGAAGGTGTGGCGGAAGCGATGCGGGGTCAGCAGCGGCAAGCCGAGCTTGTTGCCGACCTTGTGGATGTTCTGGGTCACGGCCGAGGCCGCCCACGGCCGGCCATAGCAGGTGAAGAGGTAGTCGTTGGCGTGTTCCCAACCTTTCGCCTGCCAACGCTGCAAGGCCTCCAAGCATACCTGGGTGAGGGGGATCAGACGGTCCTTCATGCCTTTCCCCTCGCGAATGTGCAGCTTCCATTGCCCCCCGACCTGGACGATGTCAGTGGACTTCAGGTTGGCCAGCTCGGCGGCCCGAATGCCGGTGTGAAACAAGGTGATGACCAGGGTGCGCTCCTTGAGCGACGCACCCTGCTCGCAGTAGGCCAGCACCTGGCGGATCTCCCGGTCTTCCAGATACCGTGGCAGCGGGTCGGGCCGGCGCGGCAAGTCGCCCAGTGAAAACGGGTTGCGCGCCGGCGCGGTCGGCAGCCCTTCGTCTATGGCGAACTCGAAGAACAGACACGCCCCGCGGTAGAGGTTGTTGAAGTGCACCACCGAGTAGTTCTGGCCCTTCAGCTGGTTGGCATACGCCAGCACCAGCGGCCGCGTCACGGCATCCAGGCGCCGGCCAGCCGGGTGCTGCGTCTGAAACCAACCGAAGAAACGCAACACCGCATCGCGGCGGCTCTTAACCGTGGACCGTGTGTACTT
>Ga0163150_10005165_pt1 | contig 16932 bp, 15 predicted proteins | sample OliLakLV19P2IB_FD_148628 | JGI IMG/M metagenome (GOLD analysis project Ga0163150, IMG submission 148628) | Freshwater microbial mat bacterial communities from Lake Vanda, McMurdo Dry Valleys, Antarctica - Oligotrophic Lake LV.19.P2.IB | ecosystem: Environmental > Aquatic > Freshwater > Lake >...
AAGGTAATCGGGCGGCTGATGCTCTCCAAGGAACCCTGATAGTGCCTCACAGTTGGCACTTTTACCGGGAAAAAGCAGCGAACAAGCATCTCATTTTCCGAGAGCACCTGGTCCACGTGACACGCCAGCCGTGGCAATCTGCCGATCGCTCCAACCTCGGGCGGGAACCGCAATGGTGGCACAACCGGCTCTCGGTTGGCCTTGAGCACTCGAAGATCGGCTTCGACCTCGCTAATGCGGTGCCTGACCGTCTGTGTTTGTGGCTGTTGCGCACGAAGGCCCCGCAGCGAGTATTCCAATTGCAAGATGGCTCCGCGGCGTGACGTTTCGCAGAGCTGCAAGAACTTGACGATTCTAGGGGGTATGGTCTCAGAAGCCGTTGCAGGCTGCATAACCGCAATGAACCCACCCAGGGCGAAAAAAACTCCGAACATATACATCAGTAACGATTTATGGAATTTTTCCGTGGATTCCTATCGACAAGTCGCCTGCGAATTGGAATTTGACAGTTGATTTGTTAATCGATCACTGTCTACTCATATTGGCTATTGGATAAAGGCTGTGTTGTTTATCTAAACTACGCTAACTATCATTATTAGATCGTCCGCTCAGATGTGCGCGTGTCGCTGCTAGCATTCTGCTCCAAGGCTTTTTCAATGTCAAAGTACGCATTATTGACGGGTGCCACGGGGCTCGTTGGCCGCTATCTCATCCGTGACCTTCTGTTGCAAGGTCAACCACTGGCCCTAGTTGTACGTCCGTCTCGAAAGCAAACTTGTCGGGAACGCGTCGAGACAATTCTGCAAATGTGGGAACGCGACCTCGGGCGCGAGCTTCCCCGGCCAGTCCTACTTGAAGGAGACGTCGGCCAAGAGCAACTCGGGTTAAGTTTGGCGAATCGCCGTTGGGTGGCTCATAACTGTGACCGCGTGATCCACAATGCCGCCATTCTCACGTTTCATGGTCCCGACCGCCAAGGCGAACCCTGGCGCACCAATCTGGACGGCACTCGCAATGTTCTCGATTTTTGTCGCGATCTGAAACTTAGAAACCTGCATTACGTGTCGACGGCCTATGTCTGCGGCGATCGGACTGGCACCATTCAGGAAAACGAGCTCGACCTCGGCCAAGGCTTTAGAAACGACTACGAGCATAGCAAGTTCCTGGCAGAGAAGCTGGTACGCGAAGCCGACTACTTGGATCACTTGACCGTCTACCGACCCGCCGTGATCGCGGGCGACGCGCACACGGGCTATACCAGCACCTATCACGGCATCTACATGTATTTGAAAATGATGTCGGTGCTGGTGCGTAACCAACCCCCCGACGAAAACGGCGTCCGCCAGGTTTCGATGCGGTTAAGCCTGACCGGCGACGAGCTGCGTAATGTTGTGCCGGTGGATTGGGTTTCGGCCGCGATTTGCCATCTATTCAATACCCCAGCGGCGTTGGGCGGGACGTATCAGTTGGCGCCGACCGAGCCGATCACCCCGCGTGAGATCATCGATGCCGCCTGCAAGTACTTCAACTCGACCAACGTCGAATTCTACGGCTATCGCCGCCCAGATCCCGAGACCATGAACGATTTCGAGAAGGCGTGCTATGCGAGCATGACCATTTATGAATCGTATGACATGACGGATCCTCGCTTTGATCGAACCAACCTGCTGAAGTTTACGGAGCATCTCCCCTGCCCTCGTATCGACGAGACGATGCTTCACCGTTTTCTCCGCTTTGGTGATGAAGACCGCTGGGGCAAACGGCGCGAGCCGGTGCCTTCAGTGAACTTTTGGTGCGACGATTACTTGCGGCGGACTATCTCTCAGCAATCTGGCCGTGCGGTGCCCACGAAATCCACCGACCCGCTTATCCTGGGCCTCGAAATCGTTGGGCCTGGCGGCGGCCAATGGACGCTCTATCTCCAAAACAACCGTGCACCAGTTCTCGAACCAGGCTTGCCCGACAATGCCGGCATCCAGCTTACGTTGGGTGTCGACGCCGCGGCGGCATTGGCGCGAGGCAGCGTTGCCGAGCCGACGCCATTCTTCAGGCAGCACATCCAGTCTGGGTCCGCCCGTGTAGCCAGCGATCTGGTCAAATGGCTCCTGTTGCTGCTGTTCCCAGCTTCGGCCGGGGTGACCGCTGTGCTGGGCAACGTCGAGTCGCCGATCTTGCCCGCAGCTTCTGAAGTCGCGGCCAACGATCGATAGTTCGACAATCGGACTGCGTGAAGGTCCGCGGTGGCTTGAATTTTAAAGAGAGGCCAACGAGTCGGGCTCGGCAATCGGCGCGGCATATGGCTCGTATTTGAGCAGCCGGATCTTCCACGGGCCGTCGATCTGATAGGCAATGCCGCGCCACGTGACTCTGCGCACCAATATCGCCGAGACTAACGCCGCGGCGTACACCGTTTGCGTGACAAACAGCGCCAGTCCAACTTTCAGGGCTTTCCAAGGATCCAGCCATTTCGTGGACTCGCCACGATGCTTGGCGATACGGCGAATGGCCAACTCCATGGCCGCGATGAACGCCAGCATGCTCACCTGGTAAAGGGCCAGTCCAGCCGCAGTCGTCATAACGACATCCCACCGGCCAGTGACTAGTGCGATCGTCAGGATCCCGTAACCGGCGGCCAGCAGAATCGTGGTCGACAATCCGTGTGCGGCTACTGCCAACCACCCAGGGTGGTAAAGCCGCGCCGTCAGCAGTTGCCGGCGAACCCAATGGAAAAAACCGGGCATGTCGCAACCTTCGCGATTGATCATCATCAACGAGGGAACAAAGGCGACTCGCAAGCCCTGTTTCCGCAGCACGGCGAAGAGCATGGTGTCTTCGCAAAACGCGCTACTCCAGCGCTCCAGCAAGTCGGTTTCGCGCAAGGTTTTTAGCCGCAGTGCCAGGGTGCCGCCCCAAGCGATGCCATAGGTATACATCTGCACGACCGCCGCTGCATTCCACAAATAGCGCACCAGTTCGCCCCACGACGACTGTTGGGGCATGTACCAGCGGTTGCCCGTCGAGGCTCCTACTTGAGGATCGGCCAAAGGCGCGGCAAGCTCGCGCAGCCAGGTGCGGTGCGCCAACGTGTCGGCATCGACCAGCGCCACGATTTCATACGAACTGTCCAATTCCATAATCGCTTGGACGACGCTGCTGCACTTGAGACTGCACGTGTCGCGACGTTCGACAAGCGGTTGAACATGAAGGTTCGTGGCACGTCGTCGCTGCAGGATTTCTTCGACCACCGCCCAGGCCGGATCTTCCATGCAATCGACCACCACGTGGATTTCGAACTGCGGATAGTCTTGATTCAGTAGCGCATCAATGCAGTCGGGCAAAAACGGATCGGTGCCTCGCAGGCACAACACGATCGCTGCCTTGGGACAATCAGCATCGGCGATCATCACGCGCGGCGTCCGGCGCAGCGCGATGACGAAGCCGCACACCAGCGCACCTTGTGCGACAGCCGATCCGAACAGAATCCAAAACAAGGTAACCGCAGTCAGCGTCACGTGGCCTCCTCGCAAGACTCTTGAGCAACCATGGCGGTCGAAAGACCGGTCTGGCGTAGTCGTTGGACATATAATGTCAACAGTTCATTGGCTTCATGTTTCGAAATAAGCGTCGAATCGTACTGCGTGACGATCGCCAAACGGCCAGCGTATTCGAGCACGGCAAAGACGGCATTGGTGAAGGGACGAATGGGAGCGACCACTTCCACCGTCTCCAATACCACGTTTCCCGCGACAATGCGACCGTTCTGCCTGGGCAGCGAAACGTGCGCGAGTGCGTCGCCCACATTGGTCAACACTGAGCTAGCAAGGCAACGATCGCCAGGAGTCATGCGCGACAAGCCGCCGGGCAAATAACGAAAGAATCTTAGCGACAATACGAAGGTCAGCCCTAGTCGCAGTCGTTTGATCTGTTGCATTTCCTCACGGATGCTATTCAACAGTGCGGGCTCGGCCATGTCGCAAGGCCGACGATCGAGAAAAATCATGCTCACCACGTTAGCGGCCGGCATATTCGCGTCGCAATCTACCCGCAAGTTCATCGGAATCGAAAGCCGCAGCCAGCGGGTCGGATCGTCCCCGGCGGCACTCCAATCCCGCAGGGCTAGAAACAAATCGCGAATCAGCATGTCATTTCTCGTCGCGTCCAACTGTCGCGCCGCGGACCGCAACCCCTGGAGTTCCTCGGCTTCCAAAAACTGAGTCAAAGTCGCGGGATAGTCGCCAGACACTTCAGTACGCAACATTTGCTGGCCGCGCACCAATGGCGCCGGAACATGCGACAAGAACTGGCGCACGCCAAGCAGGCCCACGGCCTGTTGGTGCGCAATCCGCAGGAAACGCCAGGGGGTGAGACCGAATTTGGCACGAGTCCGCAACAGTTCCGGTTCGAGATCGGGCAGAGCAGTCGCCTGCGAGCAGTCTCCCATTCGACGAGCGTAGGACATCAGCAAATCACCGATAAACGCAAAGATGCCCCGGCCATCGCAGCAGGAGTGGTGGGACTGTAATACAATCTCAGACGTCTCTTCGTCCTCGAGTACCGACATGCGCACTCCGGTTTCGCAGTACAAGTCGATCGGGCCGGCGTGGGGCAGACTCGACTCCGGACGTTGCGGTAGCCAGGCGATCGTCGGTCGCGCGTGCGTAGCTGCCGCCCACCATAGCCTTCGGCCGCTGCGATGCACATGGGCCAAAAGTAGAGGATGTCGCGCGAGCGCGTCTTCGAGTGCCGCCTGGAGCGCCGAGCGATTGAATTGTCCGGAAAACTGTAACCGCAAGAAAAAGTTCATCGGATAGCCCGGTCGGTCGTCGCCCAACATGTACTCCTCGAAAGGAGCCAGGGGCAATGGCAGAATGGGAGACTCCGCCGGTCGTGGCTTAGATTGCTTGCGGCCTAGAAAGGCCAACAGCAGGGCCGGAGTGAAAACCAATTCGCCCACCAGGGCCGCCAGGATCGTGACGCACGATAAGCCGCCGAACAGCCGTAGCGCTGGAATGTCGCTGAGCATCACCGCCGCGAAGCCGGCCAGGAGAATGGCCGTAGTCGTTAGCACTGCGGTTCCAACCGACGAAAAACTGCGACGAATCGCCGATCGAACGTCACCGCCAGTCTTCAACTCGCTATTGAATTTCGTCATGACGTGGATCGTATCGTCGACTGCCAGGCCAAGACAGATGTTAAACACAATCACGCTGCCAAATTGCAAGGGCATGCCTAAGGCAACCATCAGCCCGCCGACACAGACCAGCGGAAACACATTGGGAATGATGCTGATCAGGCCTAAACCCAGCGAGCGAAATGACCATGTCATGATGCCAAAAATCACCAGCGACTCCAATCCCAAGCTGCTGCCGAGGTCACGGATCATGCCCGTGATGTTTTCCGAAGCGACGACGGATGTTCCGGACAATTGCAGTCGCAGCCCCGGATGCTTGGCTTCGATCTCGGCCAACTTGCTTTTCAGGTCGACGGACACCGGCAGAAACTTCGCACCGCCGAGATCTCGCACGTGGGCGCTGACCAGGGCATGGCGACGGTCCACTCGCAACATGCTCGAGAGCGATTCAGTGCCGCGTTCCAGGTAACGCACGCAGGCCGGCCAGCTCCGGCCCGCCAGCGGCAGCGATTGCACCACGTTAAGTACGGACAGTGGGCCGCGCGTTTCCGCATGCGAGTTGAACAACTGGTGAATGTCTTGCAGGGCGCCATGCACATTGCTTGATGAGAGCGACTCGCCTTCGGGCCATTCCACGAGCGCGTACACGAACATCACGCCGCCAAAGGCCTCATCGCAATGTTGCAGCGCCAGGGAACTCTCGTTTCGGCTCGGTAAGTTTTCGGTGAGCCAAGAGTCGGGACGCAGCTTGAGTGACACCAGCCCGAGCAAGACGGTCGCGGCAATACCGAGTGCGGTGATCGCCCACGGATGGTTGGTCGACATGTGCACCACGGCGTTTGACCATCGCGCTGCTGTGCGCTCGCGATCTCGGTGTTCGCCCAGGTGTTTGCTCAATCGAGTGCTGGCCAAGAGCGGCACGACGGTGAGCACGGCCAGGAACGTCAGCAGCGACCCCGCGGCGCACGCCAGTCCGAATCCGCGGATGATATCGGCCTGGGCAACGGCCAGCGATGCAAATCCGACGGCGGACGTCAGCGAAGTCAGCCCGCAGGCGACACCCACATGATGGATCGCAGCGACCGACGCATCGAGCTCCGTGACGCGCTCGGCGCGAGATCGCTTGATGTCCAATAGAAAATGAACGGAATCGGTTAGCCCCACGACGAGCACCAGCGTTGGCACGACGCTGTTGAGCACGTTGATGCTGACGCCCGCCAGTCCCAGCGAGCCCATCAGCCACACCGCCCCCAGGGCCGGCGCGGCCACGACAATTAGCACGGCGCTGAATTGCCGGAACACGGCAAATGCAATCACCAATGCCACGACGCCGCCCAGGACGTTGAATTTCACCAGATCTTTTTCGACGTGGCGGATCACTTCGACCCGAATCGGGGGTACGCCCGTCAGGCGAACACGTAGACCGGTTTCTTCCTGCGTTTGCTCGACAATCTCGCGAAGCCGGCTGACGACCGGCTCCATTTGCGCCAACTTTTCCGATTTGCGGTCAAGCTTGGCAATGACCAGCATCGTCTCGGCGTCGGCCGACAGAAGCTGGCCTGCAACCAGCGGATGGTCCAGCGCTCGTTGCCTTGCTGCTTCAAACGCATCGTCCGGAGCACCTTGTTTGGGGATCAAGGGGATCTGGACGCGAGCCAGTCCCTGCCGCTTGGCATCAAAGATCGAGAGCACTTGTTCGACGCCGTCGACGCTGCGAATTTGCGCGACCATCTGGCGGATCGCTTCGATCGTGGCGGGCTGAAACAGATTCTTCCCTTCGATCACAAACACACAGTCATTGTCGTCCGAGCCAAACTCCTCGAACTGCCGCTCCAGTTGCAGGTAGTCGGCCTGCCCTGTCTTGAAAAGATTGCGAGGATCGTCGTCGAACTTCAGTTGCGAGATGCCATAGAACGCCACCAAAGTGACAAGGCCAACGAACAGCGCAACGCTGGGGCGATGACGGGCAAAAAGCTGTCCGATTCGATCCATGGAGGGCGGGCCTAGCCTTGAAAGGAAAGCTGCTTTGGCAGGTGTGTCAGTAGCGCGCGGAATGCCTCATCAAGAGTGTAAGACTCTCTGGTGCAAGGGCTTTCTGCACTGCCTATATTGCCTATTTTTCAAATTAGATGGCCTTGAGGTCTGAGTCAACTTTAGCGATTGTGCTGCCGATAATGTTTACGGACAATTTGCGGCGACTGAGGGCAAACTGTTCCTATGCCACGCCGTTTCCGCGTTGGAACTGCGAGCCTCAACTTTTCCGGAACGGCCCATGCGCTTCACGCTCGTAGATAGGATCGTGTTGCTCAAGCCAGGCGCAGCGATCACGAGTATCAAAACGCTCTCGATGGCTGAGGAATATCTGGCCGATCATTTTCCGCGCTTTCCGGTAATGCCGGGCGTGTTGATGCTTGAGGCAATGACGCAAGCCAGTGCATGGCTGATCCGCGTCAGCGACGATTTCGCACATAGCTTAATTACGCTCAAACAGGCGCGCAATCTGCGATTCAGAAACTTTGTCGCGCCGGGACAGGTGCTGACAGTTTCCGCAAACATCCTGGAGCAAAGTTCCAGCGAAGCCCATTTGGAAGTGAAGGGCAAACTGGCCGACAGCGTAGCTGTGACCGGCCGAATCGTTTTACAAAAATCGAACCTTGTGGATTGCCGACCCGACCTTTCAGGTAGCGATGAATACCTTAAACGCCACCTGAGAGAGTTGTTGTCTCTCATATACCAACCTTCGGAGGACGGCTTGAATCAACAAAATGGTTCGGCCGCGGTTGCTGGAGGCCAGGCCTAAGCCGAGGCAATTCGCACTCTGCGGGCCGCAATGTTCTTACATCCGTATATCGGATGCAAGAACGCAACAGAATAAACACATGATCCGAAGAAAAAGGGAGTAACGCGATGGCGACGAAAGAGGAGGTCTTTTCGAAGGTACAGGGGGCTTTGGTGGATGCTTTGGGGGTGGACGAGGAGGAAGTGACTCCGAGTGCGAAGCTGGTGGGTGATTTGGGGGCGGAGTCGATTGACTTTTTGGATATTGTCTTTCGCCTCGAGAAAGCCTTCGACATCAAGATTCCGCGCGGCGAATTGTTTCCCGAAGACATTTTGACCAATGCGCAGTACGTGCAGAACGGCAAGGTCACGGCCGAAGGGCTGACGCAGTTGCGCCAGCGGATGCCGTTTGCCGATTTGACGGCGTTCTCGGCCAACCCGGCCGTGCAGGATTTTGGCAATCTGCTGACCGTGCAAGACATGTGCCGGTATGTCGAGACGAAGGTCGTTGTGGCTTAGAGCCGCAGTAATGACGGGCCGAGTACGGCCGTTGCTGCGTTTTAACGGTTGAGACTAAAGCACCATGCGTTGGTTCTGGATCGATCGGTTCACCGAGTTCGAGAGTGGCCGGCAGGCGAAGGCGATCAAAAACGTCTCGCTGGCCGAAGAGCATCTGCACGACCATTTTCCGGGCGCGCCGGTGATGCCCAACTCGCTGGTGATCGAGGGCATCGCGCAAACGGCCGGCTTGCTCGTCGGCGAGCACTCGGGCTTCGAAGAGCGCGTGGTGCTGGCCAAGGTGGCCAAGGCCACGTTCCACTTCGCGGCCGTGCCGGGCGACACGCTCGAATATCGCGTGCAGATCCAGGACATCCACAAGGACGGCGCGATTGCTAGCGGCACCAGCCACGTGGGCGAGCGGCTGCAAGGCGAGGTGCAACTGTTCTTCGCGCACCTGAACGAGAACGCGGCCGGTAAATCGCTGTTCGATCCGGCCAGCTTCCTGGGCATGCTCAAGCTGCTGGGCGTGTTCGAAGTCGGTCGCGACGAGCAGGGCCAGCCCTTGAAAATACCCGCCGGCCTCTCCGAGGCCCCGGCAGGCAACTGATACACAGACAACTGATACACAGACAAACAACTGAATCCTTTGTGATTGTTGAGGTTGGCGATGAGACGACGCGTGGTGATTACCGGAGTCGGCGCGATCACGCCCATGGGCACCCAGGTCGAACGGCTGTGGGAAGGGCTCAAGCAGGGCGCCTCGGGCGTGGGCTACACCTCGGTGTTCGACGCCAGCCGCTTCCCCACCAAGATCTCGGCCGAAGTGCGCGACTGGGACATTAGCGACGCGGGCGAAGACCCGGAGGTCTGGAAGCTCCGCGGCCGCCACACCAAGTTCGCCGCCGGCGCCGCCAAGACGGCCGTGGCCGACTCGGGCATTCTGGACGCGCGGCTGGATCCCACCCGCTTTGGCGTCTACCTGGGCAGCGGCGAAGGCCAGCAGGATTTTGAATGCTTCGCGCGGATGATGACCAGTGCGCTGAAGGGCACCGAGTTCGACATGGCGCAGTTCACCAAGGCGGGCCTGGAGTGGCTGCATCCGACGATCGAGCTGGAGCAAGAGCCGAACATGCCGGCCGGCCACCTGGCCGCGATGTTCGGCGCGCATGGTCCGAACGCCAATTGCCTGACGGCGTGCGCTGCTAGCAGCCAGGCGATCGGCGAAGCGGTCGAGATCATCCGCCGCGGCGATGCCGACGCCATGCTCTCGGGCGGCACGCACAGCATGATCCACCCGTTCGGCGTCACCGGCTTCAACCTGCTGACGGCCTTGAGCACCAACAACGAGCATCCGACCAAGGCCTCGCGCCCGTTCGATCGCGATCGCGACGGGTTCGTGCTGGGCGAAGGCGCCGGCATGGTGATCTTGGAGGAACTGTCGCATGCGCAGAAGCGCGGCGCGAAGATCTATGGCGAGGTGACCGGCTACGGCTCGACGGCCGATGCTTATCGCATTACCGACACGCATCCCGAGGGTCGCGGCGCGACGCGCTGCATCAAGCTAGCACTCGAGGACGCGAAGTTGAATCCCGAGCAGATTCATTACATCAACGCGCACGGCACGAGCACCAGCGTCAACGACAAGGTCGAGTCGCTGGCGATCAAGCAGGCGCTGGGCGCCCACGCCTACAAAACACCCGTCTCGAGCACCAAGAGCATGATGGGCCACCTGATCGCCGCCGCCGGCGCCACCGAACTGATCGTGTGCCTGATGGCCATCAGAGATCGCGTGCTCCCCCCCACAATCAACTACGAAAGCCCCGACCCCGAGTGCGACCTCGACTACATCCCCAACCAGGCAAGACCAGCCCTCTGCGACCACGCCCTGTCCAACAGCTTCGGCTTCGGCGGACAAAACATCACCCTCATCGTCAGCCGATTCAATAACTAAAGCTGCTACGAAGGTGGACCGGAAGCGGACTGCGGCGGATGTTCGAGGATGGCCAGCAGATACTGCCCATAGTCGTTGGGCACGGCGCGAGCGAGCAGCTCGAGCTGGGCGGCCGTGATGAAGCCCTTGTTGTAGGCGACCTCCTCGATGCAGGAGATTTTCATGCCCTGCCGCAGCTCGATTGTCTCGACAAAATTAGCCGCTTGAATCAGCGATTCATGCGTGCCGGTATCGAGCCAGGCGAAACCGCGGGTGAAGACCTCGGCATGCAAGCGGCCGCGGCGCAGATACTCGCGATTGACGTCGGTAATCTCCAATTCGCCACGGGCCGATGGCCGTAAACCGGCGGCGATATTGACGACGTCGTTGTCGTAGAAATAAAGCCCGGTGACAGCCAGTTTGGATTTTGGCGCCGAGGGCTTTTCTTCGATCGAGATGGGCCGCTCGTTGGCATCCAATTCGACGACGCCATAGCGCTGCGGATCTCGAATGGCGTAGGGGAAGATCGTCGCTCCCTGGTCTCGCCCGGCGGCTCGGGCAAGAATCGTTTGAAAACCCTGACCAAAGAAAATATTGTCTCCGAGCACCAGGGCCACGTGATCTTTGCCGATGAACTCGCGGCCGATCAAAAAAGCCTGCGCCAGTCCTTCTGGCTTGGGTTGCACGGCATAGCGGATCGAAATGCCGACGCGGCTGCCATCTCCCAACAACCGTTCGAAGCTGCCAATGTCCTCGGGAGTCGAGATCAACAGGATATCGCGAATGCCGGAGAGCATTAGCGTGGAAAGCGGGTAGTAAATCATCGGCTTGTCGTAGACCGGCAGAAGTTGCTTACTGATGGCGCGCGTCACCGGATAGAGCCGGGTGCCAGACCCGCCGGCGAGAATGATGCCCTTGTTGAAATAGTTGCCGCTCATAAGCCTGGTTTCCCCTTAAGGAAAACTCGATCAAGTGCCGAGGCCAAGTCGTTCTCGTCGATAGACTCCCGACGTGACCCGCTCGACCCAGTTCGTGTTGTTCAAATACCACTCGACCGTGCGACGAAGGCCCGAAGTCAGATCCTGCTGTGGCCGCCAGCCCAGGTCGCGTCGCGCCTTGCTCGAGTCGATCGCGTAACGGCGATCGTGTCCGGGGCGGTCCTTGACGAACGTGATCAGCGATTCACATGGCCTATGCGGCAAATCGCCGCGCAGCTCGTCGACAATTGAACACAAGGTTTGCACGATGACCAGGTTCGACCGCTCGCAATTGCCGCCGATGTTGTACACCTCGCCGGGCTTGCCGACGTCGAGCGCCGCCAGCAGTGCGCTGCAGTGGTCTTCGACGAACAGCCAGTCGCGAATGTTCTGGCCATCGGCATAGAGCGGCAGGGGCTTGCCTTCGATCGCGTTGAGAATCATCAAGGGAATCAGTTTCTCGGGAAACTGAAACGGCCCGTAGTTGTTTGAGCAGTTCGTTGTGATGACCGGCAGGCCGTACGTATGAAAATAAGCCCGGGCGAAATGATCGGAAGCGGCCTTCGAAGCCGAGTAGGGCGAATTCGGCGCGTACGGCGTCGCTTCGGTGAAAAGTCCGGTCGGCCCGAGCGAGCCATAGACTTCGTCGGTTGAAACATGAACGAAACGGAATTCCGCACGCTCGGTGTCATCGAGCGAAGCCCAATATTCTCGGGCAGCCTGAAGCAGTTGAAAGGTGCCGGTAACGTTGGTTTCGACGAACGCGGCGGGCGCGTCGATCGAACGATCAACGTGCGATTCGGCCGCCAGGTGGACAATGGCTTGCGGGCGGTGCTGGCGGAGCAAGGCGCTGGTGAGTTTGTAGTCGCCGATATCGCCGTGGACGAAGTGATAGTTCGGGTCGCTGGAAATCGACTCAAGCGAGTCGAGGTTGCCGGCGTAGGTCAACTTATCGAGATTGATCACCCGAAACAGCTTATCGCGAACGATCAGCCGGACCAGGCAACCCCCGATAAAGCCGGCGCCGCCGGTGATCAAAATGGATCGCATGCAAACACTCGAACAAGACACAGTGGCAGCCGCCAGCTTGCTGGCATGCGAGCGATTCTAACGGGCCGAGCGAAACCCTAGAAGTGCGATTGAGTTGGGATGTGGCAAACAAAAAGACCCCAAACTGGTGTGAGCCCGGGGTCGGTGGTTGACGCGATGAATCGCCCACTAGAGGCGAATCGATTGAATCAGCAGCAGCAAACCGGCATGCCGCCCATGCAGACGCAGCACATGCAGCCAGCCTTCATGCAGGCCATCATGCAATCGCAGCAGGCCTGTGGCACATGGCACAGCAAGCCTCGTCGCCGCTGGTGCAGGTGATGTACACACCCATCTTGGTGACGATCTACGGCGTCTTACGCCGTGCTCGGACCAGCACAATTTTTTTGAACCAAGCAACGGAACGCTAGCAATCGCGGAGGCAGAATCGAGTGTTTAGACAAAGCGGGGTTTTTGAACCTTGTCCCTGGTGCGGTTCTCATGTTTGTGCCGGTTGTTTTCGATATTCCTTTTACCTTCCTTCGATGCGGACCGCTCGTGCCTGGACGCTGGCGGAGAAACCCTCTGCGGGTTCCCTTGCTATGCTCCATCCCGTTTTCCACACAGGACGGTGGTTCCTATGCCCTGCGACACGAACGTTCTTGATCTAATTGGCAACACTCCGCTGGTCAAGCTCCGGACGCTCGACGCGGGCGTGTGTAGCTTGTTGGTAAAGCTCGAAAGCCATAACCCCGGCGGTTCGATCAAGGACCGTATTGGCCGCTCGATGATTGATGCGGCCGAGCGTGAGGGGAAGATTGGTCCCGGGTCGACGCTGGTGGAAGCCACTGCTGGAAACACAGGGCTAGGTTTAGCGCTTGTTGCTGCTCAAAAAGGCTATCGCCTGATCCTGGTCGTGCCCGACAAGATGAGCCGCGAAAAAGTTTGCCATCTTAAGGCGCTAGGCTCCGAAGTGATCATGACGCGCAGCGACGTGGGCCGCGGTCACCCGCAGTACTATCAGGACCTGGCCGAACAAATTACGCGAGAAACTCCCGGCGCCTACTACGTCAATCAGTTCAACAATCCGGCCAACCCCTTGGCCCACGAGCTCACCACTGGGCCCGAAATCTGGGAGCAGACAGAACACCAGGTCGATGCAATCGTGTGCGGCGTTGGATCGGGTGGCACACTCACCGGACTGAGCCACTACTTCAGCCGGGTCGCTCCGCGAGTCGAGTTTGTCTTGGCCGACCCAGCCGGTTCCGTCTTGGCTTCCTTTATTGAAACCGGCAAGATGATCGAGGCAGGATCGTGGGTCGTCGAAGGAATCGGCGAAGATTTTATTCCGCCGATCGCCGATCTGTCGCGCGTTCGACGCGCCTTTACGATCACGGATCTCGAAAGCCTGTCGACCGCTCGCGACTTGCTGAGCCGCGAAGGTATTTTGGCCGGTTCGTCCTCCGGCACGCTGGTGGCCGCGGCGCTGCGGTATTGCCGTGAGCAAAACACACCGAAGACAGTTGTCACGTTCGTTTGCGACTCGGGCAACAAGTATCTTTCGAAGATGTTCAACGATCATTGGATGCAAGACCAAGGCTTTCGGGCGACTCCGCCGCACGGCGACTTGCGCGATTTGATTGTGCGTCGCTTTGCCGAAGGAGCCGTGGTGAGCGTGGCGCCGGCGGAACCGCTGGCGATCGCCTACACGCGGATGCGGCTGTACGACGTATCGCAATTGCCCGTGCTCGAAGATCGGCGGATCGTGGGCATTCTCGATGAATCCGATTTGCTGTTGGCGGTGAGCGCTAGCCCATTAGCGTTCAGATCGCCAGTTTCTGAATTCATGACGACGCGATTGGAAACGATTTCGCCGACCGCTCCGCTCGAAGATCTGTGGCCGATTTTCGACTCTGGACGCGTCGCCATCGTGGCCGACCAGGCGGGATTTCATGGCCTGATTACGCGCGTTGACGTGTTGAACCATCTTCGTCGCCGGCAGCAGGCTGCCTGAATCACAAGGAGAGTTGCATGAGCACTGCCCCCTATTACGACGCGCGCCCGCACCTGTTCATGCCGGTTCACGTTCGCCAACCGCTGGAAGCGAAAGCACGCCAGTCGTTCGGCACGCGCGCCGTTCACGCCGGACAGTCGCCCGACCCCACGACGGGCGCCGTGATGACGCCGATCTACACAACCAGCACCTATGTGCAGCAGTCGCCCGGTGTCCACAAGGGTTTCGACTATGGTCGCTCGCACAATCCGACGCGGTTCGCTTTCGAAAGATGCATTGCCGATCTGGAAGAGGGCACGGCAGGGTTCGCCTTTGCCTCGGGCCTGGCAGCCATCGCGACGGTTCTTGAACTGCTCGACCACGGCTCGCACGTGCTGGTTTGCGACGATATCTATGGCGGCTCCTATCGACTGTTCGAGCGCGTGCGGCGACGCAGCGCGAACCTTGACTTCAGCTATGTCGACCCGACCAACCTGACGAACTTTGCCGCGGCAATTCGCCCCAATACGCGGCTCATCTGGATCGAAACGCCTTCGAATCCGCTGCTCAAGCTGGCCGATCTGGCGGCGATTGCCGAGTTGGCCAAGCGCAAGTCGATTTTGTGCGTGGCCGACAATACGTTCGCGACACCTTTCGTTCAGCGGCCGCTCGCGCTGGGCTTCGACATCGTGGTGCATTCGGTAACGAAGTATCTCAACGGCCACTCGGACATGATTGGCGGCGCTGCAATCGTTGGCGAGCGTCAGGATTTGGTCGAGCAAATGCGATTCTTGCAGAATGCCGTCGGCGGAATCAGTGGTCCGTTCGATAGTTTCCTGGCACTTCGCGGAATGAAGACCTTGGCCCTGCGGATGCAGCGACACTGTGAAAGTGGTCAGAAGATTGCCGAATGGCTCGCCGCGCGATCCGATGTTTCGCGCGTCCACTATCCCGGTTTGACGTCGCACCCGCAGCATGCGTTGGCGCAGCGCCAAATGCGACACTTCGGCGGCATGGTTTCGGCCGTCCTTGTTGGTGGCGAGAAGCGGGCGCGGCAGATGCTCGAACGCTGCGAACTATTCACCTTGGCCGAAAGCCTGGGGGGCGTCGAGAGCCTGATCGAGCATCCGGGCTTGATGACCCACGCTTCCATTCCGGCCGATCAGCGACGAAAAATTGGCATCGACGACGGACTTATCCGACTCTCGGTCGGCATCGAAGACGTCAGCGATCTGATCGCCGATCTCGATCGAGCGCTGCGGTGAGAACGCGCAGGCAAGAAGAGCTCGGTAAACAACGACTCGTGCCAGATGTTGTTGTGCCGAACTGCTTCCTAGCCACATAGCGCTAGGTCCAAATTGATACGTGCGTGCAGCCTCGTCGGCTTGCGGTGGGCCAGCTTCCTCGGCTGAAGCTCTAGTTCCAGGCCGCGAAGCGGCGGAAATGCACGGGAGGTGCCAAATCGGCGACCGCTTGCTGGTAGGCTAACTGAAAGACCTGTGCCTGCCATTGGGCCTGCTGCGCGAGTGCCGGACCGAAGGCCACGAATTGCGGGCCGCTAGCGGCAGCCATTCTCGGAGCCGGTTGCGAAACCGTGAATCGAGTGAAGGAGGCATCGGTGCGGGCGTAATTTGCGATCCGGTTGCGGGACATTGGAAACACCTTCGCCTGGAAACAGTCTGCTGCACTGATGGTTGAATGATAACTTACTTTATCATGTTAGTAAATATCTGCTTTTTGATTTTATTACCGCAGCTAAATTGCCTATTTTCAAGTCGAAATCTGTTGGCTAGCAGCGTCGCCTGGCCCTGTGAAATACGCAACGATAGCGGCTGGGCGGCAAACGGCACAAGGCTGCAAGACTCGATACGAAAGGCACTTAGAGTCTTTCGCCTCAAAGAATCGCCGCCGGCATCGGCAGGCCGGCAAGCACAATTAGGGCGGGAAAGGGCAGCATCGGAAGATTGCTCCATTCGGCCCGCTATCATCCGCAGAATCCTACCAGGCGCGCTTCCGTGGGCGCTGGTAGGTCGAAGTGCGGAATATGTATGTTTAGCTAGCCGTGGAATTCGAGATGTTGACGAACATGTTCTTGGTGTTAACCCCGATGAGTTGGACCGCGGCGATGCAGACGACAATGATCAAGGACAACATCACGGCATATTCGACCGCGGTCGGGCCATCTTCAGAGACGAGAAAACGGGTCGTTTGTGCGATGAGTTTCTGCATGGTCGGGAACTCCAGTTATGGATGGCTATTGAGTTGTGTGCGAAGCTGATTGCCTGGAAATGCAGCTTGCGTGCCATCCCGCATTCTCGCTGAAATACGGCGAATTCGGGCGGTTGGAGGGCTGGGATCGTGGCAAAAAGGCCACAGAGCAAGCGTGTCGTGTTGCTTGCGAGCGCCAGTGATGCCCTCGGCTGTACCGTTGCAGCGCGATTGAGGTAAGCCGGACGAACGCCGAGAGGGCGAACCAAAACCGCGCCCAAATCGAGGTGCCTGACCGCAGCAGCACAATTTCGAATTGAGCTAGGTCGAGCGACGGCCCTGAAATTTCCGTCGGCTTGGTTGCGTGCCTGCACAGCAAGCAACA
>Ga0163150_10005167_pt1 | contig 16924 bp, 15 predicted proteins | sample OliLakLV19P2IB_FD_148628 | JGI IMG/M metagenome (GOLD analysis project Ga0163150, IMG submission 148628) | Freshwater microbial mat bacterial communities from Lake Vanda, McMurdo Dry Valleys, Antarctica - Oligotrophic Lake LV.19.P2.IB | ecosystem: Environmental > Aquatic > Freshwater > Lake >...
CCGCACGGTAGATGGGGTGCGCTCGTTTCCTGGCTGTGACCGTATGAGTCAAGAGGTGCTGTCCGGCGCGCGAGCGCCGGCCATGCACGGATAGCAGGTGGAGCAACGGACCGTTGTTCGCCACGCCAGGAAGACGTTTTACAGAAACTCGGGGACGGAGCCGGAAGGGAAAAAGAAGAGGAAGCTTTTAAGAAAAGAAAAAAAGGCCTTCGCGCGTCACGCCGTGCTTGACACTACTCATAGCAGGGCGTCGTCGCTCCGCGCGCGCCGAGGTGAGGCTCCAGCCAGTTCCGCAATGTTTCTTCGCTGCCGGCCCGGCGCGCGCGGAGCGACGACGCCCTACCCGCGCCCACCGTTCGCAAGAACAGTTTCCAGATGCACCTCATTGAATTCTGTGATTTGGGGGTGCGATTGGAAGTGGCGGGCAGTCGTAGCGCAGATTTGTAATCTGCTGTATCGCCGAATTGCATTCGGCAGGGCGTCGGCGGGGCGACGGCGTTGGAATTCGATCAGCCTGCGGATTGAAAATCCGCGATACAGCAGAATGCAATTCTGCGCTACGCCGCCGGTCTTGACCGCCACTTCCAATCACACCCGTGATTTGGCCCCGGCTTGACTTGCCCCAAGCGCGCCACTCATTTTCCCCGCGCCCGACCGGCGCAAAACGCGTTGTCGGAACAAAGTTTTTATGAGTCACAACCTTTTCAACACGCTCCAGACCTTTGACCTCGGCAACGGCAAGTCCGGCCAGTTCTATTCCCTTCCCGCTCTGGAAGCGGCGGGCGTCGGCCCGATCTCCAAATTGCCCGTGTCGATCCGCCTCGTGCTGGAGTCCGTGCTGCGCAATTGCGACGGGCTGAAAGTGCAGGAGGCGAACATCAAGGAACTCGCGAACTGGAAGCCCCACGAGATGCGCACGGCTGAAATCCCCTTCGTGGTCGCGCGCATCGTCTTGCAGGATTTTACCGGCGTGCCCTTGCTCGTGGACCTCGCGGCAATGCGCACCGCTGCGGCCAAGCTCGGAAAGAATCCCAAGATCATCGAGCCGCTCGTACCAGTGGATCTCGTCGTGGATCATTCGGTGCAGGTGGATTTCTCCGGTGCGTCCGACTCGATGGCGCGCAATCTGGACTTGGAATTTTCCCGAAATCGCGAGCGCTACCAGTTCCTCAAGTGGGGCATGCAGGCGTTCGACACCTTCAAAGTCGTCCCGCCTGGCATCGGCATCGTGCATCAGGTGAATCTCGAATATCTCGCGAAGGGTGTGCTGAGTAGTGGGGCAGGCGTCTCGCCTGCCACCAGTCCGACGGGCGTCCCGCCTGTCGCGGCAAGCGGGACGCATGCCGGACTAACGGCAGCCGAGACGGCTGCCCCACTATTCTACCCCGATACGCTGGTTGGCACGGACTCGCACACCACGATGATCAACGGCCTCGGCATTGTCGGCTGGGGCGTTGGCGGTATCGAAGCCGAGGCTGGCATGTTGGGCCAGCCGGTTTATTTCCTCACACCGGATGTTGTCGGCGTGCAACTCACCGGTGCGCTCAAGGAAGGCGTCACCGCCACCGACCTCGCGCTCACCGTCACGCAACTGCTGCGCAAGACCAAGGTCGTCGGCAAGTTCGTCGAGTTCTTCGGACCCGGCGCGGCGGAGCTGCCGGTCGTGGACCGCGCGACCATCGCGAACATGGCCCCCGAATACGGCGCGACGATGGGCTTCTTTCCGATTGACGTGGAATGCGTGAACTACCTGCGTGCGACCGGCCGGAGCGACGCCCATTGCCAGCTCTACGAAAATTATTACAAGGCGCAGGGTCTCTGGGGCATTCCGCAGCCGGGCCAGATTGAATACTCACAAGTTGTCGAACTCGACCTTGCGACCGTGAAGCCGAGCGTTGCCGGCCCGAAGCGCCCGCAAGACCGCATCGAGCTCGGCAACCTGCGCCGCGAATTCTTCAACGCCTTCCAACGGCCCGTCGCCGAGAATGGCTTTGGCAAGAGCCGCGCGGATTTTGGAAAAGTCGTGGTGCTGACTGCGGCTGGCCAGGTCCATCCGAGCGGCGGCAGCCAGGAGCCGGTCTCGATCAAGCAAGCGCTCGCCGCCGGAACCAATCCTGTGACCGAGCGGGAGATGGTCCAGAACCGGCCGAGTCCAGAGCCAGTGCCGATGCTCGTGCCGCCGTTGAAGGGCAAGGTTCGCCACGGCTCCGTGGTCATCGCAGCCATCACCAGTTGCACGAATACGTCGAACCCAAGCGTCATGCTGGCCGCGGGTTTGCTCGCGAAGAAAGCCGTCGAGCGCGGCCTTAAAGTTAATCCCGTGGTGAAGACGTCGCTCGCGCCGGGGTCGCGCGTCGTGACCGATTACCTTAAGAAGACCGGCCTCACGCCGTATCTGAACAAGCTGCGCTTCAACACCGTGGGCTACGGTTGCACGACCTGCATCGGCAACTCCGGCCCGTTGCATCCGTCCGTGGAGGAGGCTGTCACGAAGAACGATCTTGTCACCGCCAGCGTGCTCTCCGGCAACCGCAACTTCGAGGCGCGCGTGCATCAGAATGTGAAGTCCAACTTCCTCATGTCGCCGCCGCTCGTCGTGGCCTTCGCGCTCGCGGGCCGCGTCGATATTGACTTGAGTTGCGAACCGCTCGGTACGGGCAAGGACGGACGGCCCGTTTATCTCGCCGACCTCTGGCCGACGCTCCAGGAAATCCGCGACGCCATGCAAAGCGCGCTCAAGCCCGAAGTCTTCCGCAAGCTCTACAAGGACTTTGCAGCGCAGAACCCGAAGTGGAACGAAATCCCTTCGAGCGTCGGCAACGTGTATGAATGGGACGCCAAGAGCACCTACATCCAGGAGCCGCCGTTCTTCACGAACTTCACGATGACCCCGGGCAGCATCAAGCCCATCACGGGCGCGCGCGCCCTCGGCATCTTCGGCGACAGCGTGACCACCGATCACATCTCGCCCGCCGGTGCCATCAAGAAGAGTTCGCCTGCGGGCCAGTACCTGATCGAGAACTGCGTGGCCTACGAGGATTTCAACAGCTACGGCTCGCGGCGCGGCAACGACCGGATCATGACGCGCGGCACCTTTGCGAATGTCCGCATCAAGAACCTCATGCTCGGCGGCGATGAAGGCGGCAACACCATTGGACCCGACGGCCTGAAAACTTCCATTTACGATGCCTCGATGGCGCATCAAGCGAACGGCACGCCGCTCATCGTCATTGCCGGACAGGAATACGGCACCGGCTCCAGCCGCGACTGGGCCGCGAAAGGCACGAGCCTCCTCGGCGTGAAAGCCGTCGTCGCGCAGAGCTTTGAACGCATCCACCGCTCGAACCTCGTCGGCATGGGCGTGCTGCCGCTGCAATTCAAGGAAGGTGCTTCCGCACTGACGCTCAAGCTGGATGGAACCGAGACCTACGACATCGTGGGCCTCGACGCGAACATCAAGCCGCAGCAAGACCTCACACTCAAAATTACGCGCAAGGACGGCAACGTGGAAAACGTGACCGTCTCCTGCCGCATCGATACGCCCATCGAAATCGACTACTACCAGCACGGCGGGATTTTGCCGTACGTGTTGCGGCAGTTGGTGGCGAAGGCGTAAGCGGTGGAGCGCCGGCTTCCAGCACGGCGCGAAGGAGAGCCTGAACAACGCGCCGTGCTGGAAGCCGGCGCTCCAAACGCATGACGCCGCCAACCAAACGCGAATACTTGCGCGAACTGGTGGCCGAGAAAAACCAGTGGTCGCACCCCGCTCACGGACGAGGAACGCGCCCTCGGCTTCCTTGGCTGGCACGAGCGCGGGTATCTTCCGCATCGCGATTTTCCCGGTCTCGTCCAGTTCGTCACGTTTCGTCTCGCGGACTCCATGCCGGCCTCGCGGCGCGGGGAGTGGGAGCACTTGCTGAAGATTGAGGATGTGCGCGAGCGGCGGAGGAAGTTGGAGGAATATCTCGACCGTGGTGTAGGCGAGTGTTGGTTGCAAGATCCGCGCATCGCGAAGCTCTGCGAGGACGCGCTGCTGTTCTTTCACGAGCAGCGTTACGAACTGCTGGCCTGGTGCGTGATGCCGAATCACGTCCATGTGCTCGTCCACATCTGGCAGTGGCCGCTGTGGAAGATGGTGCAGAGTTGGAAGCATCATGTGCAGCGACAGGCCAAGCCGCTTCTTGCGGAGCGCCGGCTTCCAGCACGGCGCGTTGATGTTCCCGCTCCCAACGAGCCGTGCTGGAAGCCGGCGCTCCGACCGCTGCGATGGGAACGCGAATACTGGGACACGTTCATGCGTGATGAGGAGCAGGAGCGGAAGTCCATCAACTACATCGAGAATAATCCGGTGAAGGCGATGCTCTGCCGTGCGCCAGAGGAATGGGCTTTCAGCAGCGCGCGGTTTCAGGACGAGTATCGGCGGTTGAAGGTTCCTGGCGTGGGTGGCTGAACTTCGCGCCGTGCTGGAAGCCGGCGCTCCAACCGCCCTTGCCCTCGCCGCTTCCTCGCCTCATCTTCCCGCCATGAACAAACGGCTTTCCCTGATGCTTACCGGTTCCTTCCTCGCGCTCGTGCTCTGCGGTTGCAGCAGCACGATGTATTCTGCCTACGAGAAGGTGGGCGTGTACAAACGCGATCTGTTGAAGAAGCGCGTGGTGGCGGCGCGTGATGAGCAGAAGGCAGCGGGCGAGCAATTTCAGGACGCGCTTACCAAATTGCGCGCGATGTATGGCGGCACGGGGGGCAACCTCGAAAAGGCCTACGACCAACTTCAGGGCGAATACACCGACTCCGCCGAGCGCGCCGAGGCCGTGCGCAAGCGCGTGCGCGACATGGAGACGGTGGCGGCGGATTTGTTCAAGGAATGGGAGAAGGAAATTGATGAAATCCAGACCGCGTCCATGCGCTCGACGAGCCGCGATCAATTGCGCCAGACCCGGTCGCGCTACAACGAAATGCACACCGCGCTCAAGCGCGCCGAGGAGAGCATGGCCCCGGTGCTGGTGAAGCTGAAGGATCACGTCCTGTTCCTGAAGCACAACCTGAACGCACAGGCCATCGCGTCGCTCAAGGGCGAGGCGGTGTCCATTCAGGGCGAGATCGGAAAGCTGATTGAGGATATGAACAAGTCCATCCAGCGCGCGGACGAGTTTATCAAGCAGATGCCTTGAGCAGTTCATGACTGGCGGGAGCGACGCGTCTGAATACCCGCACCACTCAAATCTGGAGGAGCGATATGGACTGCGGCGGCAAGCGGAGCGCGACACCGCTTTCGCACGCGGCATGATCACCGAATGGCGTGACACCCTCGCGCGCTCGAAAGCGCCGTCGCCGCTATCGCTGTGCCGGCGCAGTCCATAGGGCGAAAGCCGTGCTGTGCCCGCTCGAACTTGTTTCTACAAGGAAGCCGCTCCTGCGGTGCTTCACTCCGCGCCGCCTTGGGATTTTGAACGCAGCGGGACGAATCGCTCGGCGGACTTGATTCGATTCGTCAGCCCGAGTTCCGGCATTGGATCCACGGGCCCAAGCATTGGCGTTAAGGGAAGACCAAACATGGCGCCGAAGGATTTTCCTCCTGGCCGGCTGCGGTGGATGTCCATTATTGGCTTCCACTCTTCGCCTTCGCGGACGAAACGAAGTTCCAGATTTATTACCTTTCCACTTTCTTCGACCGCTTCCACGCGCGCGCGAATCAGTTCGTTGCTCTCCATCTGCTGGTTGACAATCCGAATGCTCGCGGTGTTGAAAAAAGTGTTGGTGATGCTGCGCGCCATCGCTCCGCGCATTTTCTCTGCCGTCTCCTGCGGAACATCCTCCCCGATCCGCCAGCCAAGAAAGTTGGAAGCGCTGCTGGTGTCGCTCATCTTTGCGGCCGCCATCAACCGCTGAAGTCCCGCCTCGGGCGTGGCCGCGCCAATGGCGGCGTAAATCGTCTCGGGCGTTTCGGATTTAGCGGGGGCATTGGTCCGCGCCGCAGACCGCCCGGCGTTTTCCCGGCGCAACGTGGTCACTTCGTTTCGAAGTCTGAGCAGTTCGGTGGTGTTGCGATTCAGGCGGTCGTTCTCGCCGCGCAGAGTCGCGAGCTGGCGCGTGGCCTCATCGCGGTCGCGCGTCAGTTGTTCGGTCAGCGCGGCTTGTTGCTGTTCGAGCGTGCGGAGTTGTTTTCGGAAGTTCGATGCCTGGCGAGCTTCGTAGATTCCTGCGCCAATGGCGGCAGCAAGCGCGGCGGTGACGAGAACTTTTTGTGTGGTGGTCATGGCAATGGCTTTCGCAACGGTGGCGGTGGTTAAAACGGCAGTGCCAGCAAGCGCAGCAGCGGCAATGGCTGCACTCAATCCCGCAGGCGCCATCAGCACCGCATTGGTGGAGATGACCACGGCCAGCCCGCTCGCGCCGACGGTGACGCCGCGCTTGGCGAGGAATTCGCGGAGGCGTTCCACGGCGCGGCTCACGCGCTTTTGCGCGGCGTCATCACTCACGCCGAGCGCGCGGCCCACGGCGGCGAAATCGTGGTTCTGGAAATAGCGGAGCAGCACGGCTTCGCGGTCGGCTTCGCTGAGTTCGGCCATCGCTTCATCGAGCACGGGGGCCACGCGATCCCAGTCGGGGGAAGCTTCGGAAGAGGGATTGAAGTGTTCCATAACCAATCTTTCGTGCGCCTGGCGGCGGCGTTCATCGCGCAGCAGGGTCAAGGCGGCGTAGCGCGTGCCGCGATAAAGCCAGCCGACGAGGGAGGCGTCGTCGGTCAGTTGCGGCGCGAGGGTGCGGGACTTGCGGGCGAGGTCAGTGAGGACGTTCTGGGCGATTTCGCGCGCTAGTTCGGGCGAGCCGCTTTGCCGGAGAGCGGCGGAGTAAACCAGGTTGGTGTGCCGCGCGGCGATTTCCGCAAACGCGGATTCCGCGCCGTGGGCGGCGTAGTCGCGGAGCAGTTGCGCGTCGGACTGGTTCGGCATCTCACCTATTAAACAGCCGAACCGGGCGAAATCCGACAAAGGATTTCGCCCCGGTTGCGAGAATTTGCTTGGCGTGCCGGACTACTCCGCCTTCTTGCGCGTGTAAGTGTGCGTGCTCGTGCCGAAGAAGACTTCCGCCGCTTCCATGATCGTCTCGGAGACGGTCGGGTGCGGGTGGACGCAGAGGGCGAGATCTTCCACGGTCGCGCCCATCTCGATGGCGACGACGCCTTCGGCGATGAGTTCGCCCGCGCCATGTCCGACAATGCCCACACCGAGCACGCGCTCGGTGTGCGGATCGATGATGAGCTTGGTGAGTCCGTCCGTGCGGTCGAAGGTGATGGCGCGGCCGGAGGCGGCCCACGGGAACTTCGCGATCTCGACCTCGATGCCTTTGGCCTTCGCTTCGTTCTCCGTCAAGCCGCACCACGCGACTTCGGGATCGGTGAAAATGACGGCGGGGATGATGACGTTCTCGAAGGTCGTGTTCTCGCCGATGATGTTCTCCACCGCGACGCGCGCCTCGCGTGACGCCTTGTGCGCGAGCATCACGCCGCCCGCGATGTCGCCGATGGCATAGACGCCGGGGACGTTGGTCTGCTGCTGCGGAGTCACCTTGATGAAGCCGCGCTCGTCGCGCTCAATGCCGGCGTTGCTGAGGCCGAGGTCGTCGGCGTTCGGCACGCGGCCCACGGAGACGAGCACGCGGTCGTAAAGTTCTTCCTTCTGCTGGCCGTTCTGCTCGGTGATGACTTTGATCTGTTTGCCAACGGTGGCCATTTTCACGACCTTGGCCTTCAAACGCACTTCGCGGAAATTCTTCTCGGCATACTTCACCACCGGACGAATGAGATCGGCATCACCACCGGCGAGCAGAGCTTCCAGCGCCTCGACCACGGTGACCTTGCTGCCGAGGGTGGCGTAAACGGTGCCGAGTTCCATGCCGATGTAACCGCCGCCGATGACGAGCAGGTTTTCCGGAATGTCCTTGATGAGCAGCGCCTCGGTGGAAGTCATCACGCGCGGATTGCCGAGGTCGAAGGACTTCGGCATGGCCGGCTTGGAACCGACGGCGATGATGACTTGATCAAAGTTGAAAAACTTCTGCCCGTCCGCCGTCTCGACACGGAGCGTCTTCGCGTCCTCGAAATGGCCGCGTCCGTGAATGACCTGCACGCCCCGTCGCTGCGCGATGGTCGTCACGCCGCCTGCGAGCTTGGTGATGACGGAATCCTTCCACGCGCGGAGCTTGTTCAGATCAATCGTCGGCTCGGTGAAGGTGATGCCGCGATGCGCGGACTCGCGCGCCGCGCTGATGTGGTGCGTGGCGTTGAGCAGCGCCTTCGACGGGATGCAACCGCGATTCAGGCACACGCCGCCGAGATTCTTCTCCTGCTCGATGAGGATGACTTTCTTGCCTTTGTCTGCGGCGTAAAATGCCGCCGCGTAGCCGCCGGGTCCGGCTCCGATGACGATGACTTCTGCCTTGGTCGCTTCCATGTTCGTAAAAAGTTAAATCTTCGCGTCGGCTTCGTTGAACTTCTCCAGCGCCGCCACCAAATCCACGGTGAACCGCGCCGCCGCGCCGCCATCGATCACGCGATGATCGTAGGCCACGGTGATGGGCATCATCAGGCGCGCTTCGATTTTGCCTTCGCGCACGACGGGCTTCAGCACGCTGCGGCCGAGGCCGAGAATCGCCACTTCCGGGCGGTTGATGATGGGCGTGAAATGCGCGCCGCCGATGGCGCCCTGGTTCGAAATGGTGAAGGTGCCGCCGCGCATGTCGTCGAGGCCGATCTTGCGGTCGCGGGCTTTCGCGGCGAGTTCTGCCACGTCCTTCGAGAGTTGCAGGAGGTCTTTCTTGTCCACGTCGCGGATGACGGGGACGAGCAGGCCCGCTTCGGTGTCCACGGCCAGACCGAGGTGAATGTATTCCTTGAACACGATCTCGTTCGCCAGTTCGTCGAGGCTGGAGTTGAACGCAGGATGTTTCTTCAACGTGTTCGCCACGGCCTTAAGCACGAAGGTCGTGATGGTGAGCTTCGCGCCTTTCTTCTCGTACTCGGGCGCCAACTTCTTCCGCAGATCGTTCAACGCCGTGACATCCACTTCGTCGAACTGCGTGACCTCGGGAATGGCCAGGCGGCTCTCGGTCATGCGCTGCGCGATGACTTTGCGCAACGGCGTGACCGGGCGCTTGTAAATCGAACCCCACGCCGAGAAATCCACCGACTCCGCTGGAGCCACGCCGGGACCGCCCGCCTTCGCGGCTTTCTTCGCGGCGGCGAGACGTTCGAGGCGCGCGATGTAATTCCGCAACTCTTCCCAGCCCACGCGCCCTTCTTCGTCGCCGCGCACTTTCTGCAAATCAATCGCCAGTTCGCGCGCGACCTTGCGCACGGAGGGCGGGGCGACGGGATTCTCGTTCACGATCTCCGCGTCTTCCGTCTCACCGGCTTCTTCCTCTTCCGGTTCAGGTGACGCCTCTTTTTTCGCCGCCGCCTTGGGCGCGGGCTTCGCTGCTTTCTTTTCCGGCGCCGGAGCAGCCGGGCCGGGGCTGGTGCCACCGGCGGCTTCGTCGAGACTGAGAATCACACCGCCGACCGAAAGCTTGTCGCCTTCCTTCACGCGGATGTTCGTGACCGTGCCCGCCACGGGAGAGGGGATGGGCGCGACGGCCTTGCCGGTCTCCAGCTCAATGAGGCTCTGGCCTTTCTTAATTTGCGCGCCGGGTTTCACGAGGATGCCGACGACGGTGCCGGAATCCGCGCCTTCACCCAGATTAGGAAGCTTTACGTCCATAAATTCAGAAGCGGGAATGTGAAGGCGCAACCGGGTGTTGCCTAGAAAAAATTGGCAACGGATGGACTGGTCTTGAAATTCAGCCCGTCCGTCCGGGGCGGCGCGCCACTACGCGGTTCACTTCATCTTTTCCAGACAGTGCGTGAGGTAGGGGAGCAACTGTTTCTTGCGCGAAACGACGCCGGCCAGTTCGTAAATGGACGGCTCGCTCTCGGGATAGTCAATCTGGTCGCGCAAGGACTGCGTGCCGGCGATGAGCAGCAGCGACGTCTGCGTGACCACGTCGGTGACGAGCAGCGCGGAGAAGGCGTAGTTGCGTTCGTGCCGGTAGTTCTCCAACGCCTTCAGCACGTCGTCCTTGCGCTTCCAGAACTGGTCGAAACCGATCTCCTCGATCTGCGCCACGCTGAAGGTGCGGCCCAGTTCCACGTATTCCTTGCAGTCAGTGGTGATGGCTTGCGGCGCGGGCTTCGAGGTGAGCACGGAGCCGGAAGCAAAAAGTTTCTCCGTGAACTCGCGCGCGTTCACGCCGGAGATTTTTTCAAGCTGTCCAAGAATCTGTTTGTCGCGCGCCGTCGTCGTGGGGGAGGTGAGGTTCAAGGTGTCGGAAACCAGCCCGGCCAGCAGCAGCCCCGCGATGGGCTTCGGCAGTTCCACGCCGTAGCGGAAAAAACAATCCGCCACGATGGTGCTGGTCGAGCCGACCGGCTCGTTCATGAACAGAATTGGCTGCCGCGTGGTCAGCGCGCCGATGCGGTGATGGTCGAGGATTTCCAGAATCTCCACCTGGTCCGCGCCGAGCACGGCCTGCGACAGCTCGTTGTGATCCACCAGGATGAGCTTGCGGTTCACCGTCTTGAGGAAGTCGGACTTCGAGAGCACGCCGATGGTGCGGCCGCTTGGGTCCACCACGGGGAAGGCCTGGAAGTTTGACGACGCCACCTTCTGTTCGGCCACGCTCAATGACTCGTCTTCGCGCAACGAGATGAACTCCTCGTGAATCATGTGCTTCACGGTGATGGCCGCGCGGCAGAGCATCGTGGTCGTGGCGGTGTCGTGCGGAGAGATGATCAGCGTCACGCCCTGTTTCTCGGCGTAATCAATCATGGCCTGCGACACGGGCAAACCGCCGGTCACGAGCACGCAGCGCACCTTCTCGCGGATGGCGAGATCCTGAATGTCCACGCGATTGCCGACCACGACGATAAGCTTCTTGTGATCGTATTTGCCAAGGCGCTCGGCGAAGGAATCGAGATTCATCGCGCCGATCATCAGCACGAGGTCTTCTTCCACGGCGGGGTTGACGGCGAAGACGATGCGCGCGCCGAGCGTGGACGCGAGGTTGTCAATGGACGCGAGCACGCGGCGCGAATCAAACAGCCGGCTGGGCGTGGGGAAGAAGAAGCGCGTCATCTTCATCACCGAGACGAGGCCGCGGCACACGCCGTCTTCGAGCACGGGCAGCACGCGGATGTTGTGTTCGTCGAACACGCCGAGCGCCTCGGCCACGGTGGCGGTGGGCAGCACGCTGACGACCTCGGAAATCATCACGTCACGAACCTTCGGCGAAACGTCGGCCACGAAACGCGGCGCGGGCACGCCAAAAGTCTCGAGCACGAAGTCGATGCGGTCGTTGGTGTCGCCGCAGCGCGCGGCCACGGCTTCGGGCAAGCCGGTGCGGCGCTTGAATTCCGCGTAGCCGATGGCGGAACAGATGGCGTCCGTGTCTGGGTTCCGGTGTCCGATGACCAATACTTCGCTCATGTCAGGTTCACAGCAGTTTGTTGTATTCCTCGTGCGTGCCAATCCAGACCCACGTCACGCCCTCGCCCGTCATGGTGCCCAAGGCGCGGTAGTGGGCGCCGACGCGCACGGAAAAGCGGCTCGTCGATCCCTGGAGCTTCTTGAAATCGAGCGAGGAGTGATGAGGGTTTTCCCGCCACAGCCCGTAAGATTTTTTCGCCAGCAACTGAATGTGCTCCGGCAGTTCGTCATGTAACGCCCAGAAGCGCTTCGTCGCGCGCGATTTCATTCCGGCTTCGGCCAGTCACGCAAGACGGCGGCGCGCGTTTCCTGCTCGGCCTCGGCGAAGAGAAAATCCAGCCGGCCCGCGGAGGCGTCGCAATCCATCTGCCGCTTCCAAGTCTCCATGTCGCGCCGTTCCACCCAGGTGGCGAGCCGCGCGAAATCCACCGAGGGCAATGCCTCAATGGCTTTTTCAATTTCTTCCACCGTGCTCATCGCGCGCATCGTCATACAACTACACCGAGGCTGCAAGCCACTCTTGAACTGCCGTCCCCCGTCGCCTTAACTCCGCGCGTGCCGACCAAAGTCATCGCCGTTGCCAACCAGAAAGGGGGCGTGGGAAAAACCACGACCGCGGTGAACGTCTCCGCCTGCCTCGCTTCCGTCGGCCAAAACGTCCTGCTGCTCGACATTGACCCGCAGGCCAACGCGACCAGCGGCGTGGGCCTGGAAAAAACCGAGGGCGCGAGCGCCTACGGACCGTTGCTCGGCGAAGGCCCGCTCAGTGAGAAAATTCAGAAGACCGCCTTCGACCGGCTTTCGATCATTCCCAGCGAAGTGGACTTGTGCGGCGCGGAACTGGAACTCGCGCGCATGGAGAATCATCTGCAGCGCGTGCGCGGCGCGCTGGAGCCGATACGCGCGAGCGGACAGTTCGATGTCATCATCATTGATTGCGCGCCATCGCTGGCCATTCTCACGCTCAACGCTTTTGCCGCCGCCGACGCACTGCTCATCCCGCTCCAGTGCGAATACTACGCGCTCGAGGGCATCTCGATGATTCACCGCGTCATGGGCCAGCTCCGCGACAATGGCGTGAATCCGAACCTCGAACTGCTCGGCGTGGTGATGACGATGTACGACGGTCGCACGCGGCTCTCGCAGCAAGTGGTGGAAGAAGTGCGGAAGCATTTTGGCGACAAGGTTTTTGAAACGGTGATTCCTCGCACCACGCGCCTCGCTGAAGCGCCAAGCCACGGCCAGCCCATCATCCATTACGACAAATACAGCGCGGGCGCGTCGGCGTACGAGGTTTTGACCGGGGAGATATTGAAAAGGCTCCAGTCAAAGCCGTAACCGGGCGTGAATCATCTCCGTCGGATGGCAGTCAGAGAACGAAGCTGTAACGAAAACAAAATTTGAACCATTCCAATTCCACGTCATGAATAATTCCATCCAGGTTTCCCTCGCGCTTATCGCCGTCACCACCCTGCCGCTCTGCGCCGCCGACTGGCCGCAATACGGCGGGCCGAACGCCAACCGCAGCACTTCGGAAAAAATCCAGAAGATTTTCCCCGTCGGCGGACCGAAAGCCGTCTGGCGCGTGCCGGTCACCGATGGATTCAGCTCGCTCGCCGTGAGCGGCGGCAAGGCCTTCACCCAGGTGATGCGCGAGTTTGAAGGCGCACCGCGCGAAACCATCGTGGCGCTGAACGCAAACACCGGGAAAGAACTGTGGGCTGCACCCCTCGGCATTATCAAACTCGGCGACGGCGGCCAGTCCGGCACGGATGACAACAAAGGCGGCGACGGCCCGCGCTCCACGCCGAGCGTCGATGGCAATCGCGTCTATGTGACGTCCGCCAAACTCGTCGTGTCGTGCTTCGACGCCGAGACCGGCAAGCCCGTCTGGTCTAGCGATCTGATGAAGGAACACGCCGGTCGCAACATCTCCTGGCAGAACGCCGCGTCGCCGCTCGTGGAAGGCAATCTCGTTTTCGTCGGCGGCGGCGGAGCGGGCGAATCGTTGCTCGCGCTCAACAAGGCCACCGGCGCGGTCGTGTGGAAGGCGCATGATGAAAAAATTACGCACGCCACGCCCGTGGTCGCGACGATTCTCGGCGCGAAACAAATCATCTTCTTCACGCAGTCTGGCCTCGTGTCGGTGAATCCGGCGGACGGCGCACTGCTCTGGAAGCACCCGTTCAAATACAACGTCTCGACCGCCGCCTCGCCGGTGGTCGGCGGGGACATTGTCTATTGCGCGGCGGGCTACGGCGTCGGCTCAACGGCGGTGAAGATCAGCAAGGAAGGCGGCGCGTTCAAAGCCACGGAGCTTTGGCGCAGCAACGGCAACCAGCCCGTGGCGAATCATTGGAGCACGCCCGTTTATCATCAGGGCCATCTCTACGGCATGTTCAGCTTCAAGGAATACGGCACCGGCCCGCTCAAGTGCGTGGAACTCGCGACCGGCCAGGTGAAATGGTCCGTGCCGAACTTCGGCGCAGGCAACGTCATCCTGGCCGGTGACACCGTGCTCGCGCTCAGCGACAAAGGCGAACTTGTGACCGTGGAAACCACGCCCGCCGCCTACAAAGAAATCTCGCGCGCCAAAGTCGTGACTGGCAAGTGCTGGTCCAGCCCCACCGTGGCCAACGGCCGCATCTTCGTCCGCAGCACGAAGGAGGCGGTGTGCCTGGAGGCGGGCGTGGCGATGGTGGGACGTTAAACACCGGCGCAACCAAACGCTTTTTCCTGCCGTGCGCTCTTCGGGACGCACGGCTTTTTACTTCCAGATGACGACCGTTAAGCGTTTCCATTCGCTGCTTGCCAGCCCATGCCTGTTGCCTATTCTGCGCCCGCAACCCAAAGAATTTTATGGCAAAAGGCCCCGCTGAAATGCTGATCGAGACGGTGAAGATGGAACTTCCCGACACCAAGACCCTCAACATCAAATGGCCCGAAGGTTACGAGTGCGAGTTCAAGACCGGGCAATTCATCACCGTGTTTTGGCCGGACACGACCAACTACAAACGCGCCTACTCGCTGTCCTCATCCGCGCTCGACAAGGGTTTCTTCGAGGTGACGATCAAGCGCGAGGGCAAGATGGGCACGCGCATGGTGGACTGGGCCAAGGCCGGCGACAAACTCATGGTCATTCCGCCGGTGGGGAAATTTCTGCCCGTCTATGATCCGCCGGGCAAGCATCTCATCTGCATCGCGGGCGGCTCGGGCATCACGCCGTTTCGCGGCTTCGCGCGCGAGGCCACGCGGCGCAGTCTCGATACACGCATCACCATTCTCTACAGCGTGCGGACCACGACCGATATCATCTTCAACGACGAGTTCCGCGCGCTCGAAGCCGAGAATCCCAAGTTCAAATTCCTCGTCACCTGCACGCGCCTCGGCGCGGAAGACCCGTGGCCGGGCCGGCGCGGACGCCTCACGCCCGAGTGGGTGAAGGAAATCGTGGGCGACGACGCGACGAACACCGTCTTCTACGCCTGCGGCCCGAACGCGCTCGTGGACGCCGCTGAGCATCTGGTGCTGCACGATCTCGCGCTGCCCAAGGAACAGCTCAAGCTGGAGAAGTGGGGCTGAGTTGAATTGCCATTTGGCAAACCGTCGGCGAACGAGCAAATTCTCACCATGCAAACGGCCATTGAACTGAACACGGACAAGCTGGATGGGCGTCTCGAAGAGGGACTCAAGAGGCTGTTCCCGCACCGGAAGATTTGCGTGGTGGCTTATGATCTGACCGAGGCCAGCCAGCCGGACGAGACGGAGTATTTATTGAGCGACCCCGAGCGCCGGGAGCGAATTTTGCGCGCGGTGGAAGACGTGCGCGCCGGGCGGAACCTGGTCACACCGGATCAAAGCCTCTTTACGTGAGGAGCGTCCGCTTTCAACAGCACGCTTGGGATGAATTTGTCGCCTGGCAAACTCAGGAGCCGAAACTCGCCGCCCGTCTCAGCCGTATGATCACCGACCTCCGCCGCGAGCCTTTCACCGGCATCGGCAAGCCCGAACCGCTCAAGAACCAGTTGCGCGGCTTCTGGTCGCGGCGCATCAACGACGAGCATCGTCTCGTCTATTCCGTCAGCGACGCGGAGATTGTCATTGTCTCCTGCCGTGACCACTACTGAACTACCGCCATGTCACTCCAACGCACCCCGCTCTTTGCCGCGCACCAGAAGCTTGGCGGCAAGCTCATTGAATTCGGCGGCTGGGAAATGCCCGTGCAGTATTCCAGCATCACGGATGAACATCTCTGCGTGCGGAAGGCGGCGGGCATTTTCGACATCTCGCACATGGGCGAGATTTGCGTGAGCGGCCCGAGCGCGGAAAAATTTCTCAACCACACGCTGACCAACAACATCGCCAAACTCGCCGTCGGCCAGGGCCAATACACGCTCATGTGCAACGAGCGCGGCGGCGTGGTGGACGACCTCTACGCCTACCGCCTCGCCGACGAGGAGTATCTGCTCATCGTCAACGCCTCGCGCATTGATGCCGACTGGGATTGGGTGCAGGACCATTACGACAGCGGCGCAGTCAGTGGTGAAATCCGCATTCGTAATTGCTCGGAGGAGTTTGGCGCGGTGGCGATCCAGGGGCCGCGCGTCGTCGAGTTCATCAACGAGATTGTGCCGGGCGGCTCCATCAGCGGGACGTTCGTGACGAAGGCCACGGACTTGAAGAAGAACGAACTCGGCGAGTTCATGTTTGAAGCGGCCTCGGTCTATGTGTGCCGCACCGGCTACACCGGCGAGGATGGTTTTGAAATCGTCGGCCCCGCCGGAATCATCGAAGCCGTCTGGACGCGCGCCCTCGCCGTCGGCCATATCGGCTGCCTGCAACCCGCCGGACTCGGCGCGCGCGATACGTTGCGCACGGAAGTCTGCTACCCGCTCTACGGCCACGAACTCGACGAGAACACCACGCCCATCGAGGCGGGCGTCGGCTTCTTCGTCGCGCTCGACAAGGGCGAATTCATCGGCCGCGGCGTGCTCGCCGACCAGAAAGCGAACGGCACGAAGAAGAAACTCGCGGCGTTCAAGATGACGGAAAAATCCGCGCCGCCGCGCCCGCATTATCCGATCTGGGCGAACGGCGCAAAAGTGGGCGAAGCCGTGAGCGGCACGCAAAGCCCGTCGCTCAATCTCGGCATCGGCCTCGGCTACGTCCCGCCCGCGCTCGCGAAGCCCGGCACGAAGATCGAGATCGAGATTCGCGGCAAACTCTTCGCCGCCGAAGTGGTGGCCAAACCGATTTACCGCCGGGCGTGAGCAACGTGCCCCCGGCATCAGGCGCTGTTGGGTAATTGCCACCGGACGATTCACGCCGTTCAACGTCCTCAAAACAAGGCCTTTCTGCTCCGCAAGCCGCTCCCGGCTGATCCAGCGTCTTTTGCCGAGAGA
>Ga0163150_10005168_pt1 | contig 16922 bp, 4 predicted proteins | sample OliLakLV19P2IB_FD_148628 | JGI IMG/M metagenome (GOLD analysis project Ga0163150, IMG submission 148628) | Freshwater microbial mat bacterial communities from Lake Vanda, McMurdo Dry Valleys, Antarctica - Oligotrophic Lake LV.19.P2.IB | ecosystem: Environmental > Aquatic > Freshwater > Lake >...
CAATTCCTCCCACAGCCTAAAGGCGTATGGGTTTCCTTGCCGAAAATAGATGAATTGTGTTTTAACCGCTGAGCAGCAAAAGTCCCTTTTTAAGAAGGTGTATGTGGACCTAAGTTCTACAAATTTACCCCTTGACATAAACAAGTACATAGAAGACTTTTATGATACTATAGTGAGTGCGACGGATGACAAATCTTTGGCATTATCCTATATAAGCCTGTTGCCTCAAAATATCAGAACTAATATTGGGGTAAATAAAACCTTAAGTACTCAGTACGCAGAAAACTTTATAGAGGTTGTAGACCTTGAAAACAAGTTTAACAGCTTAGATTTTGTAGGGAATTATATTGCAGGCTTCAAAGCGGTGGCACCGGAAGTTATTGACTTGCAAAAAGACATCCAAGCAAGCAGTCTTCGCCCCCTAGCAAAGCCGGTGGAAACGATTATAGAAAAAGAAACTGAAAAGCCTGTAGAACCTATTATTGGCCTTAGCGACCTTACTTTTGAGAATGTAAGCAGTGGTGACCTTATGGTGAGCCCTGATAAAAAATTATACGCAGCTATTAAGAGGCAACTTATCAAAAATACAAAGCAAGATGGCACAAGTTCATTAGAAGGAGTTGGTCCTGTTAAGTTGCAGATCATTTCTACACAAAGACTAGAAGATAAGGATATGTATCCGGATGTTTTACGTCAATTGCAGGCAGGCTCACAAGAAATTAAGGATAGGATAATAGGAGCAAACAAAGAAGGGGCTGTAATTGCAGTAACTGATCTTAGCGGCAACCTTCTTTATTTCGATCCTAATGGAGTTCCTACAACTAAACCTGAAGGAAAATTAGCATACTTCTTATTCAGAAATCCAAAACCAGATGCGCAGGGTAAATTTAATTTGAATGAAGTAGACAAGCAGGCAGTACGCCAACTTGCACAAACATTCAATCTCAATGACACAGATGCTAAAAAAGCTTATTTAAAAAAAATTGGCGCTTACAAAGTGATTCGTAAGTACATCAACCTTGATCCTACAAAAAACAGCCTGGATGTTTCGTTGTCTGGTGGTTATTTGGGAGTACCTGTACAACCAGACACTTCTTTAAAAACACCATTATCGGCACTAAACCTTTCAGGGCAACCCTTCTTTCCACGTGAAGGAGTAGAGGCTAAAGGACAAACAACACAATCGTATTATTTTGATATTAAAAATATACCAGTACCTATCCAGATCAAAAGACCGGATGTACCGAAGGAGTTGGCAGAAAATTTAGCATCACTGCTTTTTGATAATATTTTTATTGAACAACGTGGAAGTAAATACCCTCTTAATGTAAATGACCGTATTAAGACTTTTGAGCAGTTTTTTTACACCTCTCCTACTACTATCTCATTTATCACTGACAGTACGGGCGGTTTAGTTATGAGGAAATTTGGAGAGGTGGTTCTCGCTAATTCACCTGAAGAGTATAAAAAAATATTAGTGGATTATCTTACCAGACTGCAACCAGCACAAGAACTGGACCGTAGTAAAGTAAACACTCGAAAGATAATTACAGATCTTAAGGATGCTTCTAATAATTATGTTTACCAAACAAACGATGGAAACAAGGATAGATTCTTTTTGATCAAACCTGCACAGTTAGAGATATCTAAAACTGCAATGAAGAATAACAAGTATCAAGCCTTTACACTAACCCCTATTGAAGGGGGTGTTTTATATAAAGGGGAAGAAAAGCCTTATTCAGAGTTTATTAAAAATAATTTTGCTATTAACTATCCTTTGGATGCCAACGGTAATATTGAAACTGTCAATGCTTTTATCAATTATGACCTGCCTATTGAGTCTGTAAGTAAAATACAGAATAAACCAGTACTTGATAAAAAGATTGAAGCAGCTATTACACCTATCCCTGAGAGTTCAAACATAAATAATACGGAACTTGGGACACCTGTCATACAAAAGACCAGTCCAAAAGATTTCTTAGCACAACAACGTAAAAATAATCCAAATACATTCAATAAACTTATTGATCAAAATGGATTAGAGGCAACTGAAAAACAAATAGAAGATGCGATGGTATGGTACTCGAACCACCCAATGAGTAAGGAGTTCCCTTTTGAAGCGGCTTTTAGTGCTGTGAATCTGAATAACCCGCAAGCAATGGCTACTTGGACAGTAAGCGGCATCACTCTTTATAAAGGTTCGGACTTTTCTGATCTTTATCATGAGGCGTGGCACGGATTCACCCAGGGGTTTTTATCCAAAACTGATAAGATGGGTTTGTATAATGAGGCAAGAGAGAAGTCTGGGTCTTTTGTTGATTACACAGGGGCCAAAGTTTCCTTTGGCAAAGCCACTGATCTTCAGATAGAAGAATACCTGGCAGAAGATTTCAGAGCGTACATGTTAAGCGGTGGTAAAACAAAAGGAGGTGTAAAACGCAATTCTATTTTCCGTCGTATATTGAATTTTTTTAAAGCATTATTTGAAGGGTCCACCTATAGTCAGATAGTATCGGATGATCGCGCAAATAAAACTATAAATAATCTTTATGAAAAACTAAGATTGGGGAATCTTACAAACTACAGTTTTTCAGTTGAAAACAGAAACTTCAATACTCTGAATAAAGGTATTGGTGCTATTAATAAGAATGAGCCCATAGTATCCCTTACATTTGAAAACTCTAAACTACTTCTTGATAGTATCAATTCTATTTTTGCTGAGTACGCAGACGCTAACAATTCCTATTTAGATTATACACAGGCAGCTCGTAAGGCAGAACTTGACAGTAAATCAGAAATAACATTAGAAGAAAAGGCTGAATTAAATGGTCTGAATGCGCCACAACAAACTTATAAATATACCACAAAGTTATTTGAAACTCCTGCAGGTTTAAAAGCTACATATGAATATGTAAAATACAGATTTGCGGGGATATATGAAGATATTAAACAACAAAATGAAACACAGCCGTCTGCTGAACTCCAAAACAAACTGGATCTGCTAAAATGGTCTATCCGTAATTTTGGTAACGTTGAAGATATATTAAAGAACAGTCCGGGAGAAGGAGTTGTTGGTTATCATATTGTAAACTCTGACTACGTTCCCTCTGTAGTTAAAGGGGATCTTCAAGAAGACTTTGACCTTAATCAGAGAGAGCTTTCTGGAAAAAATTACTATGATCGAGGTGGAAATGAAACCTCCATTTTTGATCTTGCAAATAAAGAGATCATCAATATCATAAAGGGCCTTCCTCATTACAATAACAAGGGAGCCCAAACCTATAATAAACTAGGTATTGCTGAACTTAATCCCTTTAAGGAGACATTTGCGCACATTGCAAAAACAGTTCAGAATCTATCTACCCCCCAAAAAATGTATGAAGCATTAACAGCGGAGGTTGATAATTATCCTACGATTCAAGGCCTTTTAAATAAACTAGGGCCAGTTACATACCAAGGGCAATCCTTAGAAGAGGTGAATAACTGGACAAGATTTTGGCAGACCTTTAATAAATATCGTATCCCATTAGTTCAAACAACTTTGAATGAAGTAGTATCCACAGATCCGGACGGGAATGTTACAAAAAGGATGTTTGAGATCACTGTTGGAAATGCCATTGCCGGCTTTAGAAGAGTTGGGCAACGTTGGGAGAATACCTTTGCACAAGAACAGTCTAATCCCTTTATAAAGAATGGTCGTACAGGCAATTACCTAGACACTGCTTCAGTTATTACCAAATATCCTGATAAGAACAGTATCAATGGAAAAGAGTATGAATTCTTACGTGATATAGGTATTAATTTAAAGGATAGCAAAACAGTACGCCTTGAGCTGGAAAAAGCCGTGAAAGAGGGGGATATTAAAATAGGAGGAATTTATAACAACCTGGCTAAACTAAATGCGGCGGGGGAGAAGGTAAAGTCCCTCTCTAAGATGGTACGCAAGGACGATAAATTGGGACTAGAAGGGGAAGCAGGCGCTAATGGTAATTATGGAAAACTGGAAAAGCTTCAGTACCGTTTTGCCGATGAGGACGCTGATTTCATGGTAGTTAATGCTGCGGGAGATCCACAGTCCGAATTTTCACAGAACACCTCTCTTACTCAGATATTAAAAAAGATTAATGAAGTAGGCAGCTACAGTGAACTTATTTCTTTACCAGAGATGGGGCATTTAAATATGACCCCCTCAGAACCCGGTAAGCCATATAATGCTTTTATAGAATCTTCCATATGGATCAAGTCTCTTTTTAATCTAAGTGAGCCTGGGGGACCAAAATACCCCAATGCACAGATTAATGTGGTAAACCTCAGCGGTCTTACCCAGTCGGTAAATGGTGTTAACATAGGAGAGGGAGTCATTTCTACAGATTTGGACGAGTATTCAAAATTGATACAGGATATCCACGTGCAGCTCTTAACTGGGACACCTGAGCTTACTCGCCATGCAGGAAAGAAGACCTCTCTAGGGGTATTCCTAAACAACTATAAGACCTATTCTGGAAAAACCACAAACTTTCTGTATATTGATACCGCAGATTTTGCGGTTCAGACAGGCAGTATCAGTAAAGGAGAGGCGTATGGGATTGAACTTGTTACGCCTTATATCATATCTGAACTAAAACGTATTAACTATGCAACAGCTTTATTAGGGGTAGGTTCTAATATTCAACAGTCTGACTTCAATGCTTTAAAGAAAGCTACGGAATTTTCGAAATTTTCTGGCGTATTGGCCCAGGACACTCAAAACAAGCTAAAGGCTGTAAAGGGGGATGTAACTGCGTTCTTTAATTCTCCGGAATCCTTAGATGTTAGAAATGAAATTGAAACGGATATTATAAACTATTTTAGTAAACAGTACCGGGCAGTTAATAAAAAATTATCTGAGGCCGAGTATATCTCTCCAAGTCTTTACGACTCATTACGCAATAAACTGACTAAGGACAATAACGCGGGAGCGGTCACTGATGCAAATATGAGAAGTGCAATTATTAATTCTTTTGTTTGGAATAATTGGATACAGCATGTTGAGGAAACTACCTTATTATATGGGGATACTGCTTTATATAAAAACGAGCAAGATTTCTTTAAACGTAATACTGCCTTAAACTCAACGGGTGACATCATAAGAAATGATGAAGCCTTTAAGGTACATGTGAATTTGGTATTAGGAAAACCTTTTGCTATGAAGGCAGGAGTGGACGTTAATCATTTACAGTATAATGGCATTCTAAATACTGCTGTAGTTGCTGATGTTGAGGTAGGTTCCTACTATTTTGACGAGTACAAAAAAGCATTAGATGAAGAGGAAACGGTAATTGATGAAAAGTACGGCGCAGGTAAAATAAATGAAGCTGATGCAGCCGCACTAGTTGCTTACGACACTTATCGCATCATTAGAAGCGGCCAAGGTAAATGGTCAAAAGAGGATGAGGATTTATTTCAGAGAGAATTGTCAGAAGAAACCATTAAAGATGTAAAAACCTTTGCCCCAGTAGTTAAGATGGGGTATTTTGGCCCTTTAGAAACAAGTGAGCTGCCTTTACAGGCATTATATAAATTTGCTTTATTTCCCCTAATACCTTCTGTAATTAAAGGAACCAAACTTGAGGCTCTTCATAATAAAATGATGGCTGAAGGGGTTGATTGTCTAACATTTAAATCAGGATCAAAGGTATCAACTATTACTACTAATGCCACTTCAGATAAATTTTATTCAGATGTAGAATCTCGTACATTGGCCACAACCCCTTTTACAAAAAACCCCATCTATGTAGACTACTTAAAAGACCAGGTAGAGGCTTCAGATAAATTTAAAGGCCAGATAAGTTTCTTCAGTCAATTACGTAAATTAATAGATACAGGACTAATGGAGAACGGTAAAGCAGTTACCTTGGAAGGAGCAGCTAAGCGTGATAAGTTTCTATTGGAATTAAATAAATTATCTAATTATAAAAAACAAGAACTATTATCGGAACTTGGGTGGAAGATAGGCAAGGATGGTAAACCAGCGGGGGATATTAAACCATTACTTGAGTTAGTTAGTCGTGAACTAAAACGTCGTGATTTTCCAGCGCATACTTTGGAATTTATTCAGACTATCAAAGATAACCAGGTTAAAAATAGTTTGGATATTTCACAATTCGCGGAACAAATAGAAGCTGTTATTGTTGCGGTTATTAATAAGCGATTAATTAATTACAAAGTTAAGGGGGAACAGCTAGTACAAGTAGCAGGTACTGGTTTTGAAAAAGCAACTACTGAGCAGCGTGAAAAATATGCTACCAACGATCTTACAACTTATCACAGGTTAGCGGATGGTACAACTGCTGCTGCTAAAGTAAAAATTGCTATCCAAGGGGGGTTCAAAAACCTACTAAAGTTACCAGAAGTAGAGGCAAAAGCAAAGGAGTTAGGAAGTGATAGGCTTATGGCACTTAATACCTTAATAAAAGAGGATGAGTGGTTGAAAAATAACCGAGATATGATAACTATGGTAGGCGCTCGTATCCCTACACAGGGACTAAACTCAATGGAGTTTGTAGAAGTATTTGAATTCCTACCAGAACAGGCCGGTCCTATTATTATAGCACCTTCTGAAATTACTGCTAAGTCAGGCGCTGATTATGATTATGATAAGTTACCAATGATGATGCCCCACATCAAATATATTGCTGGTAAAGTAAGTCTAGCCCGTGAATATACTAAGCCGGAAGCAAAAGAAATATACAACTCCTTGATTCAGTTTGAAGTGAATAAGGCTTCATTGAAAAATGTAACACGTAAAGATCTTGAGAACTTTATGGACGCGGACAAATTCAACACTTTCGAAGAAAAAATGATCGAGATGCTTGGAGATAGTTATTTAGAAACATTGGTGGAGGTAGTAAAGGAAGATGCCAAAATCCCTGATTTTGACACCTTTTACGAACGATTAAACGGGTCTGCAGCTATTGAAAATAATATCATACAGGCAATTAAAGCTATCTTATCTGAACCATCGAATTTTGCTGCATTGATTCGTCCTAACTCTACTGAAATGGTTGAACCCCTCGCAAAAAACATCATGGCACCTTTGGTAACTGACCCAGATGTAAGGGATAACAAGTCAAATGGAACTGCAGTATTTGAACCACTAAAGAACCTACAAATCCATCAGGCTAATACAACTGGTAAACGTACATTAGGTATTGGTGCGGTTGAGAATACTTATAATTCAATATTTAATGGTATTGGCATGCATCTGAACCCTTACTTCACGAAAGGACGCGGAAGTACTCAATACCGCGCAACAGTATTATTGCCTCACAATACTATTGAGGTAGAAGGTGGGAAAGTTATTTCCTTATCAAATTTGGCGGATGTATTCAGAGAGGTTAATATTTCTGATATAATATCTCAATTAATAAATGGTTGGGTGGACGTAGAAAAAGATGACTGGGTAAGTTACATTCAAGGTAACGAAGAAGTGTCTCCCATTCTACTATTTTTAGTAGAGGCAGGAGTACCTTTCAAGGATGCTGTTTTCTTTGTATCCCAGCCGCTAGTCCGGAAGTACGTTACAGAACAACGTTTATCAAAGAGTAGTTTTGCAGCGGTGCTTGGTAAAAAACCGCAGATTCCTAGTTTTGCTCGTATTGAAGCCCGTAACCGTATCCTTTTAAATACTTCCTATGGTTTCCAAATTGGGGAGAAACTAAGTGATAGAAACATTTATGAAGCAACTCTAAAGGAAACATCAGGAGTAAAAGAATTTTCAACACAAGGGTTGTTGGGTAATTTAAAGAAGTACTCTGAGGAAAGCAACAAAGGGACAACCTTCAAGCCTGTAGCACTAGATCGCCAAACTTTCCTTCATTATCTGGAAGTGGAGAATATGGTGAAGCAGTTGCAAGCATTAAAACTTGCAACTAATGTAGACACCCGCCCCGATGCTACTTTGTATGAAATGAGTGTTAAGCGAAAGGCTATCGATCAAACCTCTGTAAATAATTTATTCCCAAGTACTATGATTGATAAAATAAAGAGCGTTTCTGCAATCGGCCCTTATTTTATACAGGAATTCGCCAATGATGTATTTGGTAAACTATTCCCGCTACGTAACAAAGATCTTGTAAATGAATTTTTACAAGAGAATACGTTTGATCCAAAGTTATTTAAAAGTGAAGAGGCCTATGTACGTACATTCAAGAATGATTTGATCAGTTACATTTTTCAAAATGGAGCAAGAGCCTTTGAGCTAAGCACCCTAGTCTCTTACCTGAACAATGGGGTTGAGTTTGAAGTAAATCCGGTTGAAGAGTTTGGTTTTGGTGCAGTTGTTAAAGAAGATAAGTTGCTAGTAAATAAAAATACCTTAACGTACCAGTACGAAAGTAGAGAGTTTTCGCGTGAAGGGTACGGTCAAAATAAACTTGCCATTTTAAATGAAAATACCTTTGCAACCCAGCAAGAATATAACCACTTCGTATTGGAGAGAGAAACACTGAGGTCCATGTATAACCTTTCCTACACTAAAGACCAGTTTGACTACAAAACCACTTTAGCTAAAAACTACCGTAAAGATGGTTTAAGAAAAGAAGGGCAAACGGAAGAAGAGTTTTTGTCTGAGGTAGAAAAGATATCTTACGAGGAGTGGTTAAAGAACAAGGCACTATACAACATACTTAACCCTTGGATAATGTTCAAGAGCAGTAACAGCGTTGCAGACCGTTTTATGGCTATAGTAGATAAGTATCCCCAGATGAAGGATAATTATTCACTTCTTAAGGGGGTGCAATACTCATCAGGAGAATTAGGTTACCGCAATTTAAAATTAGCAGGGGACAAAATAGATTCTGGAACATCTGAGATATACAATGAGAATCTAAGGGACCTATCTAATAATAGTATTATAAAAGTGGAGGATACTAATGACAATAAATACATTAGTGATTTCTTTAAAAATTTCTCAACATGGATGTTTATGCAGGCGGGACAGAACAATAACAACCCGTTCTCATTTAATAAGGTACTCTTACAAGAAGACATTGTTAGGCTAGTGGAAGGTCCTTACAAAAAAGTATTGGGAAGTATAGATAAAACTTATTTGAATAAGTTCAATGACGCATTCACTAAACAGAATGCAAATAAATTAACACGCTTAAGAGGTAAAAACTACTTAGTAAAAAGTATGGTAGAGACTGTTTCCTTAGAACAATTAAATACCGATAACAATTTCAGAGGTTACCCAGTAAAATCAGTTACTAAAACTGTGTCAGGGGCAGCGGCTTCTAATTTAACCAAGGAGGGTGTTATAGAATATGTTCCAAGTCTACTTCTTCAAAAATACCAGGAGAAGGCTTGGACTAAACCCCGTATATTAAAAGATGGGTCTTCTGCCACACCTCTATATGAAGATACTTTTAAGAGCTTGGAAGAGTGGCTTACATTTGTTTTTTTACATGAACTGGCTCATAATGACATTAAGCAGTATCCTGGAGAGACTAAGGGGGTTTATGAGGATCGGATCAACAGAGAAGCATTAAACAGTCTTTACCCTGATTTAAAAGACATGCAACCTAACACCGAAGAATTGCGTACAACGTTACAAAATAAAGAAGAAATTATTAACTTTAAAGAAGAAAAAACCAGATATGAGTTACAAGAAATCATTCAAGGATATGGACAGGTTAGCCAAGGACGCGCTATCCAAGCAGCCACCCAGTACCTTAAAAGAACTAAAAGCACAAGTGCTTTGGTTACAACAGGGGGGGAAAAAACAGAAGAAACGAATCGCTTAAAAAAATATGTGACCGAGAAAAACCTATGGATTCCTAAGATTGACTTAAAGCCGTATGTAACACAGGGGGCCGAACAAAAGGTGTATATCTCTGATGATGGAAAGTATGTTATAAAAACAAACGATGTTATTTTTTATAGTTCTTGGGAAGATTATTTGAACAATCTTCTCCTACATAATTACTTTTTTCCAGCTACCGCCTACGAATTAATTGGATTTAACGAAGATAATGGGGTAGTATCTTCTGTGGTAAAGCAACTACTTGTTAAGCCAACAGACATAACAGATTTAAAAAATGTAGAAGATTTTTTAAACTACAATGGCTTTACAAAAAACAATCCCAACAAACAAGATTATAGGAATGATGAATTAGGGCTTATCTTAGAAGATCTGCATGATGAAAATGTGCTTACAAAAAATGAATTATTATACTTCATAGACACTGTATTTTACATTACTCCTGATTTCTATAAACCTGCACAACTTCCACAAGAAGAAGTCAATAAAAAAATCGTAATTTCAGATGACGAATTAAACAACTTATTAAGCCAATGTTACAAATAGTATGAAGTATTGTGAACTAACCGAAACCCCAGAGTTTCAATATACAGTAGATAATTTAAGAGACACATTCGGAACGGATGCAGAAAGACTTGCGTATAAAAATTATTTAGAAAATGGTGGAAATTTTTCTACTCCCGAAGAAATCATTAACTATGAGAAGGAACAATATTTCTCTCCCATTGTAGATAAAGAAGTAAAAAAAGTTTGGGAGACGCTTGACTATTTACAACGTAATGGACTTATTTCACAAAAGCGCGTTGATTGGAGTGCTGATGCGATCTACCGACAAGCAGGAGAAACCAAAGCATTAAATCCTGACTTTTCCAATTATAAAATATCCGACAATGATATTATTATGAGTGTGCCTAGGATATACACAGAGAGAAATTCAGCCCTTAATACCCAGTATGATAAAATTTCTTTCTCTGGAACTAAAGATGAAAAAGGGTATGATGCCCTTCAAAGATATTTGGATGAAAATGATATTGATTTTATTAAAACGTTGGAATTTAAAAATAGCTACATCGTTGTTATAAATAAAGAAACCTACTATAAAGCCTTGTCAGATAGACGTAATAGTCAAAAAGAGGTGACAAAATTTTACCGAGAGGTAAGCCCTAATACTGCTCTAATTTTAGACATGAACAATTACGATCCATACTACCTTTCGAAGTGGTCTAATGATCAGGAAATTGGTTTTGGGATTACTAAACAATACGCCAAGGAGTTGTCTGAACAGTTAGGAGTAGATTATGATTTTATCACTGGCCAGGAGGCTATAGAAATAACTAAGGCTACTAAAAATCCTTGGAATGGTGAGAAAGCTTTTTTCGTAGGAGGTAAAGTATATTTTGTGGGCGACTATCTTAATAAAGAATCTGTGCTGCATGAGTTCAGCCACCCCCTAATTAGGGGTATATATAAAGATAACCAACCTTTGTTTGACTCATTATATGAGGATATGGCTGCTACGCAAATGGGTAAGGATATTATTGAAAAGGTAGTACAGTTGTATCCAGACCTTGAAAGGGGGGATGTCAATTTTAAAGAAGAGGCTTTAGTGCGCTCTTTAACGGAGGCATACAATTTAAAAGAAGATGGATTAAAAAAAGAAGCTGCATTTGGTAAATTTATTGATAATTTATTATACCACTTCAAGAAATTACTGCGTAAAATATTTGGTGCAAAAATACCGGTAAGTAAATTAGAGGTAACAACCAGCCTTCAGGATCTAGCGGATATGCTTAAGAAGGGGGATAAGTTTCAGATCATGGACAATGTTCTTGAAAATGATGACATAATTGCTTACGAACGGGAGTATAATAATCAACTAAACGCGTTAACTAATGCTAATTTTGATGCAAAAGAAGTAGAGGACCTTACTAACCAATACTTTAATTTAATTTCAAAGCAATTAAATCAGTTACTTTCTGATAAAAAGTATCCGGAACTTCTTGAGATTGTAAAAAATAAATATAAGGCAGGTGAACTGGAAAAGATGAAACAAAATCTTAAGCCATACCAGACTTTAATTCAGCAGGATTCCAAAAAAATGGTGGATGAAGTGGAACTTACAAAACAAAGAGCCCTCTCTGTTATCAACAGCTTAAATAACCTTGGCAATATGGTTGGTAAGATATATGAAGATCTACAATCAATTGTAAATGATATTGATGATCCTAATAACATTCAAAGGGTAATGTATTACCAAAACACCCTGAACTACTGGAATGATTTTATTACTACTGCAACAGGTGCCCTAGAGCGTGATAATGTAAAAATTCCTATTGTAAATCGTATTACATCAACAATACGCAGATCAAATGACCTGGTAAATAAGTTTTATCAAAAAGCTACTGCTGATGTATTATGGGACAAGTTAAAATTGTCTTCTGAAAAAATTGAGGAAAAGTGGGAGCAGCGTATTAAAGAGCTGGAAAAAAGAGGCGCTCCCCAAAGTGTGATAGATGCTGAAAAGAAAAAAGCAGCGCTGGAAAAAATATCTCCGGAAGTCATTCGCAAGGCGTTAAGTGGGGAACTTAAGGATCTTAATTTCGCTAATGCCTACTTAGAAAGTGCTAGTTATAGTACTGACCCTGTATTAGGAGGAACTGCTGCATATGTAAAAGATGCCATGAATGATGTTGAAGCAAAAGCGCAGTATAATGTAAATGTTCAAGCAGAAGAATTATCTCCCCTATTAAAAGCAAATAATTACAACCCTAATAAGGCAGGGCAACTAGGAGAAGATTTGGGGCAAAAAGAAAAAGTTGGCAAGGTTAACCATGATACTGGAGAATTTGAAGAGAAAGAAGTTTGGAGATTTCTTAATCAGTTTACGGGTGCAGACTTTGCGCGTGATCAATACTGGTTTAAAATAAAAGCCGCTGCAAAAACATATAGTGACACAGGATCAGAAGCAGATGCTCAAAAGTTAGCAGATATTCAAGCTGACTGGGAACAACATCGTGGTGACTTCTTTCATCAAGAATACAGCCCTGAATTTTATACGGTTTATGATCTATTAAAAAAAGACGATATAGGTAAACAAGCGAAATTAAAGATGGACAATCTTTACAGTGAAATAAACCAATTACAAAATAGCGTTTTCACTACTGAGGAGGAGGTACATATATCAGAGCAGCTTGAGTCACTTCGTCGTCAAATAAAACAATTGTCAAGTTTAACTGATGTATTTGGTAACAAAAAAACTGGGGAGGATAAGGACATTGCTGAACGTATTCAAGAATTTAATTTGAAAACTCAGCCTTTTTATTACAGTGAGGAAATTCCAGAGGCATTTAGTAACTCCTTAGCTAATTTTGAACAAAAATTAATAGATGAAGGTAAGGGACGTGGTTCTGAACCTTTCAATACATTAAGATCTCAGTGGCTTGAAAAAAATACACGTACTGTAGTTGAAGATTCTTTTTGGGAAACATTAAATGACGTGAATAGTCGTATTAAAGCTATTTTAGACACGCTACCAAATAATGTGGCCGGCAAGTTGGAGATAGATGAATCCTACCAAGAAATAAAAAATATATTAACAGGCAACAAAGATGAGTCCGGACAACCGATTGGCGGAGAAATGACGGACGAATCATTGGCAAAAATTAAAGCAGCACAAGAACGTATATTAAAAGCGCAAGAGTTTCTAAACAAGACGAATGGCTTAACTCGTTCTGAAAAAGTTCAGTTAGAAGATATTTTCTCACGTATTGATGTCGCAGTAGCGGGGGGTAAAAGGGTGAGTGAGGCTGATAACATCAAACTTTCTCAATTACTGGACAAACAGGAGATTCTAGGCCTTGATAAAGTAAAACGTGCTGCCTTGAGAGGCTTATATGCAAAACTTGAAGACCTGCGTCGTAGGGAGCCTACCGACTCTTATATAGACACTGTAAACTCATACATTAATGGTATTGAAGAAAGTCCTTTACTAAAAAAGACTGGTGCCAATTCAATCACTAAGGTAAATGCATTTGTTATTTTGAATGATGAGATATTAGAAACGTTGTTTGAGAAATCAGAAGCATTTGAAAAATGGTTTAAAATGAACCATTATAGAAAACCTACAATCGACCAGGAGACTGGTGCAGAAATAGACAAGTGGGAAAAAACTTATGCATGGAATGTAATCAGACCTGCAGATGAAAAGTATTTAAAGAAAACTAACATAACAGATGCTAAAGGCAATGTGGTTGAGGTGGTATTAGGCCTTCCCGCCATGAAATACTTCAAACGTCTGGTGAAAGAGGAATTTATCACTAAAAAAGTTGTAGGCGTTACAGTAGATAATACTGACCGTTGGTTACCAAAAACTGTTGCACAGGGTGCTAAAGATGGTAGGTATATTAATCAGACTTACTTTGACGTAAAACGTCGTGATCCTGAGAAATTTGCGCTTCTTGAAAAGATGAAGGAGATTCACTTAAGGAATCAAGATAATCTACACAGAAAATCTAAATTATACTTGGACTACCCTCGCTATCGTAAACAGACAGTGGAGCGTCTGCAGTCAGAAAATCCGGTAATGCGGGTAGTAAGTAAAGTGAAAGATTTTTGGAGAAAAGTAAAAGACGGTTGGGATACAGGTTTCAATTTTGATGATGAATATCAGTTATCAAAAATGGACTTATTGGATGATGAAACAACCGGAGTACCTATCAGCGGATTGTCAAACCTCCTTATAGAGGAGACCAGTACAGATATTACACATGGAATGATGCGGTACATGCTATCAGGGGAGCGTCAAAAAAAGTTAATTGAGATATCCCCAGTTGCGAAAGCCATCCAACAAGTCGTAAATAATAAGGCAAACTATCCGTTTGCACAGAGTACTATAGCCAATAGAACAGTCATCAATTTTAGTAAAAAGAAGGATAAATATATTAGAGCACAGGCCATTAATAATTTCATTGAAAAAACTTTTGAAGGAAAGATTAATGCAGGGTGGGGGTCAGAGAACGCCACTGCTCAAAATTTCTCAAATACTTTATTCAAACAAGCATCTTTCTCATTTTTGGCATTAAACATACCCTCAGCAGTAAAAAATGCATTGTCCGCTAAATTCCAAGGACTTATAGAGTCAGTTGCTGGTAAGTACATGAATACTGCAAATTTTTTAGCAGCAGAGGGATGGGCAACCAGTACAGCATTTAAGGTAAGCAGTGAGATTTACAAAAAGGGGGCCAAGTCTTTACATGTACAAATGATCGAACTATTTGACCCGGAGAGGGATCGTTTTAAATATGGTATTGGGGAATCATTATCACGCACACCTTTAAAGGATACACTACTTCCACTTGCGCGATTGAATGATTTTCGTAAATGGAGTCAATTACAAGCTACTTTACAGATATTTGGGGGGATGATGAAGCACCAAAAGGTTTCCCGCAACGGAAAAGAAGTTCCTTACTTAGAAGCCTGGGAAGTAAAAGAGGGTAAAATACAGCTTAAGGAAGGAATTGACCCCACTTGGGGGATTACATATGATAGAGAAGGAAACCAAATTATTGGTGAGAAATTTAAACAAAAGAAAAATGAAATCCAACGAGTAATTGATAACCTTAATGGTGCCATGGGTAGAGAGGATAGAAGTGAGGCTGATAGATACCTATTATTCCGCTATATAAGCTTCTTCCGTCGTTGGATGGGCAGTATGATTGTCAATCGCTTCGCGTACTCAGGAGACTTATTAAAAGGGACCAGCAGAGGGCGTTATGATTACCAGCTTGGCGATACTAAAGAGGGCTTCTATATAACAAACATGAAGTTTATTGCGAAGGCCTTTAAGTCAATAGGTAGATATATTCCATACGCAAGCGCTGAGGAAAAGGCAGCCTTGATGCGGATGGGTACTGAGGTAGGTACCTTAATCTTGATGAGTACTTTAATGCCCGCAATGTTTGGTTGGGATTCAGATGATGATGATCGCTATAAAAAATTACGTGCAAAATCAGGTGCACTGCCTGCAATGTTCGTAGAAGATGATCCTAGCAGACCTTTTGATCTAGGAGGTTGGATGTCAAACCACGCGTTACTTATGATAATGCAAGTAAGGGGGGAAAATGATCAATTTCTTCCAATTCCAGGAATGGGGCTCAATGATTATAAGCAGTTTTTGGATATCAAGAGTATGGTTTTCGGCCCCACTCTTAAGACCTATTTCAACATTGCGCAAGATCTGGGGTATATAATGTCGGGGGATGATAAGGCTTACTACCAAAGAGATGTGGGTGCATATGAATGGCAAAAACAAGATGAATTAAAAATTTGGAACCATATAGGAAAAGCGTTTGGGGTAACTGGTTCAAGTTTAGATGCTGCACAGAGTATCAGGTCGTTTCAGAATATTGAGAATCAGTAATGTTGACAACAAAAAGGGGGCCTTTCGAGCCCCTTCTTTTTTTACATTTTCTTAGCAGTTTTCTTTGCAACTGCTTTTTTCATTTTTCCACCTGTAGGTGCCTTTGCCATAACTTTGATGTTTTTAGCAGGTTGTGACTTGATCACTTTTTTCATGTTATTTATTCGATTCGCCTATACTTCGAGAGGTTTTTATTTATTTCTAAAACATTTTTGATGCAGCGTATCGCAAACAGCTACATGCTCAAGGTACGCATTTTTATAATCATTCAGCGTGGCGTTATCTCTTTTTAAATAGATCATTTCATGTTGGTCTTGAGATATACCCATGACTAAAAATCCAGCACCGAATGATATTATTATTATTCCTAAATAGTTAATTATTTTTTTCATGGTTTAGATATTAAATTTATTCATAATTATTAACCAGTGCGAATCAGGTTCAAAATATTCTTCTCCGTTTGGTAAACTATAAGTACCTGAAGATTGAATGAATATGGTTTCAATATATTGCATCGTTTTTCTTGGGCGTGTTGCTCCGTACCCATTAATCAATAACACTTCATCGTAATCTCTAAAGTAGCCATCCTTATACATTAGTCGGCTTCTTATCCACTTGCTATCTCTTCTTATTTCGTATTCCTTACCATCCTCCCCAGTCATTGAGTAGTAAGGTTCTTTTAATGTAAGGGTTAAAACTTTTTTC
>Ga0163150_10005170_pt1 | contig 16912 bp, 18 predicted proteins | sample OliLakLV19P2IB_FD_148628 | JGI IMG/M metagenome (GOLD analysis project Ga0163150, IMG submission 148628) | Freshwater microbial mat bacterial communities from Lake Vanda, McMurdo Dry Valleys, Antarctica - Oligotrophic Lake LV.19.P2.IB | ecosystem: Environmental > Aquatic > Freshwater > Lake >...
ACTCGAATTTCCAGTCGCATCTCCAGACAGTGCAAAGTTCAAGGATGATTTTTCGGCGATAGAACAGCTTGAATACTGGAAAAATGTAAAGTTAAACTACACCGAGCATAATCCGTCCGCAACTATTTCAGTCGGAGAAAATGAGTGGATATCGGTAGTGGACTGGGTGCAGAAGAATTGGGACATTATTGGCGGGCTATCATTCTTGCCTCGATTCGATCATGTATACCGTCTTGCACCCTACGAGACAATCTCTAAAGAGCAATACATCCAGATGGCCAGCATATTCCCTGAAATAGATTATTCGAAGCTCACTACCTACGAGCACACCGATGAGACTGAACAGAAAAAAGAACTGGCATGTGTTGGTGGTGTGTGCGACATAGATATGGTCGAAATAAAAACGGAGGCAACTCCAGCATAAACATGCTCTACGCTCGCAAAGGAGATACTGATACATCTGGTCTTACCGGAACGAAAGAACGATATGAAAAGGACAGCGACTGCTATGAAGCGCTGGGAACTCTTGATGAGCTCAACTGCATGCTCAGCCTGTGTCGTAGCTTTGCAAGAAAACAACACGCAGATGAAATACATATGACGAAGGAAATAAAAAATATTCAGGAAAATCTTTTCATCATTCAAGCCGAACTCGCAGGAGCAGATAAGTCACTACAAGAAGGTCATGTGAAAAACATGGAACGCATAATTGATTCGATTGAACAGATCATACCACCGCAGCACAGTTTTGTTATACCTGGCGAGACTCAATTATCAGCATGGCTCGATTACGCTCGTACAGTCTCTCGTTGCGTGGAGCGCACTGTCCTTCGGTCACACAAAACGCGTCCCGTATCGGCCATGACCCGCACTTACTTTAACCGTCTCTCAAGTCTTTTGTATGCACTTGCCCGCTACGCCGTCACACATGAAAATGTACACGAAGATGCACCTTCTTATACATAATCAACAATGAAAGATACTATGAAAAAATATTACATACTTGGAATTTTAGTCGCTTTTACTTTCATTGTAGGAAGTGTTGTCGTCTTTTCTCCGTCATCTAATACCACCACACCTAGTCAGAAGAATACACAGAATAGTGAGATTTCAATCTCTCTTTCGATCGACGGACTGTACGAAGCAAAAACAGTAACTGCCCATTCCGACGAAACCGCTCTCTCCTTATTGCAAAGACTCAACATAGATGATCCACGTCTGGCACTTAGAGTGAAGGAATATTCAGGGCTCGGTGCATTGGTAGAAAACATAGGAGAACTCCACAACGGCACTGACAATAAATATTGGCAATACACCGTGAATGGCGTCATGCCGCAGATCGGTACGGACAAGTTTACATTATCAAGCGGAGACCACATCAAATGGTCTTTTACCACATCATCTCAATAATATGAATCACACACTTATAATTCCAATAACGATTGCTCTGATGGTTTTCGGGATAGCTACGCGACTCTTACCTCACGCACCGAACGCGACAGCGCTCACCGCGGTTGCTCTTATTTGCAGTCTTTATTTAGGCAATCGTTTTCTCTCGTTTATCATTCCAACAGTCTCACTTATTGTTTCCGATGCGTTTATCGGTTTTTATGATTGGAAAATAATGGCGAGTGTATATGTTTCTTTCCTACTAGGATGGATACTGGTTTCTTTTTGTAAAAAGAAAAACGGCTTGGCCAGTGTTGGTATGTCGCTTGCGGGATCTTCAATACTTTTCTTCCTTATCACGAATGGTGCGGTGTGGCTGTTTTCGCCATGGTATGAAAAAAGTATAGCAGGCCTGCTGTATGCATATGAGCTTGGGCTTCCTTTCTTACGTAATATGTTTGTAGGCGATTTTTTCTATACATTGGGTCTTATAGCAGTGTTTGAAGCCGTACTGGTACTCAGTTCTATGAAAAGATTTTCGATTAAAGCCGCTTGAATGAAGTATAATACAAATAGCCCTCGCCCCGTTTCCGCCCATTCAATTTTAAAAAAATCCCCCCCGCGCGAAAAAGAAAAAAGCATGGAGAAGCGGAAACGGGGCGAGGGCGGAGCGCCGAGTCCGCGAGGTGAGAAGCGAATACTTGGAGCTTCGCAAGACCTTGAGCACCGCAGGTGCGAAAGGTGTACCGTTCCTGTAAGGAAATGGTCGGATTAGAGTAACCACGCAATCGGAGCGTACGCATTGGTACAAAGCCACCACGCACGCGGAGCGTGCGATTAGTCAGAGTTTTGTTGGAAAAAAGTTCGCGCAAAGGATATGATTAGATCACAAACTTTGAATGAGCATCGCGAACGAAAAGTTTGTGACCCTGAGGAAGCGTTAGCTTCCGAAGGGGATATGAGTTCTGAAAGTTTCCAGACGTCTTTCATTGTCTCGCGCATTGCAATGTCGGATGCTTGCTCTTGGTTTTGAAGAACGATGGAGACCTGATTGATATCGATTTCCCATCTAGTACCCGGCTATTCCGACAAAAGGTTCTCACATCTGTGGGAATTTTTTATTGCCACTATTTTGAGCCAAAGTTGCGAGCTATTGACATATATGTTCAAGTACAATATACCTTATAAGGTAGTTCATTGAATAAACCTGTCTGCTTTTGGTGCCGCCTTGTGGCGGAGCTTTAAGCGGACTACAACGAAAGAGAGAAAAGATATATGAGAAAAAAAATACTTGTTACTTCAGATCAGACGAATGCAGTTCGCAAAAAAGCAAATGAGAAGGGTATAACTCGCGCAGAGTTTCAGATGGCTCTGAATGACGGCAGAATTGGCAAATTTCTGGGTACCCTCTTTGATGTGAAAAACGTTGACCTTGCAACACTCACCCCGCCTCCTGGCGCTATCCTCCACATCGTTAGCATTCGTTTCAAACCAGACCGCAAATGGCGGGAAGCGATTAAAGCTGGCGGTCCCTATACTCCAAGCCACTACAATGTTCGGAAACAGAAAGTCGAGGATCAGTATCCACCGACGGGTACGGAAGAAATCGAGGAGGATCTCATTCTTCTCAACTTCCCTAGTGCCGGCGGCTACGACTTCCCTAATAGCGGCGGCTACGACAAGGCAAATGCTTGGGCCGCTTCCAATAAATTGCAGATGACTGACCCGCGTGAAGTGTTTGCCATCGCAGAACAGCATCCCAGACTGAACAAAAGACTCGAACAAAATCCAATATGTGTCGTTGCGACAAAGGAATACACCCTTGAGGGCCACCGCGTCGCGTGCTGTGTCTGGTGGAGTGACTCGAAGCGCGGGGCGGACTTGCGCTGTGTCTCGGGCTTCGACAACTCGTTCTCTTGGATTGCCTTCCGCAAGCCAGCTCCCAAAACTTAGGACCTCAGTTCTTTTGGATCCTTAGTCCTTTGTTCTTCGAAATATGGTGGTATGTCCACTCGGCCAAGAATGGTTTGCCGCAAACATTCAAACCCTGTACGAAAGTATGGGGTTTCAATTTTTATATATGCTAAACTATTTATGGCACAAGGTGAATATGCGGGAGATTCGATAATTTTTCGGGTTTCCTGCTACCGAAGCCAGTATCCATACATCGAGAGTACCTGCGATTACGGTTTCAGGTAGAGTGGTGTATGCAGACACTTCAAAAAAATGAAGCTACTTGGTGCAGAATACTAGGGCATTACAATGCCGTACACTAAGTCCGACTTGTTCGGTTAAAAGCGGCGGTGGCTTACGAGCCTACCAAGAGCCCAGTAGGGAGGAGAACGATGGAGACCTGATTGATATCGATTTCCCATCTAGTACCCGGCTATTCCGACAAAAGGTTCTCACATACGTGGGAATTTTTTGTTGCCCTAACCCCTGTTTAAAGCCAAAGTGCGATCTATTGACATATAAGGTCAAGTATAGTATACTAGTAGTATAGTTCTTTGATAGTTATCCGGGTTCGTCATAGCAGAAAGTAGCTCACCTGAGTGGGCTTTCTCCTGCTATGACGAAACCAAGTCTGGTTACGTTTAGTAAACGTTGAGTAACCGTTTTCAAATAACTCATGGCCCTCAATATGAGCCATTTCCAAAAGGAAAATCATTGGTATGATCAGTAAACGTAACTCGTTCGCGCACCGTAATGTCATCCTCGCTGACAGAATTGCTTTCCGTAAAGCAACAGTGCTGGAAAAAGGTCTCATGCACTGGGCATTTGACTTCTCGGTTTACTCCGAGCGTTCGACACCCTGGCTTGAAGTTGCAGAGACATTTAATCTCGCTGCGACGACTGGCTACAAACCTAGCGAGGAAGATTTCAAATCTTTCATGCGAGCGTGCAAAACGGCACATCGTATGGAATCCTCATTACGTGTCGAACACGAAGGGATGGATGAAGAATTCTTCGTGAACAACCCGCTTACTCTCCGAATCAAGTTCTACTACAAGAATAACCGTCAGGAATTTCTTGAGTGGAAAATGACATTTGGTGAAATGGGTAGGATTCACCATGCAGGCATGACTGGACACGGTGGAATTGGTCAAGAAGTAATGGCCAGCAAGCATCATGTAAAGGTGCACGTGCCGAGCCTCGGACCGTACACTTGGCAGACTCCAAAAGTCTGTGTCCATTGTTTTAAATCACTTGAAGGAGTGCCGATCGACGAACCTTGTAATGGTGGTAAACCCACTCAGTGAAGTAACTGCAAACTTTCAAACAAGCGCATCTCTCACCAGATGCGCTTTAACCTATGATACAATTATTTTTATGATAAATTTTACCAATCAGCCTACACTCTCGCGTCATGAGGTTGATGCTCAGTCTAACGAACGAAAGATAGGTCTGCTTCCACACATAGAAACATTCTTGAATCAGCATCCTCTTTTTAAGGATAAGGATGTACAGGTGTCCTTTCCGACAGTGGGTGCGGCGTCGCTCGTATGCATCGTACAAACTTCAGACGTAAGACAGGTGTTAAAAATTCCTTTAAGTACAAAATCCTTCTATAAAAGTGAAGGAGATTTTCTTATGGCATGGGAAAAAGTTGGTGTCAAAGTTCCTCATGTAATAGAGGAAGGCACGATCGATAGTAGTTCGTATTTACTGATGGAATATATCGATGCAAAACCATTGAATGATGTTTACAGAAAAGGAGCAATGATTAAGGAAGAGATATTTGTAAAAATGGGGAGCACTTTACGTATGATGCATCAGGCTAAAAGTGAAGTATTCGGGGTAGTAAAAGATGGAAAAGGCGGCTATTCTAAATTCAGCGAGTGGCTTGATTATGAGATCAATCAAAAGAGACCTGAAGGCGCTGCTTTTTTGGACAAAGATAAACATGGCGATTTTCAAAATGCTGTGAAAATAATAAATGAATTTGTCGGCACATCTACAGAAAGTTGCTACTGCCACAATGATTTTGCTTATCAAAATATCTTTGCTACCGATCCACTCACCGTCTTCGACCCTATTCCTATTTTTGGACATCCGTACCTAGATTTGGCACGAGCCATTGTAATAGCACTCGGGCGTGGAATAAGTGATGAGGCAAGCGAACAGCTCATGAGAGGTTATGCTGGCACAGACCTTGTTTTAGATCGCCAAGCTCTGCAAGCAGCTATACTTATTCAGAGTCAAATAAAATTTGGTTACTGGAGTAAGGTTGGAAAGGAAGAAGGGATAAAGGATGTTCAGACGTATTTGGAGAAAACGAAAGGTTTTCTGGTATAATAGTCCCCATGGATTCAAAAACTCCCGTAAGATACGCTTTCATAGATGTCCAAAACACCGAAGGGACCGTCAGTCAGCTTCTTGGTTTTGTTGTTGATTGGCACAAGCTCTACCACTATCTCAAAGAGCAATGGAACTGCGAGAAGATGTTTTTCTATTCCGGTATTGAGCAAGGAAATGGAGAAAAAACGAATGAATACCTCGAACTTGGTAAGCTCGGTTACGAGATGCACGTCAAACCTTATAACATTTATAAAAACCCAGGTAAAATCTTGAAAATAAATTGTCCTAAGTGTGCTAATGAAATTGATTATAAAACCGAAGGGACCGTTCGATGGAAGTCTAACTGTGATGCAGAACTGTCGGTAGATGCTACAAACCTTGCAAAGGAGGGTGTTGAGTTTTTATTGCTAAGTGGGGACGGTGACTTTGAATATGTCATTAGAAACGCTATTGAAAAAGGAGTGAGGGTAACTGTAGTCTCGAGTGCCAAGAAAATAAAAGTGGCACCACGCTATTCTGTCTCAAGATTTTCAACGAAACTCCGGGAACTTATTGCAGAAAAGAGGGAGTCAGTTTTCTTTAAAGATATAAATGACTGGAAAATGAAGATTAAAAAGGAGATTTAGGCAAAGGAAAACGCCGTACAGGCCGGCGTTTTCTAATGACTCTTATAGTATAGCCGATCTAAGGGCAAAGTCAATACAGATTTGTGGACATTGTGAGCGTTGTGAACTCCATATGAAAGAACTAGATAAAAATATAAAAAGAAAGTATTCGTTTTCTGAATATGACCCAAATTGGAAAAAGCAGTTTATATCTCTTAAAAGCTTTCTTTTAAGTGTCTTTGGTAATAAAGCTTTGTTTATAGAACACGTTGGTAGTACTTCTGTTGAAGGGATGAAAGCAAAACCATTAGTAGATGTATTGGTTGTAGTTGAGAAAATGGAAGCTTTTGAAAAGCAAAAGGTTGAAATGAGCAAGGTTGGCTATGAATGGGGAGAAAATTATATTGCTCCTAATACACTAATCTTTTTTAAGCTTGGCGCAGATGGGGAGAAACTCGAAAATATACACATATGTGAGAAAGGCTCTGCAAAAGAACACCAATTTATTGTTATGCGAGACTATTTAAGAACTCATTCTCAAAAGGTAAAAGAGTACTCCGACTTAAAACAGAAGAACTTCTCTCTTTATCCAAATGATTATCCTGCTTATCGAGCCGCCAAAGCATCATTCTTAGAACAACTTGAGCGAGAGGCTCACGAATGGAAAGCTAAGCAGATATAAGAAGAGCATTTAGATTTTGATAAGCAGAACTGATATATTGTCTCTCTTTAGTGAGTTCTGAAAGCCACGCTAGTGGGTCACAAACTTTGAATGAGCATTGCGAACGAAAAGTTTGTGACCCTGAGGAAGCGTTAGCTTCCGAAGGGGAGTCGAAAATGGCTGAACATATTTTTGAGGAGCTTTGGTTCGAAACTATTATAGCCATTCTATAAAGGATTAGGGCAAATTAGTGCAAAAAGGGACACTATTAGGCGAAATTAGTCGAAAAAGAGCTACTTTTTTGCTGTATTTTTTGTGATGATGTGAACATTGTGAATGTCGTGGTCAATTAGGGTAATTTGTAGTATGATTATAAGCGTTAACTAAAATGAGTTTTCAGTAATTATTTATAAATTAAGCTTATCAATTAATTTTTTATGGAACCTAAAATTATTACCCCTTACGGACTTCGTGTCCTTCGAGTGCTTTCGATACTGAACATACTCGTAGTCATTGCCACGATTTTTGCATTTAAATTACCTGCATCAGATCTGTCAGCCCTCTCTTCCTTTTTAACATTGTGGACATATCTCTCTTTTGCACTCTCAATCATTACTTCAGTTCTCACTGTTATTGCAATAAATAAAAGAAGTGCAAAGCTTTATAAGCCTCTGTTCTGGTTGTTTATACTACAAATCCTTACATTGGTTGGTTCTTCATTTACAACAGACATTGAGACGATAGTCAGCAATATTACATTTGTTATCCCGTCACTGTTCTTCCTTTGGTACTGGATAAAAATGAAGGGGTACTTTTTAGAGCAATCATTTAACCCTGAAGACCCAGCAATAAAGAAAACGGACAAGAAAGTAAATCCTTTTCTCATTACTTGGATTATCTTGATTGTGGTGGGCTCAATAGTTGCCGCTGGCATCAGCACAGTCGGAAACGTGAAGAATGCAATGAACTATTTAAAGGAATTTGAGGGAAAAACTTTTCAAGAAAAACTTGGTTTTTGCCAGTCTCAAGCAAGCCCTGATGAATGTTTGATAATTGCTTTGTCTGTCGAGACAGACAAAGGCAACCTCATTGTAGAGAACTGTAACTTGATGTCTAAAGATGAAACTAAAATCGCCTGTTATGCAATGATTGATAGGTGTAATGTTGTGACAGACGAAAAATTAAAAACGGTTTGTGAGTTCACTTCAAAAAGATTTAAAGAGAAGCAAGAAAATGCTACTAGCTCAGAAACTATTAATAATAACTAAAAATCAATGCAAATATTTAGCGCAATTCTACCTCTTGTTATGGGACTAATTGTTTTAAGTTTTCCAGTATTTCTTATTATTGGAGTACTTAAATTTTTCGAGCTTAAAAACATAGCAAATCCAGAAGAAAAGAAGAAGCAAAAGAAAAAGGCGTTGAAGATAGTACTTTTCCCTATATTACTTCTTGTGGTTGTAATTGTTCTATGGGGGTTGTTTGGTATCGGTCAAATCGCACTTCAGGGCGCATAGTCCTCGTTGAACGCGGGTATGGTATAATTTTCAATATGAAAAATACACGAAGTGGATTTATGGGAATTGCAGTAGTTATCGTTGTTGCCCTTGTTGCAATCGGGGGTGGAATTTATTTTTATTCTCAAAAATATGAAGTTAAGTTGGGAAATTCAAATGGAGTTAGTATAGAAACTCAAACAAATTCTTCGCCTGAAACAACAAAAGAAGTGGTCTCTCCGTCAACAAAAATATTAAAAGTATTTACACAATCCGCAGGTATATATTCTGCAAGTTATCCAAATTATTGGACTTACTCAGAGGGACGATTGGCGGCGCGTTTTGAAACCGTAAAACAAGGCACGAGCCAGACATTTGATATTGATCTTGGGGTTGATGTAGATTATGTAATAAAAACTCTGTCATTACAATATATATCTGAGGAAATTACTGTCGGGTCAAATATATTTACAAAATTTACAAACCCAAAATACCCTTCTTACATAATATATATTTTGCCAATAGGGATTGTGGAAGGTCAGTCAACTTATTTGCTTGTCCGTATTGAAGACTTTACAAAGATAGATACAACGGATTTAAATCAATTTTTAGCCAGCATCAAAGTTTATCCTTCAAAAGCTATAGTTATTATAAAATGGCAAGACAATGCCACCGCCGACGCCCGAATCAGGGCAAATGTTGTAATGATGAGACCTAATGCTGAACTTTATTTTGTTGCCAATAATACTTATGTTGGTATTTGCGATAGTATCAATGAGAAAACAAGGATGGCAGGAATTGACAAAATATTAAACAGCGTACGGAAAATAGTTTCTGTAAATGATGTTAAATGCAATACATCATCGGATGCATATGTTTATTCTGTGCGTATGCCAAGCGGAGATATTGCATGTGCAGACAGTACTGGTTTTGGAGCAACTATTAGCGCAGAGGCGAAAGAATTATCTTGCAAATAAATAATTCTAGTAGCGACAAAAAGAAAACAGTACTCACTTTTATGCCAGCCTAAAACTTTGTAATTAAAAAAACCTCACTGAATGTGGGGTTTTTTTAATTCAAACTTCTATCAACCCAGCTTTGAGGAGGGTGACTGATCCGTACCCCAAAAAGTGGGCACATTTATGTGCCCACTTTTTGGGGTACGGATCAATGCCGAGGGTGGCACCCCTTTAGACTGGAAGAAACCACAGAGAAATGACAGAGGCACAATATTTGAAGTTTTGAATTTGTATTTTTTGTCCACCCCGAATTTCGTCAAAAGAAATAGGATGGAGCAAGCGGAGGATTCGGGGTAGTAAAAGATGAAAAAGGCGGCTATTCTAAATTCAGCGAGTGGCTTGATTATGAGATCAATCAAAAGAGACCTGAAGGCGCTGCTTTTTTGGACAAAGATAAACATCGCGATTTTCAACTTGCTGTAAAAGTCGACTCTTTGGTCAGTGCGGCTATTTTTCAAGAATTTGTGGCAGTTTCGAAGATATAAGCAGGTCGTCTGCCTGTTTCTTGAGTTTTTCACTTTGACCAGTAAGTAAGGACATATTAGTGTTAAAATGATAACATGATATATAAGCTAATTTATATGAAAAACTTTATTGAAGAATTTAAAGTATTTGCAGTAAAAGGTAATATAATCGATCTTGCTGTAGGCGTTATTATAGGTACTGCTTTCGGAAAGATTGTAACCTCGTTAGTAGGAGATGTAGTAATGCCAGTTATTGGTATTGTTGCTGGCAAGATAAATTTTATTACTCTCATGATTGGTCCAATTGCTATTGGAAAGTTTTTGCAAGCGAGCATAGATTTTGTAATAGTTGCTCTGGTAATATTTGTGGCAATCAAAACTATTAATAAAATAAAGAGGCCTCGGGATTTATAGCTATATATGAGCTATTTTGAGGAAGCAGTGGACAAGATTATTAATATAGACAAGAGAGCCAACCATTCTTGAGACAAGATCACACAAAGCACCTTCACGAATTTTTCGTTAAGGTGCTTTTTTAAAATTAGAAAAAATAGAAATTATGAAAAAGAAAAAAGAATCATTAGTGCTCGGACGAATGCTCCAGAAGATTGCTTATAGGATTGGAGCAACTGTACTTGTTGAACCCGAATGGGAAATCGTCGGTCAGATCACCTTCAAAAGTGGCCGCCATTCCTACTTCCGATATAATACACTCGATCTAAACCCGATGGGAGGTTCGGAAATCGCTCGAGACAAGGATTATTCGAACTTCTTTATGAAAGCGATGAACTATCCGATTGTGCCAGGCTCGAAGACGTTCTTTTCGGACAAATGGGGTCAGACAATCGGCTTACCTCGTCGGAACATTGATGCTGCATACAGACATGCTATTAAAATCGGTTTTCCGGTCATCGTCAAACCTAATAGCGGTAGTCAAGGTGTAGGAGTTTCGCTCGTTCACAATAAGAGTGAGTTCTATAGTGCTGTGCAAATTGTGTTCAAGAGTGATCGCATTGTGCTTGTTCAGCAACCAATCAATGGCAAAGATTATCGCCTAGTTATACTCGACAAGAAATTGATCTCTGCATACGAACGTATCCCACTCAATGTTGTCGGCGATGGAATATCCACAATCGAACAACTCCTGAAGATAAAACAAAAACAATTTGTTGCATCTAGTCGTGATACACAAATCAAAACTGACGATCCAAGAATTGTGATAAAGCTGAAACATCAAGGATTAAACTTTTTATCCATTCCAACGAAAGAACAGAAAGTTTACCTTCTCGACAATGCCAATCTGTCTACAGGAGGTGATTCTGTGGATATAACCGAAAATGTCCATCCTTCATTCAAGAAAATTGCAGTAAAACTTACTCGTGATATGGGATTGCGACTCTGTGGTGTTGATCTTATGGTTCATGGCGACATTAGCAATAAACCCGATAAGTATTGGGTTCTTGAAATCAATTCTGCACCAGGTCTGGACCATTATACCAAGATTGGTAAAGCGCAGGAACAGATCGTCGAGGATTTATATCTAGAAGTTCTAAAACACATGGAGCATTAATTCACCACGTTCAAACAAAAATCATCAATGCTGGAGTTTCATCACTCCGGCATTTTCTTATATAAATCCCGAGGCCTCGGGATATTTGCTGGACTATATATAGCTTATATGCTATGCTGTATCTACAAAGAAACAAAGTCGAATTTCTTCAGTATTTTAAAACAACATCATGACAGGTAAAATCAAGACTCTTACAGAGAAAGGATTTGGTTTCATTTCTCGCGAAGGCGAGACAAAGGACCTCTTCTTTCATGCCAATGATCTTTCAGGCACCGTTTTCAATGAGCTCCAAGTCGGAGATTCAGTGAATTTCGAAGTCGTCGAAGGAGACAAAGGCCCAAGTGCAAAGAGTGTAATGCGTGCGTAAGCATCATTAACAAAAAGACCCCATCGCAAGATGGGGTCTTTTTGTATCGAGTATCGAGGCCTCACCTCGAGGTGAGGCCTCGATCTACCTGTTAGTTACAAAATACACTTTTTCTGTTAGTATTTTGCGTATGAGCGATATTCCCCAAGGACCTTCTCCGGCACCGGATGCATTCTTAAAACCATACAATCCTACAGAAACCGAGAGTCGTATATATGCACTCTGGGAACAAAGTGGTTTTTTTAATCCCGATACTCTGCCGGCACGATTTCAACACGCCGAACCATTTTCAATCGTTCTCCCTCCACCAAATGTAACCGGTACACTTCATGCCGGTCATGCTCTTACTATTACGGTCGAAGATATAATGGTGCGCTATGCACGCATGCAAGGAAAAAAGACGCTGTGGATTCCGGGTACCGATCATGCCGCCATTGCTACTCAGTCAAAGGTAGAAAAAGATATTGAGAAAAAAGAAGGCAAACGTCGTAAGGATTTTACCCGTGAAGAATTTTTGACTCGAGTTGAAACCTTTGCTGCAGAAAGTCATGATGTTATTGTGAAGCAATTGCGGAGTTTCGGTGCTTCGATCGATTGGTCTCGCGAAGCCTTTACTCTCGATGCTCCACGTACTCTGGCTGTCCGTACCGCTTTCAAAAAAATGTATGACGATGGTTTGATATATCGTGGACATCGCGTAATCAATTGGGATCCAAAAGGGCAGACTACTATTTCTGATGATGAGATTATATATGAAGCACGTCAGGCGCAACTCTATACCTTTAAATATGCACAGGATATTCCGATCTCTATTTCCACGACTCGTCCGGAAACAAAATTAGGCGACACAGCTATTGCGGTGCACCCCAGTGACGAGCGATATGCTCAGTATATTGGCAAAGAGTTTACTACCATGTTCGCGGGAGAGACTATTACGCTCAAAGTCATCGCTGATATTTCGGTTGATCCCGCTTTTGGTACCGGTGCATTAGGGGTTACTCCTGCTCACAGTACGATTGACTGGGAAATTTCTCAACGTCACGGTCTACCTTTAAAACAAGTTATCAATGAGTACGGCAAGATGACGGTCGGACTTGATGGTATTAAGGATAAAAAAACGACCGAAGCTCGCTTGGCTGTTGTTGCTTGGTTGAAAGAACAAGGGTTATTGGAAAAAGAAGAAACCGTCGAACAAAATATTAGTTTGGCAGAACGTACTGGTGGGATAATTGAACCGTTACCAAAATTGCAGTGGTTTGTTGGAGTGAATAAAGAATTCACTCGCAATGGCACATCTCATACCTTGAAAGGATTAATGAAAGAATCCGTAGCTTCTGGCGAGATCAAGATGATTCCTGATCGTTTCGAGAAAGTGTATTTCCACTGGATAGAAAACCTTCGTGATTGGTGTATATCCCGTCAGATTTGGTATGGTCACCGTATTCCGGTATGGTACAAAAATGAGGAAATATATGTTGGTATTGAAGCTCCTACTGGAGAAGGATGGGTACAGGATGAGGACACACTTGATACTTGGTTTTCTTCAGGTCTATGGACATTTTCAACCTTAGGTTGGCCTGATGAAAAGGAATTTGCCAAACATCGCGCCTATCATCCGATGACTATGCTTGAAACCGGACGCGATATTATCTTCTTCTGGGTAGCACGTATGATTCTGATGTCTACGTACCTGGTTGGGGAAGTGCCATTTAAGCATGTCTATTTTCATGGACTGGTGCTCGATGCTCAAGGACGAAAGATGAGTAAGTCTCTGGGGAATTTCATTGATCCTTTGGAAGTCATTGCTAAATACGGTGCGGATGCTTATCGCATGTCTCTGATTGTGGGTGTTGGACCGGGGAGTGATAGTAAAACAGGGGAAGACAAGATTAAAGCCTATAAATTATTTGGTAATAAACTCTGGAATATCACTCGTTTTATTTTAGAGAGTACGATTGATCACACTCATATAGCAGAATTTACAGCCTATTCAACTGCAGATGCTGAATTAATCGCGACACGTCAGGCATTACTTACGGAGATTACACGCGAAATGAATGAGTATAAGTTTTATTTAGTAGCCGAAAAACTCTATCATTATGTCTGGCATGAATTTGCCGATAAGATACTAGAAGAAAGTAAAATCATATTTCGTGAAGGTAGTCCTGCGGATCAGGCATCTCGAACTCAATTCCTTTTGGAAACTCTGGATATCATGCTTAAAGTTTTACATCCGTTTATGCCCTATATCACCGAAGAAATCTGGCAACAAACTCGTACAAATGAATCACTTCTGATGATAGAACCATGGCCAGATCGAGGCCTCACCTCGAGGTGAGGCCTCGATTATCCCCACTTTACACCTCAGTAAAATTATAAATAAGGTAAAATAGGAGGATGAAAAATAAATCCTTCGATGTATCGTTAGTCGCTTTTCTTGGATTCTTTATTCTCAGTGCCGGTTTGTTTACCGTTTTCTCTACGGGAAACGTAAAGTCTGTGTACCAAAGTATTACTGCTACAGTACCTGCAGCCGAAAGTCAATTAGCTCAAGTCGCTGTGGGACAATCAGTCGATGTTACCGGATGGGCATGGTCTTCAAATACAGGATGGATTAGTTTTAATGATACAAACCTTGGTGCCGGAGGTGGAAATTATCAGGTAAAAGTTATCAAGACCTCGAGTACCCTCGGTACTTTTGATGGATATGCTTGGTCTTCAAATATTGGTTGGATTAGTTTCAAGGCGGATGATGTATCCAATTGTCCAACAGGATCTGGTTGTACCGCTGCGATCAATCTTTCAACCGGTGCGGTGACAGGCTGGGCACGTATCTTATCGATGAAAACAGAAAATAGCGCCAATGGCTGGTTACAGTTATCTGGTCTCAATCATGAAACCAGTGGCGGAGGCGGGGTGGTATATGATAGAACAAACGGAGATCTTACTGGAATGGCATGGGAATCAACTGCGATGGGTTGGACTAGTTTCGATGCAAAAATACCAAATCTAACTATTGATACGGTAGTAGATCTTAGTGAGAGTACTTGTACCAGAAGTTCAAGTGATTATGTTGAATCTGATACGCTTGTTACATTTACCGCCAATCCGAAAGGGGGGTCAGGTACTTATACGTATAACTGGGATTCAGGAGCTGGTTCAAATAAGACCTATGGTAAAAAGTATACAGATACTGGTGCTGGACCAACTTTGGTGATCAAAGATACTTCTAATCCTGTTAACACATTTAGTCCAAAATGTCCGAAGGTTGATGTTACAACCGTTAATACCGGAAATCTCGATCTATTTATCGGTCCAACTATTACAAGTACAAAAAAATCACATGCTGTACGACAGGGAACTAAATTTGCACTTAATTGGACAAATAGGCCACCTTCTTCATTTACTTGCAATATGAGTGTGACAAACAGCGATGGTATTTGGCAAAATAATATTGAGGGTATCAATATCGGTCTTGCAAATCCCAGCAACAATGGCAATGCTACTAATTTGACCACTACCGATGTAGAAAGAGGACTATATAAATTTACAATGACTTGTACCAATAATATTGCCAATCCTAATTCAAATTCGAAGGTATCCACCGTAGAACTTCTTGTTATCTCTGCTGATAGCGAAGAGTTCTAAATGAAACTGTTTTACCTCACACCTATCTTGTTACAGAAATCCATATGGCTTCCTGTTCGTCTATTTCTGATTGTTTTTGGAAAAATTGAAATCCACGGTGTAAATACACTCCGTAAATTGAAAGGGAATGCTATTTTTGTAGCAAATCATACCAGTGAGCTTGATGCATGTATTATGGCTTCTTCGATACCGTTCTGGTCACATTTCTCTCCAGTTTTCTTTGCCTCGCGAGAAAATAAATTCTATGAGACCTCGGGATGGAGACGTCATATCTATGGTGGTACGTTCTTTAAATTGTTTGGTGCACAGCCTATTTATTCTGGTTTTAAGGATTATGAAAAATCCTTGATTAATCAAGTCACTCTTCTTCGAGATGGAAAAAGTATTCTGGTTTTTCCCGAAGGACGTATTACCCCTGATGGTTCGATTCAACCTGCTCATGGTGGAGTGGCTTATTTAGCTGATCAAAGTACCTGTCACATTATTCCCGTAGCCATATCAGGTGCTCATAAAATGACACTGACAAACTTTTTCCTCCGCCGTCGAACTATTATAATTCGTTTTGGTACACCATTGCATCGTGATGAATTCGAGGTCGCTCTACATCAAGACGCCGATCCTTCGGAGAATATATATAAACATGAGGCAAACTATATGATGGAATGTGTAAAGGAATTACTTATACCCGAGTCTTCCGTGAAGTGATATCGATAAAGTTTTCAACTGTCTGCGACATCTGATTCATCGAGATATCTGCATTATCGAGTATATTCTTGAGTTCCTTGGTGATCGGACCACCAGCTCCACTACGAATTGATTCCAAACCCCATTTGAGTGACGTCATCGGTGTACGTAAATGATGTTGTGTTGAAGTAATAAACTCATCCTTGGTTTTATTTAATTCCTCCAATTCCGCCCGAGCTAGTTTTTCTACTTCATACGCCCGTCGCACATCTTTCGTTTGCTCGGCAATCTTATCCGCCAAATGATCGTTCGTTTCCTTTACCTTGTCATATGCAATTTTAATATCTTCCATCAGTGACTCAATTTGCTCCCGTTGCCTCACTTCATTTAAGACACTTCTGATCAAGATGACACCTAGAACAATACTGATACCAAATAACGTACCATCTATCATCATGTCCTTGAACGTGTCAGCGAGGATCATTCTAATAAGCAGGAATATCCACAATGAGAAGGTGGCAAGTTCAACTGTTATGACTTTTATATTGAATAAGTGATGACGTAGGATGGCGAAGAAAATAATTGTGAACCATAACAAACCTGAAACTGGTGCAAGCCAATAATAATTAAAAATTCCTAATCGTGGTAACAGTAGACCTGTAATTATAGGTGGTATTATTCCAATTATTATTGTTATAAGGACGTACTGT
>Ga0163150_10005171_pt1 | contig 16906 bp, 11 predicted proteins | sample OliLakLV19P2IB_FD_148628 | JGI IMG/M metagenome (GOLD analysis project Ga0163150, IMG submission 148628) | Freshwater microbial mat bacterial communities from Lake Vanda, McMurdo Dry Valleys, Antarctica - Oligotrophic Lake LV.19.P2.IB | ecosystem: Environmental > Aquatic > Freshwater > Lake >...
GTACGGTCGCTCCGCCACCCACCACGACACTGCTGCCGCGGCGACAGACAGCACGAAGCCAGCGCCAAAGATCACGACGGTTGCGGGTAACGCGCCCCATGCGTCGCCATGGGGCGTCACGGCGCGCGCCACCAGCACCACGATCATCCAGTGCAGCAGGTAGAAGGAGTAGCTGATGCGGCCGAGCAGCACCAGCGGGCGCGTCGCCAGTGCCGTGGCCAGTGCATTGTCCCCGGCCAGAGTCTTTGCCAGCACCATCACGGCAACGAAACCGAATGCCAAGATGGCGGCGATCTGTGGCGCCAAGTTGAATAACGCGCCGGTCGTGACGGTGAGATAGGCCGCCACCACGACCCACACGGGAATGCGCGCCAGCATCGGCGCCAGCCGGTCTTGCCATAGCGCCAGCGCCACGCCGGCGAAGAGCAGCGCCCAGCACAGCACCAGCGCATCGGCGCCGGCCAGCGCCAATCCGAGCGGCACGACGATGCCCGCCACCGGGACCGCGTGCACCAGGCGCGGCGACACCCGCAGCGCGGCCAGCACCAGCAACGGGAACCCGAGATAGAACGTCATCTCGTAGAACAGCGACCACGTGACGATGTTGAGCGGAACGACAGTGGCGCCCGGCATGCCGTTCAGGAAGATCAAGTTGCCGAGCACGCGCGGGAAATCAAGCTCAACCATCGGCCCCGTAAAGCGCACGAACAGCATCGACGCGACGAACGAAAGCAGGAACGCCGGATAGATACGCAGCGTGCGGCGCCACGCGAAACGCACGTAGCCGGCCTGCGGCTGCGGCCACCACATGCGCCCGATCAGGAAGCCCGACAGCACGAAGAACAGGAACACGCCGTGATGCGAACGTTGCAGCCAGAACAGCACGCGCTGCGGCCACGTCGGCAATGACAGGAAGGATTCGTGGCCGAGGTTGAGGCCCGCGGTCACTGCGGCGGCATTGCCCGCCGCATGCACGCAGAACACCAGCAGCACGGCCACGCCACGCAGCCCATCGAGCGCCGCGACGTGGGTGGGCGCGCGTGCGGCAGGCGAGGATCCGAAACGGGGCAACGATTCGCCTGCCGGATGCGGCGCTACGGCGTGCGTCGCTTCGCGGCGGGTTTCCTGGCCGCAGTTTTCCGGACGGTGGTCTTCGCGGGAGTCTTGGCGGCCGTCTTTGCCGCTGCCTTGGTGGCGGTCTTCGCGGCAGTGCGTGTGACAGGCTTTGCCGCCGTGCCGGCCACCGTCCTGGCTGCAGGCGTTGCGGATTTCGCGGCTGCCGGCGCCTTCTTTGTCTTCTTCACCGCAGATTTGGTGACGCGGGCACGGGTGCTGGTGCCGGACTTGGCCGCCAGCAACACCAGTGCTTCCTCGAGCGTCAGGCTGTCGGCCTTCTCGCTGTCGGGCAGCGTGGCATTGACGGCGCCGTGCTTGACGTAGGGACCATACCGTCCGCTATGCAACTCCACCGGTCCGCGATCCTTGGGGTGGTTGCCCAGCACGCGCAGCGCAGTGGCGGGACGCGCGCGTACGCCGCGCGCCTTGGTCGGGTCCTTGGCTTCGAATTCGAAGCCCACCTTGCCGTCCTTCTGTACGACGAGGAAGGCGGAGAACGGCCGCCGCGTGCGCTGCGACACGAATTGCAGCAGGTCGGTCTTGCGTTCGGCCAAGAGCTTCGTCATCTGCGCGGGTTCGATCGCGCGTTGCAGGATCATGCGGCCCGAACGGAAATCACAGGTGCGATCAGCACCTACGGCTTTTTCACACACATAGGACATGCCGTGCTCGAACACGCGGTTGCCGCACTTGGGGCACGTGCCGAGCGGCGTCTGCGCGGAAAAATCGGGCGCCTCGCCGTCATCGCTGTCGGTCGGGTTGCCGAAGTCGAATGTCACTTCGTTGGTGTCGGTGAGTTTCAGCTTGGCTGAGAACGGCCGGCCCATCTTGCTGCGGAAACCTTCCAGTGGCCCGATCTCGCGTTCCTTCAGCAGGGTTTCGGCTTCCTGTGGCTCCATCTGCCGGCCGCCCATGATCTTCCAGAACGCGAAGTCGCATTTGATGCATTGAAATTTCTTGTACTTCTCGTGCACTTCGCCGCCGCACTTCGGGCACGGCGTGGTCAACGTGGCGAAATCGCCGGGAATGGTGTCGCTCTCGTAATTCTTGGCCTGGCCGACGATGTGCTCGGTCATCGCGACGATCTCGCGCATGAACGTGTCGCGCGGCAGTTTGCCGTGCTCCATCTGCGCGAGCTTGAACTCCCACTCCGCGGTCAGTTCGGGCGAGAACAATTCCGGCACGCCGAGGCCATGCAGCAGCGTCAGCAGCGAGAACGCTTTGGCGGTAGGAACCAGTTCCTTGCCTTCGCGGTACACGTAGCGCTCCGCGATCAGGCCTTCGATGATGGCCGCGCGCGTGGCCGGCGTGCCCAGGCCCTTTTCGCGCATCGCCTCGCGCAGCTCGTCGTCCTCGATCAGCTTGCCCGCGCCTTCCATGGCGGAGAGCAGCGTGGCTTCGTTGAGGCGCGGTGGCGGCTTCGTCACCTGCTGCACCACGTCTACCTTCTCGGTGGCCACGGTTTCGCCGGGCTTGACTGCCACCAGCGAGGACTCGTCGCCCTGTGCTTCCTTGCCGTACACGGCGAGCCACCCCGGGTTGACCAGGATGCGGCCTTCGGTCTTGAACGGCTCTTCCGCCACCCGCGTGATGCGCGTGGTGACGAAGTGCTCCGCGGCCGGATAGAACACCGCCAGGAACCGGCGCACGACGAGGTCGTAGAGCTTGCCCTCGATTTCGTTCAGCGTCTTCGGCCGCACCAGCGTGGGAATGATCGCGAAGTGATCGGAGATCTTGCTGTTGTCGAAGATGCGCTTGTTGGGGCGCACCCACTTGCGCTTGATGATCTCGCGCGCGAAGCCGCCGAAGGCGTTGGACTCCGCCAGCTCCTCCAGCGTGGCGTTGACGGTGCCGATGTAGTCCTCCGGCAGCGCGCGCGCGTCGGTACGCGGGTACGTCAGCACCTTGTGCTTTTCATACAGCGCCTGCGCCAGCGAGAGCGTCGTGCGCGCGGAAAACCCGAAGCGGCCGTTGGCCTCGCGCTGCAGGCTCGTCAGGTCATACAGCAGCGGCGGGCTTTGCGTGGTGGGCTTCGACTCATCCGTCACGGTGCCAGGCTTGCCGGTGCAAGCCGCCGCAATGGCACGGGCGCGCGCTTCTTCCCACATCCGGTCGGCGCGGGCATCGGGGTCGTCTTCGCTCTTCCTGAATTTCTCGTCGAACCACTTGCCCGTGTATTCACCGGCGGCCGCGCGGAACGTGCCCACGGCTTCCCAGTAATCACGCGGGCGGAAGGCGCGGATCTTGGCCTCGCGGTCCACCAGGATGGCCAGCGTGGGCGTCTGCACGCGGCCTACCGTGGTGAGCTGGAATCCGCCCGACTTGGAATTGAACGCGGTCATCGCCCGCGTGCCGTTGATGCCGACGAGCCAGTCGGCCTCCGAGCGGCACACGGCGGCATCGGCCAGCGGCAGCATGGCCTCGTCGCTGCGCAGCTTGGCAAAGCCATCGCGGATGGCGGCGGTGGTCATCGACTGCAGCCACAGCCGCTTGATGGGCTTGGTGGATTTCGCGAACTGCGCGATGTAGCGGAAGATCAGTTCGCCTTCGCGGCCTGCGTCGCAGGCGTTGATCAGCGCGCTGACGTCCTTGCGCTTGATGAGCTTCAGCAGCGTCTTCAGCCGGTTTTCGTTTTTCTCGATCGGCTTCAACGCAAACTTGGTGGGCACGGCCGGCAGGTGCGCGAAGGTCCACTTGCCGCGCTTGACCTCTTCCTCCTCCGGCATCCCGATCTCGAGCAGGTGCCCGACCGCCGACGAGAGCACGTAGGTGTCGCTCTCGAAGTAATCGTCGTGTTTCGTGAAGCCGCCCAGCGCCTTCGAGATATCGGTGGCGACGGAGGGCTTCTCGGCAATGATCAGGGTTTTGGACAAAGGGATTTCCAGGCGCAGTGCCGGGTCGAAGGGACGCCGATACTACCCGTGCTGGCATGACCGGGGCAAGAAACCTGCAGTGACGGCGTACCCCAACGCGCGCAGGCGTGCGCACACGCACGCCCTCGCGCGCGAGGACCGGCCGGGCGGTTCATGCCTTCCGCCGCTGTTGCCAGCGCCCGCCGGGCAATGCCATCACGCGGCCGTCAAGCTCCAGCAGCACCAGTGCTTCAAGTACGGCGGCGGCGGGCTGCGCGGTGCGCGCACACAGTGTATCGACATCGGCGGGATCGTCCCCAAGAGCCTCCAGCAGCGAATGCGCCGGTGTTTCCACCACCGCTGCGGGCGGCACGCGCAAACCGGACTTGAGCTCATCCAGGATGTCCTGCGCGGTTTCCACGAGCTTCGCCCCTTCGCGGATCAACCGGTGACAGCCGCGTGCCAATGGCGAGTGGATGGACCCCGGAATGGCGAAGACCTCGCGCCCCGCCTCGCCGCCCAGTCGCGCCGTGATCAACGACCCCGACGACAACGCGGCCTCCACTACCAACACGCCGCGCGCCAATCCGGCGATAAGCCGGTTACGGCGTGGAAAGTGGGCGGGTAACGGTGGCGTGCCGGGTGCGAATTCGGACAGCAAGCCGCCCGCGGTGGCGATGGCATGCGCCAGTGCCCGGTGCTGCTTCGGATACACGCGATCAAGGCCGGTGCCGACCACGGCAATCGTGGAGCCCGCGCCGCGCATCGCACCGACATGCGCGGCAGCGTCGATGCCGATGGCCAATCCCGACACGATGGCGAAACCGGCAGCGGACAGCGCCTGGGCGAACGCCGTGGCGTTGTCCCGTCCCTGCGGGGTCGCATTGCGGCTGCCGACGATGGCCAACGCCGGGCGATTGAGGATGGCGCGCTGGCCCGTGAAATAGAGCACCGGCGGCGCGTGCCCGAGTTCGAGCAGCGACTGCGGGTAATCCGGGTCGTCCCAGGCGATGAGCTCGTTGCCCGGTACCGCCAGCCACGCCAGCGTATGCGAGAGCATCTCTGCCGGAATCGGGGTGAGCAGCCGATCGACCGCGCCTGCAGGCAACACGGCAGACAACTGCGCGCGCGACGCCGCCAGCACGGCCTCGGGCGCGCCAAAAGCGCGCAGCAGCAGCGCCATGGCGGCCGGAGGCAGCCCCTTGTGGGCAAGCTCGGCCCAGGCCGCGGCGGAAGTCGCGGTGTCCATCACCGGCAGACGATGCGCCGGCGCGCAAGGCGCCGGCAATCAGACGAAACGCTTAAGCGCGCGCGGAACGCGCCTACGGTTTGCGCGCCCAGTCGCCGGGGCGCACGGGGTCAGTGGAGTTGATCACCAGGCCAAAGGAAACACGATCGAACGTGCGGAACACGAACACCAGGCCGGTACGCTCGTCGGCGGGTTGCACGTATTCACGCGGCGTAAACACCGTCGTGGGGTCGAGGAAGCGCAGGATGACCGTCTGCTGGCTGGAGGGCCGCGGATCGACGATGGGCGGGATCACGCGATACACGGCCAGCACATGGCCGGGTTCGATGCCGTCGGCGGTGCCCTTGTCGAGCGTCACGATGCCGCCGCGACCCGTCTCGATGTTGTCGAAGGGCACGCGGAGGATGCGCGCATTGACCGGCTTGTCGGGCGCATGCGGCACATAGTTCACCAGCACTTCGCGCGGCGCCGGGATCAGGCGGTCGCCGATCTGAATTTCCTGCACGGACGATTCAATGCGGACCGTGGACAGGTCTCCGAATTTCTCGACGCGCGCAGTACCGAGGAAGCGATTCTCGTAACCCAGCACTTCGCTGCTGTCGATGTTGAGCACGGCGCCTACCGGGCGGTAGATGTACCAGTAGTCACCCGCCTTCTGGTCGATCCCGAGCACATACACGACGTCGCCGGTGCCGCGCACGACGCGTTCCTGGTCGCGCCCGCGCAGGATCTGCGCGGCGTTGTCGAGGCCGCCCGGCCCCGTGATCAGCGGCTTCGTGAGGAAAGGTTCGATATCGCGCGGGGGAATGCTGGGAATGGCTTCGGTGTTGAGCTGCGTCACGCGCGTAGTCGGCGTCACGACGACCGTACTGGCATTGCGCGACAATTGCAGCGTCGGCTGGCCGTCGACCATCACAAGACGAATCTGGTCACCCGGGTAGATGAGGTGCGGGTTCTTGATTTCGTCCCGGTTCATCCGCCAGATTTCCGGCCAGCGCCACGGGTCCTTCAGGAACTTGCCGGAGATGGCCCAGAGCGTGTCGCCCTTGACGACCGTGTAGCTTTCCGGGGCCTTGTCGGCCAGCTGCGGCGATTGGGGCGCCTGCGCCCAAACACTGGGTGCGCCGGCCAGCATGGCTGCGGCAGCGAGGACCAGAGTGAAGCGCTTCCCTGTGATAAACTGTTGAAGCATAACGCCTCTTCCGTGTCGGACGCGCAACTGTCCCGCTGAACCGGCGCCGCGCGCTGCCTAGAGGGCGGTGTCTTAAAGACATCGTCCTAAATCACCGCAAAATAAGGACTTAACAGGGATTCTGCATCCGGCACCTGCATTTGGCAAGCTATGGCGCTCCTACCCATCCTCGAATACCCGGACCCGCGTCTCAAAAAAGTCGCGGCCCCGGTCACGGCGTTCACGCCGGAGATCGTTCGTCTTGCCCGCGACATGGCCGAGACCATGTATGCGGCGCCCGGGGTCGGCCTGGCGGCGACGCAAGTCGATGTGCACAAGCGCGTCATCACGATCGACATCTCGGAAGATCGCAGCGGCCTGCTGGTGCTCGTCAACCCGGTCCTGGTCTCGGCCCGGGGCGAGGCGGAGTGCGAAGAGGGCTGCCTGTCAGTCCCCGGCTATTACGACATTGTCAGCCGAGCGGCGGAAATCACGTTTCGCGGCTGCACGGCGGAAGGCAAGCCATTCGAGCGCACGGTGGACGGCCTGTTGGCCGTGTGCGTGCAACACGAGATGGACCACCTGGTCGGCAAGGTCTTCGTCGACTATCTGTCGCCGCTGAAGCGCGCGCGGCTTGCGGCCAAGCAGCGCAAGAAGCAACGGCTCGTCGGCTAGTGCCGTGGCGTTCCCTTTGAGCGGTCGTCCCGCATGGTGACGCGCGTGGCGTTGCGCGTCGGCTTTGCCGGCACGCCCGGCTTCGCCGCAGCGGCGCTCGAATCCATTCTCGCGGCGGGTTTCGCCGTGCCCCTGGTCCTGACCCAGCCCGATCGCCCGCGCGGCCGCGGCATGCAGGTGGAAGCCTCCGCCGTCAAACGCTTGGCGGAGCTGCATGCCATTCCGGTCCAGCAGCCCGCCACCTTGCGCCATGACGACGCCCGCGCTGCCGCGCTGGCCGTGCCCCTCGACGTGCTGGTGGTGGCCGCCTACGGCCTCATCCTGCCGCCGCCCGTCCTGGCGTGGCCGCGCCACGGTTGCCTCAACATCCACGCGTCGCTGCTGCCGCGCTGGCGCGGTGCCGCGCCGATCCCGCGCGCGATCGCCGCCGGTGACACCGGGACAGGCGTCACGATCATGCAGATGGACGCGGGCCTCGATACCGGACCGATGATCGTCACCACGCCGGTTCCCATCGCCCCGCGCGATACGGCGGGCGTGCTGCACGAGCGCCTGGCCGCGGCCGGCGCGACCGCCATCGTCGAGGTTCTGCACCGGCTGGCCCGCGACGGCGCGCTGGCCAGCACGCCGCAGCCGGGCGTTGGCGCCACCTATGCCGCCAAGCTCGATCGCGCGGACGCCACGATCGACTGGACGATGCCGGCGGTGGAGATCGACGCCCGCATCCGGGCCTTTGACCCCGTCCCCGGCGCGCTGACGCATTGGCGCGACGAGGCAGTCAAGGTGTGGTCGGCGCAACCCAGCAGCGCCCGCGCCGGCACGCCGCCCGGCACCGTCTTCGGCGTCGGCGCGGAGGGTATCGATGTCGCCTGCGGCGAAGGCGTCCTGCGGCTCACGCTGGTGCAGCCGGCGGGAGGCAAGCGGATGGACGCGACGGCTTTCGCCACCGGTCGTGCCCTGCGGCCGGGCATGCGCTTCGGCGCATCGGCGTCCACCGGTTAGCCCGCACGATGCAACACGAACAACGACTGGCCGCACTGGCGGTGCTGCGGGTGCTGGCGGGCGAACCCTTGCCGGTGGCGCTGGCCGCTGTGGCGGATGGCGCGCCGACACGCGGACACAGCTTCGTGCAGGAACTGGCCTACGGCACGCTCCGGCACTGGGGGCGCCTCGATGCGCTGACGCGGGCCCTGACGACCAAGCCGCTGGCCGACCGTCCGCTGGCCGCGCTCATCGCCGTGGCGCTGTACCAGCTCGACCACACGCGCGCACCTGCCTTCGCGGTCGTCGACCAGGCGGTGGAAGCGGTCGTACTGGTGGCGCGACCGCAGGGCAAGCCGCTCGTCAATGCGCTGCTGCGCCGGTATCTGCGCGAGCGCGACGCGCTCAACGCGCAGGTGGCCGCTGCCAGTCCCGTGGCGCGGTGGTCCTACCCGCGGTGGTGGATCGGCAGGGTGGAGGCCGAGTTTCCGCGGCATTGGGAGGCGATCCTCGCCGCCGGCAACGAGCGGCCGCCGCTGACGGTTCGGGTCAACCGCCAAGTCACCTCGCGGGAGGCGTTGGCGGCAGAGTGGGCGCTTACTGGCATTGAAACCGCGCCTGCGGGTGCGGAAGGGTTGATCGTGCTGGTGCCCCAACCGGTCACGGACCTGCCCGGCTTCATTGAAGGGGCCTTCGCCGTCCAGGACGCGGGAGCGCAACTTGCAGCACCGCTACTCGCCCTGGAAGACGGCATGCGGGTCCTCGACGCTTGCGCCGCACCGGGCGGGAAGGCGGCGCATCTCGCCGCCATCGCCGACATCGAACTCACCGCGCTCGACAACGACGCGGCCCGGCTGCTGCGCGTCGCCGACAACCTGGCGCGGCTGCGCGTCGCCGGACCGCGCGTGCACACGCTGGTGGGTGACGCTGGCGATCCGGCCGGCTGGTGGGATGGCCGCCCCTTCGACCGGATCCTGGCCGATGTCCCGTGCACGGCATCAGGGGTCGTGCGGCGCCACCCGGATGCCAAGTGGCTGCGGCGGCGCAGCGACATCGAGTCCTTTGCCGCCCAGCAGCGGCGGATGTTGCCGGCCCTCTGGCGGATGCTGGCGCCCGGTGGCCGGCTGCTCTACGCCACCTGCTCCGTCTTCGCTGCGGAAAACAGCAACCAAATCAACGCTTTCCTGCAAGACCATCCGGAAGCGTTGCGGGAAACCATCACGATTCCCGATGAATACCCGCAGGTCGAGGGGCAACTCTTGCCAGCGGCGAATGGCGCAGTCCACAATCAGGACGGCTTCTTCTACGCCTTGCTGCGCAAGGCCTGATGTCCCGTCCTCGAGCCTGTTGCGTTCCGGAACCAGGCCGCCCCGCCGCCGGACCCTGTGGCCATGATCCTCGCCGGCATGCCGTCACTCTTCCCATCCTGCACGCCGCCCCCGCTTCGCCGCCCGCCCCTGTGGTGGGCCGTGGTCGCGCTGCTCGTCGCCGGCCTCGCGCTGCTGACGCCGCCTGCGCACGCGGATTCGATCCCGGTCAAATCGGCGGAACTGCGCGCGATCGACGGCGAGGTGGTGCTGAACGCCGAATTCGATTTCGTCTTTACCCCGACGCTAGAAGACGCGCTGCAGAACGGCATTCCACTCTACTTCGTGCTCGACATCGAGCTGTCGCGCGCGCGCTGGTGGTGGCTCGACGAAAAAGTGGTGCAGACCGCGCTGACCTACCGCGTCTCCTACAATGCGCTGACGCGGCAGTACCGCGTGGCGAGCGGCCTGCTGTCGCAAAACTACGGGTCGCTCGATGAGGTTCAGCGGTACATCGGGCGCATCACGTCGCGACCGGTGATAAGGCTCGATGCGCTCACCTCCGGCGCGCGCTACGACGCTGCCGTGCGGCTGCGCCTCGACGTCAACCAGTTGCCGAAGCCCTTCCAGGTGAACGCGATCGCGTCGCGCGAGTGGACGCTCGCCTCCGAGTGGCAACGGTTCACGTTTGTCGCGCCATGAGCCCGCACGGCCGTCCGAAGGGCGAATGCCGGAGCGCGCAGCGCGCAGGCCAGTCCATGAGCGCCGTGCCGGGCCGACGCGGATTGCGCTGGCTGCTGCTGGTGTCGGCATCGCTGTCGGCGATCGCGCTGTTTCTGCTCGCCACTGCCACCGCCAACACCGCCCTCTTCGCGCAAGGCTACGACGTTCTTCTGATCGGCAACGGCGTGCTGATCGCACTGCTGATGTTCGTCGTCGGCTGGCAGTTGTGGCGGCTGCGCCGCAACCTGAAGGCGGGGCTCTTCGGCTCGCGGCTGGCGGTGCGCCTCGTGTTCCTGTTCGCACTGGTGGCGGTGCTGCCCGGCGCGCTGGTGTACGCGGTGTCGGTGCAGTTCATCGGGCGCAGCATCGAAAGCTGGTTCGACGTGCGCGTCGACCGCGCGCTCGAAGGCGGCCTCAATCTCGGTCGCAATGCACTCGACTACCTGCTGAAGGAAACGCAGGGCAAGGCAACACAGATGGCGACGACGATCGCCGAGACCCCGGGCAATCTCGCGGGGGCGCTCAATCGCGTCGCCGAACAGGGCAATGTCTACGAGGCCGTGCTGTTCTCGCCCACCGGCAGCGTGCTGGCCGTGGCGGGCACCGGTGGTTCGCGCGCCACGCCGGAGCCCCCGCCCGCGCAGGCGCTGCGCCTCGCGCGCATGCAGCAGCCGTTCGCCAAGATCGAGCAGCAGGCCGATGGCAACCTGCTGTTGCGCGTCGTGGTTCCCGTCAACACCGACGACATCCTCAATCCGCTGAAACTGCTGCAGGTGATCGAGCCGGTTCCGGTGGCGCTGGCGCAGGATGCCGAGCGGGTGCAGGCGGGTGTGCGCGACTACAAAGAGCTCTCGTTCTCGCGGCAGTCGTTGACGCGTCTTTACGCGCTGACGTTGACGCTGACGCTGCTGCTGGCGCTCACTTCGGCGCTGGGCCTCGCGGTGGTGCTGTCCGAGCGCTTCGCCGCACCACTCGGTTTGCTGGCGGAAGGCACGCGCGCGGTCGCGCAGGGCGACTTCACGCGCCGCCAGCCGGTGGTGTCGCGCGATGAATTGGGTGTCCTCACCGAGTCGTTCAATACGATGACGGCGCAGCTGGCCGAGGCGCACGGCAAGGCCGAGGACGGCCGGCGCGCCACCGAGACCACGCGTGCCTATCTCGAAAGCATCCTCGGCAATCTTTCGGCAGGTGTGCTGGTATTCGACGAGCGGCACCGGTTGCGCACCGTCAATCCCAGCGCGGCGGTGATCCTGCAGCAGCCGGTCGCCGATCTCACCGGCATGGCGCTGGCCGACTGGGGCCGCCGGTTGCCGGCGCTCTCACCATTCGCGGAGCTGGTCACCGAAGGCTTTCGCAGCAGCCGCGAGGGCCAGTGGCAGAAGGAAGCCGCGCTGGCGGTGGCCAACCTGTCGCGCACGCTGCTGATGCGCGGCACGCGGCTGCCGGACACTGCCACCACCGGGGGCTACGTCGTGGTGTTCGACGATGTGTCGGAGCTGATGCAGGCGCAGCGCGATGCAGCGTGGGCGGAGGTAGCGCGACGGCTCGCGCACGAGATCAAGAATCCGCTGACGCCGATCCAGCTGTCCGCCGAACGGCTGGCGATGAAGCTTTCACCCAAGCTCGAAGGCGCCGACCAGGACATCCTGCGCCGTGGCACGCAGACGATCGTGTCGCAGGTGGGCGCGATGAAACAAATGGTGGATGACTTCGCGATCTATGCGCGGCAACCGCGCCCGGGACAGATGCAGAACGTCGATCTGTCGGCCCTCTTGCTTGACGTGCTGGCTCTGTACGACAATCTGCGTCCCCACGTTAGGCTATCCTTGCCGGAAGCGCCCGTCTTCGTCCAGGGCGAACCCACCCGTCTGCGCCAGGTGTTCCACAATCTGCTGAGCAACGCGGTCGATGCCCAGGCCGACGTCGCCGATCCTCATTTCGCGATCACGCTCTCTGCCACCGATGGCGAGGTCGTCCTCGAATTTGCCGATGGCGGCCCGGGATTTGGCACCGCGTTACTGGCGCACGCGTACGAGCCGTATGTGACGACGAAGGCAAAGGGCACGGGATTGGGACTGGCAATCGTGAAGAAGATCATCGATGACCATGGCGGCCGCGTTGCGCTGGACAATCCAGTGTCCGGTGGCGCACGCGTCACAATTACATTTACGCAGGGTCCGGCCGGCAGCAGAAGCGCCGCGGCAACTGTCTAGGGATCCGCACCAATGGCGCATGCAAAGGAAATTCTGATCGTCGACGATGAAGTCGGCATCCGGGAACTGCTGTCGGAAATTCTGCAGGACGAAGGCTATCGCGTCGCGCTGGCTGAAAATGCCGGCGAAGCCCGTGCCTACCGGCAACGGCAGCAGCCCGCGCTGGTGCTGCTCGACATCTGGATGCCGGACACCGATGGCGTCACGCTGTTGCGCGAATGGGCGGCCAGCGGCCAGCTGACGATGCCGGTCGTGATGATGTCCGGCCACGGCACGATCGAGACGGCGGTCGATGCGACGAAGGTAGGCGCCTTCGATTTCCTCGAAAAACCGGTGGGCCTGCAGAAGTTGCTGTCCACGATCGCGCGTGCACTGAAAAGCGCCGCGGCGCAGGAGCCGCGGCGCGTGTCGCTGGCGGCCCTGGGCGGCGGCGCGGCGGTCCGCGAGACGGAACGTGCGCTCGATCAATTGCTGGCCGGGCGCCGGCCCATGCTGGTGCTGGGTGAACCCGGCACCGGCCACGATCTCGCGGCCCGCGCATTGCAGACGCCCGATGCACCATGGGTCGCGCTGCAGAACGGCGCGCGCCTCACCGCCAATCCTTTGGCGCTGCTGGAGGAGGCCCGCGAAGGCGTGCTCTATTGCAGCGAGATCGGCCAGTACTCGAAGGCGGAGCAGAGGGGCCTTGCATTCCTGCTGCCCAAGCTCGACAAGCAGAGCGTGACGCTGGTGTGTACGAGTGTCGAACCCCTCGGCAACCTCGCCGCGGAAGGCAAGTTCGATGCACAACTGCTGGCGCTGCTGTCGGCAGGCGCGGTCGTGCTGCCGCCGTTGCGCAAGCGCCGCGAGGACATTCCGCTCCTCATCGAGCGTTTCTGGCGCGAGAGCACCGGTGATGCCGCGGCGCCGCCGTTGCTCGCGGCACTGCCGCCGGCCGCACTGACCGCCCTGTCCAACGCCTACTGGCCGGGCAACCTCGATCACCTGGCCGGATTCATCCGCAACCTGCTGCTGCTAGGCGGGGAGATCACCACCGAGCACGTCAAGCGCGTGCTCGGTGAAGCCGCCTCACCCAACCCGTCAGTGGCGCCCGAGATCACGTCGCGCTTCTTCGACATGCCCTTGCGCGAGGCGCGCGAAGCCTTCGAGCGTATCTACTTCGAGCAGCTGCTGGGCAAGGAACAGAGCAACATGAGCAAGGTCGCGGAGAAGGCCGGGCTCGAGCGCACGCATCTCTATCGCAAGTTGAAGCAGCTGAACATCCGCTTCTCGCGGCGCGTCGACGATAGCGCCGCGTAACGATCCACGTCGGTTCCACCCCCCTTGAGTACCACCGCTGATCCGAAACCCATCACCGCCCTGATGGTGGGCGCCATCGGGGTCGTCTACGGCGACATCGGCACCAGCCCGCTCTACATGCTGAAGACGGCGTTCAGCGGCTCCCATGCGTTGCCGCTGACCACTGCAAACGTGTTCGGCGTGATGTCGGTGGTGTTCTGGGCCCTGGTGATCATCGTCACGCTTAAGTACATCACGCTGATCCTGCGCGCCGACAATAACGGCGAGGGCGGCATCCTGGCGCTGACGGCGCTGGTCTCGCGGGGGTTGGCGAAGCAGGAGCGCCGCCGCTGGTGGCTGGTGGGCTTCGGTATCTTCGGTGCGGCAATGTTCTATAGCGACGGCATGATCACGCCGGCCATCTCGGTGCTGTCCGCGGTGGAGGGCATCGAACTTGTCGCGCCTGGACTGCATCCATTCGTCGTGCCGGTGACGCTGGTGATCATCGTGGCGCTGTTCGCGATCCAGCGCCACGGCACGGCCAGCGTGGGCGCGTTCTTCGGTCCGTTGATGGTCGTCTACTTCATTGTCCTGGCGGTGCTGGGCGCGCTGCAGATCCTGCGTTATCCGGAGATCATGGCGGCACTCAATCCGGTCTATGCATTCAGGTTCTTTGCCGACGCGCCCGTCGCGGCGTTCCTGTCGCTGGGTGCGGTGGTGCTGGCCGTCACCGGCACCGAGGCGCTCTACACCGACATGGGGCACTTCGGCAAGACGCCGATCCGTCGCGCATGGCTGGGGTTCGTGATGCCGGCGCTCCTCATCAACTACTTCGGACAAGGTGCGCTGATCCTGCACGATCCGTCGGCGGTGAAGAGTCCGTTCTACCTGCTCGCGCCCGACTGGGCGTTGATCCCCCTGGTCATCCTGGCGACCTGCGCGACCGTCGTTGCGTCGCAGGCCGTGATCTCCGGTGCGTTCACGCTGACCCGCGCGGCCATCCAGATGGGTTATTGCCCGCGATTGAAGATCCTGCACACGTCCGAGAAGCAGATCGGGCAGATCTACGTGCCGTTCGTCAACTGGATCCTCTTCATCGCAGTGATCCTGCTGGTGCTGACCTTCCGCACGTCGTCGAACCTCGCCGGCGCCTACGGCATCGCGGTGACGATGGCGATGCTGATCGACAGCATCCTGATCTTCGTGGTGATGCGCCGGCTGTGGCACTGGTCGCCATGGCTGGCCGTGGCCATCGCTGCGCCGCTGACGCTGATCGATCTCACGTTTTTCGCGGCCAACGCGCTCAAGATCCCCAATGGCGGCTGGGTGCCACTCGTGATCGGCGGCGTGATCTTCATGCTGCTGACCACCTGGAAGCGCGGCCGTGCGGTGCTGATGGACCGGCTCTCCGAAGACGCGCTCCCGCTCAACCTCTTCATCGAGAGCATCGAGGTTGCGCCGCCCATCCGCGTGGATGGCACCGCGATCTTCATGACCTCAACGCTCGATAGCGTGCCGCATGCGCTGCTGCACAACCTGAAGCACAACAAGGTGCTGCACCAGCGCGTCGTGTTCCTCACCGTGATCATGCGCGACGTGCCGTTCGTCGACGAGGCGGAGCGCATGGAGGTGCGCACGCTGGGGTGCGATTTCTACCAGTTCCTCGCCTACTACGGCTTCAAGGAAGACCCCGATATCCCGGAGCTGCTGGAAGAATCCGGACGCCGCGGCTTCGAGTTCGAGATGATGGAGACATCGTTCTTCGTTTCGCGCGAGACGCTCATCCCCACCGGCAAGCCCGGCATGGCGCTGTGGCGCGAGCGGCTGTTCGCGTCGATGTCGAAGAACGCGGTCAAGGCCTCCGAGTTCTTCCAGATCCCCACCAACCGCGTCGTCGAGCTGGGGACGCAGATCGAGTTGTAGCGCGTCCTGCCTTGAATGGAAAACGCCGGCACGCAGCCGGCGTTTTCATGTTGCAGTTGCCGTTCCCCGCGATCAGGCCGCGACCATCTGCGCCCGGATCGTCTTCATCGCCTTGCTCTCGATCTGCCGGATGCGCTCGGCGGACACGCCATACTCCGTCGCGAGATCCTGCAGCGTCAGTGTCGAGTCGTCCTCCTTCAGCCAGCGCGCTTCGATGATCCGGCGGCTGCGATCGTCCAACCGGGACATCGCGCTTTGCAGGCTTGCCGTGCGGTTATGGGCCGTCTGCGCGCGTTCGACGATCTTCGACGGCTCGTCCTCGGTGTCGGTCAGGTAGGCGATCGGCGAGACAAAGTTCTCTTCATCACCTGGTGTCGGGTCGAGCGCCAGGTCGTGGCCCGTCAACCGCGTTTCCATCTCGACGACGTCCTCGGGTTTGACGCCCAGATCCTTGGCAATCTTGGCGGCGTCGGCCACCGACAGCGCGGCCGAACTGGCCTTCATGCTGCGGAGGTTGAAGAAGAGCTTGCGCTGCGCCTTCGTGGTGGCGACCTTCACCAGCCGCCAGTTGCGCAGGACGTATTCGTGCATTTCGGCGCGGATCCAGTGCAGCGCGAACGACACGAGGCGCACGCCGCGCTCGGGGTCAAAGCGCCTGACCGCCTTCATGAGCCCGACATTGCCTTCCTGGATCAAGTCGGCCTGCGGCAGGCCGTAGCCCACATAATTGCGCGAGACCGCCACCACCAGTCGCAGGTGCGACAGCACCAGTTCGCGGGCGGCACCGATGTCGTCCGTGGCCTTGAGGCGTCGGCCGAGCTCCGTCTCCTGTTCCTGCGTCAGCAGCGGGAACCGGTTGACGGCCTGAATGTAGTGATCGAGGCTTCCCAGCGATGCGGGGGTGGGGAAGGCCAGGGCGGAATTCGTCATGCCACGTCTCCTTGTGGGGCGTCGTGTGGGGCAGACCTTGGATGTTGACGACCTACCTGCACCCGACGCTATTTTAGCACTCGACTTCTTGGAGTGCTAAGCCGGAAGGGAAGTTCCCGACTGGATTACTCGGGTTTGTCCAGCCTTGGGGGTGTTCAGGGCGGAACCTGGCGTTGCGGCTTGCGTGTTGCGACAGGTTCGCGTGCAATCAAGGACTTAACCTACCAGCATGGTCTCTAGCGGCACCTCGATGCGACGGCCGGCGGCTTCGTCGGACCGCCGGCGACCGGCCTGGACGAATGGCGTCCGGGAGTCGAAACGGTCAGGCCGGGGGCGGGGACGACTCCGGCAGCAGCGCCTCGACGAATTCCCGCGCCACGAAGGGCCGCAGGTCGTCGACCCCTTCGCCGACCCCGATGAACGTCAGCGGGACCGGGTGCTGCTTGGCAATAGCGGCGACCACGCCGCCCTTGGCACTGCCGTCGAGC
>Ga0163150_10005172_pt1 | contig 16905 bp, 14 predicted proteins | sample OliLakLV19P2IB_FD_148628 | JGI IMG/M metagenome (GOLD analysis project Ga0163150, IMG submission 148628) | Freshwater microbial mat bacterial communities from Lake Vanda, McMurdo Dry Valleys, Antarctica - Oligotrophic Lake LV.19.P2.IB | ecosystem: Environmental > Aquatic > Freshwater > Lake >...
GAACTGGACCGACCGCACCAACCTGCCGTGCTGGGGGGTCGTGCCGACGGGGGAGAACGAGATGTCGGTCTACTGGGTCGAGCATTTCCGCCATCCCACTGTCGCCCTGCGCCGCGGCTCACTGCGGCTGGACGGCTTCGCCTCTGTGACTGCTCCTCCGTCCGGCGGTGAATTCACGACCTGGCCGCTGACGTTCGCCGGGACGGGTCTGGAGCTCAACTTTCGCACGTCGGCCCCCGGCGGCATCCGTGTCGCCGTCCTTGAACGCGATGGGAAGGAGATCCCCGGCTACGCGCTGACCGATTGCGAAGAAATCTACGGCAACGACCTGGCGCGCAAGGTCACGTGGTCGGGAGGCGACCTCAGCGGGTTGTCGGCCAGACCAGTGCGGTTGCGGTTTGTGATGCGGGACGCCGATTTGTTCGCACTTCGGTTCGTCCCGTCCCCGATCGATCCGCGAACAGGTCGAAGCCCACGAACGCCGTCGCCAAGTGTTCGCTACGCAGGCACCCCCCGATGATCGCCTGCCTGAAGAGAAAACGGCGGCGATGGCCGAGGCTCTCCTTGAGGAAGAGCGTCGGTCGAAGATGTAGACGGTTAATGGGCCAGCCCGATCAAGGATCGCCGGCAATAGTCCCGGTGAATCCATCGCCACATGCTGAACGACGAAAAGAGAGGCGGGAATGTCCGGCGGCAAGTCAGCCAGAAGATGACTGAGGGCGGAAATGCCGCCCATCGAGGCGCCGATCACGATGACATCGGGCATGGCTGTCTCCAGGTGGAGGTCAGTGCGGGAACATTGTGGCGATTTTCAACCGCATGGAGCGGCCACACCTCCACGTGCAGCGGCTCCGCCTGCGCATGCAGCAGCGGAGGAGGCCCCGAATCGGCGCGCCAACCCAGCCGCGCAGGCCGAGTTCGTGGAACAACTCCCCCGGCAACTGGCGGCGATCGCCGCCGCACATCCGGACAAACAGGTGCGCGTGTACTTCGAGGACGAAGCGCGGTTCGGCCAGCAGGGCACGTTGACCCATGTCTGGGCCCAGCGCGGCACGCGTCCGACCGCGGTGCGGCAGACCGAATACGGCTACTTGTGGGTGCTGGGAGCGGTGTGTCCGGCGACGGGGCATGCGGAGGGCCTGCTCAGTCCGCGGCTGAACACGTCGGTGGTGAATCTCTTTCTGGAGCAGTTCTCGGGCACGCTGGGAGCGGACGAACACGCGGTGTTGATCTGGGATGGCGCCGGCTTCCATACCAGCGGCGCGTTGCGGGTGCCGGCGAACGTGAGCGTGGTGCAGTTGCCGGCCTACAGTCCGGAACTCAATCCCGTGGAGAACCTGTGACACTCCCTGAAGAGCCACTTCTGGTCGAACCGGATGTACGACGACTACGACGCGTTGGAGGCGGCCGCGATCGCGGCCTGGCGGAAAGCGGTGCTGGACGCCGCACTGATGCAGACTGTCTGCGCGGCGCCGTACCTCGCCCGCGCTACTTCAGAGTAGGATGAGTATCATAACCCCTGGTACAGGATTCGGGGGTCAGGCCACAGGCAGATGCCGCGACATGTTGTGGTGGCGGCCCCGCGATGAGAATCGACCGGCACGATTCTGCTTGTGACGCCGGACCGACTCGCCGACGCAGGACGTGCCCTCTGGTCGATGTGACCGAAGCAGATTCGTCAACCTGCGGTTCCAACGTGCAGCGAATGGATGCTTGGCGCAGTTCCCGTCCGGGCAGACGTCGGATTTCAGGCCAAGCGATTCAATTGCGCGGCGGCGTCCAGAAGGTCCGGTGTCGTGAAACCTTCCGTGTAGGTCCCGTAGACAGCCGCCAGCGCGGCGTGGGCCTCATTTTCGCGGCCCTGCCGTTGCCAGAGCCGGGCCAGGCTCATCGTTGCTCTCAGCTCCAGCGACTTGGCCTGATGTCGGCGGGCGACCACTACGGCCTGATCGAAACTCGCTTCGGCGTCCGCCAGATTCTCCAGATCAAGGGCGAGCAGGAGTTCCCCCTTGAGTCGGTACATTTCTGGCTCGTACATCTGGATCCCTGTCTTCTCAACGACGGTGAGCGCCTCCGCCAGCACCGCGAGCCCTTCCGTGATGTTGCCTCCCTTGCCACAGGCTTCGGCCGACAATGTGAGGAGATAAGATCGCCAGTGGGCGCGCGTGGCTCCCCACGGCAATCGCATCTAAACTGCCGCGAATCCAAGCAGCATCCACTCCAGCACCTCCGTTGAGAGGCACGCGCGGTACCGCTGGCCCCGCAGAGTATCGCGGACCGTAGTGTCCTGCGACAGAATGGACACCGCCAGGCGGCGTAACACGGCCGACGTCTGAGGGGCGTGTTGCTGACGAATTCGGCTCGCGTCCTCGGCAAAAGTTACATCCAGCACCCAGTGCAACTGGCTCTCGATGCTCCAATGGCCACGCACGACTGTGGCGAACGCTTTGACCTTCGGGGCCCGGCTCAGCAGGAAGTAGCTGATCTCGCCGGTCTCCTTGCCTGCCGTCTGCGTGATCCGCAGCACCATGCCAATGCTGGTCAACTGCGCCCAATCGCCACAGCCGGGGAGGCTCCGGGGGGCAGGCATCACGACATATTCTCGACGTTCCCGCCGGCCGCGATTGGTTTCCACCGTCACGTGCCGTCGCAGGCCGGGAACTTGAAAGTCCGCCTCGGCTGCCGCCGCGAACTCGGCCGCCACGGCCTGCTGCAGATGCTCATGGTTGCCTTTGAGGGCCAGCACGTAGTCTCCGTCGCCCGCCACGATCTGCGCGGCAATCTCCTTCTGACAGCCCATGGCGTCGATCGTGACGGTGGTGCCTTTGAGGTCGAGCAGTTCCAGCAGCAGGGGAATGGCGGTGATCTCGTTCGACTTGGCATCGACGGCGATCTGGCCGAGCGTCAGCCGCGCTTCGCTTGCCCAGGCGGAGACCAGATGCAGCGGATTGCGCGAGGCGTCGTCGTCGCCGGACCCCCGCAAGGTCTTGCCGTCGATGGCGATATGCGGGCCGATGTCGCGTCCGATCTCCTCCAGCCACTGGGCCACGCAGGCGACGAGTTCGGCCGGATCGAGCATGGCGAAGACGCGGCCGAAGGTGTCATGGGAGGGGATGCCTTCCGCCAGCGGCAGGAACGTCCGCAGCCAGTCGAGGCGCTCGTTGCCGAAGCGTTCGATGTCAGTCCACGAATCGGCTCCGGCGAGTGTGCCGCAGAGCGCGACGACGACGAGATCGAACAGCTCATGCGCCCGGGTGCGCGCGATGCGGGGATCGGTGAGATCTTCGAACGGTGTAAAGACTGCAACAAGACGGTTGGACAAGTGACAAACCTCCGTGGGCTGGGAAGCGTGACGGAGGAATTCAGGCAGACCCCTTGTCTTTGTCAACCCCCTGGCAATACTGCCGCCGATTTAGATGCGATTGCCGTGTCCTGCCGGGCAGTTGGTCGCCAGGAGACACCACGCGACCGGAACCAGACACGCGACAACGCGCTCAGAAGACAACGAATGCACGCGATTCCGAACCCGATTTGTGGTAGGCAAGGACCTTGCCGGCGCGGGTTGTTGTGCCACGAGCAACCGGACTGAGAACTGAGTGATGCATTACTGCCTGGAGCTTATGACGTGCGACTTAGACGCGTGATTGTCGATCGGCACGACACTGGCAGCCGGCATGCGCACGGTTCTTTGAGAGACAGCTTTCCGCTCGCAAGCGGACTAAGGAAAATCCACGACCCCACCGAGGTGCGTTCGTAACCACTGTCCGTCACGACATTTAGCGACATTCTGACGAACTGTTCGGAGTGAATACGGCGTGAAACCGCCGAGTGCCGGCGATCAATCGTGAGACCGCGCCGGTCGTACTGGGCGGACGCGGCGTTTTCGACAAAACCGCATGGGTACAGGCGTTTGGCAACGTGCAGACGGATTCTGTGGACAGCTCGACGCAGCAACGAAACTCGCAGTGTTCCACTGAGATCCTGCACCACGATCAGTTCGGCTGCCTGAAAGCGGACAGGAAATCGGCAAAGTTCTCCGAATCTGGCGATTGAACGGCACGTCCAGTAACGTTGTGTGATCGTCACGACGTCCCGAATTCCGCAGTGGGTTAGTCCAAGCTCTCGGCTCGCGAATTGTGTCTGGTCGCAGGACTGGTTACGGTTCGTCCGTGCTGCATTGATGCATTCCGCAGGTTTTTGCTGTCCGCTTGTGCCCTGAAATCCTGTCATGATTGAAGCGTCTTCCGAATCCAGTGGTGCCGTCGCGCCGTCGTCTCAGGCATTCGAGCAGAGGTTGGTGTCTGCGCGAGGCGGCGGTGCGATTGATGCCGGCCAGCTGCTGGAAACGTTTCGGCGCTACCTGACGATGATCGCCAAGCAACAGCTTCCGGGCGTTCCTGGCGCCAAACTGAGCGTCTCCGATCTGGTGCAGGAAACGCTGGTCAGGGGACTGGAGGGCTTTCCGCAGTTTAGAGGAAGCAGTCGACCGGAATTGGCCGGCTGGCTGAGAAGGATTCTGCGCAATTACGTTGTGAACTATCGCGCCGCGTCCACGGCGGTGAAACGGGATTTGTCGCGAGAGCAATCGGCGGACGACAATATTCCGGACCCTTGGTCGGTGTCCCCCAGCCGCCAGGCGATGTCGTGCGAGCAGCGGGATCATTTCGAGGCCGCATTGCGACGGTTGCCCACTGAGGCTCAGGAGGTGATTCGACTGCGACACCAGGATGACCAGACATTCGCCGCGATCGGTGCGTCGATCAATAAGTCCGAGGAAGCGGCGCGCAAGATCTGGTTCCGAAGCATCGAACGACTTCAGCGCGAACTCAAATCAGAATCGGCGTAATGTGCCGCGCGTATATCCTCGCGTCGACATCCGCCTCCTGAGAACCGGGAGTTGGTGAACATTCAGCCCCCTGATGATCCTTTGCACGACGCAGACATCGATCCGCGCATCGTCGATTTGTTCGTGCACTATGACGAAGAACTGCGGCGCGGAGATGCGTTTGCATCGTCGGTTGCGCGCAACGTATCGGACACTGCGTCGAACGCGCCACGCGATCTGATCGCCTGTCTGGAGTTGCTGGAGCAAGTGTGGCCGCGAACCAAGGCGGCGGCCGAAGAATCGCTGCCACTGCAGATCGGCAAGTTCAAGATCGAGCGCGTGATCGGCGAGGGAGGCTTCGGCATCGTCTATCTGGCGACGGACTCGTCGCTGGGTCGGACGGTGGCGCTTAAAATCCCCCGCATTCACGCTTTCTCCAATGGCGCGCTCCGCCAGCGATTCGAGCGGGAGGCCCGCGCTGCCGCGGCGCTCGACCATCCGCACATTGTTCCGCTGCTCGAGGCCGGGAACGACAACGGGCTGTGCTATATCGCGTCGGCGTATTGTCCGGGGCCAAACTTGGCACAATGGCTGCGGAAACGGCCGAATGGGATCGCCCCCGCAATGGCGGCGCAGATCGTCGCCTCACTGGCGGACGCCGTCGCGTACAGTCACAGCCGCGGCATCCTGCATCGGGACATCAAGCCTGGGAACATCATGCTCGTCCCGCGGGATACGCACGATCCGGACGCATCGGCGTTTTCCCCGGCAGACGAATCGTTCTCGCCGCGCTTGGGAGACTTTGGCTTGGCCAAGATCCGGCAGGATGCCGCCGCCAAACTGATGGCCGGGAATGATTCGGCGGGCACGGACATGCTCGGCACGCCTGCCTACATGGCGCCCGAACAATTGGAGCGATCGTCGGTCGCTGTCGGGCCGGCCGCCGACATCTACGCACTGGGAGTCGTCCTGTACGAACTGCTCGTCGGGCGACCGCCATTCCAGGGGACACACGTGGTCGAGGTGCTCGACCTGGTGCGTGACGCCGACCCCGTTCCTGTGCGAAAACTTCGCCCAGCAGTTCCACGCGAGCTTGAATCCGTTTGTCTCCAGTGCCTCGCCAAGTCGCCCTCACAGCGCTACCCGACGGCCGAGGCGCTGCGCGACGATCTGAATCGGTTTCTGCGCGGCGGCACGGTCGCTGCGCAGCCATCGAGCCGATGGACGGTTGCACGGCGTTGGCTCCACCGCCGCCGATCGGCCGCGGCGCTGATGATCGGCATCGTGCTGTCCGTCGTGGCAACTCTGGGCAGCGTCGCCTGGCGACTCGGGCATGGGTTGCCGGTGAGCATCCGGCCACAGTCGGCAGATGCCGGACCGTCGGCCACGCATTCCAGTGCATTCGGCGCATCGCCGGGCGCTGTTGCGCAATCACTCGCCAACAATTCGAGCACGGTCGCGTTGGGTCTGATTGCTGCGCCCGACGAACTTCCCGGCGTACGCGGCTGGCGAATGGTGACACGCGGTCCGCGATCAGTCGTCCAGCACGATTGGTCGCTGACTTGGAGCCCCGACAGCCGGTTCCTCGCATTCGGCGACGGCAACGAAGTCCGCGTCTACACGGTCCCAGCCTTCGAACTCGTTCGCGTCTTGGACGGCCACAGTGGATCAGTGATCGCGGTCGCCTGGAGCCCCGATGGCCGGCAGATCGCGTCGGCCAGCGCCGACAATACAGTCCGTCTGTGGGATGCGGCCACCGGCGTTCCCGGTCCGGTTCTCGTCGGTCATCGTGCGCGTGTGAACACGGTGGCGTGGCGTCCCGATAGTGCTCAACTGGCCTCAGCCGGTCGCGACAACGTCGTCCGACTGTGGAAACGGGATGGGTCCACTGTGGCTGTGCTCAGTGGGCATACGGGAGAGATTCACGCCATCGCCTGGAATCACAGCGGGAGCACACTCGCCTCCGGCGGTGAGGACCACACGATTCGGCTGTGGCCGACAACATCCGATCCGGTCGAACCGACGGTACTCGCTGTTCGCGTGCGCATTCGATCGATCGACTGGTCGCTGGACAATCAGCAGCTGCTGGCGTCCCATTTTTATCCGACGGAGCTGCGCGTCTGGAACCTCGACGGCACGCAGCACCTCTCCCTCAGGCACGATGACGCGACGGTCACCGGCGAGTGGAGTCCCGACGGATCTCAGATCGCATCGGGCGGCTGGGACAATCGGGTGCGGCTGTGGTCGGCCGACGGTGTTCCCGGACCGGTTCTCACTGGTCACGACGGCGATGTGTTCTCCGTCAGGTGGAGTCCCGACGGCCAGTGGATCGCGTCCGGCGGAAACGATCATTCGGTGCGGCTCTGGCACAAAGACGGTCGGGAAGGACCGATTCTGCGAGGCCCTCCGTATCTGAAGAACGCATCCTGGAGTCGGGATGGCCGGCGCTTTGCCGTTGGCAGCGGAGACCACACCATCCGCATCTGTGACTCCGACGGGATTCAGCAACTGACACTCGATCGTGCGCCCTCGCCGCTCGCCAGTGTTGACTGGCACCCGGAGGGGACAAAAGTTGTCGCCGGCTACACGGACGGATCGATCCGTGCCTGGAACATCGACAACGCCGACGCCGAACTCCTGCTCGCACCGATGGAGAGCGCGCGGCAAGAGGAAATCCGGGTTCGCTGGAGTCCCGATGGCAACTGCATCGCGACTGCCGGCCGACGTGATCCGAATGTCCATATCCTGAACGCCGACGGCACTCCCGCCGCCGTTTTCGAAGGGCATCGGGAAAAACTGTATGGGGTGAGCTGGAGCCCGACGGGCGAGCGACTGGCATCCGTGAGTATCGATGGAACGCTGCGGCTGTGGCTGTTCGACGGCACACCCGAAACCGTCTGCAATGTCGGCCAGCTTCTCGCTTCCGTTGCCTGGCGTCCAGACGGTGGGCAAGTCGCCTGTGGTTGTGAAGACGGAACGATTCAGTTGTGGAATCCAGATGGTCGGCCTGGCCCGTTGCTGCGCGACCACGCCGATCGGGTCACCAGCGTCGGGTGGAGCAGCGATGGACGGTGGATCGCATCGGGCAGCCGAGACAATACCCTGCGGATCTGGTCCGCCGACGGCGCACCGAAGCAGGTGCTCCGCGGGCACCAAGGTTCGGTCGTGTCAATCAGCTGGCGCCCCGATTCCGCGCAGATTCTCTCGTCTGGCGAAGACGGTGTGGTGCGACTGTGGGATGTTGCGACCGGACAGCCACAGTGGACGCTTGTCATTCTGCTGGACGGCCAATCCGCGCGGCTCAGCCCCGATGGCCGAGTGGTCTCCGGTAATCCGGAGCTAATCGAACAGGAGTTCGTGTATGTCGTCGAGCAGACCGACGGTTCCACGCAAATCTTCGCTCCGTCAGAGTTCAATGCGCTCTTCCGCAAGCCTGACTAATGCCGACGGTCACAACGAAGGGCAGGCGCCGACGAACACTTGCGTGAAGCGAAGCAGCTGATTCGGCGGAATCACCATCTGTTGCGCGCTCCGGTGTTCACGACCGGAGTTGGAACCGCGGGTTGACGAATCTGCTCCCGTCACATCAACCGAGCCATCTTCGGATTGTCGGTCCGGCGCACCTCGAGGACTCTTGAAAACGTCTCCGGGCGCTTTCCCCAGAGCGCGCAGCGCCACCGACTCGACCGATTCCGGGCGTCCACCGGCAATCGGAGTGCGTCTCGTTTGCGTGACTGATAAAGTCAGCGCACCGAGCAACCGCGCCTTGTCGCCAACGGAGTCGCCACAGTGTCCCCACGGAAGAAGTCGGGAGCGAAGCAGTGGACCCGGGCTCCACAAGTCGACGCTGTACAAAGCAAACTTGAACAGGCGCAGCGACTCATGGATCGGGCGTGGGATGCGGCGGATCCGCGCCGCCAGGTCGCATTGGCGCGGCGGGCCCTCGAAATGTCGCCTGACTGCGTCGACGCCTATCTGCTGCTGAGCGAAGCGGCAGCAACGGTCGAGGATGCGCTCCCCTTGCTTGTGCAAGCCGTGGAGGCCGCTGCGCGCTTGCTCGGGCCGAAAACGTTCCAAGAATACGCCGGGCATTTCTGGGGGGGCCTGGAGACCCGCCCGTACATGCAGGCCCGCCTGGAATTGGCGCAGTGCCTGCTGGAACTGGGACGAGCCGACGAGGCGATCGTCCACTACGCGGAAATGCTGGACCTCAACCCCAACGACAATCAGGGATGCCGCTACCGGCTGGCGTCGGTACTGCTGCAGTGCAACCGGATCGATGAGCTGCAATCACTGCTGCAAAAGTACCCGCAGGATTGCTCGCCCGAATGGTACTACACCCGCGCCTTGGCGGCGTTTCGGGAAGAAGGGGATTCGGAAACAGCCAGGACGCGGCTGCACGAAGCCGAGAAGATCAACCAGTTCGTCCCCGCCTACCTGGTCGGAGCCAAGCAGCTGCCCTCCGAGAGGCCTGAGTTCATCTCTCCCGGGCAGGAGTCGGAAGCGGTCAGTTTTGTGGCGGAGTTCCTGCCGCATTGGCGAAGCACACCGGGGGCCATCCCGTGGGTCCGCCAAACGCTGGAGGTGGGGCCGACACTCCATGTGCCCGAAAGCCGGCCCGTGGCCTGGAATCGCGCACGAGATGTCCTACAGCACCTTCCGCTTTGCGAGGAGACGGAGTGGGAAGCAGAGCTTCTCCGCCTGTCCTCCGCTGACGGTGACGAACACGGCGGCTGGACGTTCCTGATCCTGAACTCGGCCACCGGCGAACAACTCCTGCTGGAGACATGGCCGGAGCGCCCCCGCGACAGCGAACTGTGGCGCCATCTGATCGATGCGATGCGCAGTCCGCGGGAGTCGGAGCCACACCGTCCGGGAGTGATTCGACTCACTCGTAAATCGCTCGCCAAGGCGTGGAGTTCGAAGCTGGCGCAGATTGGGATCCGATGCGAGCTGACCGATGAGTTGCCGCTGGTCGCTGCCCTCAAAGAGCGGTTCGAAACATTCGTCACGAGGAACAGTCGGCGCGCCGCGGAACTGCCGGAGGACGATATCAACCTGGAGCAACTTCCACAGGCCGCCGGTGAGGTGTGGCGCGCGGCGGTTTGCAAGCTGCCGACGTGGATTCAAGTCGGGAGCACGATGTGCCGTCCGACAGCGTACCTCGTCCTCGACACCACCAGCGACCTGCTGCTCTCCACGTCACTGACGGAAGGAGAGCCGCCGGACGGCTGGCTGTGGAACGGGTTGCGGTCCGCCCTGTTGCGCCCGAATGCCGGGGAGCCCCGTCGGCCGGGGGTTATGCAGTTGTCGCCGGACACGCCGTTGTCCGATCTGGGGCCCCGGCTTGCGAGTATCGGGGTCCGGTGCGTAGTGAATGAAGACAGCAGTCAGATCGATGCGCTGATCGAGGATCTGATCGAGCATGTCTCCGGCCCCCGCCGGCTGAAGTCACTGATCCGCTCTACCGGCATGCCTCCCCTCGCCTTGGGAAGCTTCTATGCGGCCGCCGCCGACTTTTACCGGGCTGCCCCCTGGCGACACATCCCCGGCGATTCGGTGATTTGCGTCGAAACCGATGCGTACAGCAGCGGTCCGTGGTACGCGGTGGTCATGGGGCAGAGCGGCATGGAGTTGGGAGTCGCCCTGTACGAGGACCTCGGGCTGTTGCGGGAGATTCTGGGTGGACGGTTGACTGACGAGGAGCATGCCCGGCGGACGGCGGCGCTCTCGGTGACATTCGGTGAGGTCTTTGACATCGCGCCTGAGGACGCCGATGCCGTCGTGGAGTACGAATGGCCGGTGGCGGCTGCCGAGGCGTACCCTTCGATCCTGCGGGTGAACCCGGGGCTGGCGCTGCGTGCCCCGCTGGTCTGGGAAGTGGAACTGCTGGAAGCGTGCCTGCGGGCTCTGCCTGAGTTTGTCAGGAAGGGACCAGAGGGCGGAGGTTCTGAGACAGTCGCAGTCGCGACCCGCGAAATTACACTGCAGTTCTCGCGACTCACGTGATGAGCTCAGGGCGTGCGTGGTTCCGCAGCCTTGGAATTGGCAAGTTCGCCTTCGCCGATGCTCAGCCAGATTATGTCCGGACTTCCTCAAGACGGCGCACACACCAGCAGGTGAAGTCTTGAGCTGGTGACGGCGCTTCTCAGACCGGACCTGGTCGACTGCCCACGGTGCACACACCGAGTGATGGCTGGAGCTGTTGTCGGATTCCAGCTCACCTGTTCGGCCCTCCCAACGACGACGGATTTGCGGTGCATTATTTCGAGTTTGTTGCTCGCTCGGTATTCCCTTCTGACCTCGCAGACTGGGACAAGACAGTCTTTACGGACGGCCCCGAAATCGCCCGTGGCGAGCCCGCCCAGTCAGAATGCCCGGCTGCGGCCAAATTGCTCCTTGAGACCCCGGGAAAAGCAGTTCAGACGAGGAAGCGGACGCCCGGGCCGGTTGATGATGACGGACGGGCACGATTCGACCGGCATGCATTCGTCGATGCGGAGTTGCAGCCAGAGGACGAACCAACGCCGCGAGAGTACAGAAAATGACGGCCACCACGAAGTCGAGGAACCTCTGAAGCGTCCGTCGAGGGAGAATGACGGCGCATTCTCCCGACCATGATTCGGACCAGCGGAAAGTTGTCGTTTGTCTATGGTGTGTCGGAGGGACACCCGTAGGCGTGACCTCTTGACCCTGTGTCAGCCCCGAGACGACTGCCAGGATCACGAGCCCGATGACGTCGTCGATGACCGCGGCCCCCAGGATGATGCGACTCTCCGTCTCCTGCAGCCGATTCAGATCCGCGAGCACGCGACCGGTAATCCCCACGCTGGTCGCTGTGAGTGTCGCTCCGGCCACGATGGCCACAAGATTGCTCTGCCCCAGTCCGCGGCAGACTGCATAACCGAGTGCAAACGGAAGCGCAACGCCAACGATCGCGACGACAGCGGAAGTGCCTCCTACCTGCAGCAACTTGCGGACGTCAGTCTCCAGTCCAATCTCGAACAGGAGGATGACGACGCCCAGTTCCGCCAGCACGTGCAGGATCTCATTGTGCGGATCCACGAGGCCCGCGACGGATGTTCCGAGCAGGACACCTGCCAGCAATTCCCCTAGCACGGCTGGCTGTCCGATCCGCTTCGCTGCCGCTCCGAGCAGCTTGGCAACGCCCAACACGGCTGCCAGCAGCCCGAGCAGTTGTGGCACCTCGATGTGATCCATGATTCAGAGTTTCCTCGATCGAATGGCAGGTGTCAGCGATTGCCGATGAGATTGGCAACGCCCCACACCGCAGTCGCAACCAGCAATATGCCTGGCACATAGCGTCGGAGATGGGCCGGGGTGGCCCGCGCTCCCGTCGCTGTTTGGGGATTGCCGGTTTTGAAGTCGATGACTCGCGCCAGAATCGTGATGCCCAGCACGACGAAGTACGCCACATCGATGGTCGTCAACCACCCGCCGCCCCGCTCCATATTGATCATTGCGAGGATGAGCATGATCGCAGGACCGATCCCGAACAAAATCAGCCGCGCCAGACAGGAACCGGGAGGACGCGCTGCTTCCGACATGTGCCATCTCCCGAAAGTGGGTCAATGGAGGACCGCCTGGGCCAGCGCGTGCCAATATGCCTGGCGACGAGTGGCAAGCAGTCGACCGGCAGAATGCCAGTCACGTCAAAATGAGGGACGGAATGCGCTCAGAGCGGAGAGCGCAATCACCAACCGCCCGCGTTGCTCACAAAGAGCGTGAGAAACAGCAGGTGCTCATTCACGGGATTGGTGTTGAAGCTCGTCGTCATCCCAGATCCTGTTGCACTCAGCCGTCGCAACCCATTCTATCAGTGTCTCGAACCTCAACAAGGTTCCGTCTTTTCTTGCCGTCGTGCGTGGATGGTACAGTTTGAAGATTCTTTCCGCGAATCTGTCGGAGTTCAGGTGGCGTTCAGCCTTCCGATGGGAGACCAACCAATAGATACCCGGTCATTAGCAGGCCGATCAGGCCCAAAAGAACCGCCAAGAGCACGCTGGCGGAAAGTGGCGAGAAGTTCAGCGTCTGGCCACTCTTCAGCCGACGTACTGTCCGCCAATGCCCGAGTGCCGACAGCACGTTGACCAAGGCCCCAACGACAACGAGCGTAACACCGATCCACAGCGAGAACCGAGACGGCTTTGCCGACTCCGCCTGGTGAAAGATGGCCATTTCGCGGAGAAAGACGCCGAAGCGCGCTACGACGAAACCAAACCCCATCAACGCGAGCCCAGTGCGGATCCAGGCGAGCAGCGTCCGCTCGGCCGCGAAGTAGACTCGCGGGTCGTCACAAGCGGGTTTGTTCTCGACCTCAGGACGCATCGTGGCAAGTGTAGCAGCCACGTCCGTTGTGGGTGTACCGACTGGCGACATGCTGGGGTCTTCAACCTGCGGGCTGCCGCGGTCGCGCGACATGCAAGTCAGCCGCCGAATGAAGCGAGGGGCCGGTCTTCGTGCATGTTTTCGGCAAGCCGTGAGTCTGTCTTTGGAGAGAAGCGGCAATTCACTATGCAACGCAGGAGGCTCCACGCAGTCATTGCGGTTCGTCGAGGCCGTCTTCTCCGCCGATTGCATATCCCTTTTTGCTCGTCCAGAACGGCAGGAGCAACATCTTCGGTAAGCGGTCAACCCGTTGTTCGTCGCGCAATTCCGTGAGGCCGATGGTCATTGCGGTGTGTCCGTCCCGCGGCTGGCTGCGGTACGTGCCGAGCAGACGGTCCCACCACGGCAGGTTGAAGCCGAAGTTGCTGTTGGTTTCTTGGCGAATGACGGAATGGTGGACCCGATGCATTTCGGGAGTCACGACAATCAATCGCAGCAGCCGATCCAGCCATTCAGGCATGCGAACATTGCTGTGATTGAACATGGACGTCGCATTCAGGAGTACCTCAAAGAGCACGACGGCAACAGGAGCGGCACCGATCACCACCACGGCGGCCAGCTTGATCACAGCTGAAAGCAGGATTTCGATTGTGTGGAAACGCAGTCCGGTCGTGACGTCAAAATCGAGATCGGCATGGTGCACCATGTGCAGCCGCCAGAAGAGCGGCACAGCGTGGAACATGACATGCTGGAGGTAGATCGCAAAGTCCAGTGCGATCACGGCCAGCACGACTTCCACCCAATTCGGCCATTCGACCTGGTGCAGCATGCCCCAGTGACGAGACTGGGCAACAGATGCGGCGCTCACGGCAGTAATCGGGATCAGCACTCGCGCACAGAGCGTGTTCACAACGACAAGTCCGAGATTACTGGCCCAGCGTGGGCCTTTGCGGACCGATAGCCGTCGGCGGGGTGCCAGCAGCTCCCAAACGGTCATCAGCAGCAGAATTGCCACGAAGCTGCCGAGCCTGACCGCCGCTTCGACCTGTGAAGTCACGGCGACCCTCCTTGACGATACGGAGGACGGCAAATGTCGAACGGCTTCGCCGCGCCATAGGGCTGAGCCGGAGCTGGTGGCATCGGCGGAGCGCTGGCAACGCAGGCCGCAGCGGCAATTGCCCCTAAGACGATTGCTGCGACCGCGAAGGTGAGGCGGTTACGAATCGCGGACTGCCACGCACCCGTCAGGCAGGCGACCAGCATTGCGCCGAAAACAACCAAGCTCTGCAGCGGACCATCACCCCAACCAAAGAGTGCCGGAGGACATTCCAGTTTCCCGGTCTGCACCAAGTACACGTGAAATGCGGCCACCGAAAGCCCGGCGCTCAACAACGGCATTGCCGTGACACAGGCACGTGGTGACCGCAAACCATCGAGGCCAATCAGTGTCACCGGAACGAGGAAAGCTGCGATGGCGAACGACCGCTGGTAGAGGCACAGCGGGCAAGCCTTCAGACCCAGGCCGATGCTCAGATAGAGACTTCCAGCGGACGCCACACACGCGAGGATGAGAACGAGCACGTTCCACATCCACGGGGACTTCAGCCGGCCAGTCGCCAGCGGGTCAGCCACAGCGTCACTCATCCGGCTCGTTCCTCATCGATCACGACCATCAAGAACGTTGCGATCACATCAGCGAACCGCTTCAGTGGAGACCGTCGGAGGCTGTTCCGCCTTCCAGGCCGCGATACCGCCCTCCAAAGTTGCGACGGCTCGGTAGCCGGACTCGATCAACCGTTCCGCGGCCGCGCACGATCGCTGGCCGGCGCCGCAATACAGAATGGCTGTCTTGCCTGCCGGCAGCTGGGCCAATGTCAGTTCGTCCAATGGGAGTGAGACTACTCCCGCGATGTGCTCCTTCTGAAATTCATGCGGCTCGCGCACATCGATGATGACGGCAGCTTCCCGTTTCATCAGGGTCAGCGCGTCTATGGGGGTGATCTGTACCAGTGCGTGTTCAGACATCGATTGGACAGCGATCGGAAGTCCGTGAGTGGTGAACGAGCGGATGCCGTCAGCTCTCATTTGTCGGCCTTCTTGAAGCCGGCTTCGATCAGGTCGTCGTAGCCGGCCTTCAGCGCTCGAACGTCGTATCCGGCTTTGATGAGAATGTCGGCGGCCGTCAGCGACCGCTTGCCGACAGCGCAGTGCGTATACACGATGCTGCCCTTCGGGAGCCGCTTGGCCAGCGCGTCCTTGTCAATTCCGTTGCGGAGCTCGCTCAGGGGAAGAAACACTGCACCGGCGACGTGACCTTCGTCCCACTCGGACTGTTCTCGCACATCGACGAGCACGGCCTTTTTGTCCTCAACGTTCTTCTTGACGGTGGGCAGCGTATCCTTTGTATGGTCAGCGGCATGATTGGTGGCGGGCGCAATTGCGAGAAATCCGAGCGCGACGCTGAAGCGGAGGAACCGGCTGTTCATCGTGATCTCCTGAGGAACGTCGAAATAGCGGTAACCGTGATTCAGACTCGCGCAGGGATGGCTTCGCGCAGGCGACCCGCCAGCATCTCGATGGCGGCATCGATTTGGCTCCGCGAACTGCTGCGCCCCAGGCTGAACCGGATTGCGCCCAATCCGACCTCTTCGGGCACACCCATTGCAGCCAACACCGGACTGACTTCCGTGCTCCCCGCGTGGCACGCTGAGCCCGTCGATGCGGCAAGATCTGGCAAGCGCGACAGAACTTCGTGTCCGTGATGCCCAATGAAGCTGACGTTCAGCGTGTTCGGCAGCCGCTGATCGGGATGCCCGTTCAAGACAACGGAAGGTCCACACTTCTGCTGCAGCTTCTGCCAGAACTCATCTCGCAGAGTCCGGATCTGCTCGTCATGGATCCAGTCCTGCGCCAGCTCGCACGCAGCACCCAGGCCGACGATGGCCAGGACATTCTCGGTTCCGGCGCGCCGCCCCGCCTCGTGTCCAGCTCCGTGCAACAGCGGATCCACATTGGTGCCCTCCCGCACGAACAGCGCCCCCACGCCTTTGGGTCCGTAAAACTTGTGACCGGCCAGCGACAGCAGGTCCACGCCGAGAGAGTCGACATCGATGAGAACCTTGCCGACTGACTGTGAAGCGTCCGTATGCATGAGCACGCCGTGCTCGCGCGCAATCTGCGCAACGTCCGAGATCGGCTGAATTGTTCCGACCTCATTGTTCGCGTGCATGATTGAGATCAGAGCAGTGTGCGGACGGATGGCGTCGGCAACATCGGCCGAAACGATCTACGCGCAATCGAGTGATCTCCGCTCCGAGATCCTCGACGAACCGGCACGACTCCAGGACTGACGGATGCTCGATCTGAGTGGTGATGATGTGGCACGGCCGGCCGCACGCCAGGCGAAGTGCACTCCCTTGATCGCCTGATTGTTCGCCTCAGTCCCGCCCGAGGTGAACACGACTTCCGTTGCGTCGCAACACAACAGGGCTGCCACTTGCGAGCGTGCGGTCTCCACCGCATCACGCGCCGGAAGACCGGCCCAATTCATGCTCGACGGGTTGCCGTAGGCCTCATCGAGGAACGGCAGCATCGCTGCGGTGACCTCCGCTGCCAGCGGCGTCGTCGCGTTGTAATCGAGATAGATCCGCCGGTTCATGACATGACCTTGCGCCGTCCCATCGCTGGCTTCCCGGATTTCCGCGACTTCATCGAGGCCGCACGCTCTTTGT
>Ga0163150_10005173_pt1 | contig 16903 bp, 16 predicted proteins | sample OliLakLV19P2IB_FD_148628 | JGI IMG/M metagenome (GOLD analysis project Ga0163150, IMG submission 148628) | Freshwater microbial mat bacterial communities from Lake Vanda, McMurdo Dry Valleys, Antarctica - Oligotrophic Lake LV.19.P2.IB | ecosystem: Environmental > Aquatic > Freshwater > Lake >...
GTGCTCGCCCGCATCGGCGACCATCCGATGTCCGATCTCGCCGCGCTTCTCCCGTGGAACTGGAAGCCGCTCGCGCAAGTCATCCGCGCAAAAGCCGCCTGACCTGCGGCCCTCGGCGTACGGATACTCTACACCCGCACACTCAGCCCCCGCAGCGGCGGCGACCTCATCGCCAAAAATGGCGATAGCTACGCCGCCGCCGTCGTCGGCCCAGGCTCGCTGACCATCGAGTTGCGGCGCGTCACTGAACAAGTCACGCCAGACGGCGTCATCGGATTGTGCGGCGCCGAGCGGCCGCAATACGTCGCGCTCGCCTACGATGCCCGCGCAACTACGGTAACGATGCTCGTATTCTCAGGTGACGAACCGCCAGGGCCTGAAGCGATGAGCAGCCGTATCTGCGCGCGCTTTGGATACGCAGCGCCCGAAGGCGCCCGCACACGAGAAGGCGTGGTGCTTTAGTCGGGCTTGCCCATCGGCTTAATCGGCTCGCCCAACTCGTAAAACTCGGTGCCTTTGTCCGTTTGCATCAGCAGGTAGCGCTTATCGAGTTCAGGATAGGAGACGACATCGATAGGCCGGTCCTCGCCGCCCATGAGATAGACGCACTCCTCGTCAAAAGTGTTGCGCAGAACATGCGGCACCGATGGCGTCGCAAAGCCCATGAAGTCACCGGCGCCCACCTCTGTGGTCTTGCCGTCAATGTCCGCCAAGGCGCGCCCGGAGATGATGTAGACCCATTCCTCTTCAAGCATGTGGGCGTGATAGGCGAAGCTGTCCTTGCCCGGCGGCAGCCGCACGAGGCTCACATGCGCCCGGCTCATGCCAGCGAGGCGCGAGAGCCCAGCGGCCCGGAAGAGCGAGTTCGGATTTAGCTTCTGAGTGAAAGGCCGCAGCGCCGCCGGAATTTCGTTTGCGCGCCAGAGCGCTTTTTTCGAATCGGCCATGTCTCACCTCACGCGGAAATCTATCCTACAGCGCGGCGGCCGAGCGATAATGATGCGGTGAGGTTAGAACTGAACAGGCTCGTAGGGGCGCCACTCCCCCCCAAGCAACAACTCGAGGGGCCGAAACTCGGCCTTGTAGTTCATCTTGTCGGAGCCAGGGATCCAGTAGCCCAAATAGAGGTAGCCAAATCCAGCCGCGCGCGCCTGTTGGATATGATCGAGGATCACGTACACGCCAGGACTGCGCCGGGCTTCGTCCGGATCGAAGAACGAATAGACCATCGAGAGGCCATCGCCGAGCGCATCGACCAGCGCCGCTGCTGCGAGTTCACCGCGATTGGGGCCGTCAGAATAGCGATACTCGACGATATGCGTATGGACTGCCGACTCCTCCACCATTGCGGCGAAGTCGGTGAACGTCATGTCAGCCATGCCGCCTTCGGCGTGACGCGAAGCAAGGTAGCGGCGCAGCAGGAAGAATTGCTCCTCGGTGGCTTGAGCCGGGCGAAGCGCGCGCGTGAGATCGGCGTTGCGCAGCATGATCTTGCGCCAGCGACGCGTGAACTCGAATTTCTCGACAGGTACGCGTGCTGAAATGCAGGCATCGCACGCGTCGCACGAGGGGCGGTACGCGATATTTTGCGAACGGCGGAAACCGGCGTTGGTCAGGACGTCGTGCAAGTCGCCAGCGTCCAAACCATCGAGCGCGGTGAAAACCTTGCGTTCTTTCCGGCCCGGCAAATACGGGCACGGAGACGGCGCCGTCAGAAAGAAGCGCAGATTCTTGGTTGGAAATGGCTTCGTCACGTCGAGGGCATGGTCGCCCAACCTTTCACGGCGTCAAGATAGCTCTCGCATTCCACGCTGTTAGACTTAACGAAGCCTTTTCGGTTCCGGTGCGTGTCTAAAAAACTTGCCATACAGAACGATTACCTCTCCGAATTGGGGAAATCTCTGTTACCGTCTTGGTCATCTGCCGCGCGGACTGGGGGAGCTGTTCGGCCCAAGCAGAGGGAGGGCGCTATGGCGCAACCTGTGACGGCCATTCTTTCACGCCAAGGCGAGCTTGCCGCCAAGGCGCGCCAGTTCACGAACGACACCAACGAGGCCAGCCTCTTGGTGGGGCGGGTGGTTTCGCGCGCGCTCAGCACTTTCAAAGGCACCGAAGCCGACGATGTCATCACCCACGCGATGCGGCGTGATCTCGACCGGCTGATCGAGCAGCTAAAAAAGGCGAGCCACTAGGCGGCCAGGCGCTCTGAGCGGCCAAGTGGGTCCGGTAGGGCTTCGCCATCGGCTACGAAACTGAGCGACACTGAATTGATGCAGTAGTGCAGACCCGTCGGTCGCGGTCCGTCCGGGAAGAGATGGCCCTGGTGGCTGTCACATCGGGCGCACCGGGTTTCAACCCGGTGCATGCCGTAAGAATTGTCCTCGATCCCGAGCGCGTGGGCCGGGTCGATGGGGCCGGTAAAGCTCGGCCAGCCCGTACCGCTCTCGAATTTCGTTTCTTGCCTGAACAGCGGCAACCCGCAGAGACGGCAGCAATAGACTCCCGTTTTCTTCTGATTGAGCAGCCCGCCGCAAAACGGCGCCTCGGTGCCATGGTGCAACAGCACGCGGCGCTCTTCTTCGCTCAAGCTCGCCTCAAGGCGAGCCCGTTCTTGTGATGTCGGAGGGGTGAGATCGAAGCCGGAGGCTGAAACTGTCATGGGCCTAACTTGGTGAACGCTGCCAAGTTCGTCCAGGGCGGACGTGGCGTTACACGACGCCGTCGCTGCCGCCGTAAAGCTTGTTCAAATGAGTGACCAGGCTCCTTGCCCCGGCGCTGATCTGGTCATCGCTGAACTTTGTACGCAGTTGCCGCGTAGCTTCGGCAAGGCCCTTGGGTTGGAACGCCAACTTGCGTTTGTACTTTTTGGCGATGTGCTCGATCAGCAGGTCGGCCTTCTCGTGGGAGGGGCCCATGATTGGCTTCAGCGTCTGCTCCAGCTCTCGGACGAGTGGATCGCCCTTTCGCTTGGCCGGCTTCTTCGCCGGTAGCGCCGCAGCGAGTAGGGATCGATCCGGATGCGCCCGCGCCAGCGCGAAAAGGCGCTTGAGTTCGGCACGTGAGCGCTTGCCGGCCACAGAGCGCAACAGCTTCGCATCGTCGCTCTTAAGCGTCATGGCGCCGACCGCCGGAGAATTGCGGCCGCAGCGCGGGCGAGAGATTCCTTGGCCGGACGACCGCCGACACGCATCATCGCCGTGACATTTATAGGATTGGTGGCGAAGCGTTCGGTCGGCGCCGATCGCAAGACCGCCGAATAGGGCACTTCATCGCCAAGCAGGGCGCTGCCGAAGAAGGGCGCGTTTTGGATCTCTGCCCGCGTCAGCGCGTCAGCATCGCCTGTTTCTCCGGAGCGGGTGCGGTCGTTCACGCCATTCAGGAGCACCGAGAATTCCTCAGGCCGCAACGCCCTTCCCCTGACTTCACGCACCACGTGCTCAAGCATGTTCAGTCCGGTGAGTGAGTAGCGTTCTGGGCGCACCGGGGCGACGATATGATCCGCTGTGGTGATGGCTAGGCGCGTGAGGAAAGTCGCGCACGGGTTGGAGTCGATGATCACCGCGTCAGAGCGTGCCCGGAGCGCGGCAACCAGTGCGCGGAAGCGGGTGAAGGCCTCGGCCTTGTCGCGGTCTGGGCGCGTGTCGAGCGTAAATTCGAAGAGCCGCTCGTCGCCCGCCACCAATTCGAAGTTTGGACCTTTTGCGCGGCGGGCGCGGTTCAGTGGAATTGAAATTGCGCCGAAGTCGCCGATCGGCGTGCTGTGATCGCCGCGCGCATTCAGAATGCCGTAAAGGGTGTGATTGCGGTCGCGGATGCGATGCCGTTCGCCGGGCGAGAGAAAATACTGCGTGAGATTGTGCTGCGGATCGAGGTCGATAAAACTGATCGCTCTTTTGTCCGCGAGATGTGCCGCGGCGAACAGGTTCGCCGCCAGGACGGTCTTGCCGACGCCGCCCTTGATGTTAAGCATGGCGATGACGCGCCCACCGCCGTTTGCGGACCGCGCGCGATCCACGATTTGCGCCAGCGCCTCTGAGCGTGCGTCGTGGCGGAGATCGATGAAGGTGCTCGGGTCGAGAGTTTGATTGATCCAAGAGTCGGCGGCGAGATCGTTGGTCTTCACAACAATGATAGTGCGGCCATTGTTCAGCGCCGCCGCAACCTCGCGGCGAATCCAGGCGCTTTCCTGGGCCGCCGGTGACGCGAGCACCACCAAGATCGCCGCTTGGCCTATCGCCTCAACGAGAGCACCGAGTTTGTCTTGGACGCGGTATTCGGGACCCGAGCGCAGGACATCCCAACCGTGCTGCTCAAGTTCGGCAGAGACGGCATGGGCGGCGTTGGTATCGTCCGGTTCGAAGGCGAGATACGCCGCAATTGCCATAAAATCGTTTCCGCCCAACTCTCGTGCGGCGAACCTAGTCGGCGTCATTACACCTTGGCAATGCGGGCCGACTCCCCATTCAGGCGCGGTCGGTTTGCAGGAACCCGGGCGCCACACCATGACTTGAGCCGCAATGCCCGATCCGGCCCTTCTTGAGCTTTTTCAGCGCCTGGCTATGGCGCTCGGGATCGGATTCCTCGCCGGAGTCGAGCGCGGCTGGAGACATCGTGACGCGCCCGAAGGTGCTCGGGCGGCGGGGCTCCGGACGCATGCGGTCGTTGGATTGGCGGGCGGCGTCACCGGCGCGCTGTTGCCCGCCGTTGGCGAGATAGGCTTCGCGGCGCTGACGTTGGCGTTTGCGGCGGCGTTCGTGACCTTCAAAGTTCGCGAGAGCCAGCGGGACGACGATCTCTCTGTGACCGGGACGATCGCCGGTCTGTTGGTGTTCGCCCTCGGCGCTTATTCGATGTTGGGGGATTTGCGCATTGCAGCGGCCGTGGGCGTGACGCTCGTGGGCCTGCTCGCGTTCAAGAGCGCGCTGCACGATTGGCTCGATAAGGTGACCTGGAAGGAGCTGCGTTCGGCGCTGCTTATTTTGGGCGCCACTTTTATCGCGCTGCCGCTGCTGCCCGATCGCACTATTGATCTCTGGGAAGCCATCAATCCACGTGAGCTATGGTTGTTGACCATTCTCGTCGCCGGCGCATCGTTTGCCGGTTACGTGGCCGTTCGTGTTCTCGGCAACGATGTTGGCGTTCTTGCCGGCGCGGCTGCGGGAGCTTTGGTATCCTCGACAGTGGTGACCGCCGAAATCGGCAGACGTGTGAAGACCGGCGAGACGCATGCGCTGGTCGGCGGCGCCGCAGCGTCGATCGCCGCCGCGATTAGTGTCGGGCGGGTGATCGTTCTGCTGGCGGCAACGGCGATGCCGGTCGTGCCTGAGGCGGGGCCAGCTTTGGCCGCGGCGCTGATCGTGTTTGCGGGGGCGGCGTTTGCGATGCGCCACTTTGACCGCGAGGGCGACAGCTCAGAGTCTGCTCAAAAACTACGCAGTCCGCTCGATCTGGTTTCGGTGCTTAAGTTCGCCGCGTTTCTTGGCGCGGTGATCATAGTTGGGCGCATCGTCGCCGACGCTCACGGCCAAGCAGGTCTGTTGCCGTTTGCGGCCACGGCAGGTTTGGCTGATGTCGATGCGGTCGCCTTGGCGGCCGGAAGTCTCGTGCGTGGCGGCCTTGATCCCGCGATAGGCGCGCACGCGGTTATGATCGCCGTGCTGATGAATACCCTGGCTAAGGGAGTGATCGGCCTCGTCACCGGTGGCACGCGCTATGCCGCGCTCTATTTTGCGGCAGCCGTGGCGGCGACAATTGCCGCAGCGACGGTTTGGTTCTTGGTGACCCCTCTCATTGCGCCCATGTTGCGGGTAGAGACAGCTTTTGGGGCCTCGCTTGCGCCTCGCATGTTCGGTTAGGGTCGCGGCGCGATGAAAGAAAAGTGGACCCCCTCGGGATGGCGCGCGAAGCCCGCGAAGCACATCCCCACCGACTACCCTGATCCAGATGCGCTCGCGCGTGTCGAACAGCAATTGCGCTCGTATCCGCCGCTGGTGTTCGCCGGCGAAGCACGCAAGCTGAAGGCGGACCTCGCGAGCGTTGCCGCGGGCAAAGCCTTTTTGCTGCAGGGTGGTGACTGCGCGGAGAGCTTCAAGGAATTTCATCCGGACAACATCCGCGACACCTTCCGCACGCTGATGGCCATGAGCGTGGTACTGACGTTCGCTGCCTCGCGCCCGGTGGTGAAGGTTGGTCGCATCGCCGGGCAATTTGGCAAGCCGCGCTCAGAGCAAATTGAAACGCAAGGCGACGTGACGCTCCCCTCTTATCGCGGGGACAATATCAACGGCATGGACTTCACGCCGGAGTCACGCATTCCGGACCCGGAGCGCTTGGTGAAAGCGTATTCGCAATCTGCAGCCACGCTGAACTTGATCCGCGCGTTCGCGAACGGCGGTTACGCCGACCTGCACAACGTCCATCGCTGGATGGTCGGTTTCGTCGCCGACAGTCCTCAAGGTAAGCGTTACCAAGAAATTGCTGACCGCATTTCAGAGGCCATCGCGTTCATGGAAGCATGCGGTATCACGCCGGAGAGCGTGCCGCAGATGAAGCAGGTGCAGGTTTACACCAGCCATGAGGCGCTGCTGCTTGGCTACGAAGAGGCCATGACACGTGTCGATTCCACGACCGGCGATTGGTACGACACCAGCGCACACTTCGTTTGGATCGGAGATCGCACGCGACAGCTCGATGGCGCGCACGTCGAGTTTGCAAGAGGGATCAAGAACCCGATCGGCATCAAGTGCGGACCTTCGCTTGAGCCGGACGACCTGTTGAGATTGATTGACGCCCTGAATCCAAATGATGAGCCAGGACGCCTCACGCTGATCGCGCGCTTCGGTTCAGACAAAGTGGAGGCGGGACTGCCGAAGCTGGTGCGCGCGGTGACCAAGGCCGGCCGGAGTGTCGTGTGGTCGTGCGATCCCATGCACGGCAATACGTTGAAGACGTCATCAGGCTTTAAGACGCGGCCGTTTGACCGCATCCTCGCCGAAGCGCGGGCGTTCACGGACATTCTGCCGTCCGAGGGCGCCTATCCCGGCGGCGTGCACGTCGAAATGACGGGCCAGCAGGTGACCGAATGCCTGGGCGGCGCGTCGATGGTGACGGAGGAAGATCTCTCGAGCCGCTATCACACGCATTGCGATCCGCGCCTCAATGGCACGCAGGCACTCGATCTTGCGTTTCTGATTGCTGAGCAGCTACGTGGCGCACGCGCGAATGGGCGCAAGTCGCAGGCTGGCTAAATGAAATCGCTCCGCATTGCCGTGCAGATGGATCCGATCGAGAAGATGATCGTGAACCACGACACTTCGCTTGCGCTCATGGTCGAGGCGCAATCGCGCGGGCATGAGATTTGGTGGTTCACGCCGAATGACGTGTTTTACGACACGGGGGTGGTGAAGGCGCGGGCGCAGCGGGTGTCGGTGAGCTTCGATGCCGCCAAGCACTACGAGACGCTGGAGACCGCCGTGCGCGCGGTCGATGATTTTGATGTCGTGTTGATGCGGCAAGATCCGCCGTTCGACATGGGCTACGTTTCGAATACGTATCTCTTGGAACTCGTTAAAACGCTGGTGATCAATCCGCCGCAGGGCATCCGCAACATCTCCGAGAAGATGTCGATCCTCCAGTTTCCCGCGCTGACGCCGACAACCTGGGTCGGACGTGACGTCGACGCGCTGGAAGCGTTCGCGAAGCGCTTCGATCAGGTGGTGTTGAAGATACTCTTCATGATGGGCGGCGAGGGCGTGATTAAACTCGCTGCCAGCGATCCGCAATTCAGAGAGAAGGCGCGCGCATTTCTGACCGCGGCAGGTCGCGAGCCGATATTGGCGCAAGAATTTCTTCCTGCAGTGTCGGGCGGAGATAAGCGCGTGTTCGTGCTGAACGGAGAGCCGTTTGCGGCGCTGAAGCGCCTCCCAAAAGAGGGCGACTTCCGCGCGAACTTGGCTGTCGGCGGCCAAGCTGCGCCCGGCGAGCTGGATGATGACGATTTCGCCATAGCTGCGGCGGTCGCGCCGTTGTTGAAGCGCGAAGGCATTGTGTTCGCGGGTCTCGATGTGATCGCGGGCAAGCTCATTGAGATCAACGTGACCTCACCCACGTTGGCGCAAGAATTGAAGCGCTTCAGTGGTCTCGATCTGCCGAAGGCGTTTTGGGACCGGGTTGAGACGCTGATTTAGTGGTCGCCGCGCGCGAGGCGCAGGAATTCTTCGCGCGTGCGCGGATCGTCGCGAACGATGCCCATCAAACGAGATGTCACAAGCTTTGAACCCAGTGTATTCACGCCGCGCATCGTCATGCATGAGTGCTCGGATTCGATCATGACGCCGACGCCTTGCGGTTCCAGTATTTCCTGGATCGCGTCTGCGATTTGTGCGGTGAGCTTTTCTTGAATCTGAAGGCGGCGCGAGAAGGCGTTCACGACGCGGGAGAGCTTCGAGATGCCAACAACGCGATTGGTGGGGAGATATCCCACATGCGCCTTGCCAGTGAAGGGCAACATGTGGTGTTCGCAAAAGCTCACAACGCGGATGTCGCGCAGCACGATGAGTTCGTCGTAGCCGCCAACCTGCTTGAAAGTTTTCTCAAGGTATTCGCGCGGGTTTTCATCGTAACCGGCGAAGAGTTCGCGATAAGCGTTCGCTACCCGCTTCGGTGTTTCCAGAAGGCCTTCACGATTGGGATCGTCGCCCGCCCACTCGATGAGGACGCGGACCGCGGCTTCGGCTTCTGCTTGTGTGCGTTTGCTCGTCATGGGCTCAACATAAGGCAGCTGGTTTGAAGCGCTAGGTCGCGAACGCCAGGATTAAAACGATAGCCGCAACGTTGAGACCGAAGCCAACCGTCAGCATACGTTTGAGTGTCAGCATGCCGGACGAATAGGCGATCGCGTTTGGCGCGGTAGCAACGGGGAGCATAAAGGCGAAGCTCGCGGCGAGCGCGACCGGAAACGCCAATTCTTGCAGCGGCGTCTCCGTCGCGGTGGCGACCGCGGCCACGACCGGAAGCATTGAAGTCAGCGTCGCGACGTTGCTGGCCAGTTCCGATACCAGGATGGTGGTCACCACCAGCAACGCGACCAGTGCAAATGCAGAGAGCCCATCGAGACCCGCGATCCATGCGCCGATCCAAGCTGCGAGACCGGTTGCTTCCATTGCTGCAGCCAGGGCAAGGCCGCCCCCGAAGAGAATGGCGATGCCCCATGGAATGCGCTCGGCGGTTCTCCAATCGATGAGTTTTTCGCCATTGCCGCGCCCAGACGGCACGAAAAACAAAAGCAGTGCGCCGAAGATCGCAACGCCGGTGTCAGTGAGCGCGCTAAGTCCGGGGAGCTTCACAAGCTCTGTGCGCGTCATCCAGGCGATTGCTACGAGGCCGAAGATGAGCCCAATTCGCATTTCCGGCCGTGTCATTGGGCCGAGGGCTTTCAACGCATCTTTTACAACGGAGCCGATGGCGTCGAAGCGCGAGTGACCTTTCCCGAAAAGTGGCCAGCACAGTAACAGCCACGCCACCGGCATCATGAGCAACATGATTGGAAAAGCTTTCGCCATCCAGTCGACAAAGGCGATCGGCTCGCCAGCGCGCTCAAAAAAAGCGATGGCAATGAGATTGGTCGGTGTGCCCACCGGCGTGCCGATGCCGCCGATAGTGGCGGCGTGTGCAACGCCAAGCGTAAGCGCGCCGCCGAGGGCGAGATCCACTTTGCCGCTGCCGGACATGGCGCGTGCGGCGCCGATTGCGATAGGCGCAAGCATCAGTGTCGTTGCGGTGTTCGAGATCCACATCGAGATCAGCATCGACGCGATCATGAAGCTGCCAACCAGAGCGACAGGGCGCCCGCCAGCGACGGATGCGATGGAGAGCGCAATGCGCTCGTGCAGCCGCCAGCGCTCGACGCAGGCCGCGAGGATGAAGCCGCCGATGAACAGGAAGACGATTGGGTCAGCGTAGGGCGAAGCCGCATCCTTCATGCTGAGGGCGCCTATCAATGGCAGGGCGGCTAGCGGGATCAGCGCGGTGGCCGAGATCGGGATGGCTTCCGTGACCCACCAGACGACCATGAGCGCCGCGAGGGAAACCACACACCATGCCTCGGGCGTGAGCCCCTCGGGCGGCGGCAGCGCTTGGAGGCCCAGCGCCAGCGCGGGTCCCAAAATGAGCCCAATCCAGCGACCAAGACGCCCAAAGCCCGTCTGTTCGCCGGCGATGTTCTCGTCGGTCATGCGTTTCCCCCGCACGCCGGATTTGACACCGGCTTTTCCGCCTCATACCTCAGCGCCTCGCCTTTGGAAGCCCCAGGGGCGGAACGATAAACCCAACAGGCTCGCGCGCCGCGGCAAATCTTGAAGAAGCTAACGCCGCGGCGCTAAGGTGTGTTCGTTGCCCCTGTGGTGGAATTGGTAGACGCGCCGGACTCAAAATTGGGTTTAGCCTAAAAAAACAAGGCAAAAACGGCTTAAAACCAATGGTTTAGCCAAGGACGAGACCTCCAAAAAGACTTACACATGTCTTACACATTTTGGAGTTCTCACAATGCCGGTAGAAACGCATCTCCTGATGGATGGAGCGCTTCACGTCTATCGTCGTGAGAACAGCCGCTTCTGGCAGTGCGCAACTTACCTGGGCAGTCAAAACCATCGGCAGACAACCAAGGAGGTCAGCCTAGCTGCCGCCAAGGATTTCGCGCGTGACTGGTATATGGAGCGCTGCGTCGAAGATCGCCATCGCCGACGCGGTGGCGCTCCCCTGCTGGACGGTCCCGTTCAGCCGCTTGTCGCCGTAACCGGCGCGCCGACCGACGGTCGGCGTCGGCGAACGCCAACCGGCCCGAGTTTCGAGGATGCCGCGACTGCCTTCACCAGCGAATTCGAGGTTATCACTCTCGGTGAGCGCAATGCTGGATATGTGGCGTCGAAGTCGGACATCATCCGCGTTCACCTCTTGCCGTTCTTTGGCAAGACCGCCCTTGAGGACATCACGGCGGGCAAAGTTCAGGAATACCGGTTGCACCGCCAGTCATCGCGGCTCGACCCCAAGACGGGAAAGCCAAAGAAACCTGCCCGCGCCACTTTGCATCACGAAATCGTCACGCTCCGCCAGATATTGAAGACCGCCAATCGCAAGGGCTGGATTCCGGCGATCCCGGATATGTCTGCACCCTACAAGACGTCGGGCAAGGTCGAGCATCGCGCGTGGTTTTCGCCCGAGGAATACAAGCTGCTGTATGAGGCGACGCGCGAGCGGGCGAAGAATCCGCCCAAGCCGCGCTGGCGCGAGGTTTGCGAAACCTTCCACGACTATGTTCTATTCATGGGCAACACCGGGCTTAGGCCCGACGAGTCCGCCCGACTTGAACTGCGCGACGTCAAGATCGTGAACGACGAATCGACCGGTGAGCGCATCCTGGAGATCGAGGTTCGCGGCAAGCGCGGCGTTGGGTTCTGCAAATCGATGCCCGGCGCGATCCTGCCCTTCGAGCGGGTTCGCAAGCGCAAGCAGCTAAATCCGACCGACCGCATATTCGGGAAGTCGCCGCGCGAGTTGATGAATACCGTCCTCGACGAGCTCAATCTGAAGTTCGACCGCGATGGCCACATCCGCACCTGCTACAGCCTGCGGCATACCTATATCTGCCTTCGATTGCTCGAAGGCGCAGACATTTATCAGGTCGCAAAGAACTGCCGCACCAGCGTCGAGATGATCGAGAAGTTTTACGGACGGCATCTGAAGAACAACATCGACGCTTCGGCCGTCAATGTTCGGAAGGCTCGGCCTAAGCCGCCCGCCGTCCGAAAGAGGGCTGCGAAGGCAGCGATATAGGTGTCTTCGCTCGCCTTTGCCGTTGCGCGTTTTGACGACAACGCTATAGGCCGTCACCACGCGGGCGTGGTGGAATTGGTAGACGCGCGGGATTCAAAATCCCGTTCCGCAAGGAGTGTGGGTTCGATTCCCACCGCCCGCACCATCCAAGATAGCAGGCTCCGAAAAGTCCACCGCACTGGGGACAGGAGCCTGCATCAGCGGATCGCCTGGGGTCGCACGTCCCGCGCTCCGCTGCGCGAAATGACAATCGAACGGCATTGTCATGCTGGCACTGAGCAGCCCGTGCGGGGTGCAGCCATCGCCACCAGTAAATGGCGCGAAGTTCGCGTCGATCGCTCCATCAATCACGTTATCGTGACTTTATGATCGATAGAACCTCGCCTAATCAATCACGACCGGCTTCGGACGAAGCGTAGCGTCTCGTCGCCGGCGGTCAGGCATACGGCCCTCCACGGCTCGGATGCGAGCGAATGACGGGCGTCGATGGCGCCTGCGCGCTCCAAATAGCAGATCGCACTGTTCATCCGCCGTGGTTCCCAACCGAGTGTGTTGGCGAGCTGCTCGGTCTCGGCATCCTCGACTCCTTCGCCGACCAGCCGATTGGCGATCGTCACCGCATCCTGCTCCGGGTCAAACGGCATGACGCTCGCGTCGAACTCGACGAATAGGCTTCCCAACGGCGCCACCGACAAATCGCCAGCTTCGCTCTGCCAAAGAAGTCCGGCGTCCCTCAGGTCGAGGATCCCCATTCGCACGTCGGTCGGCGCGATGCCCGTCGCTTCCGAGATTTCATGGGGTTGCATCATCGGATCGAACGATGTTGCGTGCTCGCTCTTCTTGGCGAGAAGCTGGGCGATCGCGATAGCCGACGATGACCAGCCTTCGAGACCGGCCGGCACCGTCTCGACATAGCGGGGCTTGGAACCGAGCGCCGGCTTGCGGCTGACATCGTGCAGTCGGTCGACCAATGCGGCGAGGTCCGCCTTGGACGAAAGATCGATGGCTTCGCACAGAAGCGTTTGCAGGAACGGCGAGAGATCGCCCACTTGGACCCCGACCCTCAGCGGCACCATCCGGCTAGTGCCACCGACGAGGCGCACCAGGCCCACATCGATTTCGCGCGCGACCCACGGTTTGGTGATCGAAATCTGCGTGAGGATGACCATGAAATGGGTCATCTCGCCCAAGCCCTCCTCCATCTTCTGGCGAAGGCTGTCGCCAGGCTCGATCTCCCATTCGTCGAACCAGGTCTCAATGCCGTGTTCCATGAGATACCGGGCGAGCGGACGGACCAGCTCCTTGTCCTCACTGGCATGCGCCAGGTACACGCGCGGCTCGGCCGCCATTTTGTCCACACCCATTACCGTCACATCTCCCACGCCGACACCCAGCCGTTTCTCAAGCAGCCGCGCGAAGGCGGGCGAGCCCGATGTTCGTATGCCCACCCGATTTTGCGGCAGACGGTCGACGAAGACGACGGCGTGCTTGCCGGTCTCGGGATCGACGATCGATCCCGCTGCGCCGCGCGCCTTCTCCTCTATCGCCTGCATGCCCATCTCGACTGCGTGAGACCGGAGTTCATCGGCGAAGCGTTTAGCATCGAACGGACGGCCGTTGTGCGTGATCTTGATCATTGGGCGTGCTGTCGAACGAAACGGCGCAATTCGACCACCTCGTCGTCGCCGACGATCACACCCAAGGTGGGATAGTCGTTCTGGATGGACTCACGGCGTCGACCTTTGGGGAACAGCGGCATCAGTTGACCCAAGGCCGGATTGAAGCGCCGACGCTCCCACCCGATGGCGCGTTCAAGCTCTCGCAAGTTCCCCAGCTTTGGATCATCGATCAGCATCCGCGCCAATACAACCGCGTCGCGCAGCGGATCATGCTTGGTGACGCCGGGATCGGCCGCCACGAAGAGTTCGTAGGTCGTGCGGACTCGTGGTAAATTTGGACCGATCAGCGGGGTAAGCTCGACCAGACCATCCGCCTTTAATTCGGCAAGCGCTTGGCGGAGTTGCTTCTTGTCGGATTTCGGAAAGGCCTCGAGCAGTTCATCGCCAAAATGTCCCGGCAGGCCGTCCGCGCACTGGGTCGCCATCCAGGCGCCGAGCTTCTGCGCCAGCGGGCTCAAATGATCATAGTTGTTCATCAATATCTCCAGTGGCGCATGTTTTGATAGGCACGGATGAGCGTCATTTTCAGGGTCGGCCAAGCCGTTTTCTGACGGCTTCGTCAGTATCGTGCCACTGGCCCTGATGGTCATAGTCCCCAGCAAGATCTAACAGGCACCGCGCCGTGAAGGGATGGTCGTGACGGATCGCTTCCGCGTCACTCCGAAATCGGTTGGCGAGAGCACGTTCCTGACCGCCACCCGGCGCCCGCCATATGACGCCGCGGCTATTGAATTTTCCAATGTGAAAGCCTCGCATGACTTCCTCGGTGCCGATCGCGTCGAGCGCGTCGCGCACCGCCGGATGCGGCCAATGACCGTCTTTCCCACCGGGGGACTTGGCAAGCAGCGTTCCAATACGGCTATCGCCGGAACCCTTTCGGCCAGCCGCCGCGCAACCCTCCCGCGCGGCAACGATCCAAGCCAAAAGTGCGGTAGCGTCGATGCCGCCGTCGTCCCGCGTGCCGGGAATTCGGGCCAATTGCTCCAGCAGGCTCCAGACCTTCGTCACCAGCGCTTGGCGCTGTTCCTGCGACACGTCGTCATCGACTGGCTCAGTCGACCCATCGTCACGTTTGAACAGCAGTTTCACCAGATGCACGAACTCGCTTGGATCATTGGCGATCAGGGTTTCCAGCGCCGGTATGCCGTGCTGGTCGTGCCGCAATCCATCGAGAAACAGGAATTCGAGCTGCGCGCGTTCGGCGACAGGCATCACATCGTCGATAGTAACGGCGGCAAGCGCCTCGCCGATGCGCCAGGGATCAATCTGCACGACTTCAGCTTCATCAATCTGCGCGGTCGGGATCGCGCGAAGCACGCGGGTCAGGTCCGTCGGGTCCACTTTCTTCGCGATCGACGCGACCGCTTGGAAAGCCCCAAGCGGTCGGCCTGCGCCCAATGCCCGGTCGATCATGTAACTCACATCGGACGATTCGAGGTGCCACGGCTGGAGCGCGACCTTCTTCCAATAATTCAGGGATATCTGAGGGCGCTCGCGTTCGATTGCTTCCCACGTCGACCGATCAAATGGGGCAGCAAGAAACAGGCGCAAGGCATCGTCATCGCTGCGCGATGCGTCACCGAGCAGGGAGTTACGAACCTCAGTGTCGGCACGATGGATGAACGAGAGCAAGCAGGAATCGATCGCTGGCGCCATATCAACGTCGGGCCAAGCGAGCAGGCCGGTCACGATTTCGGCTTCTTTGCCTTGTTCGATCACCAGAATCAGCGCGTGTCCCACAGCGCTGTGGGCCTTGCCGGTTTTGAGCAGCGCCACCACGCCGCTCAATCCCCGAGAGCCGTAAAGTTCGGCGACCGCGAGCTCCCGCGCGTTGCTGATGCGCTTGTCACGCTCCTCGAAATCAAACTTCTCGTCTTCGATCTCGCCACGAGATTCCGGCACGTAATAATCGGCGAACAACCACCGATGCCGCATCAACGGGTCTTCGGGGACCAACTTCGTGGCGAACGCCGTGACGCGATCTGTCTCCGCGCCCTCAGCGCCACGGCGTTTATGCCGCACAGTGTATCGCCGCAGACGTTCGGCGAGTTCGGTGCGGTCGAGATCGGACGCGCCCGACGCCAGCCAAGCCTCGGCCCGGTCAATGAGCGTGGTGCGATCTTCGTCAGGAAGCACGCTGAACTGCTCGAACATCTGTCCGAGCTGATCCATGCTGTATCGGGGCCAGGCGAGGAGCAGATCGAGCGCCTTTCGCCGCATCGCATACTGGTCAGGATGGAGCGGGCGAGCATCGCTGCCGGCGGCGTCGTTGCGCCATCGCGGGTGAGCGTTGGCGCTGGCAAAACCGTGGTCGCTCAATTGCGCCATCAGCAGCTTCCAGGCTGCGCTGGACTCGGTTTGCGCGAACACCTCGATCTTGCGGATCCGATCGTCGAGAGGCGCAGCCGTCTGCGGCCACCAGAAACGCACGAGAGAGTTTAGCGAATTCTCGGGCTTGTTCATCCAATTGTCGTCGATAGCGACTTCGCTCAATCTTCCCAGAATGTCGAATGCGCGGCCAAAATGGTCGCGGTGCCAAGCGACAAGCTCCAGAGCCCAAAGCAGGCCGGTGCGATCCGGCCCGTCGAACGGTGCCGTTCCGACCGGACGAAGCATCGCGAGAATTTGCGGCCTTGCCGATTTCAGGTCGGCCTCGACCGCGCTCAGGAACGCGTCGGGTGCCGCCTCGGCTAGTAGCTGGAGGTCGCCTTGGCGGCTCAACCATGCGCGCGCATCGGCGCCCTTGAGCACTCTGCCGACGAGTCCTTCGACACGCGCGGCAATGCTTCCCAACCGCGCGCCAATCAAACTATCGCCATAAAGTGCGAGCAAAACAAGCAGCTCGCCCGCCGACTGACGAAGCGCGCCCGATACTTCGGGCCGCTTCCCGAGAATGTTCGCGCGCCATCTTTCTTCGGCGGGCAAGTCGAATTGCGGATCATCGAGCGAGAACACGAGTTCCGCCAGCTTCAGGAAGGAGTCCATATCTTCGGGGGTGATCGCGTCGGCGATCGCGAAGAGCGCGTCCTTGCGGGACACCAAACCGCGGTAGTTTCCAATTGCCCAAACCGGCGCATCAGCGAGCGCTGCTAATTCCGCGACATCGCGTTCGATGTCCTGATACTTCTTTTCGGCAAGCAGCTCGATGCAACCGACGTCGCCGGCAATGTCGCGTTTCCACGCTCCGGCCAGAAAGATCGGCACGAGCTTTCTGAGCAAATCCGCGCGATGTGTCAACGCCGGACCAAAAGTACATCACTTGGGCGGAGTAAAAGTACATCACTGACGGTGGATGCAGGTGTTAACGCAGAGGGCCCCCGATCGGGGGCCCTCTGCGTTTCGGCGGCGATATTGAGCAAGCTCAGGGGTCGAGGATTTCGCCGGTTTCAGGATCG
>Ga0163150_10005174_pt1 | contig 16902 bp, 16 predicted proteins | sample OliLakLV19P2IB_FD_148628 | JGI IMG/M metagenome (GOLD analysis project Ga0163150, IMG submission 148628) | Freshwater microbial mat bacterial communities from Lake Vanda, McMurdo Dry Valleys, Antarctica - Oligotrophic Lake LV.19.P2.IB | ecosystem: Environmental > Aquatic > Freshwater > Lake >...
GGTCCTTCACGTTGCCAAACACGATCGCGTCACCAGGACATGTCTGTGCGCACGCCGGCGTGATCTCGCCGTCCGTCGTCGCACGTCCCTTGAGGCGCGAATCGTTCTGCGCATCACGGATACGCTGCACGCAGAACGTGCACTTCTCCATGACGCCTTTCTCGCGCACGGTCACATCCGGATTCAGCTGCCAGTTGAGCGGCTCCGGCCACTCCCAGCTGAACCAGTTGAACACGCGCACCTTGTATGGGCAGTTGTTCGCGCAATAGCGCGTGCCGACGCAGCGGTTGTAGACCTGCGCGTTCAGCCCTTCCGGCGTGTGATACGCCGCATAAACGGGACACACGGGCTCGCACGGCGCTGTGCCGCAGTGCTGGCACATCATAGGCAAAAACTGCGTCTGCATGTTCTCGCCTTTGCCCTCGAAGTAACGCTCGATGCGGATCCAGTGCAGGATCCTGCCCTTCGCTACCTGCTCGGGCCCGACGATGCCGATGTTGTTCTCCGCGTGACACGCAGTGGTGCATGCGGAGCAGCCGATGCAGCGCTCGAGGTCGATTGCCATCGCCCAGCGCGGCTGATCCTCGCTGTACTCGCCGTAATGCGTGCCAGGCTGCGGGAATCCCATCGGCGAGGCGTCAACTTCCGCCGGACTCCACCCGCCGCTGCCCTGCAGGCTCTTCACGCGCGCATCGAACGGATGGATATCCGGCTCGTGGCCGTGAACTTCTTCGTGATCACCCGGCGGCGGTGAATACACCGTGCCCACGGGAAGCAGGCGGAAACCGCGCGCTTCATCCTTCGCGCGTGCCGTCATCAGTGGCGTCGAGCGTGCGATCTCGCGACCGGCCTGATCACCGTGCAGTCCCGCCTGGATCGGACGCTCCCAGTCACCGGTCGGGATCAGCTTCGCACGGGTCTGGAACGTGACGAGTGCGCCCGACATCGGCTCCGCCGTCGCGTCGAGCAGGTCGAGCGCGTTCACGCCGCGATCCTTCGCGTAGCGGCCCAGCTCCGTGTGACCCTGTCCAAGCTGAATCGCGATGGTGTCCGCGCGAATGCCCGGGTGTCGCCACACCGGCAGCTTCACCTTGCCCTTCGCGGTCTCGACTTCGACGATGTGACCGTTGTCGAGACCGTGATGATCGGCTGTCTCCGGATTGACCTCGACCCATGATGACCAGCAGAACTTGCTGACCGGGTCAGGAAGCTCCTGCAGCCACGGACGGTTCGCGAGACTGCCGTCGTAGAACCGATACGAAGGATAGACGACGAGATAGTAGGATTCGGCGCCGGCGTCTCCGGTGAACGTCGCTTCCATAACGCCGATCGCGGTGAGCGCAGGGCTCGCGGTAATCGACTGCGCGGCTGCGGCTGGCGCGCCGACGCTTTGAACGAATCCGATCTGCAGCGTCTCGCGCCACCAGTCCTCGAACAATCCACCGGCGCCTGTGCCGGGGAACACATCACGCGCCCACCGCTCGCGCAGGTAGTCGTAATACGTGTTCGATTGCGAGTTCACACTGACATTCATGCGACGCGCGACCGACAGCATCACGTCGCCAACCTGCTTCGTCTCGAATACCGGGACCATGACCGGTTGTACCAGTGCGGTCAGGCCCGTGCGCGGCTCGTAATCGCCCCAGCTCTCGAGGAAGTGGTGGTCCGGCAGCAGCAGGTGCGCCTTAACACTCGTTTCATCGAGCTGCGACGCGAAGGACGCAATGAACGGAACTTTCGACAGCGCGGACGCAATGACGGCGTGGTCCGGCATGCTGTACATCGGGTTCGGCCCATACACCACCAGTGCGCCAACCGCACCCTGCTCCATGCGCGCGATCAGCGCCTGCATGTCGGCGTAGGATCCGCTCAACGACGCGTGCGACTCGCGCTGGTCGAGATGCACCGTGCGTCCGACGTTGCCGGCGACCTGATTGAGCACCGCGACCGCAGCTGCGGTGGCCGTCGCAGCCGTATGTGTCGACGCGACACCGGGTCCGACGGCGAGGGAGCGGCCGTTGTTTGCGAAATCGCGGGCAATCGTGCGGATGCGGTCGGGCGAAACGCCGGCCTTCTGTGCAGCGGCGTTCACATCGATCGTGGCGAGCAGTGCGCCCGCCGTGCCGGCGCTGCCCTGCTCGTCGGCGATGACGCGTGCGATCGCGAGTGCGACGAGGTGCTCGGTGCCGGGTTTGGCAGGCACCCACTCGTCGGCATTCAATCCTGTGAGCGACTGGTGCGCCGTGACGGAGATCATCTTGCCGCGGCGACCCTGGTTGTACGCACGACCCTGCACGAAGCCGTACGAGTAGTCGATCGGCGACAGCCACGTCTCCATGAAGTCGGCGCCGAACGTGATCACGACTTCGGCATTCTTGAAGTCGTGCACGGGGACGGCGTCGACACCATAGACCATGCGGCTGGCGGCGCGGAGCGGCTCATACGCGAAGGGTTCCCAGCGTACGCGCTCGGCGCCCGAGGCTGCGGCGAAATCGTTGAGCAGCCGGTCCATCGTCCCGGACGTGCTCCCGGTCAGGATAACCGTACGGCCACGATGGGTCGTGAGCATCTGGGCGAGGTGACGCTCCGCCTCGTCCCAGCTGCGCGGATCCCAGCCCTCGCCGTCCTTTGCGAGCGGGCGCGGCACGCGGTCCGGATCATAGAGGCCGTGAAGCGAGGCCTGGCCGCGGGCACAGAGGCGGCCGTGCGAGATCGGCGAGAGCGGGTTGCCCTCCGCCTTTATGGCGCGGCCTTCACGCGTGCGGATATCCATACCGCAGCCCGCCGGGCACTCGCGGCAGGTCGTGCGATACCAGGTTGCAATGCCCGGAACGATCTCTTCATTCGGTACGACGTATGGAATCAGCTTCTCGGCGCTGCTGCTGCACCCCGTGAGGGTTGCACCCGCGCTCGTGACGCCGAGGACCTTGAGGAATTCGCGTCTTTCGAGACCCTTGCTCATCGAATCCTCAGTAATGGCAGACGGCGCAGTCCGTACGGACCTGTCGCGCGCGATGGCAGTCAATGCACCAGCCCATCTTCAGGGAAGCCACCTTCTTTATTTCCTTCATGGTCTCAACCGGCCCGTGGCACTGCTGACATTCGAGACCCGCGTTGACGTGTCGCATGTGCGGGAAATGGGCATGGTCCGGGATCTTGTAGATGCGCTGCCACGGAATCGGCTTCTGGTCCTTCCAGTAGGCGACCAGCTGCTTGACGCCCAGGCTGTCCGCCGCGATCAGCGGCACGCCGCCGGCGATGTGACAGCCAGCGCAGACCTGGACAGCAGGAATGCCCGCGTCGACCGACCGGTCGGCCGACGAATGGCAGTACATGCAGGGGATCTGGTTGGTGCCTGCGTGAATATCATGGGGGAACGCGATCGGCTGCACAGGGCCGCGTCGCGCAAAAGGGCCCACCGTGAAGGCGCCAACCGTCAGAACGATCAGCACGAGGAACGCGCCGGCGCCCGCGAGCATCACCTTTTGCGAGGGTTTTCCCATCATCTACCCGTGTTGAGCCGTAACACCCTGTGAATTTTCGGGAACAGCAGACGACGCTGCACCCCATGGAAACAGGCCCGGCCCCGCCCCGTTTCGCGGGCGGCAGGATACCGCGCACCCCGTAGCGACGCAAGTAGCCTCTTCGCTCTACTGCGAAACAATATCAACCTGGTTCCACGACCGCGGGAATGTGGCACTCGTCCCAGTGCTCCGCAACGGCAATTATGAGGTCCGCGTCAGGGCCCAACGCGTGGCCGAGTGTCACGTCTGCATTGACACCTCGATGCGGGCGTGTAAGGTTGGGCGATATCAACAGTCAAAAATCGTCGTGGCGCAGTCGTCTCTTCGGTCTAACCATCATCCTCATTATCGCGTTGCTGACTGGCGCGGGAGCAGAAACGAGACAGCATGGGTATCTGGACCACAAAAAGTGTTGATCGTCTGCAGGCCGAGGCGAACGCGGGCACACTGGAGCGTGCCCTCGGCCCACTGCAGCTGACGCTCCTCGGCGTTGGCGCAATCATCGGCGCGGGAATCTTCGTGCTGACCGGACAGGCGGCGGCGCAGTATGCCGGCCCCGCCATCGTCCTTTCTTTCATCATATCGGGATTCGCCTGCGCATTCGCGGGCCTGTGCTACGCGGAGTTTGCGAGCATGATCCCGATATCGGGCAGCGCGTACACGTATGCGTATGCGACCATGGGCGAGTTGATGGCGTGGATCATCGGCTGGGACCTGGTGCTCGAATACACCCTGGGCGCATCGACCGTGGCTGTCGGCTGGTCCGGGTACGTGGTGAGCTTCCTGAAAGACATGGGTGTCTTCATCCCTGCGCAGTGGGCGACCGCGGTGGGCACCACGGCGACACTTGCAGACGGCACGGTAGTCAAGGGGATATTCAACATCCCGGCAGCGATCATTGTCTTCCTGGTAACCGCGCTGCTGGTGATCGGCATCAGGGAGTCGGCCAAGGCGAACGCAGCGATCGTGATGATCAAGGTCACGGTGATCCTGCTCTTCATCATCTTCGGCATGAAGTTCGTGCAGCCGGAGAACTGGCAGCCCTTCATTCCTGAGAACACGGGTGAGCGAGGTATTTACGGCTGGAGCGGCGTGATGCGCGGCGCCGGTGTCATCTTCTTCGCCTACATCGGGTTCGACGCCGTTTCTACGGCCGCGCAGGAGGCGAAGAATCCGCAGAAGGACATGCCAATCGGCATTCTCGCATCGCTCGCAGTCTGTACGGTCCTCTACATCGCTGTTGCACTGGTGCTCACGGGTATCGTTCCGTACGCGCAGCTGAACGTGCCTGACCCGATGGCTGTCGGTATCGATGCGACGACACTGGACTGGCTCAAGCCGTTCATCAAGCTGGGCGCGATCGCGGGTCTGTCTTCGGTGATCCTGGTCATGATCATGGCACAGCCGCGAATCTTCTACACGATGAGCCGCGATGGACTGCTGCCGGCCGTGTTCGGCAGGATTCACCCGCGCTTCAAGACCCCGCACATCACAACCATGATCACGGGCGCAGTCGTCGCAATCGCGGCGGGCCTGCTGCCGATCAGCGTTCTCGGCGAGCTCGTGTCGATCGGCACGCTGCTGGCCTTCGTCCTCGTGATGGCAGGCATCATCGTGCTGCGCCGCACGCAGCCGGACATTCCGCGTCCGTTCCGGACACCGTGGGTGCCGCTCGTTCCGATCCTCGGCATAGTCATCTGCTTCGCGCAGATGGCCGCATTGCCGTGGCACACGTGGGAGCGCCTGCTGATCTGGCTCGCGCTCGGACTGGTGATCTATTTCGTCTACGGTCTCAAGAACGCACAGCGCGTACGCACCGCAGGTGGCGTAGTCGAGACGTCTTTGCGGTAACACGAACGACGTTTGTCACAAAGACCGGTGTCCCTCGGGGCACCGGTCTTTTTTTCGATTACATGCGATTGTGGGTCAGAAGGTGCAGGTGGCCGCTCACCTGATCCTGACGGTGGCGGTGACCATCCGGTGATCCGAGCCGCCGTGCGGTGCAACCTCTGCTTTCAGGACAGTGAGGTTGCGGGTGAGTATCCAGTCGATGCGTCGCAGTGGCTGCAGCGAGGGCATGGTGGGATTCGGCGTCATGCCCGCGAGCTCGAACGCATCACTGAAACCCGTACCCGTCGTCAGCTGCGCGAGAACGTGGCTGTCCTCGGTCGCGTTCAGGTCCCCCAGCAGCACGGCCGGCGATGCATTCGAGATTGCTGACAGTATCGCGCTTGTCTGTGCCGATTGCACCTCGAGTGACAGGCCCAGCCGGGTCCCGAAGACATGGATTGTGTCGCCAGGAACGGGTACACGGATGTACGAGAGCTGCTTTGGATCGCGTGACGGTGAGAGCTTCGTGGAGGTGAATCCTTCGGCGTGCACGCGCGTGAGGATGGCATCGCCAGCGAGACCGTTGTGCGTCGCTGCGAAATGTCCGGTAAAGCCGAGCTTCCGGCTGATGTAGAGGGTCAGGTCTGTGCCGTATGCTGTCGGCAACCCGGCCCCGATCTCCTCGAGCGAAATCACGTCGACTCCCGCGTCCCGAATCGCCTCGACAATACGTGCGGGATCGTAGCGCCACTCTTCATCGAAACCGTGATGCACATTGAACGTCGCGACGCGCAGTGAGCTTCCTGCGGCGGCGTTGAGGCGCTCTGGTGTGTTACGCAGCGCGAGCAGCGCTGCGGTCGAGAGAGCGCCGACGAGCGTAAGCGCGATGTAGAGCTTGCCGCGAAGCGGCGGCGGCGTGCCGAGCGGCCGCGGCATCACGGCGAGCAGTGCGACGAGCAGCAGGCCGGCTACGCCGAACAGCAGCGGCATGGCGCCGCGCATGATGCCGAGCGTGAACGACGGATAGAACGTGAAGCTGTACAGGACATTGGCAACGAGCCAGAGCGTGAATCCGGCCGACACGGCGGAGCCTTTGCGCCGCCCGCTTCCGGGCACCAGTGCGCGTCCGATCAGCAGCAGCGCGCAGCCGTGTGCGCCGGCGAGAAGCAGGAGTGCGGCCCATGGCGGGAGCGCGCGCGCGAGCAGGATGACGAGTGTGGTACCCGCTGCCATCGACACGGCCACGAACCTGTAGCGTCCGCTCGGTCCCTGACCCGAAAGCATGATGAGCGTCGCAACGGAGCCGGCTGCAATCAGAATCACGGCAGCGATCTCGTAGCGCACACCCAGCCAGCGCGACGCAACTTCCGCGCGTCCGAGCACGTTCAGGTCGAGAAAAAGAATGAGTCCAAGCGCGAGCGCGCCGCGCCTGCGCAGGCCGCCGGCACGTCGTTCCAGCGATGTCTCTTCCTCAACGGGTCCCGGCAGTGCCATCCGCATCCATGTCAGCGCGATGAAAATGACGGCGGCGCTGATCAGGAATTGCGGTCCGACCCACCACCAGCGCAGGGACAGGTCCCAGCTCCAGCCGGCGAGCCTCAGCAGCTGATCGAGTACAATGGCAGCGCCGACACCGCCCGCAACACTGCGCCGCTCGAGAAATCCGACGGCAGAGGAGAGGAAGATTGCGCATGCCGTCACCACAACCGCCGACAGAGTGAACTGGAGCGTATGGACCGGCAGTGACAGCGGTATTCGCGCGACAGCGGCGACAATGGCGGAAATGCCGATGAGCACGCGGCGGTCGACGAAGCGGGACAGCGGCGCGCTCGGTGTGAGCAGCACGAGGAACGGAACGAGCACAGGCACGAGTCCGATCAGCTGAAACCGCGGATACAGTGCGTCGGATACTGTCGAAAACGATGTAACGAGAAGGACAGCGAGTCCCTGGAGCAGGAAGAGCAGAGTCAGCGCTGTGAGCGCAAAGGCGAAGCGGCCGCGCATGCCGGGTCAGTACTCGGAGCTGGCGCCTGCGGAAGCTCGTCTCTCGCTGCGTTCATCTGCCACAATCGGCAGGTCAATGGTGAACCTCGTGCCCGCGCCGAATTCGCTCTCGACGGAAACGGCGCCACCGAGCAGTGAGACCAGCTTCCTGGTGATCGAGAGGCCCAGGCCTGTGCCACCGTATTGCCGTGTGTGTGATGCATCGAGCTGTCGGAAATCTTCGAAGATCGCGTCCAGGTGTTCCGGCTTGATGCCGATACCGGTATCCCGTACAGTGAGCCGAATCACGCTTGCATCATGCAGCGATTCCGCAGTCACCGTCACGCCGCCTTCCTGAGTGAACTTGATCGCATTCGAGAGGAGGTTCAACAGTACCTGCTTCACCTTGGTACGATCGGTGCGTATCGCCGGCATCGAGTTGTCGACGTGCGCCTCGTACGCCAGCTTCTTCACGCGCAGCATCGGCTGCACGGACTCCGATATCTCGGCAATGATCTCAGGAATGAAAACGGACTCGAGATGGAGCGGCATCTTGCCCGCCTCGATCTTCGAGAGGTCGAGAATGTCGTTGATCAGCTCGAGCAGGTGCTGGCTGGTCTGGTACGTCTTGGTGAGCGCTTCATCCTGGCGATCCGTGAGCGCGCCGTAGATGCGCTCGCGCATGAGCGATGTGTAGCCGAGGATGACGTTGATCGGCGTGCGCAGCTCGTGCGACATGCTTGCGAGAAACTCGCTCTTGAGGCGCGACGCCTTCTGCAGCTCGAAGCTCTGCCACTCGAGACGGCGGTTACGCTCCTCGAGCTCGACCGTCGCGCGGCGGATGCGGTCTTCCAGGTCTTCGTTCAGCTCCCGCAGCTCGCGCGCGAGACGCTCGTTTTCCTCCGCCTGTGTCAGGTCGTGCACGAAGACTTGATGATGCAGTAGACGTATTTGCCTTCTTCAGCCGCAGCGGCCGAGCCCTGATCGATCTGGAAACTTTCGTTCATGGAATCGGCTGGGTGTGACCCATGACGGGTCGTCAAAACCACTTGAGCGCGAGCGGCTCACCGCGCGAAGGTATCCACGCCGCGGAGGCGATGCAAACGGTGGACCCTGCGCCGCTGGAGGCGGTCGCAGTCGCAGTCGCGGAGGCTCGCATGCGGCCCGCGGATTGCATGACCTTCGGTGTAAAGAGAAAGCGAGCGATGATGGTTGCAAGGGGGATCGAAATGAGGCGGGCCGCGCTTGTACTTGCGCTGAGCACTGCGGGCATGACAGCATGCGCGACAGTCAATGGAAACATAGGCCGGGGCGAGCGCCCGGAGGATCGGCTGACTCGCGGCCTGCGTGCGCTGCAGACGCAGGATTTTGTGATGGCGCGTAACGTGTTGGATTCATTGTACATGGAGCAGTGGTCCAAGCCGGTCGGTCAACACGCGGCGCTGGCCCTGGTGGCGGCGGAGGTTGATACTCGCAATACCGACCGTCAACTTTGGCGGGCGGCGGACATATCCGCACGCCTGCTGAACATCCCGAAACTGGACCGGTGGATGGTACCGGTGGCAGAATCGTACTACAATCTGGCGCTGGAGTTGGGTGCGCAGGAGCAGCGGCTGGCGGAGCGGAAGGCGGATGAACGTACGATCCCTCAGGCATCCCGCGAATCGGTACCGGCACAGATGAACCGGCTGACAACCCAGCGCGATGAAGCGAAGAAGCAGGCCGAACAGCTCCAGCAGCAGCTCGCGGCGAAGGACAAGGAATTGCGCGAGACGAAGCAGGAACTGGAGCGGATCAAGCGAACGATAAAGTCCTGACGGAGACCACACACCTGACAGTTCCGCATCGATGACGCTGCGCGCGCGATTGGTACTGGCGATGGGCGGCGTGACCTTGCTGCTCATCCTGCCTGCGACCTATGCAGTCGTGAAGCTGAGCGAGTTGCGTGACATCGCATCAGATGTCGGCAGCTCACACGGTGTCGCCTACGAATCGCTTGGCCTGCTGCAGGCCCGCCTGTCCGAGTTGGACCGGCTGACGCGCGCGTACGTGGCGGTGCCGGATGTGCAGACGCGCGCGAGCATCGACACCAGCTTTGCCGACGCACGCAGTGCCGCTGCCCGCATGGACAGCGCGGGCTACGACCGCTTCGCGACCGAATCCGCCACCCAGCTGGATGCTGTGGACGCGATCATGAAGCGCATCGATCCGCTGATCCTGGAGAATCGGAAAGAAGAGGCGACGGACGAGATTGCGAAGGCCGCGTCGATCTTCGCGCGTTCGGACTCGATCCTGGATGCACTCGGCCCCGAGATCGACAGGCGTGTCGATGAGGAGCTGGCGCTGGCCGCACGCATTAGCGCGGCTGCCACCACAACGACGCTGCTCGCGCTGGTGGCCTGCCTTTTCATTGCAACGCTGCTCGGTGTGTGGACCGCGGGAACGCTTGTGCGCCCGATCCACCGCCTGCGCCACGCCACCGCGGCGGTTGCTGCGGGTGAGTTCGTGGTGCCTGTGGACCTGCCCTACGATCGCACCGACGAGCTCGGTGACCTCTCGCGTTCGTTCCGCGGCATGACGCAGCACCTGGCCGACCTCGAGCGCATGAAGGCGGACTTCATGAGCATCGCAACGCACGAGCTGAAGACGCCGATCAACGTTGTGAGCGGGTACTCGGAGCTGATCCAGGAAGGCGTGTACGGCGAAGTGACGGAAAAGCAGAACACGGCGCTGACGGCGATCCGCGAGCAATCGCGGCTGATGACACAGCTCGTGAACCAGCTGCTCGACATCAGCCGGCTCGAGGCGGGCGGCATGAAGCTGGAGTTTGGCGACATGCTCGTCAGCGATCTCTTCGACCGCATCCGCCGTACGTTCGATGTACTGGCGCACAAGCAGCAGATCGAGCTGGTCGTGGATCTCGATCGGAGCGCGCCGCGCACGATTCCGGCCGATGCCGACCGCCTGCGGGATCAGGTGTTCGGCAACCTGCTCGCGAATGCATTGAAGTTCACTCCCGCCGGCGGCCGCATCGCGGTGCGTGGCTGGAAGGAACGCGAATGGCTGTGTGTGGAAGTGAAGGATACCGGCGAGGGCATGCCGGAATCGCAGCTGCCGCATGTGTTCGACAAGTACTTCCAGATCGGCGAGCAGGCGCGCAGCAAGGGCGCGGGTCTCGGCCTCACGATCGCGCACGAGATCGTCGTCGCGCATGGTGGCGAGATCAAAGTCGTGAGTGAACCGGGCGCGGGCACTACATTCTGTGTGCAGCTGCCGGCTACGCTCGAGGCGCGCGACGCTGCAATCGCAAAGCAGAAAGCTGTGGGCACTGCATGAGTGATACGATCGACGCGCTGATCGTCGGCGGTGGCCCGTCCGGGCTGGCCGCAGCGATGTGGCTGGGCAGGTATCGGCGCAGCGTCGTCATTTACGATGGCGGCGAGCCGCGCAACAAGCCGGCGTGGGCAGTTCACGGGTATCCCGGCCTGTCCGATCCATCACCGCTCGAGCTGCGCCGCAGGCTTGCGGAGCAGGCGCTCGGCGTCGGCGCCGAACGTCGCGGCGGCAACATCATCAAGGTCGAAGGCACGAAGGGCGAGTTTGTCGCGACGGCGAACGACGGCACAGTCGTCAATGCCCGGCGCATCATCCTCGCCTACGGCCTGCGCGATTACATCCCGAGCATTGAAGGATTGACCGATCTGTACGGCACATCCGTGTTTCACTGCGCGGACTGTGACGGTCCGTCCGTTGCCGGCACGCGCATTGGCGTGCTCGGCTGGAACAAGCACGGCGCGCGGCTGGCACTGTACCTGAGTCACTGGACCGACAGCGTCACCATGCTGTCGAACGCATGCACGCTCGAATTGAACCCGAAGACGCGCGAGACGCTGGCCAGCGCGAACATCGCAGTCGTGGAGTCGGACATTGCCTGCGTGAACGGACATGGCGGCAACCTGATCCAGGTCGAGTTCACCGATACGGAACCGCTCCGGCTCGATGCACTGTTCTTCCATCTCGGCTCCGAGCCGCGCTGCGACCTGAGCGAACAGCTCGGCTGCGAGCTCGATGAAGATGGCTACATCACCGTCGACCGTGGCAACGAGACGAGCCGTCCGGGAGTTCATGCTGCCGGCGACATCACGGGTCCTCCTCACCTTGCATCAATTGCAGCAGCAGAAGGTGTTCGCAGCGCGCTCGCCATTCACCGGTCATTGCTTCCCGAATCTTTCCACGTGTAACTCAGCCGTCGAAGGGGAACGCATGCCGCACCGCGATGATCATCATGACTCGAGGGGCCCGCAGACCGGCGCTCAGCTCAGTGCTGCGGATGACATCCTGGCCATCTGCGCCGATGCCATTATCTCCATGGATGCCTCTCATTGCATAACCCGCTTCAATCGCGGCGCTGAGGAAATTTTCGGCTATACGGACGAGGAGGCACTCGGACAAGGCATCGAGATGCTGATTCCCGAGCGGTTCCGCTCACCGCACCATGCGCAGGTCGAGGCATTCGGACGCGGTGCCGTGGTGGCACGCCGCATGGGGGAGCGCGGACAGATCTGGGGCGTGCGCAAGTCGGGTGAGGAGTTTCCTGCCGAAGCATCGATTTCGCACACCAATACCGGCGGCAACGTGATGTACACCGTTGTTCTTCGCGACGTCACGGAGCGCGCGCGCCTCTATGCGGAGGCACAGGCCGCCATCAACGCGCGGGATGACGTGCTCGCGGTCGTATCCCATGATCTGGGCAACCCGCTCGCCTCGATACGCCTGGGTGCGACCGTGTTGCTGCGGTCTCTGGAGGATGAAGAGCTGAAGCGGCATGCTGAGAACATCCGCACGGCCGTCGACCAGATGCAGCGATTGATTCAGGACCTGCTCGAGGTCAAGCGCATTGAGAGCGGGTTTGTGTCGCTGGAGAAGGACAGGATCAGTGTCGCACGGCTATTGAGTCGCGCGATGCGGGCGAACGGCGACATAACGCAGGATCGTCAGCTCAGCCTGTGCAACACCGGCTGCGAGCCCGATGTCTTCGTGTATTCCGATCCAGAGCGACTGGGGCAGGTATTCTCGAACCTGATTGGAAACGCGGTAAAGTTCACGCCACCGGGAGGAGTCATCGAGATCGGCGCGGCGCCTTCCGGCAGCACTGTCGTGTTCGTGGTACGCGACAACGGCTCCGGCATTCCTGCCGAGCACCTCCCGCATGTCTTCGATCGCTTCTGGCAGGCTCGTCGTACCGGACGCCACGGTGTGGGTCTCGGGCTCGCCATTGTGAAGGGGATCGTCGAGGCGCACGGCGGAAATGTATGGGTCGAAAGTGAGTCGGGAGCCGGATCGACCTTTCGATTCCAGCTCCCTGTTATTGGCTGATCACGACGCTAGCTTCGCAAGCTCCTTCTGCGTGACATGATCCGGCGGCAGCAGCATCAACGGCACATGCGAGCTGCGCAGGACCTTGTCGGCGACGCTCCCCAGCATCACCCGCGCCCAACCACGCCTGCCGTGAGTTGCCATGGCGATCATGTCCGCGCCGCATTCCTGTGCATATTCGACGATCCCTGACGCGATCTGAGTCTGCATCACGATCGACGTCTGCACGTCCATGCCGCGTGCGCGCATGCTCTCCGCCAGCTTCTCCAGCGATGCTGCCGCACTGGCTCGGAATTCCGCGAGGTCCCCGACCGCAACCATTTCCGAGTAGGGCACTGCTGCGATCGGCGGTGCCATCACGTGCACGAGCGAATAGCGCGCCCCGGCGAGCTGGCCGATGCCGATCGCGTGGTTGACGACGCGCTCCGACCACTCCGAGCCGTCAACCGGCAGCACGATGTGACCCGCCGAGAAGGGCACACCCGCCCGAATCCCTTCACGCGGCCGCAGCAGTACAAACGGCACGTCCACCCGCCGGACGAGGCTGTCAGCAATGCTGCCGAGCCACACGCGACTCAGACCCCCGCGTCCGTGCGTCGTCATCACCACCTGCGTGATATTCTCGGAAAGCACGTAATCGGCGAGCGCATCGACGATCATGCCGGTCAGGACGACGGTCCGTACGTCGAGACCGTTGACGCTCGGCGAGAACGCGAACCTGCCAAGGTAGTCCAGCTCGTTCTCACGCAATGCACGGTCTGCCACCGGGTCGACACCCCAGGGACGCCGTGAATCCGCGGCTGTTGCCGGAACGTGCACCCGGACGAAGTGCACGGCTGCGCCCGTCAGGCGCGCTGCGCCTATCGCGTATTCGACAGCCTGCTCGCTGAAGAGCGAGCCATCGAGTGGTACCATGATCTTGTTAGACATGTGACGGCTCCCGAAGAATGTGCAATCGTTCTCCGGAATACTACCGATTCGGTCACGCCCGACCTGTCGGGATTACGACGATGGGACGTCGGGGAAGGGCTGAAATGTCCCGGAGAATGGTGAGCGCCAGGAAAAACCAGGCCTCCAGGGCCATTGTCTTCCCCGGTATGTACTCATTAATGTTACGCCGTCTGGTCCCGCTCCGCAGCCGTATTGGCAAGACCTTCCCTGATTGCGGCGAGCAGCACCTGCGGTTCGACCGGCTTTGCAAGCTGCTGGATGTCTCTGTACAGATCGGGAGGGGCGACGTCGCCGCGTTCGAGGAGCATGATGATCACCGAAGTCGCAGTGCGTGCGTCTGATCGGAAGCGGTGCGCGAGCTTCCATCCATCCTGATCACGAAGGAGCGCATCGATGACGATGATACGGGGCCGTGCCTCGCGAGCCTTTTCGGCGGCCTGCTCGCCGTTGGTCGCCTGCACGACATCGAATCCTGCGTGGGTGAGGATGGTAGAGTAGATCCGGAGCAGGTCTGCGCTGTCGTCAACGAGGAGCACGCTGCCATTCATTGATACAACTCCATGCAGGTTGTTGGGCGCCAAGAATAACACAGGAATCTGCTGAAGGAAACGCAGGGAGCCGCCACATGAGTCATCCAGTTAGCACACTGGCCGCGTTACTGAGAACTGGCCGCGATGATATCACGGTGCGGTGGCTGGAACGCATCGCATCGCGGGTTGCACTGAAGAAGCATCTGGTCTTCCCATCCGAGACGCTGATCGACGAGGTTCCGCTCCTGATCGAGGGGATTGCGCAGCACCTCGAGGAGGAGGCGGACGAGATCTCGACGATGACGCCGGTCATGATGAAGGCGCGCGAGCTGGGGCGTCTGCGATTTCATCAGGCGATCAACGCGCGTCAGCTGTTGTGGGAGTTCGAATTGCTCGGCGCAATCATGCTGGAGTATCTGGACGAAAAGACGACAGGGCTGGACCAGCTGCCGGGTACGTTCGTGCGGCGCCTGCATCGCGCGCTTGCGACGGTCCAGCGGAACACGATCGAGGAATACCTGGCGCTCGCCGAGGCACACACGAGCGAACGCGAAGAGCGGCTACGCAGCTTCAGCCGGGCGCTGTCGCATGAGCTTCGCAACGAAGTGGGTGCCGTGCTCGGTGCCGCGCGGATGCTCCGCGAGAAGTTCGTGATCACCGACGAGAATGAGCGCGAGACGTTCATCGCGATGGTGATCAACAATGCGGAGCAGATGGAGAGGCTCGTGGCGAATCTCCTGCAGTTGTCTGCGGTGGACAACGACACCCGGCGTCATCGACACGTGCTGCTGCGTCATTCGGTCGAGGAGGTCATCCGGCGGCTTCGCCATTTTGCCGATGCCAAGGGCATCCGTATCGACGTAGCGGACGACCTGCCGGCAATCGAAGTTAACTCCGCAGTGGTAGACCTCGCGCTCACCAACCTGGTTGCGAATGCGGTCAAGTATTCGAATCCGGCGCAGACGGAAAAGAAGGTGCGCGTGCAGGCATTGGTGTCGTCGCCCGCGGTGGTGACCATCGAGGTCGTCGACAACGGGCTCGGCGTTTCGGAGGAGGACCGGCCTTTCCTGTTCGAGCGGTTCTATCGCTCGCCGACGCATTCCGGTGTCGAGGGTTCAGGCCTGGGCCTGTCGATCGTCAGGGAATCCGTCGAACGCATCGGTGGACGCGTCTGGGCCGATTTCCCGGACACCGGCGAAACTGTATTTGCGTTCACCGTTCCTGCACGCCGCGCAGCCGACCTTTCGGGGTAGGCTACAGAGTGATAGCGCCTTGTCGATGGCGAAGCTGCGAACTGCTGCCAACATCGACGCGGGGATGAGCAGCAAAGCGCCCATCGTCAGCGTTGCGCTCCCGCAGCGGCGCCCATCCTACCCTTGAGAAAAGTTGTGCGCTGGCCTCTCCGGTGATCCTCAATCCTGCGACCGCGCCCTTGTTGAAAACGCGGCTGATTGCATGATCAACGAACAGGATGGTGCTCGGCGTTTCCGCGCGGAACCCCACCATGACGGCTCCGCCCGCGGGTATCGTAGTCGTCTGCACGTTGTGATTCACGAGTGTGCCGCCTTCGACGTAGACATTGTCTCGACAGAATGCTTTCAGCTGCGTAGTCGGTCTCCCGACAAGCATTGAGCACCATCCTGACATGACGCGATCCCGTGCTTGATTAGCCTCAAGCGGTGCGCAGGGATTCAACAAAGCGAGGATCGGTGGAACCATTTGTCAGAAATTTCATCCGCGCCAGTCTGATATGGCTGGGTGTGGGCGTGACACTCGGTTTATGGATTGCGCTTGCACCCATGGATGCGCTGGTGTACCGGCCGGCTCATGTGCATGCGAACCTGCTCGGTTTCGTGAGCATGATGATCTTTGGAGTGGCATACCACGTCATGCCGCGGTTCACCGGCTGCCCGCTGTGGAGCCCGAAGCTGGCATGGCTCCACCTGATCGTCGCGAATCTCGGCCTGACCCTCATGGTGGCGGGCTGGCTGGCACGCCCGACCACATTCGTCATCGGTAGTGCCTTGCTTGCGACAGGCGCCGTCACGAGCACCGTCGGCGCCTGGATGTTCGTTGTCAACATATGGCGAACCATCACGCCCGCCTCCGGACCGATTGCTCCGAAGATCTCCATACTTACCCGGATCCAAACGATCAGACCGAGAGAGGCACAGAATGAAGGAAGCTGAACCTGCAGTGATCGAGATGACGGTGAACGAAACGATCCGGCGCTATCCGCGCACGGTGGAAGTATTCAACCGCCACGGCATCGACGCGTGTTGTGGCGGCTCAACGCTGGTTTGGGACGCAGCGCTGCGCGACGGCGCGGACATCGACGCTCTGCTGCGCGACTTGCTTACCGACATGCGAGAGACGTCATGAATGTACTTCCCGCCGGCCCGGCCGCGCGTCCGGAGCGTCCGGCGACGCAGATACTCCACGACGAATCGAACGTCCGTGTCGTTGCATTTCACCTGCTGCCCGGCCAGAAGGTCCCGCCTCACCACAACAACTCTACGGTGCTGGTCAGTGTCCTCGAGGGGGAGGGTCTGTTTCACGGCGGAGAGACCGTCACAACGCTGCGTGCCGGTGACATGGCGGTGTTCGCGCCGGGCGAGACCCACGCGATCGATGCGGTAGACTCGCTGCTGCGTTTTGTGGCTGTCATAACACCGCGTCCTGGCGACCACCGCTGATGCGTAACCCGG
>Ga0163150_10005176_pt1 | contig 16896 bp, 25 predicted proteins | sample OliLakLV19P2IB_FD_148628 | JGI IMG/M metagenome (GOLD analysis project Ga0163150, IMG submission 148628) | Freshwater microbial mat bacterial communities from Lake Vanda, McMurdo Dry Valleys, Antarctica - Oligotrophic Lake LV.19.P2.IB | ecosystem: Environmental > Aquatic > Freshwater > Lake >...
CCGTTCGACCGCTTCGACCGGCTCGACGAGCGACTCGAAGCGATCGAACGGCGCAGAGATGAGGATGGAGTTGTGTGACTCTGACCCTTGCCGTCCTCACCGAGACGCTCTTGGACGGGTTGACAGACCGGCACCTTGTCGACTTTGCCGCGTCGGTCCCTGACGCGGACCGGTCGACGTACAAGGCCCGGATGCCGACCCGTGAACAACTCGTCGACTATGTGCGAGGCGAACAAACGGACCGTAACGCGGTCGACGTGGACGGCATGCTTGTCGACCCGCACCCAAAGGTCAGTCAACCGATCCGGGCGTTTCTCGCCGCCGACGAGGGCGTGTCGTATGCGATGGTGCTGTGCCGCGACCGCCTCGACGGGTCGACGACGGCCCATTGGGTGGGTCGACACGACTGGCAAACGAAGGCGGCGGTTGTGCTTGTCCGCGATGCGTTGGTCGGCCGGACGATGGTTGTCCCGGCACCATCTGCGAAGCTGGCCGAGACGTTGGCAGTCGTCGAGGGTGTGCGGTGACGGTCCCGTACTCGTCGTACCTGGCCGGGTCGACGATCGCGGGCCGTACGGGCGTGGCGTCGAACACGTCGGTGAACAACACGATCACGACGGCGTCGGTGTCGTCGAAGATCCGGTTGGCATGGTCGTCGGGCGCTACCGCGGACACGTTTTCCGGGTTTGCCCTCATGCTCGGTGCCGCGCTCGAAACTCAGAACTTCGCCGATGGCGAGATCGCCGCCGACATTGCGGCCCCGGCCGGTGCCGGGGTCGGCCCCGTCCTCGTCTACCGCATGTCGAGCATCGCACCGTTCGACGGGTACATGCTGCGCGAGGTCACGCCAGGCAACCCGACGTCTTGGCAGCTCTACTACTACTCGGACAACTCGCCGGAGACGTTAACCGCGATTGGTAATCCGATCACACCGTCGGGAGGTGTCACCGACTACACCGACCTACACGCCCGCGTCGGATTCGTCGGCTCCTCCCACTACGTGAAGGTCTGGAAGGGGACCGAACCGGCCGGGAGCAACCTCCGCACCGACAGCTCGAAACTCACGGCCGGTCCGGCTGGTGTCGGCGTGTGGGGCGCGAACGCATCCGGCGAATACGCCGAGTTCACGAACATCAAATATGGGCCGTGGGGCGTGCTGTTCGTCGCAGGCCGCGCCCAGGCCGCCAGACGCTCGACGTCGGGCGACACGTTCACATTCTCTGCCCTGTTTGACGCGCCGAAAGATACGCCGCTCTGGGTCGCAGTGTCGGCCAGCGCCGACGCAAGGTTCCCGACGATCAGCTGCACGAACCTTGTCGTCGACGAGACCGTGTCGAGCATCGCGTCGACCGGGGTCGTCAAGTCCCTCATCGTGTTCCGTTGCCACATGACCGCCGACATCACCGCGGGCGAGATCGTCGTCGACTACGGCGCCGGTACGGACTTGACGAACTGTTTTATTAGCGTGACGGTTTGCGGTGGCGCGTCAACGTTCGCGGGCGTGGACACATCCGACGATGCGGCCGCCGCGGACATCGCGACCGGGATACTGACCCCGTCATTCACAAATCCGTACGCGACGAGTGGCACGATCTACACGGCCACGAAGGCGAACACGGCGCTGATCACCGACGCGAACAGTTTCCTCGGCTGCGGCGATTCGAGCGACTCGGCACCGTCAACAAGCCAAACATCGTTCTACGGCGACGTGAACGACACCGATCTGACCGCGTCATGGACCGGGAGTGTGCGCCGCATCGCGATCGCCGCCGAGGTCCGGTTGGCGTACCCGGCGACCGAATATACCGCCGACATGACGGCATCGGATGCGGGTGCTGGCGCCGAGACTAGGACGGTCGTCGCAACATTGTCGGCGGCTGATACGGGCGCTGGCGTCGATGTTGGCACAGTCGATGCCGGGTCCGTGCTTGTCTCCGGGTCGGATACGTCGACTGCGGCGGAGGCGTCTCCGGTAGCGATCGCGTTGGCCGGTCCCGCCGATTCGGCTGTCGGCACAGAGGGTGTCGTCACTGTCGCGGCGTCGTTGCCGGCGTCAGACGCGGCAACGACTGCGGAGGGGACACCAGTCGCGGTTGCTCTTGCGGGGCCGTCCGATACTGGGACGGTCGCGGAGGCGGCAACGGTCGCGGCCGTGTTGCCGGCTGCCGATACGGCGGCGGCGGCGGAGACCGCATCGAGTATCAGTGCCGCCCTGCCTGGCGGCACGGACGCTGCGACGGGCACGGAAGGTATCCCGGATGTGGCGCAGACAACGACGGACACGGCCACCCTGACGGACGTGACAGCTCTCCTGGCGGCCGTGCTGGCCTCTCTCGACGTCGGGACGGGTACGGAGGCGTCACCCGTCGCGATTGCCGTCGCTGGCCCTACCGACTCTGGTGCCGGGTCTGACACCGGGTCTGTCACACAGGCCGTCGCCGGATCTGATGCGGGGTCAACGGCCGAGACGGCAACGCTTGCCGCGGCGGTCCCAACGACGGACACGGCCACGGCTGCCGAGACCGCCGCGCTCGCCGCCGCTCTCACCGTGGCGGATACGGCCACGCTGACTGAGGCGATCCTCGGGGTGCTCCTCGCCGCGAACGATTCGGGCACCCTCGCAGACACGGCCGCAGCCCTTGCCGCGCTCCTCGTTGTCGTCGAGGCGGCAACGATGGCGGAGGCGGCGTCGATTGTGGCGGCGTTGACCGCGACCGAGTCGGCGACGTTCACGGACCTTGCGACAGTCTCCGCCGACGTCGCGGCAGTGTTCGGGTTCGGGTTCGCCCGGGATATGCGGGTCGCGGCCGGTGCAGCAGCCGATCGTCGTGTCGACGGCAGCGGCGCGGGCGACGTCCGGGTCGGGTCTGCCCTGACAGGCGACCGGTAACGTACCGTGGTGACAGGAGGCCATGATGTCCACGCAGGCGTACGATGTCGGCGACCGGGTACGGCTCAGCTTCATCGTGTCATCGACAGGGAGCACGAACCCGGAATCGGGTACCGTCCCGAAGCTCGTCGTGACATCACCGACCGCCGTCGATTCGGTCGTCGCGGTCGGGTCCATGACCGCGGTCCCGTCGTCAGACCTGGCCGAGTTCACAACGAAGACGGACACGACATCACAAGGTGTTGGCGGCTGGTACTACGACTTCACCCTTACCGCTCACGGCCGTTGGACATACCAGTTCCGGTCGACGGGGACGATCACCGCGAGTGAAGGCGGCGCGTTCGCTGTTGCCCGTCCGCTCGCATCGACAAGCACCTAAGGGGCGGCATGGCAGGCGCGACGTACACGTACTCGCACAACCCGGCAACGGACGCGAAGGATGCGGTCCGGTCCCTGATCGCGGACACGAACTACGACACGCGCGGATGGCTTCTCTCCGACCAGCAGATCCTGTGGGCGATCGCGCAGGAAGGGTCGCAACGGATGGCTGCCGCGTTGTGTTGCGAGATGATTGCCGGGTCGCAGTCAGGGTCGACACGCAACATCGCGTCCCGCCGCATCGGAGACCTTGCCATCACGTACGGCGGCGGCATCTCCGGTGGCGGGCAGGTCGACTGGTTACGCCTTGCGATCATGTTGCGGGCGCGTGTCGCGGCAGCGGCGACGATCAGCGCGGGTGGCATCGAAGGCGACGAGAAACCTGCCGATGATGACGACACGAGTCTGACTCGTCCGGCGTTTCGGCGTGGGCAGTTCGATCGTCCGGGGATGGTCCAGGCGGGCGGGGTGTGGTCGTCGTGATGGATCGTGTGTGCCCCGACTGCGATGCCGGACTCGACCGGCCTTACCTGTGGCGCGACGTGGCCGAGTTCATCGATCATGTCACCTGGTGCTACCGGCTGATGCTCGGGACGGCGCATGAGGCAATCGTCGTCGACGATGCGGCGGAGGTGACGGTCCGGTGACCGTGAGCCAGTGGGCGCCGCTGATGGAGTCCAAGGTGATCGTGTTCGCCCCGACGACCGCGGCCCTGTCCGCGTTCGGTGCCGCGACATACGCTACGGCGGGCACGACGTACAGTGCGCACGTGCAGGAAGGGTCGGCGAAGATGCGGACCCGTGACGGGACCGAGGTCACGGTCGGGACCGTCGCTTATGTGGCATCGACGTCGACGTCCGCGATTACGGAACGGTCGAAGGTCCGGCTCGGTGACGGGTCTACTCCGTCGGTCGCGGCGGTGCAGTTCATCCGCGACGAGAACGGTGTTCACCACACCAAGCTCGGCCTCGGCTAACGATGCCTGTTCCCGGCGCTCCGGGCGGCGTGAAGATAGTCATGTCGGGCATCGAGGAGTTGCGCCGGACGTTGGCGGCAGCGGAGGCACGCAAGACAGCCGCGCTTGGCGGCGCTCTGTTCCGGGAGGCGACACGCATCATGGGGGAGGCACTCCTCGAAACGCCCGTCGACCTCGGGACACTTCGAGGGTCGGGGACGGTCGAGCTGCCGAAGGTGTCTGGCTCGTCCGTGTCGGTGACACTCGGGTTCGGCGGCGCCGCGAGCGCGTACGCGGTACCGCAACACGAGCGGGAAGATTTCGAGCACACGGTCGGCAAATCGAAATTCCTTTCCGATCCGATGGCACGGGCGGAGGCCGGGTTGGGTGAACGGGTCGCGGCCGACCTGATGGCTCTCGGACTATTCGGTGGGGGCAGGCCGGGCGGCGGTGGAGTGCCAGGCGGCGGCCCACGGAAACGCGACTCCTCCGGCCGGTTCACGAAGTGACGACCGCCGGGCCGGTTGTCGTGGGTGTCGACATTCGCTGCCGACACTGCAAGAACAACTCTCGGATCAGGATCGCCACCGCGGATGCCGCGAGGCCGAGGATCTACTGTCCGACATGCAGAAAGTTCGGGTACGCGAACCTCCTGTACGAATGGCTTGTATCGACGTGAGGAGGCGGCGGCATGGCGAATGAGGGTGTAGCCCACATGTTGGAGATCGCCGCATGGCTCCAAGCACAGTCGGTTGGGACAATCGGCCGGACAATCATCGTGAACGCCGAACCGGACCGGGTCGGCGGCGCCGCGTCCACCGGCCCCGAAGTGTTCCTCCTCGAGGAGCAGCCGCCACAGTCGGCGTTTGTGTACGGGTCATCGGGTCCGGCCGTGCAGGTGTTCCGGTTCCGGGTGAATACGCGGTCGACGGAACCGACGGCCGACATGATCGCCGCATCATCCCGGGCACGAAACAAGGCCCGCGACGCCTATATCGCGTTGTGCAAGGTGACGAACCGGAGTCTGTCGTCGACAAGGTCGGGGTCGACGGGCGTGTGGCTGTCGGCGTTGCCGGAGTCGCAACCGTTCCTGGCGGGTGTCGACTCCCGGAAACGGACGGTGTTCACGTTTGTCGTGCGGGCCGAACGGAACGGATGACCTCTACCGCAGTGTCGGCGTTCGGTGCCGGCCTCATCTCGCCGGTCCTGTCGTCTGGTGTCCGGGTCGTCGACGCCGAGATCCGATGTGATGGCGTGTACCGGGACCGGCGGTGCGGCCGGAAACTTGCCGAGTTCGCGGCCCGGCCCCACTGTCATACGTGCTCGCGGTGCGGACATCGGAATGAGCGGCCGTGATGTCCCGTGCGGTGCGATTGCGTCAGGCCGCCAGACGTGTCCTTCTCGTCGGCGTAGCGGTCGTGGGTGCCGGCCTGGTCGCGCTCGTGGCCGTTGAGTTCCTGAAGGCCCTCGCCGTCCGCGGGTGATCGTTGTGCGCTAGCGCGCGTGGTACCGTCGTGGGCAATACACCGCGCTCGTGCCCGTTGTGGCCTCGGCGCCTCCGGTCGTGACCTTCGTGTCCGCGGAACCTCCACCGAGGTCGCGCGGGCATCCGACGTCAGGGGATGCCGATGGCGTATCGGGCGAAAGTCGGCATGAACGTCGGCCGCGACGACCGCCGCTACGAACCGGGCGACGTTGTGCCAGACGAGTACGTCGAGGCGTACATGACCGATGAGGGCCTCGTCGACACGGCCCCGGCCCCCAGGGCGCCCAGGGTGTCACGCGGCCCTGTAGCGAGCACAGGAGGCTCCGATGGCGCCGACACATAAGGCCGGGAAAACGTACCGGTTGTGGTGCAACACGATCCGTCTGTCCCGCATCATGGACGACGGGAACGTTTCCCGTGCGGTCGACACGGTCGAGCAAACCGTCTACGAGGACGAATGGAAGCGACACTTGCCCGGCCAACGGATGGGGGACTTCTCCTGCTCCGGCCTGTTCGACGGAAGCACTGAGCAGGTCCATGCAATCTTGGAGACGGCACTCCAGTCGACGGCGAACCCGACGTGGACGTCAACTCCGATCGGTTCGGCGGTCGGGAACCCTGCCCTGCTGTTCGAGTCGATCGCTACCGCGTTCGACGTGTCGGCGCCGGCCGCGGGCCGCGTGTCTGTCTCTGGTGGCGCCACCCCGAATGGCCGTCTCGCGTCGGGGTTCTCTCTCGTGGATGGGACGTCGGCGAAGACCTCGACGGGCGCTCAGGCAGCCGTCGACTCTGCCGTCGTTGCCGGCACCACCGGCGGAGGTGTCGCCCATTTCCATCTCACCGACGCGGCGTCGTTGACGTCGGTCACTGTCGTTGTGCAGCACTCGTCGGCGGCGGTGTCATGGGCTGACCTCGCGACGTTCACGACGACGGTGGTAGCCCAGCAACGTACCGCGGTGACGGGAACAATCAAACGTCACATTCGCGGCACGATCACGGCGTTTACCGGCGCAGGCGGCAAGACCGTGAATGTCGAGACGGCATTCGCCCGGCTCAACCCTTAGGAGACTGACATGCCCCCCATCCATAAGACCGGCCGGAACGCTTCGCTAAAGCTGATCCGTGCGGGCACGACGATGAACATGTCGTCCGGGCTCGACGACTCCGCCCTCGCACGCGCGGTCGATACACATGAGGTCACGTCGTACGGCGACAACGACAAGTTCCACTTGCCGGGCCACCGGTCGGCGACGATCAGCGGGTCGGGTCCGTGGGCCTCGACGTATGAGACGTTCCTCTCGGGATGTCTCGGCACTACCGGGGTGACGTTCAGGTATGCGCCGCTGTCGACATCGACGGGTAACCCGTTGTGGACGGGGTCGCTGCTCGTCACGTCGTACGACGTTCAGCTACCCGCGGCTGGGCGTGTCTCGTATTCGATCGACACGATCATCACGGGTGCGGTCACGAGCACGAAGGAAGCCTGATTTAGTCAACCGTTCGGAAGGGGGCGCCAAGTGAGCGCCGAAGCAATCCGTAAGCAGATATTCGCGGCCGATGACGCCGTCGAGGAAACCATCGAGGTCGAGGAATGGGGCGTGAAACTCCTGCTCTTATCGCCGTCGGCGAAGCGTCGCGCTGCGATGATCGACACGTTCACGACCGTCACGTTCGGTGCTGACGGCGAAGCGTTAACTTCGATGGATGTCCAGGCGATGATCCCGTCGTTAGTCATCGCGTGCGCGTTCGACCCGGATACGCGGGAGCCGGTGTTTACTGAGGCCGACCGTGAAGGCCTGTCGGCGAAGAACGGGATGGTCGTAGAACGAGTCGGGAAGGCATGCCTCGGCATCGCCGGGCTGACGAAGGGTGCGGTGGACGCGGGAAAAGACGACTCCTCGACGACCCCGAGCGACGGTACCGGGTCCGTCTTGCCCGGCAGCTTGGCCGCACTCTCGGCGAGTTAGAGGACGGATCGTCACCAATGGTCGTCCGGGCATACTTGGAGGGTGGCGGCCCGTCTCGGGCGCAGTGGGCGATCCTTGCATGCGTTCTCCTTGGAGCGTCAGGGCTGGGGAACGCGGCGCTGGCCGTCGGTGCTCTTGCTACGGCTGCCGTGGTGTTCGGTGCACGCGTTCGGGTGCGAGTGACGGGCGCCGGGTTCCGACCCCTCTCAGCTATCGAGTTCGTCGACCTTGTCGCATCCGACGAGCTGGACGCGTTCGATCAGAAGAAGGCCAACACCGAACAGCGACGCCATGACACGTCAATGCAACGGAGCAGGTACTAGGTGCCTACCGTCGTCGCCGAGCTGCAAGCGTTACTGACGGCGAACACGTCACAGTTCACGGCGGCGATGGCGTCGGCTACGGCGTCGACGAAGGGGCTGGCGGAGAAGGCTGGCGCTATCGGCGGCACCCTCTCGAAGAATGTGACGTTGCCGCTGCTCGGCGTTGGTGCGGCGGCCGTCTCGATGGCCCTTGACTTTGACAAGTCGCTCGACAGCATCGTCGCCCTGGTCGGCATCTCGAAGGAGGAGGTCGACGGGATGCGCGATTCTGTCCTCGACCTTGCGGGCAAGACGGCGCGCGCCCCGAAAGAGTTGGGTGAAGCCCTCTATTTTGTGACGTCGTCGGGGTTCGCTGGTGCCGCCGCTCTGGACATTCTAGAAGCGTCGGCGAAGGCGGCAGCGGCCGGGCTTGGCTCGACCGCGGCGATTGCGGACGCGGTGACGTCGGCGGTCACCGCGTACGGGGTTGAGATGCTGTCGGCGACAGCGGCGACGGATGTTCTGACGGCAACGGTCCGGCTCGGGAAAGTTGAAGCCGACGAACTATCCGGCGTGATCGGCCGCATCATCCCGCTGTCAAGCACGTTGGGTGTCGAGTTCCATGAGGTTGGCGCCGCCCTCGCGGTGATGTCGTTATCGGGTCTCGACGCGGCGGAAGCAACGACAGCATTGAGGGGGATCTTCTCGGCGATTGTGTCGCCGTCGAAGGATGCGGAAAAGGCGTTCGAGGAGATGGGCCTGTCAATGAAGGAGGTGCGACGCATCATCGCCGATGACGGCCTCCTGAGGTTCCTGACGCTGCTCCAGGAGGAAACGGGCGGCAACGTCGAGGAGATGGCCCGGCTGTTCCCCGAGATTCGTGGCCTCACCGGCGCTCTGAACATCCTCGGCGCCGACGCCGCGCTCGTCGACACGATCTTCGCCGACGTGAAAGGCAGCGCGGGCGACACGGCGGCGGCCTTTGCGTACATTGCGACGACACCAGCGTTCAAGCTCCAGCAGGCGTTCGCGAACCTCAAGGTCGCCCTCATCGACATCGGTGCAGTGCTCCTCCCGATCGTGACGTCCGTAGCGACGTTCGTCGGCCGATGGGTGACGGAGTTCAGCAAGATCGACGAGTCAATCCGGAAGGTCATCGTCATTGTCGCCCTGGTCGTCGCGGCGATCGGACCGCTACTAATGATCGTCGGCCTGCTCGGCGCCGCGATCACCATCGCGACATCAACCGTGACGCTCGTTATCGTCGCTCTTGCCGCACTCGCATACGGCCTCTACTACGCCTACCAGAACTTCGAGCCGTTCCGCGACGCGGTCGACGCGACGGCTGCTGCGCTCATGGAGTTCGGACGTGATGCCGCACCCGTCGTGCAACGGTTCGTTGAGACGGTCAGGGAACAGTTCGCGAAACTCCCGGCGTATTGGGCGGCGGTGAGAGACGCCGTGGGTGCGGCGTTCGCCGACATGTACGCGCGGGCGCAACCGGCGATCTCGGCGCTCGTCGAGTTCGTCCGCACGAAGATCAGTGAGCTCGTTGAGACGGTCAGGGAACAGTTCGCGAAACTCCCGGCGTATTGGGCGGCGGTGAGAGACGCCGCTGTCGTCGTGGGTGCGGCGTTCGCCGACATGTACGCGCGGGCGCAACCGGCGATCTCGGCGCTCGTCGAGTTCGTCCGCACGAAGATCAGTGAGCTGGTCAAGTGGTGGGACACGAACTGGGAGTCGACGGCAAAGGCGGCCGAGAACGCCTGGAAGTTCATCTCGCAGGTCGTCGAGACGTACGTCGGGTTGGTGGGCAAGTACGTGGAGACGGTCGTGGAGACGGTCGTGACGAATGTCACGCACCTGTGGTCCCTGTTCGGCGATGATCTCGTCCGGTTTGCTCAGCGTGCGTGGGAGCCGATCAAAGCAATCATCTCGGGTGCCATCCTGTTCATACAGGGCATCATCGACGTGGTCCTTGGTGTTATCAGCGGCGACTGGTCCCGCGCATGGGAAGGCATCAAGGAGATCGTCGCTGGGACATGGACCTACATCAAGGGCATAGCGCAGCTCGGCGTGAACGGTGTCATCGCTATCTTCGGTATGGTCGGGTCTGTGCTCCGCGGGGTGTGGGAGGCCGCGTGGGAGCTGGTGAAGTCTGCGGCGATTGCTTCCTTCGAGTGGCTGGTCGCGCTCGTAGAAACAGCGCCGCAACGATCTGCCGATGCGCTCGCTAACTTCGGGTCTGTCGTGTGGGGCGCGCTCGGCGCCGCTTTCGACTGGATCGTCGAACAGACCGGGAATGCCGTCACCACACTCTCATGGTTCTTCATGGCGTTGCCACAAGCGATTGTTGACACGCTCAAGGATGCCGGGTCGTTCATTTGGAACGGGATCAAGGGCGCATTCGCGTTTGTGTCCGACATGATCCAAGGCATCGTTGACGACATCATCGAGTTCTTCGCTTCGTTGCCGGGCGCGATCGGTGACGCTGTCGCTGATGCGGTCAGTGCGGCGGCGGCGGCACTCAACCCGTTCGACGGCGGCGGCGGATGGGATTTTCTCCCGGACCCGCCAGACCTTTCCTGGCTCGGCATTCCTGGGACCGCACTCGGCGGCATCGTGAGTCGGCCTCAGGTCCGGCTTGTCGGGGAGGCCGGGCCGGAGGCGATCGTTCCCCTCGGCCGGATGGCAAGTCTCGGCCTTGGCGACGCCAGTGCCTCCGGCGGCGGCGGCGGAGATGGCATAACCGTGGCGCAAACCAACCACTTCCACGGTGCGGACATGCCGACCGTGACGCAACTCGAAGCGCAGAACCGCAAGCTCGGCATCCGTGTCGCCAACACTGGCCGGCGCGGCTAATGGCTGCCGGGGACCTCGTCGTCGCAGACTGGCAGCTCGAGCTTCGGACGACTCTCACTGGCGCCACAACCGTGTACGAGATCCGGCACATCTCCGGGCTGGGTGAACCGCCCGTCAAGGCCCGCGACGTTGCCCTCGACGGGCAGGACGGCAGCTACGCGGCACCTGACTACCGGGGGCCGCGAATCATTCTCGTCGAGTACCTGATCCTCGGTGCAACGGCCGCCACCGCGTTCACGTCCCTGACCGCGCTCAAGACGGCATGGGCTCCCGCCACAGCCGATATTCCGCTGTTCGCGCGCGTGCCCGGGTGGGGCCGGTTCTCTGTGCAGGGCCGACCGCGCGGCCTTGAAGAGGACGTCCAGCACAGCCGGATCAACCGTGGTCTCATCAGCGTTGTCGGCGAGTTCCATGCGCTCAGCCCGACCATCACGTTCGGATGACTGTCACTCTCACGTTCGACAGTTATGCCCCAACACTTCATCAGCCGCGAGTGCTCGACGCGGGCGACAAGGTCGTGGCCCTCCAGCACATGATTTTGACGCCGACGTTCTATGCGCCGACGGTCACGACCGCAGGCGCGCAGACTGTCACCCTCGACCTTCTGAGTTTTGCCCCGACGATCCATCTCTTGTCGGCAGGTCGGGCTACCGCCCCGGCGGGCGCGTCGCCGCCGCCGTACGCGGTGCAGATGACAGACATCTACGGTGCCGTGACAACATCGCTGACGCTCGCGGTGGCGCAGACCATTACCCGGACGATCAACGAACCGGACCAGGCGACGTTCCTGTTTCCACGGAACGCGTACACGACGGCGCAAGTTCCCGTCTTGGGGACGGCGGCCGGGCAACGCGAAGCACAGATATACCGGGACTCGGACCTCATGTTCTGGGGGCCGGTCGTGTCCGCCGGTACCGACTCGTCGGGTGGTGCTGTCGAGTGTGCATGTGCCGGGGTTGACTGGTACCTCCAGAAACGGGCCATTGACGGTGCGCGCACCAACCGGTTGACGAATGCGTCGTTTGAGTCTGACGGGTCGTGGGCGGCGTCGGCGCCGGTAGCGTTCACGTACACGACCGCGACGAAAGCTCTTGGTACGCGCGCCGCGTCGATGGTGTGCAATACGCAGGGCGCGGAAGCGCATATCAGCCAGTCGTTCGTTGAGGTCGCCGGGGTGATTGGGACGTACCTCACCGTCGCCGCATGGTTGTTCGTCGCGGATGGTCTGACCGTGTACGCCGACCGGCCTTTCGACGGTCGTGGCCTGTTCGTCGAGGGCGTCGAGGGCGGCATCGTCCAGGATTACCGGTCGGTGACGATCGACAACGACACGCCGAAAAGCCAATGGGTCCGGGTCGAGACCGGCATATGGGTGCCACCGAACCGGACATGGACGATCAACGTGCGGCTCTACTGCCCGAAGGGAACGATCTACTGGGATGCCGTGCAGGTCGTCGCGATGGAGTCGGTGTCAACGGCCGGGTTGACCGGCTCCGTTACCGACGAGGTCGACATTGCCCGCATCGTCGACATGCTCGTCGCGCACGCGCAGAACACGGCGCCGGGGAAGTCGGACCTCCATCTCGGGACGCATTGTCCGCCGACGGGCAAGACGGCAGCGAAGCATTACCAGTATGCGGACCATGTGCAGTTCGATCGGGCTGTCGCCGAGTTCGTCGACCGTGGCGATGTAGCTGACGTGTCTGTCGCGATCACTCCGACGACACGGTCGTACACGGTGCACCCCGTCCGGAAGGGTACGGACAGGTCGTCGACGGTGACGCTGACATACGGCGGGAACATGGCAAAGTATCGGCTCACGTCCGACGGTGCCGGGGTCGTTACTCGTGCGACCGTGATGGGCGACGGTGACGGCCCCGACCGCGAGGAGGGCGAGGTCGCTGACGCCACGAATGTTGGTGGCCTGATCCTCCAGGCCATCTCGCAGGCGCCACCCAAGACGGCGATCTACTCGTTGGAGCCGCTCGCACAATCTGTTGTCGACGCGCAGGGTGCGGCTGGTGTCCCGGCAATCATTGAGGCGGATATCAAGCCGTCGGCGGACCTGGCCCACACGTTGACGACCGGCGACCTTGTCACTGTCGCCATCACCGACGGATGGGTTGTAGTGGCCGGCGTATACCGGATCGTCCGTTGGCATCTGGACTGTCTCACTAGCCTCCTTACCGTGACGTTGAACGCGGAGATCTGATGCCGCAGACCGCGCAATACCCGGACATGGAACGGCAGCTCGCCAGCCTGATCTCCCGTGTCGAAGAGTTGGAACGTCGACGGCCCCGCATCCGCGACAACGATCTCGACGACACAATCATCGTCCGGTCGACGATGACGACAGCACAAACCGGTTCGCCTAGCGGCACGGCCACGATCAGTTTCTCGCCTGTCGGGTTTTCGGAAAAGCCTCTGCCGATCTTCACGCCCGAGAATGACGGCAACGTCACGGCGTTTCGTGGGTGGGTGAGATCGTGGACCATCACCAACGGGCTCTACGTCAGCGCATCGGTCTCCGTGGCCATCTCTATCACGGTTCAGCCTGCGACGATCCATATCGCGTTCATCGGACCGGGGGTCACGAATGCTTCATAACGTCGTTCTGTCATATCCGTACGTGGGTCGGAGGCCTGTCGCCATGTTCGTTGCGGTCGTTGCGGTCGTTGTTCTGGCGTGGGCATCGTTCGCAACGTCAGTATCCGCCCCCGAACATATCCGACAGGTCAACGTGCCCGGCGCAACGTTCAGTACGACCACATGACGCCAACGTCCGTGATGACGCGTGAAGTCGTCCGGCAGCGTCAGCTCACGCCGCTCCGACCACCGGACACCAGGCCGGTGCGTATCGTCTCTACGCCGCGGTCTGCTACTTCTGCCACGGCGACGCGCTTGCGCTCGCGGCGGGTGATCCGGCGTGTCATGGCGTCTGTTGCTGCCCTCATCCTCGTTGCCGTCTTGGCATCGCTCGCTACATCGTCAGTGTTTGCGCCCAGGCACGTCAGACGGCTCGACGTGCCCGGCGCAACGTTCGTGACCACCACCACCCGCGGCGGCGGCACCTAAATGCCCGGCGTCCGGCTCCACCATCCCACGAAACGAAACGAGACGGTCGAGGTTCCCCACATGGGCCGCCCGACCGTGAACGGCCCCAAACTGTACCGCCTCACCTTCGACGGCGACGGCGACACAATCGTTTCCGAGACCGTACTTCGCCGACTCCGCGAAGCGTTCGGGCTTCTCAACCTTGCGCCAACGTTCCTCATACTCAACGAGGTTCTCGAACCGCCCATGCTCACGATCGGGATACGGAGTGGCTGATGGCTAACGGCATGTACGTCAACTGTAAAAACCTGATGCTCGGTGCCGGTACGCACACGATCATCGACTGGGACACGGACACGGTCAAGGTGTCCCTCATCGACTCTGCCGACTACACGGTGAGTCTCACGACACATCAGGACATCGCTGACGTTCTCGCGGCGGCGCGTGTCGCCACCGGGACTATGGATACGGGGACGATCACTGCGGGTGTCGTCGACTTCGCCAACGAGGTCCTAACTGCCGTGTCCGGCGACCAGTCCGAAGCGGTCATCTTCTGGAAGGATTCGGGGGCGGAGTCAACGTCGACGCTTGGCCTCTACATTGATACGGCGGCGTCAGGGTTGCCGATCACCCCGAACGGCGGGAACATCACGATCGCCTTGCACGCCTCCGGCCTGTTCACCCTCTGAGCGGGGGTCTACGATCGTGGGCATGGGCCAACGGTTCGTTGACTACCCGGCCGTCCTTGCTGCCGTCGGCGTCCATGTCGATGTGGTGGCAGGGTGGCGGGACCGGACCGCGCCGGGCGACTTCGACCCGGTCGGTGTGACGAATCATCACACGGCCGGGTCCAACTCTCTCGGGCAGATCGTCGGCGCGAACCTGGCCCAGCTGTACGTTCCGAAATCCGGTCGGGTTGTCGTGTGCTCGGCGAGGAAGGCGAGCCATGCGGGCCGTGGCGTGCAACGTGTCCTCGACCGGACCCGCGACCGGCAAGCACCACTCGGCGACGCACGCGCCACGTACGGGCCTGTAGCGGGGGTTGGTGTCACGTCCGGGAACGGCCACTACGTCGGCATCGAGGTCGAGAACTTGGGGGATGGCCGCGACCCGTACCCGCCCGCACAAGTCGCGGCGGTCGTCGCGACGAACGCCGCGATCCTCCGCCATCTTGGCCGTCCGGCCGCGTGTGCGATCATGCATCGGGAGTGGACGGCGCGGAAGATCGACATACGCTGGAGCGACCGGCCGATCGACCTGCGGGCGGCGGTAGCAGCCGCGATCATCCGGCAGAACGCGGCGCCGGCATCGTACGATCTGTCGACCCTGCCCGCACCGGGCATCTCCTACGAGGAGGACGACGTGCAGACACAGCTCGTCACGCTCGCACACCGCGGGTTCGGGCGGTTCGTCGGCGCCTGGAACCCGGGCTTTGGGCGCGACCCTGTCGTCGTCGGTGTGACTCTCCACGGCCCGGCGCCAGACCGGACCGTTGGCGGGTACTACGACTCCGGCGACGGTTGGTGGGAGGCGACGGAACACATGACGCCGCGGGCGCAGGCACGCGCCGGGCATGTGATTATCACGGCGTCCATGGACCTGGCCGACAAACCGGCGAACCTGCCGGTGCCCGACGCGATCAACGTGTTCGTGTCGGTCGCATAAGGAGGGAGCACTCCGATGAGAGATCAGCCGGTACTCACGTTCGGGTCGGCCGCAGGTGCCGGCGCCGCACTGTCGGTGTTGCTCGTGCAGGCCGGGCTCGACGCCGACGCGGCAGGACGGTGGGGTGCGCTGGCCTGTGCGGCAGCCACGTTCGGCCTTGCCGTCTGGTCCCTGTTCGCGGCGCGTGCACGGGTGACGCCGGTAGCGGACCCGGTCGACAATGCTGGGCAGCCGCTCCTCCCGGCCGTCCTGGCGTACACGCAGGGGAACACCGGCCCGGCGTGATGTACGACTACCGGGTGACGGACGTCATCCGGGTCATCGACGGCGACACGGTCGACCTCCGCATCGATATCGGGTTTCACCTGTCGGCTGCTCTCCGGTTCCGGCTCCTCAGCATCGACACGCCCGAACGGGGCGCCGAACGGTGGGCGGACGCGAAGACGTTCGCCGAGCAGTGGTTCGCCGCGAAGATGGGGATCGAAGAAGTGAGGGCGACGACGTCGAAGGGTGACAGTTTCGGCCGGTGGCTCGCCCACGTTTACACGCGTGCCGGGTCGTTGAACGAGGCGCTCCTGACTGCGGGGTTGGCCGTCCCGTACTTGCGGCGCTGATGGTCGCCCGGTGGGATGCTGCACCGGCACGTAGCCCGGATAGTTGGCGTCTCGACTTCGCCGGGGAGGCGCCGTCATCCCTGAACGACGAACGGTCGTCGCACTGGTCGGCACGGGCGGAGACAACGAAACGGTGGCGGGCCGCATTCTGTGCGCTAGCGCGCGCTCAGGGGATTCCGCCGTTGGGTGCCATCACCGTGGAGGCGTTGCCGTGCGGCGTCCGACACGACTGCGGCAATGACCTTCCCTCGATCAAGGCGGCCATCGACGGTCTCGTCGACGCGGCCGTGATCGTCGACGACGGCCCCGACTTTGTGGTGTCGATCCTGATGCACGCTCCGGCGCAGGATGAGCCGCCCGGGTTGCGGCTCCTCATCCGCCGGGCCGTCTAAGCCCAGCGAGGTCGCGCAGAATTGCGCGACGTCACCGGGATTAGTCGCTGATGGCATGCCACTACATATGCCATCCGACGGGCAGGGCCTGGTCGGGGCGGTGCTGTGACGCGCACCGGCCCCACGCTCACCGTGGCCGTCGAGCGGAAGACCGGAGGAGGTGCGTGGGGCCGGTGGTGTTTGCCGGGCCTGAGTGTACTAGGCCCGAGATCTATTCGGCTTCGTCGGCCTGGTCGAACGTGACCGTGTAGTTCCGTCCGGCCTCCTCGACGGTCAGGCCGGGCGGCCGTTCCCCGTCGGCGGTGAGGCCCCACTCGGAGCGCTTCCCGCC
>Ga0163150_10005182_pt1 | contig 16881 bp, 15 predicted proteins | sample OliLakLV19P2IB_FD_148628 | JGI IMG/M metagenome (GOLD analysis project Ga0163150, IMG submission 148628) | Freshwater microbial mat bacterial communities from Lake Vanda, McMurdo Dry Valleys, Antarctica - Oligotrophic Lake LV.19.P2.IB | ecosystem: Environmental > Aquatic > Freshwater > Lake >...
CTCCAAAGGTGGAGCAGGCATTCCCCGTAGCTTGCCTTTGCAGGAATACCCGCGTTAGGGGGCGAAAGAGATCTGGCCCAATAGAGTCAACGCTTCGCAGAGAGTTCCCGAAGTGGAGACGGGGTTGGAAATCGTGGTTTTTGGGGAGCCATTTCAGTTGACAGCTTTTTCAAACTGGAGAGGTCCTTAAGCACACCCGATCAATCACCGGGGCGCGATGATGGCTCCATGTGAGCTTCATGCTTCCACCCAGTTCCTGCCATCGATGATCATCGGCGGTTCGTGCCAATTTTGGCGGGCGAGCCGTTTGTTCTAACTAAGGGGTTGCTCCTCGATTGGCCGCATGCGGCAGATCTTCTCATTCACATCGAGAAACGAACGGCTCAGTTCCTGAAACTTCCGGAACTCGGCGATTTCGCGTTCCGCCTTGCGCACCGAAGCTGGTGTCGGCAAAGCTTCGGTGATGGTCTTACCTTGAACCTTGTAAGTCAGACGCAAAGTGGGACCATGGCCGGGGTGGTCGGGTTGAGCGCAATGACAGCTCGGTTTTCCGCAACGGCGGATGATTCCGGTGACCGACCCTGGGCGAAGATCGCCCAATTGAGAAAGTTGGGCGGCCAGGAACGAACGCTGCTGTTCGAGTTCAGAGAGAGGTTGTGTCATTATGGGGGACTCCTTCTGTACGTAGTATATACGTTCAGAAATACACGACAAAAAAGGAAAGCCCGCAAATCGTCATTCTGAGGTCGCGCACCCGTGGGGCGACGCTGTACAGGTTCTGCTGGGCCGAGTCTGTTAAATTAGAAATTCAGCGCTCTGCCTGCCGCTTCCAACTTCATGTTCTCTACCACCACCCAGTACGCGCTCAGGGCGCTTCTCATCCTGACGGAGGAATCCAGTGAGGGGCTCGTGCTCGGCCGTGACATCGCAGCTCGGGCGTCGATTCCGGCCAACTACCTCTCGAAAATGATGCTGACCCTGGCGGGGGCTGGGCTGGTGGAGGCGTCGCGCGGCAGCAATGGGGGCTACCGCCTGCTCGTTCCGCCGCACGACCTCAAGCTCCTGACCGTGGTCCGCTTGTTTGACCGGCAGTTCGCTCCGAAGGCGTGTGTCCTTGGCCTGAAGAACGAATGTTCCGACATCGCTCCCTGCTCGGCGCATACAGCCTGGAAGAACGCCAAGTCCGGCCTCATGCAGTTTCTTGAGGAGACATCTCTCGATGACATCTCCGGGGGCAGTCTGGAACTGACGAAGCCCAAACGTCGTCGCCGGACCGCCTAGGCAACTTCCGATCCGATAACCCGAAATCGTGCTTGCAATCTCACGGGATAGTTGTATAGTTGTTCATGAAGAAGTGACAATGCTCTCCGCCACGGCAGAACACGCAGTTCGGGCACTCATGCAGTTGGCTGTCCTGGGCCGCGAGGGCGCAGTCACGGGCAAGTTGCTTTCGGGCCTGGCGGGCATTCCTCCCAACTACCTCTCCAAGATTCTGGCGTTGCTGAACCACGCGGGAATGATTAGCGCGACGAGAGGCAGCAACGGTGGCTATCGGTTGTTGAAGAGGGCGGAGCAGATCTCTTTGACGGACGTGGTGGAACTTTTCGATAGTCCGCGCTGGCGAAGGCGCTGCTTCCTGGATTGCGAACATGACTGCGAAGAGTCGGCGAGTTGCGCAGCACACGTGGCCTGGCGGGAATGTCGCGAAGTATTTGAACGCTTCCTCGACACGACAACCATCGCCGCTCTGGCTGGTTCGGCGCACGTGCCGCCAGCCAGGACGCCCGAGGTAAAACGGAGGCGGGCCTCGTGATGCCGACCGAGCTCCTACAGATCGCGGTGCCGGGCGAGGGTTATCACAAGGGCCTGATCTCCTGCCAGGTGGCGTGTCCCGTGCACACAGACGCGCGCGGCTACGTGCGGGCCATCGCCGATGGACGATTTGATGAAGCCTACCTGATCGCACGAGGGCCGAATCCGTTTGCCTCAATCTGCGGGCGGGTTTGCGGAGCGCCTTGCGAGGCGGCCTGCCGGCGCGGCAAAGTCCCGCGCGTGGATGACGACGGACGCTTCGTCGCCAATGACCGTCCCATCGCGATTCGCGCACTGAAGCGCTTTGCCTGCGAACATGCCGGTCCGGAGGCGCGCCCGCCGGCGGAAGTCCTGCGCAACATCGAGAATTTCACGCCACCCATCGCGGCCGACGCCGAAGAGTTGGCGGCCCTACTGCGCGCCTCCGTGGATGGGCGCCTGCAGAGGGCGGATGAACAAAAGGTGGCCATCATCGGGGCGGGTCCGGCTGGCCTTTCAGCGGCGCACGACCTCGCTCTGCTGGGATTCCGCCCAGTGGTTTTTGAGACCGAATCGGTGCCCGCGGGCATGTTGGCGCTGGGCGTGCCGGCCTACCGCTTACCTCGCGAAGTGATTGCCCGCGAAGTGGCTGTGATTGAAGCGCTGGGGGTGGAGATACGCTGCGGCACGACGGTCGGCAAGGACGTTCTGCTTGACGATCTGCGCCGCGATTTCGCCGCGATCATTGTTGCCGTTGGCGCGAAGAGTTCCCGGTCGCTTGGTCTGCCCGGTGAAGGGGGACCCGGTGTGTACGGTGGCGTGGATTTACTCCGTGCGGTCTCGCTGGGCGAATCGCTGGCCATCGGCCGGCAAGTGGTCGTGATCGGCGGCGGCAACGTGGCCTATGACGTGGCGCGAACTGTCGTGCGGCAGATCGCCTGCGACACAGCCCGCACGGCCGCGAGACTCCCCGGCGCTCCGAAGGTTCTCCTGTTTTCCCTGGAGAGTCTGGAAGAAATGCCGGCTGATACTTTGGAGATCCTGGAAGGCGACGAAGAGGGCATCGAACGGCGGAATGGATGGGGGCCGCTGTCGATTGAGCGCGACTCCCAGGGCGCCGTGACGGGCGTGAGGTTCCGCCGCTGTCTGCGCGTGTACGACGAGAATCGGCGATTTTCGCCCGTTTACGACGACAAACAGGTCCAAATCGCGCCGTGCGACACGGTTTTGCTCGCCGTGGGCCAGGCGCCCAACGTCTTGTTTCTGGACGGCGCAGGCGTGGAATTCGCGCGTCCGGGGTGGCCCAGGATCGAGCCCGGCACCTTGTCCACCACGGCTCCGGGTATCTTCGTCGCGGGCGACCTGGCGCATGGCACGCGCCTCGTCATCGACGCGGTTGCCAGCGGCAAGGCGGTTGCGCGCTCCGTCTATACCCATCTCACCGGGCGCACGCTGCAAGCCGAGGTGCTGACGTCGTACCAGGTTTTGGACCAGTACCGGCGCGAGCGCGGGTATGAGTCCATTCGGCGGCAGGCCATTCCCGTCACGGAGCCGCACGAGCGATTCGAGCACCCCTCCGTGCAGGTGGAGACCGGCTACGACACGGCGACGGCAATGCGCGAAGCATCACGCTGCCTGGACTGCGGAGTCACCCCTGTGTTCGATGGCCTGCGGTGCGTGCTCTGCGGCGGATGCGCCGATGTCTGCCCGACGCTGTGCCTGAAGCTGGTGCCGTACGACGAAGAGAACTCCGCGATTTTGAAGGACGAAGACCGTTGTATCCGGTGCGCGCTGTGCGCCATGCGTTGCCCGGTGGAAGCCATCACGATGGAGCGCGTTACGTTCCAAACAACCTGGAGAAGTCTATGAGTACCGCTGGCCCCCCACCTCCATCGAGACTCGACCCCGAACCGGTTCCGCGAAGAGACATCCTCGGCCTGGCTGCGATGTTCAGCGCCGCGGCGGCGAGCTTCTTCGCCCTGGTGGGCATGTTGCGAATGCCCAAGGCGGCTGTGCTGAGCTCGCCCTCGAAACGGTTCAAGGCCATACTGCCTGATAATCTCCAGGCGGGCGAGGCGTTTGTGCCGCCCGGCCGGTCCGTGGCGCTGTTTCGCGACGGCGAGGGCGTGTACGCGATCTCGACGGTGTGTACCCATCTCGGCTGCATCATCAAGCCGGCACAGGATGGATTCGAGTGTCCCTGCCACGGCTCGCGCTTCACTGGCGACGGTTCCGTTAAGCGCGGACCCGCGCCGCGCGCCTTACCTTGGCTGAAGGTCAGCCACACCGGTGGTAACTGGATTGTCGACGAAGGCGCACCCGTGCCGCCGGGAACGAAGGTGCAGGCATGACCCCGGTCTCCCCGCCGCCCGAATCTCTCCACGAGTTCCTGGAAAACCTCAAAGCCGCGCCGCGCCACATATACGAGACGGCGTTCCGCAGCGGTAAGCCGGCCACCGACCGCTCGCGCTCCACCTTCATTTTCGGCAACGTGTTCCTCCACCTGCACTCGGTGCGAACGCACCGCTGGACGCTACGTTGGAGCACCACGATGGGCCTCGGCATCATAACGACATCTGCATTCCTGATCACGTTAATTACCGGCGTGATGCTGATGTTCTACTACAAGCCTTTCCCCGAAGCCGCGTACGACTCGATGAAGGACATCCACTTCGTCGTGCCCACCGGGCGGTTCATGCGCAACATCCATCGTTGGGCAGCCAACGTCATGGTGCTGGCCGTGATTCTGCACATGGCGCGCGCGTTCTTCACCGCCTCCTACCGCAAACCGCGTGAGTACAACTGGCTGATCGGGCTCGGCCTGCTGGTGGTCACGCTCGGCCTGTCGTTCACGGGCTACCTTCTGCCCTGGGATCAGCTCGCCTACTGGGCCATCACGATCGGCGCGAACATCGCACAGTCGCCGCGTGAAGTGACCGACGCCCTGGGCATCACGCAGTACTTCGATCCAGGCGGACTCCAGAAGTTGCTGCTGCTGGGTTCCGACGTAGTTGGGCCGGAGGCGCTGATCCGCTTCTACCTGCTGCACGTGATGATCCTGCCGCTCGCGCTGGCAGCGCTCATGGGTGTCCACTTCTGGCGCATCCGCAAAGACGGCGGACTGGCCCGGCCAGCCGATGCGGACAAGCGGCTGGGACCGCCGCCAGCCGGTACCTGTCCGATCTTCACGGAGGCACCGCAGCGCACCTATCATCTGGCCGCGGTCGTCAGGGGCAAGACACCGGCCGTGAACAATGGTCCCGAGAATACGGTCCCTGCCATGCCGCACCTGTTCTACGCGGAGCTTGGCGTCTTCATGCTGACCGTCTTGATCTGCCTCGCCCTGGCGCTCGTCTCAGACGCGCCGCTGAAAGAACTGGCCAATCCGAACATCCCTGAAAATCCAGCGAAAGCGCCCTGGTATTTCCTCGGCCTCCAGGAGTTGGTGTCGTTCTCGGCTTTCATGGGTGGCATCGGCGTGCCGGCTATTGTGCTGCTGGGTCTGGGCCTGATTCCGTATCTGGACCGCGAGACCGAAGGCACGGGCGAGTGGTTTGGCGGGCCGGGCGGCTGGCCGCTGGTGCGGCGCTCCATCCTCCTCGGCTTAGGCTCGACGCTGCTGGTAGAGACGCTGGTGATCCGCTTCGGGTGGCTGCGAGAGTGGTTCCCGACGATACCGCAACTGATCATCACGGCGGTGAATCCTGCGACGATCCTGACCACGATCTACGCGCTGTATTCCTTGTGGCTGATTCGCAAATACCGCTCAACGCGTGCCGGGGCGCTGGGACTGTTCACCTGCTTTCTGTGCGGCTTCCTGGTGCTCACGATCATCGGCACCTACTTCCGTGGCCCGAACTGGGTCTTCTACTGGTCGCCGGGCGACTGGCCCAAACACTAACGCCATGCCGAAGAACAAATACCTGTTGCTTGCATCCAGCCTCGGAGTGTTGGCGCTGTTGATGGTCTCGGCAGTGCAGGAGAACTTCCTGAAGGAATGGCGGAAGATCCAAAGCGTCGGAATGTCGGACGAAGGGTCCATCGACGTTCGTCTTCGCCAGGTCATCAACCCCGGTCTCCGCGTGACTGATCGTTGCGTCTCCTGTCATGTCACCATGGGCGCCGGCGAGGGCAGCGTGCGAGGCGCCAAGGTTCTTGTCGCGCACAAGGCCGTGGTTCACGATCCGACCGAGTACGGTTGCACGGTGTGCCACGGTGGTCAGGGCCTGGCGACAGAGAAAGCGGATGCACATGGCGACGTGCACTTCTGGCCCGAGCCGATGCTGCCGGCACGCTACAGTTACGCGGGCTGCGGCACCTGCCACGCTCCGCTGAATGTGCCGAACAGCGAATCCTACCGGCGCGCCGTGGCGGCCTTTGAGCGTCTGGATTGCTACGCCTGCCACCGCGTCGAAGGCAAGGGCGGAACGATCCGGCCCGATGGTAGCGGAATGGAGGGCCCCGATTTGTCACGTGCCGGTCTCGCGGGCTACGACCGGGCCTGGTACTCCAGGCACCTGAGCAAAATGGAGACGGCCCCGCTGAAGGCATGGAAGGCGAGCTTCGCCCCGGTCACCGAGGCTGACCAGCAGTTGCTCGGCGTCTATCTCTCCACGTGCGTCGGCGCATCGAAGCTGGTGGAGGCCAAGTCGGCCTTCCACACCGCGGGCTGTCTGGGCTGCCACAAGGTGAGTGGCGTGGGCGGCGACTCCGGACCCGACCTGTCCCGGGCCGGAGAGAAGGACCCGGCGCTGGCGGACTTCGCGCACGTGAACGGTCCGGCGACGCTGGCAAACTGGCAGGCCGAACACCTGCGGTCACCCCTGTCCATCGTCACCGGATCCCAGATGCCATCCCTCGGATTGGACGACCGGGATATCGATCAGCTTGTGTTCTACACGCTCTCGCTGCGACGGCGGGAGGTCCAGGGCAACTACGTGCCGAAGGATCGCATGCGCGCACAACGTTTCGGAGAACGTGAGTTTTCCAGTGACGGTGGCACGGTCTACGGCACGTTCTGTGCGGGTTGCCATGGCTTGGCGGGCAGCGGCATTCGAAGTCCAGGCCTCGCGTCATTTCCGTCCATCGCGAATCCTGACCTGCTCGAGCGCGTCTCGGATCAGTTTCTGGAGGACACCATCCGTCATGGGCGCCCTGGGCGGCGCATGCCGGCCTGGGGCGACATAGCGAGCGGCCTGAAGCTCGATGAAATCCGAAGCGTGATCGGATATCTGCGCGTGCTGAGCGGAGCCGGGCACAAGCCAGAGAGTGCTGCGGCCCGATGGGTGAAGGGCGACCCAGCGGCCGGCAAAGCGCTGTTCGCCTCGACATGCGCCGGTTGCCACGGGGCGAGCGGCGAGGGCGCCGAGGCCCCGGCACTGAACAACCAGGTGCTCCTGAATTCCGCCACGGACACCTATCTGGTAGAGACCATCGGCCGGGGCCGGCGGGGCACGGTGATGCAGGGGTTCGTAGATCCATCGCCGGCGCGCCGTACGCTCTCGCCCCATGAGATCGAATCTGTCGTCGCGTTTGTCCGTACCTGGGAGAAGAAAGGGAAACCATGATGAACGAAGGCTCTCGACGCAAGTTCCTGGCCAGCCTGTCGGCCGCCGGGCTGGGCGGATTCGCGGCATCCAGCAGCAAGGTATGGGGCCTGGACGCGCCGGCCAATCCACTTGCGTCCTATCCCGATCGAGGCTGGGAGAAGGCCTATCGCGATCTGTGGCACTACGACTCCAAATACACGTTTCTCTGCGCGCCCAACGACACGCACAACTGCCTGTTGAATGCCTATGTGCGCCAGGGCGTGATCACCAGGATCGGCCCGACGATGCGCTATGGCGAAGCCTCGGATCTCAGCGGTAACCACACCAGCAGCCGCTGGGACCCGCGGATTTGCCAGAAGGGGCTGGCCCTCACGCGGCGCTTCTACGGCGACCGGCGCGTGAACCAATGCATGGTGCGGGTTGGTTTCAAAAAGTGGGTAGACGAGGGCTTTCCGCGCGGCAGCGACGGGAGACCTCCGGTTGAATATTTCAATCGCGGCCGGGACCAGTGGATCAGAATGCCGCACGATCAGGCGGCCACCATCGTTGCCTCCGTTCTGAAGAACATCGCCGAGACCTACACGGGCGAGGAAGGCAAGCGCAAGCTCACCGAGCAACACTACGACCCGGCTGTGGTGGAGGCCACACAGGGCATCGGCACGCAGGTAATGAAGTTCCGCGGCGGCATGCCGCTGCTCGGCATGACGCGCGTCTTCGGCATGTACCGCATGGCCAATTCCATGGCGCTGCTCGACGCTCATATCCGCAAGGTGGGCCCGGATAAAGCGGTCGGCGGCAAGGGATTCGATAACTACTCCTGGCACACGGACCTGCCGCCGGGCCACCCGATGGTGACCGGGCAGCAGACGGTGGAGTTCGACCTGCACGCGGTGGAGCACTGCCGCACGCTGGTGGTCTGGGGCATGAACTGGATCACCACCAAAATGCCCGATGCCCACTGGCTGACCGAGGCGCGGCTCAAGGGGACTCGCGTCGTGGTGATCGCCTGCGAATACTCCGCCACGGCAACCAAGGGTGACGACGTCATCGTTGTGCGCCCCGGCACGACACCGGCGCTCGCGCTTGGTCTCGTCAACGTGATACTCCGCGAAAAGCTCTACGACGCCGACTATGTCAGGCGCTTCACCGACATGCCGCTGCTGATCCGCATGGACACGCTCAAGCATCTCCGCGCCGCGGAGGTGTTCGGCGGTGGGGTCGCGGAACTGAAGAAAGCGAAGATCCTGAAGAAGGGCGAAAAGGTGCCACCGCCCGGCCAGCAGGACCAGATGATCGTCCCTGAGGAGTTACGGCTGGAATGGGGCGACAACGTGTGGTGGGACCGCAAGACGAATTCGCCGAAGGCTACCACGCGCGACAATGTCGGCAAGGATTCCGCCATCGTCGATCCGCTGCTGGAAGGCTCCGTGGAGGTGACGCTCCACGATGGCAAGAAGGTCAGGTGCCGGTCGGTCTTCGACCTGATCTCGGAGTACGCGGCGCACTTCGATCCCAGGACGACCGAGGAGTTGACCTGGGCGCCGGCTGCGGCGGTGGAGATGCTCGGGCGACTGGTCGCCAAAGAGCCGGGCACGACGCTGTTTGCCATCGGCATGGGCCCCAACCAGTTCTTCAACAACGACAACAAGGACCGCGATACCTTGCTGCTGGCCGCGCTCACAGGCAACATCGGGCGCGTCGCCGGCAACGTCGGATCATACGCCGGCAACTACCGCACGGCGCTGTTCAACGGCTGCCCGCAGTACATCAACGAGAACCCCTTCGACATCGAACTCGATCCGGCCAGGCCCGCCAGGCCCAGGCAGTATTGGAAGGCGGAGTCGGCGCACTACTACAACCACGAGGATCACCCGCTGCGTGTGGGTAAGAAATTGCTCACAGGCAAGACGCACATGCCGTGCCCGACGAAATCGCTCTGGTTCGCCAATGCGAATTCGATTCTCGGCAACGTGAAGTGGCACTTCAACACAGTGATCAACGCGCTGCCGAAGATCGAGATGGTCGCCGTGAATGAGTGGTGGTGGTCTTCAAGCTGTGAATGGGCCGACGTGGTTTTCGGCGTGGATAGCTGGGCGGAACTCAAGCATCCGGACATGACCGCGTCAGTGACGAATCCCTTCCTGTCGGTGTTTCCGCGAACACCGATGAAGCGCATCTTCCAGACCATGGGCGACATCGAAGTGCTCGCACTGGTTGGGTCGAAGATGGCGGACCTGACGAAGGACAACCGCTTCAACGACTACTGGAAGTTCGTGCGGGAAGGCCGCACCAATGTCTACCTGCAGCGCATCCTCGATCACTCCAGCAACGCCAGGGGCTTCAACTTCGACGACCTCGAAGCGAAGGCAAAGCAGGGCATCCCGGCGATTCTGCAAAGCCGCACCTCTCCCAAGGTCGTGGGCTACGAGCAGGTCCAGGATTCGCGCCCCTGGTACACCAAGACGGGCCGCCTGGAGTTCTATCGCGAAGAAAACGAATTCATCGAGGCCGGCGAAAACCTGCCCGTGCACCGCGAGCCGGTGGATTCCACGTTCTACGAGCCGAACGTCATCGTTGCTCCCAAGCACGAGGCGCTGCGGCCGGACGGCCCTGAGAAGTATGGTGTCAAGCGCGACGACCTGAGCTGCGAGACGCGTTGCGGCCGCAATGTGGTGCTCACCTGGGCCGAGACGAAGAAGACCGCGCATCCGCTGATGAAGGACGGCTACAAGTTCATCTTCCACACTCCCAAATATCGGCACGGTGCGCATACCATGCCCATCGACACGGACATGATCGCCGTGTTGTTCGGCCCCTTCGGCGATCTCTACCGCCACGACAAGCGCAGCCCCTTCGTGGCCGAGGGCTACGTGGACATCAATCCCGACGATGCCCGCTCGCTCGGCGTGCACGATGGCGACTACGTTTGGATCGACGCCGATCCAGAGGACCGGCCGTTCCGCGGCTGGCAGAAGGACAAGAAGAACATGGAGTTCGCCCGGCTGCTCTGCCGCGCGCGCTACTATCCCGGCACGCCTCGCGGCATCACCCGGATGTGGTTCAACATGTACACCGCGACGCCTGGTTCCATGGAGGGCATCAAGTCGAGGAAAGACGGCCTGGCCAAGAACCCGCGCACCAACTATCAGGCCATGTTCCGCTCGGGCTCGCACCAATCGTGTACCCGCGGCTGGTTGAAGCCGACTCTAATGACGGATTCCCTCGTCCGCAAGGAGATGTTCGGACAGCAGATCGGTAAGGGCTTCCTTGCGGATACCCACTGCCCGACTGGCGCGCCGCGCGAGTCGTTCGTGAAGATCACGCGCGCCGAACCCGGCGGCATCGATCAGAAGAGCTTGTGGCGTCCGGCGGCCATGGGCATTCGTCCCGGCTATGAGTCCGCCGCGATGAAGAAATATTTGGCCGGCGAGTTCTTTGGCGGAAAGAAGGAAAAGTAAACATGGCGCGAGTCTTCAACTGGCAAATCGGCCGCGAGATGTCCTACTGGTACCCGGAGAGCCGGCCGCAGAAGCAGTTCGCCGCCGTGTTCGACACCAACAAGTGCATCGCGTGCCAAACCTGCACACTGGCGTGCAAGACCACATGGACTTCCGGCAAAGGCCAGGAGTACATGCTCTGGAACAATGTGGAATCGAAGCCCTACGGCAGCTACCCGCAGGCGTGGGACCTGAAGCTGCTGGATATGCTCAACGCCGGCGAATGGGACGGCAACGTATATGGGGGTCAGACGATCTTCGAATCCGCACCGGCGGGCGAGCGAGTCATGGGCTGGCGTCCCGAAGACCAGGACTACTCGTATCCGAACGTCGGCGAGGATGACTGCGCCGGCCAGGTGAACCACGGGGCGTTGATGTCGCTGCCACACATGCAGTGGTTCTTTTACCTGGCGCGAATCTGCAATCACTGCTCCAATCCGGCTTGCCTGGCTGCATGTCCACGAGGCTCCATCTACAAGCGGCAGGAGGACGGCATCGTTCTGGTGGACCAAAGCAAGTGCCGCGGCTACCAGGAATGCGTGCGTGCCTGCCCATATAAGAAGGTGTTCTTCAACCCGATGACAGGCACGTCGGAGAAGTGCATCGCCTGCTACCCGAAGATTGAGCAGGGCTTGCAGCCGCAGTGCTTCGTCAACTGCATCGGCAAGATCCGCATGGCCGGGTTCATCAACCGGCCCGAGAAGGCGCAGGGCGACAACCCTGTCGATTACCTCGTCCACATCAAGAAGATTGCTCTGCCCCTCTTCCCGCAGTATGGACTGGAACCGAACGTCTACTACATCCCGCCGGTGCACGTGCCGTCATCGTTCAACAGGCAACTGTTTGGACCCGGTGCCGATGCGGCGGTGGCGGCCTACAAGAACGCGCCAAAAGACCCGGATCTGGCAGCACTGCTATGCCTGTTCGGCTGCACGGAATCCATCATGACCCACTGGCGCCGCCAGGGAGACTGGGTCTCCGGCAGCGACGACAAGGGCAAGGAACTGGTGAAGGTGCCCGTGAAGGAACCCGTCATCATCCGCCCCGCCTTCGACCCCAAACAACAGATCGTACGCATCAACTGCCCATAAGGATTTACGCCATGCGACGCCGCCACCTGAGTTGCCTGATTCTTATTCTGAGCGCCGCGTGCACTCGCGCGCCGCGTCTTGCTAACGACGTCGAGGTCGTGCCAGCACCGAAGCTCACGCTGGACCCGAACGACGCAGCGTGGCGGAATGCACCGGAGCATGTCGCCAAACTTCTGCTGCAGGACCTCGTCGAGCCGCGCCTCATGAAGCCCTCCACCGCTGAGGTACGCGTGCAGGCCATCTCCAACGGAACCGAAGTCGCATTTCGTCTCAGTTGGCTGGATCCAACTGTGAACGATCAAACCGGCCCCGGCCGCATGGTGGACTCGTGCGCCATTCAACTTCCGCAAGTGACCGGAAAGGACTCACCCGCGCCACAGATGGGCGAAGCGGGACGCGTGGTCGAGATCACGATGTGGCGGGCGGACTGGCAGGCCTACGTGAACGGCCGCGGCGATACGATTCGCGACGTCTATCCCAACGCCGCCATTGATCACTATCCCTTCGACGCCCAGTCGCTGGAGAAAGGTTCGGCGGCGCAGGCTGAGATGGCCAAGCGATACGCACCCGCGGCCGCCGTCGAGAATCGGCGCGTCGGTCCGAGGAAGACGCCGGTGGAGGACCTGGTTGCCAACGGACCCGGCTCGCTCAGCCCGAACCCCACCGGATCGTCCGATGGCCGTGGTTCTCGGTCGAAGGATGGATGGGCTGTGGTGATCCAGCGCCGCCTGCCCGAACGCCTCTCGCCGAAGGTTCGATCGCAAGTGGCCTTCGCAGTTTGGGAAGGCTCGCAGCATGAGGCCGGGGCGCGGAAGATGCGCACGGGTTGGATTCCGCTCTCGCTGAAGGAGTCCAAATGACGGCCGTGCAACCCGCTGTTCTCGATCTGGCGCGCCAGGCTGCGGAGTGGCGCCTGATAGGACTGCTGTTCGAGCCGCCCTCTGACGAGTGGCGCGAGCAGGTGTCCTCACTCGCTTCGGAGGTAGCTGACGAGAAGCTCAAGCGCGCCGCTGCGGCCGCAATCGAGGAAGCCGGCGACGAGCTCTATCACTCCATCTTCGGCCCTGGCGGACCGGCCAGTGCGCGTGAAGCGAGTTATTTCGACAACATCCAACTGGGCTACCTGATCGCCGAACTGGACGCGCATTACAGCGCCTTCGCCTACGAGGCCGGGTCAGTGGAGGCACCGGATCACCTCGCCGTCGAGGCCGGGTTCATTGCGTATCTGCGGCTCAAGGAAGCCTACGCCCAAGCCGAAGGAGACGCCGAGCATGCGGAACTCACGCGCGAAGCGGCTCAGCATTTCGTCAGCGAACACCTGGCCCGGATGGCGCCGGTGCTGCAAGAGAAACTCGCCGGTTCGGATGTTGAGTATTTGATGCTCGTCTCTGAGTCGCTGTTCGAGCGTAGCGGTTCCATGAAGACAGCGCCTCATGCCTTTCCGATTATCCAGGACCTGAGTGAAGCGCAGTTCGAGTGCGGCAGCGAGACCGTCCAGGAATAGGACCAACGACACCGTCATGAGCACAACGTTCAACTTAACGCCACACGGGCGCACCGGCTGGATGGCCAACTTCGCGGCTCGAACGAATCACATATACCAATTCACGACCATCACGATTCCGGCAGGCACAACCGTGCGGCTGTCCGGCTGGGCCATTAACGGCCCGGTCTATTGGCTCGCTCAAGGTGATGTCACGATCGCCGGCACCCTCGACCTGGCAGGTCAACCGGGTCACCCTTGCCGTGGGTCTATCTTACGTGCTCCCTCCGAACCTGGCGCGGGCGGCTATTCGGGCGGCCTGGCGGGAGTTTACTACGCGTGAGGGCCGGTGGGTGGGCAACTCCTTTGGAATCAAGCCTCCAGAGGGCGCAGCTCCGTATATACCACGCGTCAGGAGAACGTGGGGATGGCGCCTAAAGCCAGGGCCAGGGTCTTGAGCCCGTCTTCCATTTCTTCGATCTGTTGGTGGACGCGTGGCCTGCCCTTTCGGCCTGTCAGATCGATCCTTTTACAGCAGCGTACGCCGGCCAGTTCTGAGAGCAATCTGCGGGGACTCCCGTCGAAGCCGGTTCTCTGGCGTGCGCGCAGGTGCAACAGAGTAACCAACAGGTATGCCAGTACGCAGACGAAAGCGTGAACGTGCAGTTTCTGATCGGTCCAGTGAAACTGGGGCCGCGTGGAAAGCATTCCGGGATCTTTCAGATCGCGGAATGCGGCCTCCACTTTCGATTGCCCGCGATAAGCTTCGATAATCTGCGCGGTGCTCCACCCGGCGCGGTCTGAGATGAGAACGCGCAGCCCGAAATAACGTGTGCGCAGGCGCTCATATTCCCGCCAGTCGCTCCAGACGCAGACCCGGACGTGCCCGTTTTCGTCCTTCTCGATTCTGTAGCAGAACAGGTTCCGCAGATACTGGCGCCTGCGGATCTTCTCGAGTTTCCGCTTCGCCGTTTCCGCAGTCAGGCGCGGCGATGAAGAGATCTCCACGGCTTCGCGCCAGCTCTTCGCAAGCGTCTGATGCAGGCCTCGCATCTGACCTTCCTGCAGTTTGGAACTGAAGACGACCACGACATCGCGTTTCTTTCCCGCGATGCTCCGATTCCCCCGCCAGGCGCGCGCAACAGAACCATTGGAGAGAGGCACCTCGCTCAGCTCTGCGGCCGCCTCGGCAATCAGGGGCACATGACTGGACGGGCGGAGCGCCGTCACGTAATGCTCCATGCCCTCCAGATTCTGGCGCGAAGAAGATCCGGCATCGAAGACAATCGTCAACTGGTCCGGCTGGCCGGTTAACTCCCGCAGCCGCAGGCGAACCGGCTTGAGGAACTCCGCGAAAGTCCGCATATCGGAACGCGCGCCTTCATACAGGGCATGGGTCAGAGGCAACTGCGTTTTCTGATCGACCACCAGAGCCAGGCCCATTTGACGGAGATCGTGCCGGCCCTGCTTGTTATGCCCACGCTGCGGCAACTCCGCGCGGGTATTAGTAGTGGCAATGTGGGTATGGAAGTTGGTCGTATCGTAGGCCAGCGCCTGAAGTTGCAGTTGCTCGATCCTGATCACTTCCCGCACTACGGACTGCTCGATCTCCGGCAATCTGTCAACGGAGACGGCGTTCATCTGATCCCAGAAATGCTGGCTGGTCAGCCCGGAAGCCGAGAACTTCATCAGGTCGGGGAGATAAGTAGTTTCCGCCCATACGGCGAAAGCGCGCTTGCTGCGGGGGGCACAGGCGCGGGCGATCATGGCGGCCACCATGGTCTGGCCCACGGTGAGGCCGCCGCGAATCTGAATCTGGCCCCCGGGAGCAAGGGCATGATCGATCCGCGCCGCGATGTCGAGTTCCTGCGCAAGGCAATACAGAGCCGCGACGGCGCCTGCCGAGACCGAAGCAATCTTAACCGGCGTTTCAGAGTGCTCCTTATGGCGCCGCAGAATGTCGTCGACGCGACCGAGATGCGCGAGCACGCGGATGGAAGGCTTGCCCTGGTTACGAAAGGATTCGACGATGCGATAGTACTGAATACCGTGAGACTGGTAAGCCTGCAGCGAAGCCATCATTACGTATATACCATGAACCGGCAGCGACTGTCGAGGTCAATTTACCCAAGCTACCCGTCGCCAATACCCATATTAATTTCCGTATATACACGTGAAGACCTGCCAAGCGCCTTGTTTTAAGCGCCTTACGCACCTTAACGGCTCCCCTCGTAGTAAACTCCCGCTAGGGCGAAGTACTCGTGCTTTGCGAGGAGTTTCAACAGTGTTTCGTGGAACGAAGGCTGCGCTTCAGAGCAATAGAGCGCCGCCTGGTGCCGTGGCAGGGACTGCTCAACCAGAAGGTACGGCTTCAACCGGATGTCGGGTCGGGTCACGGTATCGTCGCTGCGCTGCTCGATGCCCACGTGGAGTTTGTCGCATCGAAAACCTGGCGGTGAAATGGCATATCCGACCGCCAGTGTGTCAAAGTGGTTGAAGCCCTCGACACCAGGTTTATTCTTCCAAAACGCGAGCCAGTCTGATGCGGCATCGAGCACCCAGGCGAGTGACGCATCGGACGCTCGAAGAGAGCTTAAATCCACGGCCCGCATCCAAACCTTAGACGATATCTCCCACGGCGCCAGCACTTGCGGAACGCGTGCATCCAGCAGAACTTGAAAACCTGGAGCATCCAGTTCGAAATTGAAATCGCGGAAGGCGGGCGCGCCTGGGGACGGCGAAAATCTCTGATTCAGGCGCCTGCCAGCCACCGCAATGATCTTCTTGAAGCGATTTCTAAGCTCTGGATGATTGCGAAGCGCCGGAAGCGATACCAGAGAGGCATCACCGAAGCTGCATAAACATTGAAGTTGTGAGCATTATCCTGTGGCATCTGAGAATATTTAAGGCATCTTCTATTCCGGATATTTGCTCCGCGACTCGCTCAATCCCAGGCGAAAGTGTCCCACAAACGGCTTCGGTGGAAGCTTCGATGACAGCAGCGTGCTGTTCGGACGCGTACTTGAGAGCATTGTTAAAATCGTTGGTTTGTACTCTGATTATGTCGCCGACGTTGGCGATGACATTTGCCTGGTCGAGATGCTGTTGCCATTGTTCGGTGTAGCTTCGCTTCGAAGATGGCTGATAGTAAAAGTTCATTTATTTATCTGATCTGCTTTCAACGGCATAAATTATACATCCCACTGCATCCACACAGGATCTGGTTGTCGGATGGGGTGTGCAACATGAAAGTGAAGGACCGGACGCGTGGCGACCACCGGCAGTACCAGCACCCCGACCGTCCAGAAGCCGGAACGGTTACGGTCCCCGGCCATCCCGGAGACGCCAGGCGTTCATTCTCACGGCGCAGTTTGCGCAGTTCCTCGTCGCGGAGATCGACAGGCCGAGCCTGCGGACCGCGTTTGCGTCCGTCGAGCGTGCCTTCCAGGCGCTCGCGGCGCCAAGTGGAC